>Ga0181591_10000003_pt1 | contig 126568 bp, 99 predicted proteins | sample 071ome_33_FD_133757 | JGI IMG/M metagenome (GOLD analysis project Ga0181591, IMG submission 133757) | Coastal salt marsh microbial communities from the Groves Creek Marsh, Skidaway Island, Georgia - 071412AT metaG (megahit assembly) | ecosystem: Environmental > Aquatic > Marine > Intertidal...
ACTAATGCAACTGAGATTTCTTTGCCTGATAATCCTGGGGTATTGTCTATCAGATAATGAAACAGTCGTGTGAGTCTTTCATTCCATTGTATTCATTTCACGAATAGGCAGGAAGACTATCCTGAACGGGCAATTGTTAAAAAAATGGGTATCAGAACCAGTCTGTCAGAGCTCAGTGAATCTTGCTGACCAAATCTCCGGGGTGTCGCTTGACCAGTCCCCTCTCTTCAAGCTCCAGCAGGGTCTTGGCCACTTTGCCCAGAGGTTGTACCAAACTGTACACAAGCTCTTCAACTGGCATGGGAGTTCTGGACAAAGCCTCAAGAACATGGAGTTCCTGTTCACTCAAGCCCTCCAGTTCTCCTTCCTCCAGTTCAAGATTCAAGTCTTCAAACAAATCCTCAAATTTTGATAGCAAGGTCGCACCTTCTCGAATCAGGAAGTTGGTTCCTTCTGAAGTCTGGGAGTGAATCGGACCAGGAATGGCAAAAACCTCTCTACCCTGCTCCAATGCCAGCTTGGCGCTGATCATACTGCCAGACCGAATGCTTGCTTCCACAATCACCGTCGCCAGACTCATCCCCGTAATAATGCGATTTCGTAAGGGAAAGTTCTGTTTTCTGGCTGGAAAACCTAGTGGGAACTCGGATACAATCATCCCGTTTTGCAGGACTTTCTCATAGAGATCAAAGAGTTTGGGTTTGAGAAAGTCCTGAATCCCTACCCCAACAACTCCCACAGCATATCCGGGCGGCTTGCATTGGACAGCTCCCTTATGAGCTGCGCGATCAATTCCTCTGGCGAAACCGGAAACTACGGACACTCCATTTCTTGCCAGGAACTGACCAAGATCTTCTGCGACACAGCGTCCCTGCAAACTGGAATCCCGTGAACCCACCACTGCGACGTGAATTGACTCCTTTGGGGGCAATTTCCCCAGATAGAAAAGCAAAAGTGGTGGATTGTATATCTCCTTGAGTAACTCCGGGTAATCTTCGTCCTCGATGGGCAACAAGCCGATCTTTTTCTCCAGAATGCGATCAAGGAGTTCCTGACTGTCGATTTGATGAACAGTCTGCATGATTCTGTTGACCTTAGACTTTGAAAAAAACTCTTCCCACTGCAAAGCCGTAAAGGATACGATTTCTTCAATGTCTAATCCGTCATTGATCAGGGGGGCACACACCACATTTGCGTGATGTTCAATATAATTCAGAGTTAAATATGCCCGAATGCGATCAAGATCCATGTTGCTGCATGGTCTTCAGGATTTTGCCAGCCCAGAACTTTCGATTGGGATCTGCGTTTGGATCGTCCACTTCATTCTTGAGTGGCTCTACTGCCAGACTACCAAACTCCAAAAGCATTTCAGCGGCTGTTTTGCGGGTTGGAATTTCTTCTCTTCCAAGGGCCGCAATCAGGGCTGGAACGGCGTCCATTCCCAGCTTTAGAATTTCTCGTGCGTAAGTTGAAGCTTCCTGTTCTTCTTGAGCTTCGGTCATCATCTTCAGGATGTGATAAACAAGCTCATCATTGTCTTCAAGTGCAGCAAGTACGGTCAAAAGTTTCAACCTCAGACTGTCCGGGATCTTGCGATCCAGCATTGTATGAAAAATCTGTAAAATCCCTGGAGGTTGAATACGAAAGAGAGCTTCAGCGGCTTCAATAGCGTACTCGACGTTTTCATCCTTGAGTCGTTCTCTCAAGGCTTCAGAACACCCCTCAAGCTGTAGCTTGCCCGCAAGATAAATGCAGTTTCTGATTGTCAGATCCTGAACGGATCGCAGGCCATCATTGAGATGATCCGGTGCTGAAATACGATATTTTTGTACAAGCTCTTCCAGTAAAGGGTACTGCCTCACATCGAGTCTACTCAGGAGTCCCCAAACGGCCTTCAATTCGCGCTGTGGGTCCACACTGCTAAGGGCCCAGGCGCAATAGAGAACCAGCAAATCATCCCCCTCTTTCAGAGCTTCCTGCAAAGGAACTTTGAAATAAGAGTTAGCGATAATCCCCATTGCCATAGCCGCCAGATGGACTGGATAATCTTGCCTGTAGAGGAGTGTCGTTAGATAAGGAAAACTCCGTGTTGGATAGCGCTTTAGAATGTAGGAAATCCAGAAACGATACTCTTCATCTTCTATCGCTAAAGACTGAACAACTTCTTCCATGGCCATATTCTGAGCACTCAACAAAGCTTCGGCAGCCTCTTTTCTAACAACCCATTCTTCACTTCTCAAGCAATTCAACAAGGGTAGAATGGCAGCAGGAACTACCTTGCCCTGCAAGGCGCGGGCAGCCTGTGATACAACAGACTTACTTTCCCTGCGAAGACAGTTCACCAGCAGCTCTCTCCCTGATACTGTCTTTTGCAGCACCTGAATCAACCAGTACATCTCATCATCATCCGCTGAACCCAGCCGTGGTTTCAGAAGATCTGTAATCTCTTCCCCCATTTGAGAAAGTGCATCAGCGCACAGTTTTCGACAAGTCCAGATGGGGTCCTTCAGACCATTGATCAGGATATTTGCTGTAGAAGTCATTCTTAGATCTGTGAGCAACTGGTATCCAAAGAATCGAGCCTTGCGATCTTTTGAGGAGCACAACCTTTTCAAGCAGGGAACAATAAGATCGCCTGTCTTCATCAAGACTTCTCGGCAATTCCAAAGATAGGCTTCTTTCGCCGTCTCAAGAAACTCGATGAGATTCTCCATACCTTCTTCACCCAGGCGTAGCAGGGTGTAAATATGCCAGTAAATGTCGCTGGCGCTCTGCTTTTTCAAATCTTCTCTGATCACTCCGATAGCCACTGAGCCAACCTGAACCAGAGAATCTGAGGCACGCTTGCAATGAATCCAGCTGTCTTCCGCAAAGCACTTCACCAGCAACTCAAGGGCTTTGATATCTCCTGACTCCCCAAGGGCTGAAGCAATCACAAATTTCATTTCGGGATCAGCTTTCTTGAGCACCTGATAGAGGGGCTTGCGGGCCTGAAATCCCATCTTACCCAGAAGCTTCACCGACCAGAAAACCAGGTCTTCTGAATCTGACTTCAGACTTTCACGAACAACATCCCCTATTTCGTCACCATAGCGCTGAAGAGCTTGAAAGCAGGCTTGTCTTACACTCCAGGGGCCGTCCTTAAAAATTTGAAGCAATGGACGAACACTGGATGCCTGGGTCAACTCGCCCAGCTTGTCGATAGCAACTCTTTGAATGTTGGGATCACTATCCTTAAGAGCTAACTCAAGCCCTCCTACAGCGCTGGGACCCATTTCGCACATTAACTGGATACACCAGTATTTTTGATCGTGATTTCCTGTCTCAAAGACCTCCAAAACCTCTTTCAAAATGGTGTTACCCAGCTTACAAAGCTCAAGATAGGCAGCTCTTCGAAAATCGTAGTGTGGATCTCCAAGCAAATCCATCAACAAACCTACATTTTGCTTTCCACCAGAGACCACCAGGCTTTTGATCATGGCAATCTTTTCTTTGTGGTCCATTCGCTGGAGCACACCATGATAACGGAGTACTTCGTCTTTGTTTTCCATTTGGATCTCCTTTTATCCCTGCAATCAGGGCAGGATTCTTAAATCCTGGAGGCTTTAAAATGACTGATCCACTCAGAGGCAGACCGGTCAAGGGAAGATGGCTTGTTCTGATCCATTCTACTAAGTTTTCCGGAGTCCGTCACTTTCTGAACCTCCAGGGAAAAAGTATTTTCCTGTGATTCGAAATGGATACCTGCAGACTCCAGCTCCGAGAGAACAAACCCACCGAATTTTTCGCCTTTGCAAAGTTCTATGGCCTGAGAAAGAAAACTAATCTGTGCGCATCGATTTCTTTTCCCCACAGAGAGAACAGTCATGTACTCACTCCAGCCCGGTGTCTTGTAGGAAAGTATCTTCATCGATTCCGGAGTAGATTTGCTCGACTCCGGGCTTCGCAAGGAGATTTCTTTGCTTTTCTCCTGTTTACTGTTGAGAGGACTTTGCGACTTCTGTGGAAGACTCGCCAAATCCTGAAGGGCTTTCAAATTACTTTCAATTGCTCGTACCCTGGTTCCCATTTCAAGATAACTTCGCTGATCAACCTGGCCCGGGTCAGGATTTTGGCTTCGGGTTGCCTGCTCTTGTGAAAGTGATTCGTTGGATGTAATCAGCAAGTCCTGATTGGAAGGAGGAGTTGCCAGGAACAGGAAGAATCCGAGAATCGATGTGATCACCAGGGATTTAAAGACCATTCTTGAGTTTAAGTGACCATGGAACTCATACTCTTCACTCTTCTCAAGACTATCAAGCAAAACCTGTTGCCAGCATTTTCCATCTGACTTTACTTTGCCAAGTTGTGCATATTCCATCACAGGTCCTGGCCAGACTTTTCTATCAGGAACGATTTCTACACACTGTTTGCGAGAGCCCAGCAATATCAAAGGGCTTCTTCTGACGGAATCCTCCTGTCTGGTGATCCAATTCTCTAAATCCCCTTCTTCCAGCTCAGTCTGAACAAATTCAGGGTCAGCCTGCATGGACCAGACCAGGTAGCTGTTCTCTTGAATCACAATCACTGTAGCTTTGGTAAATTTGTTGAGAATTGGCTGAAGCAGCAAGGCTGGTAATACTTCAATCCAGGTTGAGCTATCGACCTTACCCCACCTTGGCAAAGGAAGACTCTCTTTGAAAAGTAGCAATCTTTGAGTTCTTGATAAACTCAAACTTCTTATCAGTTCAGGAACGTAGCCAACAATTACCTGAATACGATCACTCAGCAAAGACTTTTTGTCATAAACCCAGTCCTGATCTTCACTTGAGGAAATTTCAACCGGAACCCACTTGCATTGAACAAAGATTCGACCTTGAAGCGGAGTGGATTCAAGTTCAGCCAATGACTCTCTCTCTTCCTCAAGCTCCCAATCACTTTTGAGGAGTGTTTTGGACTTACTCCACAACTGTACAGAGCCGTTGCTGTCGACAATTTCTACACGATATTTTCTACGAACCATACTTTTCTTTCGAACGATTTTTTGGAAAGCCTAACACTTTACCCCTGATTTGGACCGGGAATGTATGAATGATTAATTTTGGATTTGAAAAATTCATTCCTACTTGCTTCACAACACGTTATAATAGCAGTAAGGATAAATGGATTTTAACTTGTCACATTGACTTAACACGGAGGTAAGCAATGTCACTGAGGATTACTAGCTCAAGTGGGGCTAGCCTTGGTATCGGTGGAAACAGTGTCAAAACTGTCACCGTCAATCGCGAAAACAAAGCGCGAGATGCAGTGGATAAAAAGGCAACTGCGTCCACCAGGGAAAGCTCCTCTACCGTAAAAACTCAAGATCGACTGCGATTTGAGTTGTCTACCCTAAGTAAAGAATCGGTCAGCGCGCAGGAAAACATTAGTTTTCATCAAGTTGCTCTGAATGGTTTGGACACGATCGAAAGAAACCTGGAGAATCTGCAGGAAAAGCCCACAGGGAAAGATGCTCAATTAGCTATTCGAAATTTAAGGGATGCAGTAGAAAACACCCGCTTTGAAGGAAAAGAAGTTCTGAAAAACGATCAGGAAGAAGACGACAGCATTCAGGCTGTTGTGATTTCCAGACCACCGAAAGCAGGAACTTATGCCGTCAAGATCGTTTCGGGAGAAGCAGATCAAAACAATCTGTCTTTCTCGATCAAGGTAACTGACCAGGACAATCTGGAAAAAGTCATCACGACTTCTGTCAGCCCTGCAACAGGTGCGATTGAAGGCATTGAACTTTATTTTGAAACTGACCCGGTCGCAATTACCGCTGGCAGGGTAAAAGATCAAGAAACTACGTTGGTTGTCAGGGAAGATGATTCCGATCGCTTTCCAGTACCATCCTTTGAAAGAGAAGTTTCCCGTCTTGAAAGCAGTACTAACCCGGATGCAATCCAGCGAACGGCCAAAGAAGCTCTTCGCAAGGTAGAAACCACCCGCAAAGGACTCGAAGAAACTTATTCAGAAGTGAGTTCCAAGTTTCAAAACCTTGAAACTACGAAAGAAAATCTGAATGCAGCTCGAACGGAAACGAACAGCTTGAGTGGTGCTTTGAATGCACTCAACACTGTGAAGGATCAATTGAGCCAGGAGCTTCCTACGGTTAAGGATTTGTACACAGGCGAGAACCTGAGTAATTCAAAGAACTTGCTGGATTAGTCGTCCTTCAAGTCGCTAGATCAAGAAGATAGGTCCAACAGGATTTGCCTTGATTTTTGCGTTCCCAACACTTGGTGGACGCTGGCTCCCCATGCCCGGGGAACTTCCAGATTTTCTTCTCTGTCATCAAGATACAAGCAGCGGCTCCAGTCTCGGTTGAAACTGAACTTTTCGTAGGCCTGGGCATCTGGCTTTCTGGCACCACACTCGTAAGAGAGTACTGTCTCATCAAAGATTGCGAAAAAGTCCTCATTCCCTGTCTTCAGATTTTGAATGTGTACATCACAAGTATTGGAAAGCAGACAGACGCGGTATCTCTTCTTGAGCTTCTCGAGAAGCTCCAAATCCAGTAACCATGGATTGGGTCGGAAGATGTCTGTGTAAAGCTCTTCCAGGACTTCTCTCTCAATTTTGTGATCACATACTTCCATCAGCTGGTCAAAAAAGGCAGTTGAGCTGATTTCCCCTGTCTCCATTCTGGATTCGAGGGGAAGTACGATTTCTTCGAGTTTCTGATGAGTGAGCGCCGAACATTGAGAGATTGCTCTGGTGTAAGGCTCTTTGTCGAAGAAGAAAAAGACATTGCCCAGATCAAAAACGATTGTATTGATTTCTTTGATACATCACCTCACATACCCGGAAACACCCTGGCTTCAAAAAGGAGCTCGTCGGCCGTTTTCAACTCTTACAGGAAACACCAGGCACTTGTTTTGGTATCCAGATTCGGGGCATAAGGTCGACCACCACCAATATGTTGGGAAGGTCCTTATGCAGTTTATCCCTTCAAAAATGGATTGGCTCGACTCTCTTCGCTGAGGCAGGTACATTCCCCGTGCCCTGGAATGATTTTGTAATCCTTGTCCAACTTCAGCAACTTCCCCTGAATCGAGTCCATGATTTGTGAGAAGTCGCCTCCCGGTAAATCAGTTCTACCGATACTACGTCGAAAGAGGGTATCGCCTGTGAAAAGCAAATCTTCGTCTTCAAGGACAAAGGAGCAACTTCCGGGAGTATGGCCGGGAGTATGCAAGATTTTCAGATGATGATCACCAAAGCTGATTTCGTCCTCATCTTCGATAGCTTCATCTACAGTATCCTTGGGAGGCAGATCAAAGCCAAACATGCGACCCTGCTGCTCCAATGCGTCATAAAGAAAATTGTCTCCCTTGTGAAGCATGATTTTTCCATAGCCTTCCCTCTTCATTGGTCCGGCTGCACCGATATGATCAAAGTGGGCGTGGGTGTGAAGCAAGTATTTAACCTGGAGATTGTTGTCGTTCACAATTTTTAGAATCTTGTCTTTCTCATCACCGGGATCAATGATGACCGCTTCCTTTGTTCTATCACAAGCCAGAATTGTGCAATTGCAAGCCAGGCAACCAACGGCAAAAGATTCCATGAACATAACTAACTCTCCTTGGATTGATCGAGCTTCTCTTTGTCCCAATCTCTCAATATTATCAAATCTTCCTCAACAAACTCATGTTCCTGCACAAATTCAAAGTTTTGAGTCGCCAGACCACCTATGCATCGCCTCTCAAGCTCTTCGACAACTTCCATAGCATCACCTTCCTCGCCAAGAAAATCCTGCAGTTCGCCCAGACTGCAAGTCCCTCCCTTGAGATAGAGAAAGTCTCGCCCTTCTTTCCAGGCCACGCTTATCCCCTGGCTCAACTGAGTAGAAGCAACAATAAGAATGAATAGAGATACCAGTACGGAAACCCAGCCCACCAATGGAATGGGAACCATGCTTGGAGAGTCCACCAAAACGAACAAACCAACGGCGAGGAGAATCAAGCCATTTCGACGCTTGCTTCCCCTCTTGGCGAGCCTGTTCTGGAGTACGGTCAAATCATTCAGACTTGTTCTCCCTGAGTGTCTTGAGCATTTTAAGTGGAGCCATCGATCCGGTATTTTTCATATCCGTCCACAAGGTACCTTCTCCACTATGCAGAATCTTTACAGGAAGCTTACCTTCCGGTAGGGATTCACGAGCGAAAATATAAGCATTGTATGCCTTGGCACCGCCGAACGCCGAGATCAGATCCTTTTGAAGTTGCGCTTCACGCTCTCCTCGAAAACGAATCACTTCTGCCTCTGCAGTGGAACGAATGTCATTGTTCTTGGTTTGAATCTTATCAATCTCCAACTGGATTTTGCTGACCATCAATCGGGTTTCCGCTTCGTACTCACCAACTTCTTTCTCTGAATCCGCCTTGATATCAGCACGCATGACTCTCGTGTCAGCCTTGACCTGCTCGATCTCCTGAATCACAAGTTTCTTCTGTTCTTCAACTTTCGCTTCTACCTTGGAAGTCTCTTCGATTTCCTTGTTGGTCAACATTTCTTCAGCTTTTAGCTGAGCCTGCATGATTGGCAGCTGAATTTTAACGGGTACGTAAACCCTACGTGGAAGAGCAGCCACAATATCCAGCGGAGCTTCTTTCGTGTAATCCACAAGAGTTTGCGTAAAGCTGGTTTTAAACTTCGCACGAGTATTTCCCTGAATCATTTCCTTGGCAGTGAAATTTGAACCTTCGTTGCGAGCTGCTGAGTCAAATTTGGGAACAATCACCCGATCCACCAGATCGTTTACTGTTCCAAATGTATCTACGGCCTGGACCGCATTTTCCGGGTCAAGCTCCCAGAGTACTGTCACATCAATACCGACCGTAAAACCATCCTGAGAGGGAAATGTCACACTTCCACCTGTCAGTCTTCTTCCACCAGAGCCCACAGCATCAAGCTGCACATCACCCCTTAGAAGCTCATCAGTTATAACGACGGGGGTTTCAGAGCTCTTTGTATATTCCTTCAGGCCAATATCTACAATCTCGATTTTATACTGCTCGGGATTTATGTAATGAACTCCCGGATGCAAGACTCGATCCTGCACCACTCCACCTTTTTGACGATCCACAAGAACACCTACAAAACCTGGACGAATGATCGTCTGGGGAACCTTGCGAACATCGTAACCGTACACATTGAGACGATAGGTTCCTGGCCCAAGAACTCTTCTTTGAATCCCTACTTCGCCTTTTTCAGCAAGGTAGCGATCTCCCTGAATGATCTTTCCATGCTTGGCTGTGACCACCCCTATCGACTTGGGCGGAATATAGACTGTTGGTATGTGTTCATGATTGTATTTAAAGGGCATAATCCAGTGGTAACCAGTACCCAGAACATCCTTTTGAATACCAATCTCACCAGGCTCTGCAAGTACACGGCCCTCAGGCTTCTCGCTTCCATAATTGCTAATCACCACGAGGGCTTCATCAGGATTTACATAAACAAGTCCCGAGAAGAAGATCAGCAAAGACAACACACTAACAATTATCGCGATTGAGAATGCCATCATTTTCATTGGGCACCTCCTTCGGATTCCAGATTGAGAAACTCCTGAAAGACTTTTGCAAAAGGAGACTTGTCCCCAGCCAGAACAGACTCCAGCTGTATCCTTTCGAAGAGAACCTGAGCGGCATAAATGTCACCTCCCCCAAGGGCAGTGATTTTATCCGTCAATTGACGAACTTCTGCTTCTCGAATGTTGTATTCCTGAATAATGGAAGCCTTTCCCTTCTCTATAATCGTGTCTTTTTCAACCTCTGCCACTTCCAGCTCAACCTTGGCAATCGCCAGATTCTTCTTGGCGTTTTTAAGTGCAATTTCACGATCTCCAATCACCTTGGTCATGAGTTTTTTGTGCAAGATTTTCTCTTCAACACGTCCTTGAGATTTCTTGATTTCCTCACGCCCCTTGGCCACTCTGGCATCAGACTTAACCTTGTCAATTTCCTTGAGCAGTTTTTGACGGGTTTCGCGCTCCAATCCACGCTTGTTGATAATTTCTCGGAGCACAGTTGGAGGAATAATCTTCTTAATCACAACGGACTGAATATCGATTCCAAGTTCTTTGCTGCGAGCTTCCAACATATCCTTAAACCTGTCCTGAATACTCATTCGAGAATCACCGGAAATATAATCCTTGGCCAGGGACTCGGAGCCAATCATGCGGCAGAGTGATCTGGCGTAGGGAACTATGATTTTCTTCTCAACCTGCTTGATGTCACCAATTCGTCCATAGACTTCAGCAGCTCTGTCCTGAGAAACTCTCCACTCAATGGAAGCGGTCAGTCGGATTTCATAGGAGTCAAAACTCATAAAGCTCAAGGCATTTGATCCATCAAAATCTGTTTTTTGCATTCTTACGTTATAGTTAATCACTTCGTAAATATAAGGATTAAGAAAATAGGACCCCGGTGGTTTTACTTCAAGCTGAACACCTTGCAAACCAGGCTTGGTCAGATAATCAAAACCTTCTGTCGGCTTGCCCATCTTTTGTAAAACAATACCCACATGCCCCGGAGGAACATTGGTTCTGGGAACAATTTCTACACGGTAGGCATAAGGATTAATATTGTACTTACCCGGTTTTAAAATCTGGGGTACTATCCCTTTGGTATCGGTGATTTTCGCCACATCCGGATTGTAATCGGAAGCAATCATTTCCCCTTCAGGGAGTTGAGAACCATAAAGCCTTGTCAACACACCAAGCTTGTTGGAATCAATCAAGGTTGCTTTCATGATTTCCCTCTTCCACAAGAAGGAGTTGTACCAATGCCATCCTTCAGACTTGACGGCGTATTGAACGCCCTTGTGACCTTTTTCAAAAGCCAGAATTTGACCTGGAGCCGGGTTTGATCCAAATTTTCGAGTGAGAACCAGAATCTTATTTTGACCTACATTGATTCGAAATCCCCAAATGATCCAAATCAGGCTCAATACAGTACCCACAAGAATCAAGATGCTCATCAACTTTTTCGTCTGGTTGATTGAGATCGGTGGAATGTTAGAGTTGCCCATGGGTAGCTTCCTTTCCTGGTGAAGTCATTTCTTGGCCAATCAGTTTGTGGGCGCACATTGTATCCAATCCACAGGCCTGTGAAAAGCTTGAACGGTTTTCTTCAGTTCACAAGGTCAAACTTGTTTGTCTTTTGTGGATTCAAAAGCTACACTTGAGTCCAATCAAAGGCCCATTGAATGCTGCGCAACAAAACCTATCTACTCCTGAGTTTGTCGCTCCCGCTAGTCAGCTACATTCTTGTAAAGATTCTGTTTCTGGCTAGTAATTTCTTCTTCCATGAAACTTTCGCTCGTATGGAGTATGTATTCCTGGATAGATACTTCATTTCACGCTATCAGGCGAACCCACCCAAAATCGACAAAGACCTGATCCTTTCCAACCGAAGCCTTGTCAATGCTTCCGAACAAGTCAGTCTGGTGGTTATCGATAAAAAGAGTATGGAAGAACTCAAGGATGCCCCTGATCTGCAAGAAGCAAAAAAGCAGGGGCAGAATCTGGTCCAATGGCCCTTTGATCGACGAGTGATGGCACGCGCCATTGAGAAGCTAGAGCAAGCAGGTGCGCATGTTATTGGAATCGACCTCCTTTACCTGCATGAAAAAAACCAGATTGAAGATAAAGCCCTTGTAGATGCTGTTAAAAACGCCGGAAATGTAGTCCTGGCAAGCATGGTAGAGCATGATTTTGATGGTCGAATGCTGGAATACAAAGAGCCGTTCAAGGAACTTAGCTCAGCAGCCCTGAAAACGGGATTTGTCAATGTGGACACGGATACAGACGGAATCCTGAGAACTGTCCCGCTTCATCTCCTGAGTCCAAAGGGGGAAAAAGTCCACAGCTTTGCCATTCAGTGTTGGCACGCCACTCCACTGCATCTGAATTATGATCTTCAAAATTCTGTGCAAGGAGATTTGAAGTTGAGTATACCTGACAAAAGATCTCGTGAAATTCCGCCCAAAGATATCTATCTGTATACACAAAGCGAAGCCCAGAGCAGACTCCTAATCAACTGGAAAGGCCCCTCCAATTCCTTTGTAACCTTGAGCTTTTCCGACCTTTTCCACCCGGGGAGACTCGAGGATCTCAAGCCCCTTCTCAAGGGTAAAATCGTGCTCATTGGACTTCATCATCCGGGTTTGCAAGATAGCTATCCAACTCCTCTATACGGTATCACGAGAACACAGACTCCTGGAGTGGAAATTCACGCGAATGCAATCAACACACTGAGTAATGAGCATTATCGCTCTGTGAAGAAATTACCCCAGCACATTCAGTTTCCAATCTTTTATGCAATTGCCCTGGCCCTTGTAATGACGACCATGCGCCTGCGGGTTGTTTTCAGTTTTCCTGTTTTTCTGACTGGATTGGGACTAGGCTGGATCATTGCAAACTTTGTGCTCTTTCGAAACTTCTATCTACTCATGGAAGTCACGACGCCAGGAATTGCCTATGTTCTGTGTTACCTGTGCTCTATCACCTATCGGGTTTTGCAAAGGGAAAAGGAAAAATCCCAGATTCGAAAAGTCTTCAATCAGTATGTATCCAATCAGGTTGTTGATGAACTTCTCATGAACCCGGACAATCTGAACATGGGAGGAAAGTCCCTGGAGATTACTACTTTATTCTCTGATATTCGGGGATTTACCACCATGAGTGAGAATATTACCCCGGAAGAAGTGGTGGATATTCTCAATACCTATTTTGAACTGATGGTTGCAATCATTACCAAATACAATGGAACAATCAACAAGTTTATTGGGGACGCCATCATGGTACTTTTCGGCGCTCCGATTCGAGATAATGTAAGCCCCAGAGACCAGGCCATTCATTGTGTACGCTGTGCTATTGAAATGCAGGAAACCATGAAAGCAAGCAATGATCAGCGCCTTCGCAAACTGCAGGTAGGAATTGGAATTACCACAGGATACTCAGTGGTCGGCAACATTGGAGCTCAGAAACACAAGGACTACACAGCCATTGGAGACAAAATCAATCTCGCCGCCAGACTTGAATCTCGCAGCGGTGCTTTTGAAGTTATCGTTGATCAGCAAACCTACGAATACTGCAAGGATCTTGAGAGTTTCAGCTTTGAGGAGCTCGAGCCCTTCCAGGTCAAAGGAAAGCAAGAGATCATCAAGGCTTACCGAGTTCTGTACTAAGCCTATTATCCCTCATTTATCGAAGGGGCATCCCCCAATTCCGTAATCATCTATTGATCAATCGCCCGCATCTCTTTTTGATTTTACCCAGACCCACATTTCACTTCCCGGGCTCCACCTTCAAGCAGAGCTTTTGTACTACCGTAAATTGTGATATTTTCCAGCGATGGAGGCAGCGATGAGCGTAAAAGACATATTGCAAAAAGCGGCAAATGGAGAACGAATCACTCCTGAGGAAGGGATTCTCTTATACAAGGAAGCCAAACTTAGTGAGCTTGGCGCAGTGGCCCATGAGATCCGATGCAGGAAAACCGATCCGAAACGAGTCACCTATCTTGTAGACCGCAATATCAACTACACCAATGTTTGCATCACCAACTGCAAGTTTTGTAACTTCTATCGCACTCCCAATCATAACAACGCCTATGTCCTCACAAGAGAGCAGCTCGCAACCAAGATTGAAGAAACACTTGCCATCGGTGGAACCCGAATCCTGATGCAGGGAGGCCACCACCCCGACTTGAGGCTTAGCTGGTACAAAGAACTATTGGAGTGGCTGCGAGAGACTTATCCTGCCATTGAACTGGATTGCTTCTCCCCCTCCGAAATTGATCATATTTGCGTACTGGAGGACATGAGCCCTCTCGAGGTCTTAAAGGAACTAAAGGAATCCGGTCTCAGAGGACTCCCTGGTGGTGGGGCCGAAATTCTGGATGACGAGATTCGACAGGTGGTTAGTCCGAAGAAAATCAGTGGTGATCGCTGGATTGAGATTATGGGAGTTGCCCAGTCTTTAGAACTTCACACCAGTGCGTCCATGGTTATTGGCCTTGGTGAGTCCATTAAGCATCGAATCCGCCATTTCTCAATGCTTCGAGATCGACAGGACAAGAGTTTAAAAGATTATAACAATGGCTTTATTGCTTTCATCGCCTGGCCTCTACAATTTGAGTTCACCCCTCTTGGCAAGCAAAGTCAGAACAAAGGTAAATTGGGTGCCGGTGCAACTGAATACCTGCGCAATCTCGCGATCGCCCGGATCTTTCTGGACAACTTTTCACACTTTCAATCAAGCTGGCCAACCATGGGATTTCAGGTTGCACAGGTGGCTTTGGAATTTGGAGCAGATGACTTTGGTTCTACCATGCTTGAAGAAAATGTGGTTTCTCAGGCGAGTAGCACCACTCACTGCAATGTCAGGGTTGAAGAAATTCGCTCCATTATTCAAAGCGCTGGATATGAGTACGCCCAGCGTGATACTGCTTATGAGATAGTTGCAAACTAGAATCCGGATCTCAGAAGTCTCAAGTCTTTTAGCCCTCACGACCTTAAGCAAAGTGAGCTTGTGGTAAGGTCTGTAATAAACAGTCAGGTTCTCTGTGGGTTGCTCAAACGAAGCTGTACACAGATCAGAGGTTAGCTTTTTTGATGGTTGACTCGAGAGTTGCCTGCATCCGGGAAGGCGTAAGGCAATAAGATATCTCCAGTTCCCATGGAGAGAGCAATACCCTGATTTCGCATGATTCGGGCGAGATTCCGGCTTTAAATTTCAGTCTCTGTAAGCAGAATCGGAAAAACATTGCCTGCTTTTGTAAAGTTTGAAAATTGCTTGCAACCTTTTGAGCTCTGAAAACGTAGTAGTTTTAGAATACGCCTCAGGAGGAATGAGATGAACCTCACCTTGATGAAGAAAACCTTGAAGAATACAGTACTTAGTTTGGGAATTGGAGCCTTGGCATCCAATCAGCTTATACAGGCAACAGACCTGAGTGAACAGCTGATCCTGGGCTCGGAATTCGACACCCGTGAAGTGGAAGTCAGAAATTATGACAATTCACTTTCCCGGTTTGACAACTCCAGAGATACTGACAACCCTTATGTAGGAAAACTCCATCGAACATTTGATAGCGGATTCTCACCCGAGCGTGACCACAGCTTGTTTCGCAAGCGAATCCGTGAAGGTGTTGAGCTCTATCGCGAACGTGGTGTTTCGAATTACGATAATCCCTACAATATGTTCAAAACAATCAGTCAGTACCTCCCCGGAGGCTCCATGGGTTATGACGGTGGTAAGCCGGTCATCGCCATGTTCTCCAGAACAAAGCAAGTGTTCCTGATTTACAGAGTCTATGAAGCCAAGGACGGAAGATCCCGTCTGATGTGTTACTACAACTCCGATGGTAAGATCGGACATGGTGGTCGTGGTTTTGCGGAGAGAAAATTTCACTTGAACGGTTACAAGCTGCGAAAGGGTTTTCGAATTACTTCTGGTGACAACTCAGGCCAATCTGTGCGTTTTGGACTGATCGATCCAGCCGAAAGAATTTTCGGTGAAGATGAGTACGACGGTCATTTAGCTGGAAGAGTCGAGCGTGCCGGAAGAAGTTTGGAAGATGTTGACGCTCGCCTCGACATGGACTGGGAAAGAAACCCTCCTCATCCTGACAACACTGGCTACACTGAAGGTCAGATTGAAAAGAAAGTTGAAAGCAAAGGCGACATCTTCTCTACAATTATGGATCCCTTGATGTTTGGTGCAAAATTGGGTGTTGGCGCTTACATGCTCAAGGAAGCCTTCAAGAAAGATGATGACGACGACGATGATGATGACGACTTTGGTAACGATTATGGTTACGGTATGGACCATGGAATGGGATACGGTTCAGAATATGGAATGGGTTCAATCATGGGGCCAGGAAATATGATGGGAATGTACCCCGGCATGATGCCAGGAATGATGCCCGGTATGTATCCAGGGATGCAGCCAGGATATCCGGGAATGATGCCTGGAATGCCACCAATGGCACCCCCAATGACGCCACCTTACCAGCAACCTGGTTTTCCGGGAGCTTATCCAGGTCAAATGCCAGGTCAGCAATATCCAGGGTCTCAACCAATGCCTGGACCGGACTACACTCAGCCTTTTCCGGGAGACTACCCAGGATCACAACCGATACCGAGTTACCCTCCTCAAACTGGCTATCCTCCACAAACAGGATATCCACCAGTGCAGAACCCTGTGAACCCGATTGGGCCGTATACGCCTCCCGGGGGAGACCCAAACATGTATCCGGTTCCTGGAAACACAGCACCATTGGCGCCTACTTCCAGCAACAATTCAGGTAGTGGATACAATCTGGGAACTCAAATCAATCACAACAGCAATACTTATCTAAGTACAACGGGACAATAATTTAACTCACTTCTCACTGCTACTGGCAGTGAGAAGTTTCTATTTTTTTACAAACAATCAGGAGGAATCGTGAAACTGGTTTTGTTTTTATTCACAGTAGCTAGTCTTGTGGCCAACCCCTTCGCAGCGAAGTCAAAGAGCCCACTCAATAAATACAAATTGATTTTAAACGGGGAACAGGGAGAGCAAACTATCAAGAGTCAGTTGTTCACTACTATTCTCGGGGACATCAAAGTCAATCTGCAGCGCAATGTAGATAAGGTAAAAGAAGCAAAAGATGAAGATGTACTCAAGGAGTTCGGAAGACTGAACAGCTCCAATGAAGAGCTTGAGGTATCTGATCCTTCAGTAGTGCGACAGAATATGATCCGTCAAATGCAAAAGCGAAGTAAGGACATTGCCAAGCAAGTATGGAATGGTCTCGAGTCAGCAAGCATTGACGATCTTAAAGCTAACTTGTCCGAGACAGTCAAGTATGACCTGAAAGAGCGCGAAGAAGCTTCCGAGCAATTCGCCAAGGTTGAGGAAACTGCTCAAACCAATCCGGAAAATGCACCTTCCTCTCCTTGCTATGCTCCATACCATAATGGGTACTACAACTACTATGGGTACAACTACTACCACAATTACGGGTCTTACAGAAACCCCTACTATCGTAGCTACTATTACTACCGCCCGGTTTACAACAACTACTACAGGTACAACCGATACCGGTACAACAACTACTACTACAACAATTATTACTACCCAAGATACAACCGTACAGTGGGGCTACTGGCCTCCGGTGTTTTTGGACTGGCAGCTGTTGGTTCATTCGTAGACTGGGTTTTCAACTAGAAACTATTGATAAACTCAAAAGGCTGCATCCTCAGGGATGCGGCCTTTTTTTGTTGTCATTACAAGCAAGCTGTATTTCCCTGGCAGCTGACCCCAGAGTGACCCTCTCCATTCAAGCAGGTCACCAATTCTCCATATTCTCAGAATGCTCTGAAGCATACCGAACCATAACAAGCAGTTGTCTCACCTTCGGATTTTCAAGTTAGAGGGAATCACCATTCACAACAGCCTTTTCTGTAAAAAACGGCTGCTTCAAAAAATCAAACAAAAAATTTTCAAATACAGAAACATTTTGTCAATGCAAGCGTAGTCAATATTTGAGACTAAAAAAGGACGAAGCGCCATGAAGTTATTGTTACTCTTGTTACTTGCGAGTACAACATTCTCAAAATCTATTGTTACTCACTTCGGACCAGTTCCTGAAGGTGAAATGCAACTGGCCGACCACTTTATCAAGTGGCTCGGAAAAACAAAAACCAGCATTCAGGGATCCTTCTATGAATTTCGCGATGACAAGGTTGTCGATGCATTCATTGATGCACACAATCGTGGAGTAAAAGTTCAGCTTATCGTCGATTCAGACAATTTCTTCTTGAAAGATCATGACACCCTCGTTATTGACTACACCAAAAACAACCCATTCACCAAGCGACTGCTTGATGCTGGTATAGAAGTTGTAGAGGATGAGAAGCGATCCGGTCTTATGCACAATAAATTCGCCGTTCGTGATGGTAAGTATGTTTGGACAGGCTCTTACAACCTGACTAATACCGGAACCGGGAAGAACGAAAACAACGCACTCGAAATCACCAGCAAGAAATTGGCAAATATCTACATCCGTGAATTCAATGAAATGTTTCACGACCGCCAATTTGGTATCCGCTCTCCTTCTACTCCTCTGGATCAAGTCATTATGCTTGGAGATAAGAGAATTGAAGTTTTCTTTGCTCCTGAAGATGATCCTGTTCAAAGAATCTACGATCATGTTTCTACTGCGGTGCAAGGTGTTTACTTCATGCAGTTTGCAATGACAGCTGATGAACTGGGTACTCAACTCATTGAGAAGCACAATGACGGACTTGAAGTTCGAGGAATTTTCGACAGCATGCTGTATCGAAGCACTGGTCCCTACGCTGAGTTTTCTCGACTGACCAAGCACGGTGTCCCTGTTGTCGTCTACGACTCTCCCGTTCGAGGAAAAATGCACCACAAGGTTTTCATCATCGATCCTGAGGGTCCCAATCCCAGAGTAATTACCGGCTCTTTGAACGCTTCTGCTAACGGAAACAAGACAAACGACGAAAACATCATCATTATTCATGACAGGGAAATCACTCAGCTCTATCACAAGCAATTCAAGGAACTGTTTGGAAGAACTTCTCGCGTGATTGCTGCTTTCAAGAATATCAAGCCAGTGAAAGCTGCCGACAGGGTAGATCGCATCACTCTGATGGTAAGTTCAAACGGAGTGAAAACTCAAAAATTGAACATTCAGTTTCCTGCTAGATGGCCAGTTCAGGATGATCAACTGGAACTCAAGATTTTCAGACTGCAAAATGGTGAGATGGTGGACACAACCGATCAGGAAGAGTTTAACGTTACTGCCAAGAATCTGTTTCTAAACAGTGCAAATCTGGATCGATCTGGAGAAAAGGCTCTTCTCATGGTTCAGATGGATCATGTACTTACTCCAGAGATTCCTGGTCATTACAATCTCTACATCAAGGCCAAGTCCCCTTTTCAGAAGTACTACCCATTGAAGACTCAGCCTACAATTGAAGTCCTCGACCCAGAGGCTGTGGAAGCTCCGGGAGAAGAGCTTGCCGAGATCGTTCTGACCAAAATGCTCGATAGAAACTATCGACACTTTGAAAGATTGATGACTCGCTGCGAGAACTCCATGGATTGTGATTTGCTTCTGGAGCGGTCATTCCTCACCAAGGCTACTCAAATCCTTCAGCAGCACGTTCTCATTGAGGAGTCTGAAGAAGCTCAGACAATATTGAACAGAGTGACCAAGCTCAAGCTGACCGTACTGGATGAGCTTGAGGCCAACCAGCTAAAGCTGAAGGCTCAGAGCTTCCAAATGGAGCTTGATGCACAGTAAAAACTAAAAGTAATCCAAAGGCTGTATTCCTGATCGGGATGCAGCCTTTTTTCTTTGTGCTGAGGGACTTGGATGACAAGCAGGTAGCTCTCAGTTAGGAACCCAGTCTCTGGATGTGAAGTACTTAAAACAGCCAAGTTTCAATTCAAGTGATTCCTAATCATCCAAATGCTATTTTCGGCAAGCAAAGCGAACAAAGAATTACTTATTCAGGCCTCTTTTGTATTAACTCTTCCCCTCTTTGAGACGATGGACCAGACGTGGAACAAGTTCAAAAAATCATACTCCCCAACGGTATTGTACTGCTATATGAGCACATAGAACACATTCGATCTATCCTGCTTGGAACCTGGGTCTCCAGAGGCTCTCGTCATGAATCATCACAGGAGCAGGGTCTGGCACATTTTCTCGAGCACATGCTTTTCAAGGGCAGTTCACGAAGAAACAGCAAGGAGATCGCTCACAGTCTGGAAGCCGTCGGTGGAGACATCAATGGATTTACATCCAGAGACAATTGCTGCTATTACGCGAAAGCTACTATGGATCATGTGGAGTTGGTTTTTGATGTGATTAGTGATCTGGTCTTGCACCCCAAACTCCTGGAAGAGGAAATGCTTCGTGAAAAGCAGGTCATTTGCCAGGAAATTGACATGGTCAACGACTCCCATGAAGAGCTCGTTCATGACACGGTTTTGAGAGCCCTCTATGAGGAACCACTCGCACACCCTGTCATTGGAACCAAAGAGTCAGTCCAGAGGTTCAGCCATGAGCAACTAATTGGCTTTTACAAGAAGTTTTATCACCCCGAGAATCTTTTCATCACGATAGTAGGAAATCTTGATTCTGTTGATGTGGAAACACTTGCGATGCAGTACTTCCAGAAGTCCTACAATATTGAAGATGAACTGAGTAGTTTGCCAAACAAAGATCGGGATAAAATCCAGAATCTAGCCATTCACAAGTCCACAGAACAATGTCATTCCATATTCGCCTGGAGGTCCTTTCCGATTGATCATCCAGACCGTTATGTATTGCATCTTATTAATGCCCACCTTGGTGGCGGAATGAGTTCCGTCCTGTTTCAGGAGCTCAGAGAAGAGGCCGGACTGGTTTACAACACCTACTCTTTTATTCGGGCTTACAGCGATACGGGTTTTTTTGGTGTTTACTGTGGATATCACCCCCAAAGCGCTTCAGAACTAATCCAGCGACTTTCAGAATTGATGCAGAAATTTGTAGCCGAAGGCCTTGAAGGTACAAGGTTGCAACAGCTGAAAGAACAGCTGAAGGGCTCTTTGTTGCTTGGACTGGAAAAGACAAGTTTTCGCATGAATCGAATGAGTGTCGGCCACATGCACTTTCAAAGAATCATATCCACTGATGAACTGATTGAAATGGTAAATTCCATACAGGTCTCTGATATCAATCGCGTCAGTAAAGAGATATTTAATGGCCCTGTGGGCTGTATCAATGTAGGTCCCCTCGAACAGGAAGAATGGGATCAATTAACTCAAGGAGCATTTCAATGAGCCTACGCAAGAAAACAAGGACCGTGTTCTTGCTCGGTATGACCCTGTGCCCAATTCTCACAGTTGTCAGCGCTAAAGAAGAAGAGCCGAGTCGCCTGATTTTGAATATTCCATCCAATGTTGACTTTCCTTCGGAGAGATTGAATCTAACCATTCAGCTTCCAAATAAAATCGAACCCACAGAGGAAGCAAAGAAGCTGAGTCGAAAGGTCATCAAGAAGAAATTCGACTACGAGTCCCGGCCAATCAAGGAAATCTCACGCAAGTCGCGCTACAATTCGATAATGGCAAATTTTGCCAGAAAGGGCTTACTCAACTCAGCACTTGATCGACGTTCCTCTCGCTACAACAGATTGACCAAGATTCAGGCAGCTCGCATTCTAATTAGGGTCTATCAAGCATTCTTGTATCTCGATGAACGCAATGAGCTGAGAACACATAACATCGTCAAAGAAGATATTCTTGATATGAAAGAGCTTGTGGACGAGTTTCAGCGACACCTCAAGATGTTCACATTCAACCCGACCCTAATGCATCAGGAGCTCGACAGGATTGCAATCAAAGTGAACAAAACATCAGGCAAGGGAACCATTCGTATCACCGGTCTTCAAGAAAGCGACGATGGCACAACAATCAATCTCTTTCTGAGTAAAGACTAGAAGTTAAAGTCTATTTTCGCTGAATAAAAAAAGCCTCGCAGCCAAGTTCTGCGAGGCTTTTTTTAAATACAGACTGAATTAATTTTTCAGCTCGGCCTTCAACTTTTCAAACTCGTCATCAGCAGAATCATCAGATGAGGAACTTGCTGCCGCCGCTTTAGGAGCAGACTTGTCTTCAAGCAAGCCAGCTTCCTGCTTAAGAGCCAGAAACTCGCTTTCCACACCAGTATCAAACATTACATCATCAAGCTGGTTGTCAATCATTTCCGAGTTCAGTTCGAGCTGTGCAAGTGCCTGGTCTTCAACCCCCGTAATTTTACTCTCAAGCCTGTCAAAAGCCTCAAAAGTGGAGTTATCATCGACTTTACCCATTTGCTCAGCGATCTGCTTTTGAGTTTGAGCAGTAGCGTGCTTGGCTTTAAGCAGGTTTTTCTTGGATTCAGATTCCTTAACTTTTGCTTCCAATTTTCTAAGATTGGACTTGAGCTTGTTCACCATTTCGGTTTGGGCATCAAGAGAACCTTTAATCTGAGCTGCTATCTTGTCATGATGCTTCTTCTTCTGGAGCGCTTCCTTGGCCAAGTGATCATTGCTTTCGTCGCCATCATTCAGGATTGCCTTGGCCTTTTGAAGGAAGTTCTCGGACTTGGCCACTTCGTTTTGATAATCTCGCTCAAGCTTTTTCTGATTCGCAATAGCCGAAGCCACATGCTTTTTGGTCGACTTCAACTGCTCATTCATGTCCCTTACAATCTGGTCAATCATCTTTTCGGGATCTTCAGCACTGTCCAGCACGGAATTCAAGTTACTGGAAAAAATTCGTTTGATCCTGGTCCACAAACTCATGATTTGTTCTCCTTTAATTCCTGTCCGGAAGACAGGACTCTATTCAACAGCAAAGCCTTATCAATAGCCTAACCTGGTCCTCTTCGGGTTCGTGACCGAGTTTAGCACTGGAAAGGATTGGTTTGCAAAACTTAGTGCGACCTCAAGCATCACAGATTCAGAGACTTTGTGCAATGAAATGTTATGATTTCATCCCAAGAGCATAGTTTTCATGGCAAATGTGACGATATTGCGAAAAGTAACACCAATGATATTGATTTTATGAAGAAAAAAGGCTTTTTACTAAATCTTTTGCTGCTCAGTCTATTTAGCGGCTGGATTTACGCTGCCAACCCCACAGTCGAAATCACTGCCACAGACCCACTTCAGGTTAACCTGGGGCAAGTACAGGTGGACGCTACTGCCTTCGATCTCGATGGTGATGCACTTGATTTTCAATGGAGTTTTCAGAGTTTGCCAGCAGGAGTTACCAACGTATCCATCGTAAAAAGTCAGCTGAGCCCAACCCAAAGCAGAGCTAGTTTCAATATCAATCAGGAAGGAACTTATGTCCTGCAAGTGATTGTTGATGACCTGGACGGGAACCCGGTTTCCAGAGGCTCTGATGTTCTTACTATCAACGCTGTATTTTCACAATTGTTCTTTGTCTCGAATAATGGTGACGATAACACAGATGTTGCAGATGTCAGTGAGTCCAATCCACTCAAAACAATTCAGAAAGCCCTGGATTACGCTGGCCCCGGCGACAACGTAATTCTGCTTCCTGATTCAGTCCAGGCGCCCACACCAACAACTTTTAATACAAACACATTAACTCTGGCCAGCAATGGTGCTGCAGACAATCCAATCACCATTCGTTCCCAAAACAGTGGCTTGATTCGAATTCGGCCAATTGGAACCAATCAAGCCCTTAACCTCACCAACAAGCAGCACATTCATGTACAGGACTTGATCTTCGATGGCTTCTCCGATTCAGCGATTCGACTCACTTCCAGTTCAGACATCAGAATTGAATCCTGCAAATTTGTGAATAATGGCATTGGTGTAAGCATACGACAGAGCCAGAAGACCTCGGTTATACTAAATACATTTGAAAAAAACCGGGATGGGGTTTCAGTCTTTGATGCAAGAAACAATGCAGTCCAATTCAATATCTTTAATCGAAATACAGAGCATGGATATGTGCAGACTTTCGCTACGGGGGACCCATCCCTGAACAATACAATTCAATTCAACACTTTCTATGGAAACGGGACTGTGTTTGATGAAAACAACAAACACGGGGCTGTGAACATGGGTAACAATTCCGGCTCAATTGTGGAGTTCAACATCTTTGTTGCCAACGCCAGGGACTACTATCACAAGCCGGGTCTCCAACAAATCAGAGTCAATCAGAATATTTCATGGCAAAATGTTGGCATCCAAGCCGACCTGAGTCTGCTACCAATTGTTCAGCTCACAGTTTGGCCTGTCTCTGATCCTCTTCTTCGCGATCCTGAAGCTGGAGATTTTCGTTTGATCTCTGGATCACCCGCCATCAATGGAGCAGGAGACAATCGTAATTTTGGATCTTACCAGGGCACTCCAGCTGTGCGCCCGACAACACGAGATATCTTTGTGGATTTCGATGAGGGCAGTGTCAACTTTATCCAGAACGGTCAATCAGCAAATCCCTATGACAGCATCAACAAAGCAATTGTGGCTGCCAATCCGGGGGATACAATTTATGTGAGAGGTAGCACTCAAAAATCTTATACACTGGACCTGACCAATCGAAGCAAGTTTATTCCCGGATGGGGGGGGCTCAAGCTTGTTGGTGTACCTGTGGTAAGAAATAATCAAACCGCCTATCCAAAGATAACCTGTTTTGCAGATGGACAAAGAGCGCTTCAGTTGATCAACTCAAGATTCCTGCACCTCGACAACTTTGTAATCACCGGCTTCAAAAACGGAGTTCCGGATCTTTGCAGCGAAGGTATCTTCATCCAGGACTCACACAATGTGACTCTGGAAAGAATGATGGTGCACGGTGTCAGTGGCTCCGGAGTCCTGGTTGACAGCGTTCGAGCGATGACTTTGCGCTCCAGTATCATCTATGACAGTACAATTGCAGTGGATTTGAAAAACACACTTCGTCGCAACCAGCATAACCTTTACGACAAGCTGACTGTTCACGACAATCTCAATGGTATTTCAGTTGCCCAGACCTATCACACATCCATTCAGAATTCGATTATCTACAAAAATTTCAACAGCCCCTGCATGACATTTTCAGCAGAAAACCCTCCAACAGAGATGGAGATACGCTACACTTTGTGTAATCAGGAGGGAGCACCGGCAAGCTTTTTTACAAGTGCCAACTCGGGAAACATAGTAGGTTCTGGAACTGATTCCAATCCCCTCTTCCTCAGCGAAGAAAAAAGCGTTCAAAATACCAATCCCTGGTCAGCCTTTCGCTTAAAAGCTTCAGGAACTTCTATTTCTCCTGCGCTCAATGCTGGCGACCCGTCCTATAACCCGGCTTTGGTACTCAACGAATTCCCACGACCACTAACATTGAATCTTCCCACATCTGTAAGCAAATCTGTCATTGGCACCATTGATATGGGAGCGTTCGAGCAGTCAAGAACCGACGTTGACGGGGACAATTTGAATAACCTGATCGATAATCAGTCTGGTCTGGATCCAAATGACCCTCTCGACGCTCAGGCTGATTTTGATGGTGACGAACTCAAAAATATTGATGAACTCTCGTTGCATCGTACGGAGATAACCAGTGCAGATACAGACAGAGACGGATTCAGCGATGGTGTTGAGGTAAATATTGGATCAGACCCTCTGACACCCAATGCCGATGAAATTCGCCAATTGGTACCCATTCCGGTTATCGCTCCTCACAACACAAACCTGCCACCATCTCAATTCAGTCTCAGTGGTCTGGAACAAAATGGTAGAAGTGTGACCAATCGTTGGGTTCTTGTCTCGGGACCATCAAACGTTTCGGAAAACGAGATCTTTATTAGTGACAGCTTGAATCAATTGCTCGTAAGAGCTAAAGCCCCTGGAAACTACGTGATCGGCCTTGATCAAGAGCTAATTCCGGACACTCAGGGGGGACCTACCCTTAGAAGCCTGGCAGAAGACAGGGCAATCACGATCATTACCATCCAGGATGTTGCTCCCACACCAATTGTTCCACCAGACATCACAACGACCTATGCTCCGGGTCGGGTAGTGTATTTCTATGGAAGTCCTTCAGTAAGTAACAACCCATCATTTGATGGAAATGATGCAGCAATCATTTCTTATCAATGGATTTTGGAATCTCCAAGAAATCCTCCCAATAATCTTATTAATTTCTCCAGTCCTACGCCAACGATGGTTCTACCTGATCGAACTGCTGTGTATCAGTTCAGACTCAAGGTCACCAGCTCTGGAACTTCAGGTGTTCAAAGTGCCACCAGTGATCCGTTCACAGTTCGTGTACAGGGCAGTCAAGTCAGCTTACCAATTGCTGAAGCAGGACCAGATCTGTATCTCAGGGCTAATGCTATTCAGACTCTTATTGGGACAGGTTCTGGAGATCTTGACAACGGGGTTCTCAGTTATTTTTGGCGACAAACTCAGGGGCCAGCAGTGAACTATCTGGAACCGGCAGTTTGTGAACTGACTGTTTTCCAACCCAGTGCCCAGGCAATCCAAACCACGTCATGTACAACAGGAGTCAACCCTCGATACATCGCAGATGAAGCCGGTGTTGTGGAATTCGAATTGGTTGTCCAAAAAACAGTCAATAACGAGCAATTCACGAGTCAGGGTGATCGAGTGATTCATATTTTGGATGAACCTACCAATTCAGTTCCTCTCGCCGTAGTTAGCGGTCCCCAGACAGAAACCATTTTTCAAAATGTTCAGATTATTGGCTCCCAGTCCAGCGATCGGGCTGCTGCCGTGGCTAGTGGGCAAAACTCGGGAAGCAATCTCCAGTATGAATGGTCCATCGCAGAAGGTCCTCCTGTCTACCTCGAAGTCAACAACCAAAGTGTTCTAAACTTTACTCCAATCTACAGAGGAAATTACGTGGTTCAGCTGAGGGTCCGTGATCAACAAGGTTTATGGTCTGCCCCCTCCAGAACTACCGTGCGAGTAGAAGAAGGAAATTTTTTCTTGCCGGTAGCGAACGCTGGAAGCAATCAAACCGGATTGATTCGCAGAACTATCGTACTTGATGGAACAAACAGCCTTGGGGGTAGTGAGAATATAGAAAACTATTTCTGGACCCAAACCAAAGGTCCCGAACTGGTAAAGATTCAAAATCCCAACTCTCCAACTATTGCCTTCATTCCCTCCAAATCAGGACTCTATGAGTTCTCCCTGAGGGTAGGAACCCTCAATTCATTGTCTGTAGCAGATACAGTAGAAGTCGCCATTAACAGTGATGAACAATTTGTACCCGTTGCCATACCCGGTGAGAGCAGGACAGTTGCTGTCAGTGCTGTTGTCGAGTTGGACGGACGCAGTTCCTTCGATCAGGATGGTGACCCATTGACCTACTTGTGGCAGCAAACTTTTGGAACACCAGTTCTTCTTAGCTCTGCCAATCAAGCGGTAGTCACCTTCTTTGCAGCAAGTTCAGGAGTTTATGAATTCTCACTCACTGTGAATGATGGAAAAGCGAACAGTATACCAGCCAATGTTCTCGTGGCAGTCAATCCCCGATTCGAGTCCAACCCCAACAACAGTTTGTCCACACAAGTGGCAGGGTTCAATCGAACAACCATACTTGGACCAGATTGCAAAGGAAGTTGCTTCATCCTGACCGCCTCTTTTGGAAAGAGATCAGCAATTGTAAAAACAATGCTCTGGATTCGAGATAATGTTCTTTTAAAAGTACCCGGTGGACGGACTCTCATGAGTCTCTACTACTGGTATTCCCCACCTTTCGCGTTACTCATTGAGAAGAGTACTTTGGCAAAGTTAACTTCCCAGTTCATTATTGTTCTGTGTTTGCTTTTCACTGCAGCCTTTCTTTTGCTATCCCTGCTGGGTATTGCTCGTGCAATAATCTTAAAGTTTTATGGAAGCATCTAAAGATCAGAAGATTCAGGAACTGGAACTGAGAGTCCAGTACCTTGAACGGCATCTTGAACATTTTCGCAACATCATCAGCGAAGACACACCTTCCCAGGAAGTTGTAGACCAATTGATCATCGAGGCTTATCAGAAAGAGCTTCTCCTCAATTCCGTAGTCGCTCTAAACCGTGAGCTTCTCAATGACACATGGAATCAAGATCTCTTGAAAACAATCATGGCTGAAGCGCAATCCATCCTCGAATGCAGTGCGAGTTCTGTTCTGCTTTTGAATCCGGAAAAGACTTATCTTTACTTCGAGGTGGCTCACGGTGACAAAGCCCGGGAAGTCAAAACCATGACTCTGGATGTCAAAGAGGGAATTGCTGGAAAAGTCGCCAGAGAAGGAAAATCTTCAATTGTTAACGAACCCTATCAGCAACCTGATTTTAACTCGGGGTTCGACAGAAAAACGGGTTTCGTAACGAGAGCTATTCTATGTGCTCCACTGATTCATCAGGAAGAGATTTTCGGAGTAGTTCAGGTCATCAATCCGATTGGCCGTGATAATTTTACCCTCAAGGATTTATATACTCTGGAAGTATTCGCCCGCCAGGCTTGTGTAACCCTCCTCAAGCAGAGGTTAACCAGAGAACTTCAAAATAAGAATCATCAACTTGAGGAAGCTAATTTGCTCAAGTCCACGTTTCTTGCCAACGTGAGTCACGAACTCAGAACTCCCTTGACCCCAGTCCTCGCGTGGGCTTCCATGCTGCAAGATGACTTGCAGGACGTGGATATGCTCAGAGAAGGATTAATGGTTATGGAAGATCAGTGTAATCTACTCAATGAGTTGATCACTTCACTGATCTATCTCGCCCAACTTGATTCGAAGCAGGTTTTTCTGGAGATCCAGGCAGTCAACCTGCAAAACCTTTGTGAAAAAGTCGCCAAGGGCTTCCAGAAACGCGCAGGAGAAAAGAACATCTCTATCACAGTGGAGTCTACTGAATGTCCTCAAGTGGAAGCCGACCCTTCCAAAGTGAAACTTTGCCTTAAGCAACTACTGGACAACGCTATCAAATTCAACCTCCCCAAAGGCGAGATTCAGCTGAAAGTTGAAGAGGAATCAGACCATGTGGTCTGTAAAATCACCAACACGGGAGAATTGATACCTGATGATTTGATCCCGAAACTAACCCAACGGTTTCGACAGGTGGACAATTCTCTGACTCGCAAGCACGGAGGCCTTGGAATTGGGCTTTCGCTGGTTCAGGGCTTCCTGGAACTCTTCCAAGGAGACTTCTCCATCAAAAGCGATCCTTCCACCGGCACCACAACTGCCCAGTTTCGCCTCCGCAAGATTGTGCGATAAATCCTTACTGTTCGTAGGGGGGCTCTGGTATCCCGGATTAAACTTCTACAAACAAAGGCAGGCAAACTAAATCAATCTTCAGCACTGACCGATAACCTAAGAGAGCCAGGATTGACAGTATTTGTCTATTCTCATGGATGAGAATCTGAACGAAGGAACACGGAACGGTTCCAGCAGTTTTCGGGAGGTTCATCCATGGGCTTTCGTATAAATAATAATATTAGTGCATTGATTGCTCAGGGTAATCTTCAAAAGAATCAGAAGGGCCTGACTACCAGTATTGAGCGATTGAGCTCCGGACTTAGAATCAACCGGGGTGCTGATGATGCCGCCGGATTGACTATCTCGGAGAAGCTCAGAGGTCAAATCAAGGGTCTGAATCGATCGATTCTTAATGCACAGGACGGAATCAGCCTTATCCAGACCGCAGAGGGTGCACTTAACGAAGATGCTACCATCCTGAACAGGATCAGAGAACTAACCATCCAGGCTAGCTCGGATACACTCACCACAAACGACAGACAAGAAATCCAGAAGGAAGTGGACCAGCTCCTTGCCGAAATGGATAGAATTGCCAGCTCTACAGAATTCAATACCAAAAAACTACTTGATGGATCAGCGACAGCACTGGTAAGCGTCAACTCAGAAGGGTTGGAGGGAATCCAGGTGGACAGTACCTCAGGCTCCTCCGGGGATTATCAGGTTGATATTACACTTGCCAGTCGAGGTGCTCGTCAGCAGCAAGCCAGCAATATTCTCACTGGCTCTGAAACTGGAGAATTGGTTACTGCACAAACCAAGTTGGGTGACATTGAGTCCTTTTACAATAATGAAGGAAACTCAATTCTGAGCAATCCTTTGGAATTGACTGTGCGAGGCAACACCAACACCACCAAATTGACATTGAGTGCGGACGTGAACATTGAGGAATTTGTTTCTGACCTGAAAAGCTTGATAACCAAGCCAGCTAACGAAGGCGGTCTTGGAATCAGAGGATCTGACCTCTCCTTTAACTCCAATACCGGTCAGATACTTTTTACCTCGGGTTCTGAGGGAAACAGTGGAGATATCTCCTTCAGTGCGGATGAAAACTTAATCAAGGCTTTCGGATTTCAGGAAACAGTTCCTTCCAAGGATCCAGCCTATCGAGCAACAGCCATTCAGCAAGGTGTGGCAAATCCGATTACTTCCGAGGCTTCAACAACCACCAACCGCTTTTCTGGAATGATTCCTGGTGTCGATTTGCAGTTCCAACCAGCAACTCCTGCCATCATTGATGGCGAAAATGCTCCCGTGGACGTCATTCGGGTCGGAGCAAATGCCATCACCTTTGATTTTGCCGACTCGAACAGTTTGCTTTCGGAAGCTACACCCAGCGACCCCGTAACGGTTACACTCAATGCAAACACAACCTATTCACTGGTATCGATTGAAAACATAATTAACACAAATATTGCCAGTGGAAATGACACTGTTTTGGGGACCAAATTCCCCAATAGTCCCGACAGTACCTACACTCCACCTAGTGTACGGGCTGGATTTCGAAACGGAAACCTGATTCTCTCTTCAGGAAGTTCAGGTACCAGCTCCAGAATCTCCATTTTCAACGCCAGTGCCAGTGCAACAAATATCCTTGGGATTCAAAACGGAGTCTTTATTGGAAAACAGGGAACAGTAGCTTCAATAACGGGTACCAAAGACATTTCCAACGGATTTACAGTAGGTACTAATGATTTGGTCTTTTCCTTGACTGGTCCTGATGGAAGTCAAACAGACATTACAACAACGGCCAATCAAATCCGCTTTGTAGCTGGCACCAATGTCAGTTCAATATCTGTAACCCAGGTTCTGAATAATAGTCTTCGAAGTGCCAACATTCTGGCTGAAGCAGTGATAAACAACAATGGTCAGCTGGAAATGCGATCGATCGAGGATGGAGACGATACTAATATTCGAATCAGTCAACTCGGGGGATCAGTAACTGAAATCGGTCTCGTGGACGGCACAAGTTCCACCGGATCCGGTGGAATTCCCGGTGAGTTTATCGGGAAAAGTAATGAAACTTTTGTAGACAAAGGTTACACCTTCGATACCACAGTAAGATTTGAAATCATTGATCGCTTTGGAGCATCCTCGGGCGATATCACACTTGGCTTTGACAATCAGGTTGTGGGTGCTAACAACTTGCAAGCCGCTACAACGGTTAACAAGACCCTTTCGTCAAGCTCTATTGCAACTTTAATCGATCAATCCAATCTATCAGCTACAGATGTTGGATATGGTTTTGATCAGGCAGGAAGACTTCAGTTTCGAAGCAAGTCTGTTGGTGATAATGCCCGAATTCTCATCACTTCCAAAGACCCAAGATTTGGTAACGGAACTACTGAGCCCGGCAACTTTACCGCTGCAACCTCTCAAACCACCATGCTAGCTACTTTTGGAATTGACGGGACCCAGGCTGCCCAGGGAGCTGGAAAAACAAGATACAATGTCCATGTGAGAGATCGCTCCTTCAGCTTACAAATTGGTGCCAACGAAAATCAGACACTGCAAAGCTCGATAGCGAACTTTTCAGCAACTGCACTTGGATTAAAAGGGCTCGATGTTACCAGCTTTTCAAGTGCTGTGAAAGCCTTGGGACAGGTAGATCGTGCGGTCCGTCGAGTGTCCAGTGAACGATCCAAACTTGGTTCTTTACAAAACAGACTCACCTCCACAATTAACAACCTGACAGTGACTACCACTAATCTTCAAGCTGCAGAATCCAGGATTCGTGATGTGGATATCGCCATTGAAACCGTATCCTTTACAAGAAACCAGATTCTGATTCAAGCCGGTACGGCTCAGTTGGCACAAGCCAATGCCCTCCCACAGCAAGCACTACAGCTGCTCGGAGGTTAATCTGCAGCCCGGCAATCATTGAGTGCTTAGCCAGGATACTTCAAGGGATGTTCTTTAGATTTTGGAGAGCTCGCCTGTTAACTTCCTATCTCCGCTCAAGGTATACACAATGCCAATATGGGCTATTCTGGAGAAGAGTCCTGAGGTGCTAACTCGCTAACTCGAGACAGGAAAAACGAGCAAAAAATCAGGTTAATACAGACTGCCAGAACAAAATGGGCCAATGAAGCCAGAACAATTTCTTCTGGAGTCAGCCAATGCAAGAATTTCAGGTATACAGCTTCTCTGGTGCCCAGACCGTGAATGGATATTGGAATCAAGGCAATGAAATTTCCTGTCCAAACCGCAAGCACGGATCGATAAAACTCCTGGAAGTGTTCCACTCTTAGCAAGACACTCAATCCCATTGCATAAACAAAGTAAGCCAATGTTGTTAAAAACCATTGCCACAAAAACCGTGAAGGGCTTTGCATATAGCCGAGAAACATTGCCATGGTTGCTCTTTGGACAGCGAGCACTACCACTATTCCGACCAAAGCTATGATGACCACTGGAGTAGACGGTGGGTAAAACAGGCTGATTCCAAGACAAGCCGCAATCACCAGATAGAACAGATCAAAGAAGCGATCATAAAGGGTCAGGTACACCGCCTGTTTCATTCCAAATCCCAAATCCTTTAAAAATCCGATTTTAAGCAGCTCACCCATCCTTCCTGGAGTGACCAGCCCGTAGTAAACAGCCGCAAAGAAAACAGAAAACAACGGGTACTGATAATATTGACGCAGGAAACAACTTTTCCAACGCAGACCTTTTAAAAAGATGCCGCACAAACAAAGCAATGCACACAGCAATACCTTGTAAAGTTCCAGGTTTTGAAGCGCAATGAAGAACTGCTCCCAGGAAAGCTTGCTAATCAGATATAAAAAGAGGAAGATTCCAATAAAAGGAAGAATCTTGCGAAGAATTTTCAAGAGCTTTCCAAATCCAGAGTCCAGGCTGAAGAAGGCTCTGACAACTGTGCGGGAGAAAATTTGTCAACCAACTCCTGGGACTCTTCACCCAGAAGTTCCATCTCCATCAAGAGATTGAGACAAAGATAGAAAACCACTGGAAATTTCAGATCACAAAGCAGGCTAATTAAAAGTGAGTGTTGCGGAATATAGAAGCAATGAAGTCCGTGAAAACTCTGTTCGTATATGCACGGAGCTTCCAGTAGTTTCCACAATAAATTCTGATTATTGTTAGCAAAGGCAAACGGCTGTTCTCTAAAAAACTGCTGGTTTTCTTGATAGTACTGATCAAACAATAAAGCAAGTTGTTGCATAGACTTTGGCTCGCGACCGGGAACAAACACCTCTAACAAGTACTTGTTTTCCCAAAGCAAATCATCACCCAGAACTTGAAGTTGAAAGAGTTTTTTCAGCTCCAGTTCAATATCTACCGAGGTCAAATGGCATAGGTCTCGTAGTGTATGCAGGTTCAAGGCACTGTGGATTTGGCCCGGTGGAAGTTTAGCAATCCCCGGTAACTCATCCCTCGTCTTCATTTCCAGTTCTTGAATAAAGGAACCATCTGCTTTGCAATAACTCAATGGCTGATACCTCGAAAAAGTTCTCAAACCCTTGATCTCCGAACGATTCTTCACCAGATTATATAAAAGGATATTCGCTACTGAACCCAAAGCAATAGACTCAGGGAAGTTGTGAGAATACAAGAGACGTTCGCTTTGGAGAAACTGGATTGCATATTCAGCTTGATACTGAATCTGGCGACGACCATGAAATTTCTTTGATACAACAAACGGCTTCAATGTTTCTCCTGCAACAGTGCAAAATATCCCATCAGTTTTTCATTGGGTTTAGCCAATCTTTGAACAACAGTTCAAGAAGATCTTTCAGACTCATATGAAAATCATCAATCAGCTCACTCAATGAAACTGCAGGATACTCTGCATTTCTGACCCGATTGTATACATTCAATCCCACTCCGGCAATGCTATATTCCAGCTTGTCACCAAGAAAGCTGTTCTCAACAAGTACTCCCATCAATTTTGAGTCACCCACATACAAATCATTGGGCTCTTTGAATCTTGTTACCAATGCAAATCTATCCTGAAGTTTTTTGGCCACATGATCAGCAATGGTCGAGCAAATCAACCCGGGTTCGGGAACAAGCACAGTTTCACCTTTGGACAGTACAATGGATAGCCAAAGCCCTCCCTCGGGACTCTCCCAACTTCGCTGTTTCTGACCTCTTCCGGAAGTTTGAACTCTGGAGCAAACTATGGCTGAAACATCCAGGGCCCTGATATTTTCCCTGGCATAATCCATTGTAGAATTCACCGAGTCAAGATAAAGAACATTCATGAACTAGAATGAAATAGAACCCAGTCTTTCAGACAGTACCGAGTATTTGGATTCAATGGCTTCATGCATCTTTTTGAGGACTTTCACTTCGGCTGAGCAAACCTCAATCAAGTTCACATTCTCCATGAAGAGCTGAAGGACACGGTCAATCTCCGCACCACAGGAACCATTTTGAATGGACAGTTTGGCCATGTATTCTTCTACATCATTTTGAGCTTGAATAAATACAGTGTTACAGGAAGAAAGACGATCTGCCAGTTTACGGGTAATGTGCAAAATCAACGCTGGATTGTTCGAAACAACATCATCAAGCTCATCAGCATGGATACTTACCAACCGGCAGCGACTGATCGCTTTCACTGTTGCCGTTCTTTTGTCATAACCCTTGCCTTTGGATGCGTAACCGAGAAGTACAGAGATTTCTCCAATGACCTCTCCGCGAGCATTGTAGTTCGCCACCAGTTTGTCCCCTACATAAACGCCAAGTTTCCCCGACATCAGAACAAACATTCGATCCCCGACTTCACCATGGTAACAGATGATTTCTCCAGCTTTCTTTTCAACAACCTGACCGTATTGGAAAATCTCGCTATCCTCATCAATTTCTTCACCACTTGATGTAATACTTGCAGAATCAATTGCCTGTTTCTTGTATTTGATCAAACGGTTGTAAAGAGGAGACTTCTTGAACTCTTCATGAATCCTCTCGAGATGTTTATCCTTTGTTGCAATCACATGTTTCAGGATTTTCCCTGCTACAGTTACGTAAATTATGGAAAATTCACGAACCATGTGATCAACCTGAGAAAGGACATTGTTGTATTTCGCGATATAAACGTTGATGTCTTTCAGTCGTTTGGCAATGGTTATAGAGATGTTTAGCCCCAATTTGGGATTTCTCATAATTGTGTTGTTAAAGCTGTCTCCCTTTGCAGGGATGCGGGCAATTACACAGTCGGTCCTGGCAGAAATTGTCGCCGTGCGTCTTTCTCCAAGGATTGCACCCAACTCTCCAAAGTTAATCATCTTGCCCTTGATTACGGAAATTTTCTTTCCCCATTTTTCAATGATAGGAACCTTGTCTACGGGATCAAGATTTTGCGCCAGCTCATCAGGATCAGTGAAAATTACATCCAATTCGCCATCAACCAGAATGTATAACTCCTCGGAAACATCTCCCTGGAGACAAATATAGTCGGCCTTTCGATACATTCGTTTACCGAGTCCCTGTACAGACTTGGGAGCCGTCTTGAGCTTCTCCTCAGCAAGGGCTTCCCCTTCCGTATCGCGAACCATTACATCGGTAATTTCGAACTTTTTGAGTCTTTTGAGGTGAGAATCTTTGAGAACCGTATCTCTGGGAACTATAACGGAAGAATTATGTATCAAATCTTCGGCTAGAATCATGCCCTCTTGAGCATCTTCTATGGCCACTGATTTCATCATAGTTTCATCAATCCCGGGCTCGAGGCTTGTAACTGGATGAGCCCCAGCGCCTTATTCTCTGTGAGTGTTTGTTCAGTAGGCATAAACAAACAAAAAATCACTCTTTCAGATGATTCCCTATTATAAACGGTCAATCGCACTCTTTCGAGTAGTTTTATTAATTAAATTTCCTTCAAACTTGCCTGAAAAGCCTCAAGAGTACGGTCGGATTCCTCTCTTTGGTGGCAGATTGAAAGAAAACTTGCTTCATACTGGCTCGGGGCAATGTAAACACCTTTGTTAAGCATCTTTCGAAAGACTGTTGAAAAGAGTTCAAAATCGCACTGATCCACATCAGCTTTCGTTTCCACAGGCCCCTCTGTGAAGAAAAAACAAAACATGGAGCCTACTTGATTGACAGCTCCCGAGACTCCTCGTTCCTTGGCAATATCCAGCATGGCTCTACCAAGTCCCCTCGCATACTCCTCCATTGTCTCAAAGGGTTCCAGCTCATCCAGAATTTCCAAAGTTGTTAATCCGGCTCGCATGGCCAATGGATTTCCCGAGAGAGTTCCCGCCTGATATACAGGCCCCAGTGGGGAAAGGGAGTCCATAATCTCTGCCTTGCCTCCATAGACACCTGCGGGTAATCCTCCACCGACTACTTTACCCAGGCAAATCAAATCAGGGTCCACACCGTATCTTTGAGTGGCTCCCCCTCGATGGGCTCTCCAACCAGACATCACTTCATCAAAAATCAGAACACTTGAGTACTTGTCACAAAGGTCTCGCATACCTTGCAAGAACTCCTGTTTGGGAACAATGACGCCCATATTTCCGGGAACAGGCTCAATGATAATGGCAGCGATATCATCAGAATGAGCTTCGAACAGCTTTGTCACAGAATCCAGGTCATTGAATTGAGCCACCAGGGTATGTTGTGCCAGATCTTCCAGAACTCCGGGGGAATTGGGTGTTCCATGAGTCAACCCACCTGAGCCCATTTGCACCAGCAGACTGTCACCATGTCCATGGTAACAACCATCAAATTTAATAATCTTCCTTTTCCCGGTATGACCACGAGCCAGGCGTAAAGCACTCATTGTAGCCTCGGTCCCCGAACTCACCATTCTCATTTTCTCCATTCGGGGGAAAAACCTCTGAATCTTTTGTGCAAGCTGACTCTCAATTCTGGTGGGCGCACCAAAACTGGTACCCAAGCTGGCCTGCAGGGCTATATCTTTGACTACTTCCTTGTGAGCATGTCCAAGAATCAGTGGACCCCAGGAAAGGACATAATCCAGGTATTGATTTCCGTCCTCATCGATCACATAAGCACCTTTTCCTCTGGACAGAAAAGGAGGATTAGTACCTACCGAACGAAAAGACCTAACCGGCGAGTTGACGCCTCCCGGGAACAAAGCTTCACTTTCTTCCAGCAACTTCTTTGATATTGAAAATTCCATCTTTTCTCCTTAATCCACTTCTTCACTGGATTGATTTGGTACTCGAACCATCGCTATCAGCGCCAAAAACATAGCCGCAATACAGAAACGAAATGACCACTTCCACAGGCTTGGATGCCAGATCAGAGAGCTTTCCTGAAGCTGATAAACCCTGAATAAATACTCCAGTTGATTCAATCCATGATTTCCAAGAAAACCAACAATCAGAAGGAGTAATATTCCCAAAAAGATCAAATCAATTTCCCTTGCATCCTGAGCGATCAGACGCGGATTCTATCATGTTTTTCCAGAAATATGCCGATACGTTCATTGGAAACTTGTTTGTATTTGTCTTGATTTGTCGTATGGGGAACATGGATGTGACCCAAAAAAACATGGGAGGAGAACCATGGGTTTTTTGGATAACATTCGAATTGGAACCACCGGTCTTAAGGGTCACCAAACTCGACTGGATGTAATCGGTAACAATATCTCCAACGTGGGAACCACTGGATTCAAAAGGTCCAATCTGACTTTTCAGGAAACTTATCAGAATGAGTTGAAAGCGGCGGTCGATGCCCCGGGAAATTCAACTACACTGAATCCCTATCAGGTAGGGTATGGACTAACGAGCCCCGTCGTAAACCTGGATATCACAGAAGGAAATTATAAAGAAACCGGGAGACTCCTGGATTTGGCTGTGAAAGACAACGGCTTCTTTATTATGGACTATGAAGGAAAGCAATTTTATACCCGCGACGGGGGACTAGCTCTGGATGCCAGGAAAAATTTGGTTCAAAAGAGTACCGGTGCCTACATGAAGGGATGGACAGCTCGACTGGAACCCGATGGAACTACATCCATCGATGTGAACCGACCACTGGACCGAATGCTCTTTGACAGTCTGCAGACCCTGCCAGCCAGACCGACCAGCTCGGTCTCCTTCGCATCCAATCTCGGAAAAGACACTCGTACCAGATCCTTAACAACTAACGGAAGCTCGGGAAATCTGGTGGATGCCAACGGTAGAATCCTAACGCTCACTGATCAATGGACCGATCTTGGCAACAACAAGTATCTGTACGAGGTCTCTCACGATGGAGAAGTAAAACTACAGGCGAATCTTCAGATGGACAACCGGGGAAACCTGAGAAGCTGGAAAGTACTTGATGAGGAGAACTTTTCCATTGTTCCCAACTCGGAAGGCCAGCCGGAGCACATTACCTTTACATACCCCAGCGCAAATGTGGTTGGAAAGATCGATCAACTCCCGATAACTATTACCCTGCCTCACAAGAGAACCCCTCAAAGTGTACTAAAAAACGGTGTGAATACAGGAGTCACAGATTATGTTATCTCAACAGAGCTGAGACTTGATAGACCGGGATCTAATACATTCGGTGCAGCACAGACCGGAAGTATTAAGAGCCGCTATGCTCCAGGAGCCGAACATCCCACCTTTGTAAGACTGGTAGATGATCAAGGAGAAGGTCATGATGCCACAATTGTTTTTGAGCATCTGGACACAAAAACGAACAAGTGGCAGTTTCGCACCTATTTGTCACGTTCCAATCGACTGATTCAGGATTACGTCAACAATCCTGTCAATAACGTCAAAAATCCTGCAAGACCTACTCTGGAAGAGCTCGAGGCTGCCAACGAATACGTTTTTGGAGATAGCCGAATTGGTACACTTGTATTTGGAGCTGATGGATTCCCTGACTTTCAACATCCCGACTCCAACATCCCCACACTCTCGGGCTATCCCGCGAATCCTGAACCTAAAGTGGTTGGTCAAGTCCCACTTAGCGACGTTACAAACACCATCAGCAAAAATATGGAGATCCTGGTCCGACCTGTAGGAGACAAGTTCATTTATGAGCTGCAATTACCAGCAACAAGTCCCGAAATCATTGCAAAAGCAGAGGCTCAGGGACTGAATCCCGAAAACCTCAACTCCGCACAGCTACAAGACCTGAACCAGCAAATCTTTGGAACGAGCAATTCGGGAACACTTGTACTTGATCAAAATGGACAAATCGATGCCCAGAACTCTCACTTTGGAAGAATTCAGGGGACCTTGAGTGATTCTGTGATAAACACTAATGTTCCAGCGAGTACCTTTGCCGGTGTCGTTAGTAGCCTGACCAAGGAACGACCACCAAATACAGGTGCGTTTCAGGTAAACTACGATATGAAACTTGTCAGTGGTTTTGGTGGTGAATTTTCAACGGCCGTTCGAGCAAGTGACGGATACGAAGAAGGCTTGCTCCTGGGAACCTCAATCACCTCGACAGGTGACGGTCTGCTGGAAGGCAGTTACACCAATGGACAGAAGAGAACTCTGGGTCAAATTGGACTGACAATATTTAATAATGCTAGCGGACTGGTCAAAGAAGGTGCCAATCTCTTTCGTTTGAGTGCCAATGTTGGGTTTGACGAGAATTCCATTGGAGCTCCCAATGATGAAACCAGAGGCCTCGTTTACAGTGGATACCTGGAGACCTCAAACGTAGACATCAGCCATGAGTTTACAGACCTGATTGTGACGCAGCGAGTCTATCAAGCGAATTCCAAATCGATTACTACTTCAGATTCTATTCTACAGACAGCAATCAATTTGAAAAGCTAATATGATTGACTAGAACTGGGACTCGTAAAATCGTATGCGCTCTTGGGCTTCTTCCTTAAAAATCGGGTCGCAGTTCTTATCCTGAATCTCTTCCCAGATTTCACGGGCATTCTTGAGGTATCCCCCGTCTTCCCAAAGCTTGGCGATGGCGAGGAGAGACTCCCCGTCATCTGGGTCCAAACTTAAGACTTTTTCATAGGCATCAATTGCCTGATCTCTATCTTCCACTCTGGAAAGAATTTTCGCTGATGAAAGAAGAGCATCCAGGTGTTCACCATCCATTTCAACACACTTTTCATAAGATGCCAGCGCTTCCTGGTGATTGGATGCTAGCTGGTGAAGATTTCCGATACGATAGTGAAATTGAGCCTGAAGCTCACCTTTTGCAGCCAGACCCTGTTTGTAATAATCCATGGCTTCAAAGTGTCGCGTTGAATCAGCGCAAGCATTACCAATGCGAAGTAAAGCCTCTTCATTCTTGGGATCCTTCTCCAAAACCCCTTTGAGCTCATGGATTGCCTGTTCAAAATAGCCATGAAGAGCGTATTCCATAGCGAGCTGAAAATGCTGATCCAGGTCCTGGGGATTTTCTTTAATCTGCTCCTGGAGTGCCTGAATTTGTTCTTGCGGCTCCATCTCCAGTTTCAACCTGGAAATTTCTACCAGTAGCTCCTCTTTCATGCTTTCGGACCGCACAGTGCCCAAAGCATTTTGAAAGAAGTTGAGAGCATTTTCCAGGTCACCATCATCCCAATACTTGCGGGCTTGATCAATACTTTGAGATGTCAGTTTAAGCGAAATTTCCTGGAGACGAGACTCGAGATCTTCCTCTTCTCTTGACTTCACTTTTCTCAAGATTTCCAGAGCTTTTTCAAGTTGGATTCTGGACTCACCCAGATTTCCTTTCTCAAAGTGGCGTATACCGTTCTCTCGATGATACTGGTACTCCTTTGCAAACAATCCTTCTCGCCACGACATGAGATCTCCCTTTCTTAAACTTTACCCAGAGACTCGAGCTGCACCCAGCCCTTCAACTCCCGGGAAACTTCCACTAAATACCAGTTGTCAGCCTGATCAAGAATCCTGACCATTTTGCCTTCATGAATCTTAACCAGAACAGCCGCCTGACGATTCCTATTAGAACGCAGCTTAACCTCTTTGGTCAATACCACCGCTTGTGACCCCTTTTGTATAAACACCTCTCGCTTGGAAAAGATAAATCCAAGGAAGACCACAAAAAATGCGAAAGCAGGAAAACTGCTCACTTTGCTCCTGCCCAGGAAAAAAACCAGCGCGAGCAACAAAAGCCCATAAGCTTTAAGAAGAACATAATGAGAATCTTCCGAGGCGAGCGGGAATTGTCCATAATCCTCTTCGTCGACGGTTTGTTTTGATGCAAACTCAAGGTTGTAGCGGAGGTTTTCATCTTCCGGATTCAACTGCTGAGCTTTACGATAGTACTGAATTGATTTTCCTAGTTGAGCCTCTTTGAAGTATGCATTACCAAGGTTATACAAAACCTCAAAACTCTTCTTTTCGCATTGCTCATACTTATCGATTGCAGTCTGAAAGTCACCCTGAAAATATGCCTGATTCGCCTCTTGAAATATCTCGCAAGCCTGAGTGTAAACTCCACAAACCAGGAAAAGAAAAAGAGCGAAAAAGCTAGCCTTGTAATTCTTCATACTTTTCCTCCTTGATATCTACAAACAGAATAGGGAGACTGGAGATAACTCTCAAGAGTTTAAATCTTGCTCAAATCATCAAGAAGTTTATCAATTTCCTGACCTTCATCACTTTTGTCACTATCAGTACTTTCCTGAAAGAGACGGGCCACTGTTTCGACTAGATCCATTCGATCCACTGGCTTGATAAATACTCTACAATTCCTGAGGCATTTTCAAATCTGTGATGACCAGGTCTATGGCGTACGAATTCAATATTTCCCAAGCTCGAGAAACACTTTCAGCCACGTGCACAAAGTAATTTTCCAGCTCGAGAAAAGCCTTGTAGGCTTCTCTAACAAGCTCTTCGTCATCAACTATCAAAATGGATTTACTCAATCTATACCTCCACAAGCTCAGTATAGCTTTTGTCGAAGGCAGATGGAAGTTGAAAGCCTCTCCATGAAAGAGAAATTATACTTTGCGCGAGAATTGAAGTAATTAAACTTCCTTCTTTTCTCTTCTCTCAGCCAACTGCAATCGTTGCTGTTCAAAGATCCAGTTCATCAGTCGGTCTTCGGTGTTTTTAGAGATATTGGTAAAGCTTATAGCCATTCCCTGACATTTTGCTTCCTTATCCTTCCCTATGGATTTCAAGATAACAACTTTTCCAGGTAAAATCGTTTCAATCACACCTTCCGAATCCTGGATGTACAGATACAAAAAGATGTTTCTCCCCTTGTAAACGATTTTGTCTCGGGAAAGAACAAAGCATCCTCCCCGGGATATATCCTGCAAAACTCCTACGCTTTGTTCTTCCGGATCGATCTTGCGATTCTCATTCAGATGTTCTGCAAAATAGCACTTGAGTGCAGCCCTGATCCGAACATCCTGACGCATCTGCTTCTTGGCAAAATTATCCGGCCATTCAGTTTCAATGATGGAGGCTTCCCTAGCATCATCACTAATTCTGATTTGCTTGGCCTTAACGTAGAAAAGAAGTTGCTTTCCATCACTGAGAAAGCCTTTCACGTCCAGCTTGTCTTTTGAGCGGACGTTTGGAAATTCACCCTTAATTCTTTTCATGGTGAATTCCATTTTGTCGTCATCCATGAAATATACTTTGGAAGTGAACGAGACATCGTCTCGCCCAACTATAGTGAGTTGGACAGATTCCAGTTTCTTCTGGCAAAGTTCGTAGAACTCGTCTTTCTTCTTCTCATCCATGGTAAATACTCTGGAAGTTTATCGTCTGATTCCCGATTTGGGTTCAATAAATATTCTAACGAGAAATCACTACTTCGGCAAAGATAGACAGGAAATCTTCCAGAAATAAATGAGTTGTCAGGCTTTCTCACCTTTGGCGTCTTTACTACTCTGGTCATCCAGGTCGTAGCCGCCCAGCCTCACTGCTGACTTGAACTTGTCTTCAGCAAAGGAGCAATGAACAAAGGCATCCTGGACCTTCAAAATACTGTTCCCTATCTGGATTTTGACATTGGGGAAAACATTCTGTTTTACATAAATTTTTGAGCTGCACTTCTCGTTGAATCGCCCCAGCAACTTGCTCTTCTGGTCTTTCAAACCTTGCTCTCTTACTGTCAAAACCTTGAGAATCTCCTTGAGCTTTCCAATTTTCGCGATCTGTGCCGGTCCCAATTTGATACCTTTTCTAACAGTATCAGTGAAAGTATTGATTCCCATACGAATCTTCCTAACTTTCTCGTTGTTCAACTTGGCATGATGATTTATTTCCTTGAGCATATCACCAATAATAAAGTGCTCACCTACAGCCACACCGGTCGCAACTCCAAATTCACTACCCAGATTCACCACCTGAATACCTTGTACCGCCCGACATTGTCCACCTATGATAGAACCCTTGTTCTTAACAACCCACAAACGACCCTTACAACTTACATGACTGTTTAGTATTGAGTCCTCTACCCAAACATCACCTTCACAATTGATTCGCCCACTCTCACAAAACTTCATAGTGACTTTTTTGTCCGCGGATATAACGCCCTTTTCCATTCCGATAAAACCCTCCTTCACAAAGACCTCTCCACCAGCTTTGATAGTAGCACCTGCCACGAGACTCATCACTAGAACATCTTCTGTAGCGGTGACAGAGAATCCGGGCCTCACTTTACCGTTGACAATGACAGTACCTACAAATTCAACATTTCCTGTGGATAGATCAACATCGTGGGGTACAGTATAAATGGGAGCTACCTCGATTTTATTCCCTTTGAGCATGGGCTGTCCTGCTATCTCCGCATAGAATTGACGGGAGGCTTGATTGTAGATCACATTTTTTCCAGCCATAATGCGAGCATCTTTACCGGCTTTGCCCTGAAGGATGCCCCCAAAAACAGACATCCCATCCTGTGGAGGAACAGTTGGCACAACGGTGGCCAGCAGATCACCCTGATGGACTGAATCGATGTTATAGATACTTCGATAGTCCACCTTTCCACTGTCATCTTCCTTGATTTGCACTTCCCTGCTTAACTGAAACTCAAACTTAACTTCAGCATCTTTCCCATCTATTGGTGCTTTTCCTCGAGCCACAGTTTCACCCAGAACGGGCTCCCTGTTCTTATTCACTTTCTCAAGTAGCGCTGCCACTCTGTTGAAATCGATACCATAAGTAATGCCCTGTTTCTCAAATTCCTGCTGTACATCCCGAACCTGATATAAATCTGACTCATGAGGGTAACAAACCAAGTCAGCATCCACAGAGTCATGAGAAACTACCACCCTTAAGTTGGTATCTTGAGGCCCTCTTGTTGGAGGGTATTGAGGCTTTTCTGGTCCTTGAGGCTCTTCCGGTCCTTTTTGAGCTGGCTCTGCCTGTCCGGGAGGCTCTTCACCTTTCTTTTTAGCCTCCTGAATCTCTCTTTCCTTTCGCTCCTTGACCGTCTCTACCTTCACTTTGTCAGTGACTTTATCATCGACGACTACCTCTGCACTCTCTTCTGCGAGATATTCCATTTCACTGTACAAGTCATTGAGAAGTTCAGCACTTTCCTCTTTCTTTTGCTCAATCTCCTCAAGTTTTCTTCTCTGCTCTTCCAGTTTTCTCTTTTTCTCTGCTTCAAAATAAGCCTTCTTCTCAGCTTCCTCACGGGCTGCGCGCTCTCTCTCGTATTGTGCAGGATCCATAGGAGGCGACTGCCCTTGAGATTGCATTCTGGCCTGTCGGTCTCTTTCCAATTGAACAGGATCGGGAGCAGGAATTGAATAGGGATCTTCAGGTTGAGCGCCTGTGTTTTGAGGGCTTGCTCCTTGAGACTGTAGTCGAGCTTGTCGATCCCTTTCGAGTTGAACTGGGTCGGGCGCAGGGATCGAATAGGGATCCTCTGCTCCTACATTGGCTTCCTGAGGTTTGATCCCCAACTCTTCCATTTCTTTTTCTTTAGCCCGACGCCTTGCTGCTTCGAGTCTGGCTTTTACAGAAGTGTCGGAACCATCGTTTTTATTGTCACCAAACCAACCGGTACCCCAGGATTCACTTTGCGCCTTTCTCTCCTCAGGAGTCAACTCACTTGAAGGCTTCTCTATTTCGAAGACATCTGAGCCAGAAGAACTTCTATCCTGATTAGCCTGAGGCCCTTGACCTGGAATGTTTTGTCCACCGGGACCCATCGAATTTTGAGGGCTGCCATGCCCTGGAGGAGCTAGGCCCTGACTTTGCCCCGGATGTTGAGATTGACCCGCCAAGCCTTGTTGTGGATGCGAGGGCGAGCCAGCTTCCTGGCCAGATGTCTGCATAGCTCCGGCTTTAGCTTGCTGGATTAATGCGTCCAAATCACCAGTTTCAGCGGTCTGGACAGGAAAGCCCTGTTGAGGAGGAGCCTGATTTTGAACCGGGGTAGACTGACCAGTTTGAGCCTGTTGAAGAAGTGCTTCAAGAGGGTCATCACTAATAGCTGGTTCTTCATTGCTTTGACGAATCTTTTCCATCTCTTGCCTGTGGAAAATCAGGTCTTCTGGAGAAGAGAAGTCAAGATCCGGCTCTTTTCCAAAACCATTGGAAGCCTCTTGACTCAGCGGATTTGAAACAGGGCCAGCCCCCTCTTGCCAGTTAGTATTCTGTGCTGAAGGGGAACTTGCGGGAAAATTATCCCCTGCTTGTTGTGCTGGGGATTGCTGCGCGTAGTTCCCGTGGTTCTCCTGTGAAAAACCTTGATCAAAACTACCCTGTGTTGGAACAGAAGGATGAGCCTGCTCATGATGGGGAGCCAGAGACTGCTGGGGAAGCTCAGTCTGCTGAACAGCTGGATTTGCCTGAGAAAGCCCTGCCATGGGATCCGCCGCATTTTCAATACCATCCACTTGACTTCGGGCTGATTGAATCAGTGCTTGAAATGGGTCAAGTTCCTCTGGTTCTTCTTCATGAAGCTCCTCAGGATAGCCAGAAGTATTCGTATAACTTTCCTGATAGGTCGATGCTGATTGCTCATTTACAGGCTGAGCAGACATTCGTGCACTAAGCTCGGCTTCTCTTTGTTTTTGCTGAGCGATCAGAGCATCGAGTTCCGGGTTTCCGCTACTCTCTTCAGAAGCTCCATAGAGCGTGTCTTCCGGGTTAGAGAAGTCTATATTTACATCTCTCCCCAAGGCCAGATTTTCACCCTGCTGGCCGTTTATCGCTGTTTCCTGAAGTTGATCAAGCTGCTGTCCCTGATGTTGTTGGACTCCAGCCTGCTCGGGCTGTGGGAAACCACCCTGCTCGGACTGCGGGAAACCGCTTTGCTCGGGCTGCGGGAAACCGCCTTGCTCAGATTCCGGAAAACCGGCTTGCTGGTTTGAAGGAAAGCCACCACTGGATCCTGGCAAACCACCACCTTTAAAGCCCGGCATACCAGGCATTGGTTTATTACCCGGCAAACCTTTTGGTTTCGAACCTGGCAATGGCTTGGATTCTTTAATCAAGCCAACTTCTTTCGACTCAAGAATGGAGTCTTCAAGCAGGTCCGTATCGTCTTCATAATCTCCCAGAGAAGAGAGAACATTCTCGAGGTCTTGCAGTACACTCAAGCTATCAACTTCTTCTTCAAGAAACTCATCAGGATTTTGGACAGAGTGATCCATTTGCTGATTGGATGAGCCTAAACTATTCGCTGTTTCGCTAAGCATCCTGGACAGATCACTTAGGTCGGAACCTGGCTTGGGTTCTTCATAACCAGTTCCAGGCTGTGTTTGACTACCCTGCTCTGCTCCAGCCACCTGACTATCATCAGCCATATTGGCTTGATGAGGGGACAAGTCTTCCATACCTTCAGGGCTGGCAAGAGATTCACTATGTTGCTCCAGCAAAGCGTCAAGAGAAGAACCACTGTCAAAGTCATCCATCAAGCTATCTACACTCGTTTTAGGTTGAAGACTCTGCTCAGGCTGATACGTCTCTTGATAATTTTGCATTTCTTGATTCTGATAAAGGCTTTCAGTGGGTGGCTGAACTGCACCTTCAAACTGAGTTCCTGTCTGAGGATAAGTTTGATTTTCCTCGAAGGAAGGTGGATTTCCCTGAGGTTCTCCCATGCCAGGTAATGGTGGCAAAGGTGGTAACGGAGGAATGACGGAACTACCTTGATTTGGCTGATTTTGAAGTTGTGAGTTTGGATCTGTCGCCTGTGTAAATCCACTGGGAGATATAGCTTCCTGGTAAGCAGGCAGACTCGACTCAATCAGTTGATCAACACTTTGTTCTGAGGCAGGGTTCCTTGCGCCTCCCATATTGTTGTAATCTGGATTATAATCAGGTGTTTCTGGTTTCACACCTTGAGTATTTTCTTCATGTCCCTGCATCTGCATGGTGCCGGTATAATCCTGATTGTTTCCAGGCAGTGGCTGACCTGGTACAGTTGCAGCCTTAGATTGTTGAAAATTGCTTTGCTCGGTATAGAGTTCGGGTTGCTGCTGGTTTAACTGCTGAGCTGCGGATAAATCAGAGAAGTTATTAGTTTGTGAGTCTGGATAGCTTTGAGCAGTTGGTTCACTTTGATTCCCTGCAACTTCGTTCACCGAATCGAAAGTTTGAGATGCTTGATTGAGTTCGAAAGGCGGTTCTTCTTCATCATCACTAGATTGAGGTCTGGTTAAGGGAACTACTCCTTCAAATGCATCAAAGAGATCTTCCTGCTCCATGGGCTTGGTTACAATCGCATGAGCTCCCATACTCTGAAGCTCGGAAGCGACCATCATTCGCTCAAAACTGGCTACGAGAACTACAACTTTCGTGTTTGGACGATAAGTTGCACAGATTCGAATTATTTCCTGAGCTGTCCTTTCCCCCACTTCGATGTCAGTAACTACAACACTTGGCTCATAAGTCGCCAGTTTCATTACTGCGTCTTGAAAAGTGAAAGAATGGGAAATGTTTAGCCCCTGCCCCTCCAGCATCTTTGGAACTTCGTAATGCATCTGGTCATCATCATCAACCAGTAATATGTCACGAGGGTCTGCCATTCTCGACTCTTAAACCTTAACTCTCAGATTTCCTGATTCAACTATCATTATCGGATTCAAGTGCGAACAACAAGTCACCTTTTTCCACGGTTTCACCAACCTCAAGCCCCAGAACTTCCAAAACTCCATCACGAGGTGCCTTAATTTCATTTTCCATTTTCATGGCCTCGAGGATGACCACAACTTGTGACTCTTTCACTTCATCTCCAGCATTCGCCAGCACTTTGAAGATCTTTCCATTGATAGGAGACACTACGGAGTCCTCAGAAACATAGGACGCACCGGACAAGTACTGGAGTGGAAGAGACCCCGGCTCATGAACTTCCAATTCCAGGGATTCTCCAAGAATTCGATACTTCAACTGTCCTTCAAAACTCTCCACTTCACCACGAATGGGCTCATTATTTCTGAGGACCTGGAAGCCTCCATGGGATTGAAACAAAACATCTATCCGGCTTTCAAAATCGAGCTCCTGCAACAGCAGGGTTTGAGAGTAGTCATCCTGTACAACTTTCAAATTCAATTGATGCAGCTCACCTTGCAAGCTGTAGTGAACCCCATAAGTTTCGAAGCGTTTCAAACGTTCACTCAATCCAGATTTTCGAGACATGATTTGCGCTGCAACAGCTACATGAGCCGCCTTAAGAGTTCGCTGTTTCATTTGTTTCTGGACTTCTTCCTTCTTACTATCCAGGTAGGAAGTAGAAACTCGCCCATTCAAGAATTCTTCATTCTGAATCATCCATAAGTGGAAGCCTGCGTTGTTTCTAAAACCAAAAATTCGACTCGCCTCGAGAACTTCTTCCATTCTCTCCAGAGCATGATTTCGACTATCTCCATGCACCGTGAGTTTCGCGACCATTGGATCGTACTCCAGGGGAACGCTGGCACCTTCCTGCAAGTAGTTGTCCACCCGAAGCCAATCTTCATGGGGCCAACTCAGCTTGCGAACAGGACCAGGAGAAGGTGCAAAGAAGGCTTCACTGTCTTCGGCATATACACGACATTCAACCGCCCAGCCATTTTCCTTGTGCAAAGAAGTATCCAGTTCAATAGCCTCACCGTAAGCGGCTTTGACCTGTAATTCAACCAAATCAACGTTGTGGGTCATTTCAGTCACCGAGTGCTCCACCTGCAATCGTGTATTCATCTCAAGAAAGTAGTAATCACCCTCCGGAGACTTCAAAAACTCAAAGGTGCCCAAAGAATCATAACCCATCTCCGAGATGGCTTCTTTCAACTTCTGGGTCAAGTCCCTGACTTCCTCAGGGTCTACGTTTAGCGATGGGGATTCTTCAATAACTTTTTGATGTCGCCTTTGAACGCTGCACTCTCGATACCCAAAGTCATAGGCATTTCTGTGCTTGTCTCCCAACACCTGGAACTCAATGTGGTACGCATCTTTGAGATATTTTTCTACAAACACCGTCGGGTTGGAAAATGCCTTTTGAGCCTCACTTTGACAAGCCTGGAGCGCACTCTCAAGCTCACTTTCGCTATAAACTACACGCATCCCCTTTCCTCCACCTCCACCGGCGGCCTTGATTAGCAAGGGATAGCCACATTCTTTAGCTACTTCAATCACTTCCTCTATCTTTTCAACCGGATCGATAGTTCCGGGAAGGAGAGGAATCTTAAACTTGTTCATGCTTCTACGTGCCTGGATTTTGTCTCCAAAGAGCTCAATCAAACTGGCTTTTGGCCCAATCCAGGTGAGCCCACTTTCCTCCACCTTTTTGGCGAACTGAGCATTCTCTGCCAGAAAACCATAACCCGGGTGGATGCCATCACAACCGGTCTTCAGGGCCAACTCGATCAAAGCCTCCTGACGGAGGTAGCTCTGTGCGCTGGGACCTTCTCCAATGCAATAGGCCTCATGAGCTGAACTTACATGTAGACTCTCTCGATCAGCAGTGGAAAAAACCGCTACAGTACGAACTCCCATTCTTTTCAGAGTTTTCTGGATTCTAAGAGAACATTCCCCTCTGTTTGCGATCAGTACTTTCTTCATTTGAACTCCTACAGAGGAATATTCCCGTGCTTACGTTTTGCCCGGTGAACTTCTTTGGTTTCCAGTAATTTCAATCCAGTTATGACTCGATTTCTGGTTTCAGCCGGATCGATTACCTCATCCAGATAGCCTTTGTCAGCAGCCAGATAGGGAGTTGCAAACTGTTCCTCATATTCAGCAATCAGGGCATCTCTGCATTCCGGGTTTTCTTTAACTTTTTGACGATGAAGAATATTTACTGCCCCCTTCGCTCCCATGACTGCAATCTCTGCATTGGGAAAAGCCAGATTCAAGTCAGCGCGAATATGCTTGGAAGCCATGACATCGTAAGCCCCACCGTATGCTTTGCGAGTGATACAAGTGATGGTTGGAACCGTTGCTTCGCTGTAGGCATACAAGAGCTTGGCACCGTTTTTGATAATTCCTCCATGCTCCTGCTCCACTCCGGGAAGGAACCCGGGAACATCCACAAAACTAAGAATGGGAATGTTGAAACAGTCACAAAAGCGAATGAAGCGTGAAGCCTTGTTTGATGCATCAATATCAAGTACCCCTGCCAGATGCAGCGGGTTATTCCCGATAATACCAACACTGTAGCCGCCTATCCTTGCAAAGCCTGTGACAATATTCGGGGCGTAATTTTCCTGAGATTGCAGAAAAAGTCCTTCGTCCACTACTTCCTGAATTACATCTACAATGTCATAGGGCTTGTTGGGATTTGCAGGAACAATTTCCCTCAATTTGGGAGTTGATCTTTTCCCGGAATCACTACCTGTAACAAACGGGGGTTTCTCTTCCCAATGCGAGGGCATGTACGAAAGCAAGCACTTGAGGTGAGAAACAGCTGCCTCTTCGGACTCATGTTGAAAATGGGCTACGCCGCTCTTGCCGGTGTGCGCACCTGCCCCTCCCAAACCTTGCTGGTCAATGATTTCATTGGTTACCTCCTTGATCACATCAGGTCCTGTGACAAACATGTAGGAAGTCTGATCTACCATGGAAATAAAGTCTGTTATTGCGGGAGAATACACTGCCCCACCAGCACATGGTCCCAGAATCAAAGAAATCTGTGGAATCACTCCACTCGCTTCTACATTTCGCCAAAAGATCTCTGCGTACCCTCCGAGAGAATCTACACCTTCCTGTATCCTCGCTCCGCCGGAATCATTCAGACCCACAACCGGGGCTTTCAAGGTCATTGCCATATCCATGATTTTACAAATCTTTTGCGCATTCGTCTTGGACAGAGAGCCACCAAAAACTGTGAAGTCCTGCGAAAAGGCAAACACCTTACGTCCATGAATCTCTCCAAACCCTGTAATGCATCCGTCTCCCAAAAACTTGGTTTCTTGCATGGAGAAGTCCTGGCAGTCATGTGTTCTCAGACGATCCAGCTCATGAAATGTCCCGGGATCAAAAAGGAGCTCGATTCTCTCCCTTGCAGTCAATTTGCCTTTGTCTTTCTGGCGTTTATTTCGAGCCTCTCCACCACCTTCAAGTGATTTCTTATTCAACTCGTTCAATTTCTCGATTTGTTCTTTCATATCGGTCCTGTAAATCCACAGTATTTTGCCACTCTCAGTATAGCTTACAAGGACTCACATGACCATGAACTCCCTACGGAATATTAGAGGGGGTGAAAAAACCTGAAGGTATAGGAATGAAAAGGTAAGAATCAGCGGAGGATCTTGGCCAAATTCTCTTTATCATAAACGACGATATTGTTCTTCCTGGCCACTTCCCTTGCATCTGCTGTGAAGCTTCCACAAGAGACATAAATCAATCTTTTCGCCTCGGTACGCTCTTTTTTGTCAATGACATCCATGACACTGATTGCTCCCACAATCGCAGCGGGCTTGTAAACATAGACTAGACATTTGATTTCATCCTTGTCGATGCCCACGTAACAGGCGTCATTTTTGTTCTCAGACATATTCTTGCCGACCACGATACCCATTTTCTTTTCACAAAGATTCTGAGTCGCATTGAGAAATATATCGTAAGGTGCATTAGAGAGTTCAATCGGGGTTTTAGGGTTGTGAAAATCAAACTTTGCCGCCACTTTGTCATTGTCCCGGATACTCTGAAGGAGCTTCTTTTGGGCCAACTCTTCCAACTTTTCCAACACCAGCAAAGGTAGATGAGTCGGGTAAAAGTCTTCGATTCTTAGCGGTGTTTGAATCTGATGTTGATAGTGCCCGGTCTTCATATATTTCTTGTACATTTCCACAACGCCGTCTTGCTCTTTCTTTAGAAGCATTTCCTTACTGATTGTCTTGAGAATTTGATCAGAGCTCTTGTAGTAGGCATCAATCCGGCACAAGTCACGAAACGCCATCTTTGCTTCATTAAACTGCTTCTTCATAAGGTAGGCACCACCAAGATGGTAGAGAAACTCTTTCTTCACTTCTGAGTAGGTATTCTTCAGATGAGCACCCCGGTTAAACAGGGTGATCAAACGATTCAAATCTTCTTCATCCAAATCTTCCTTGAGCAGAATTTCATAGCCTTGATAGAAGAGAATATCTTTCAAATGAAGCGGATTTTTATCCTTGAGAACTTGTGAAAAGATTTGAAAAGCATCCTCTCTTTGATCATTGTCATAGTAAATTTTTCCAAGTAGATAGAGAGCTCTGGAGCCAAACTCCGGGTCTTTTTCCAGTCGTTGTAGTGGTGTGATTGCTTCAGTTCTTTCTTTCAGGGAAATGAGGCAGATTGCTTTGTAATACGTTACTTTCGGCTGAGAGGGCTCCATTGACAGCGACTCATTGAAGAAGTTGATTGCCTCTGCGTAACGTCTTTGAACCATGTACAACTCACCAAGATAATAAAAGAGATCCGGTGCCTTGTATCCGGTCCTGAGCGCAAGCAGAAAACACTCCCAGGATTCTTTGTAGCGAGAAGAAAGATAATGAATCTCACCTACCCTCATCAAGGCAGCCAGACCTTTTTGATCGTATGGATTAGGAAGCGTGGATAACAGTTGTTTGTAGTAATGAAGCGCTTTATCAACCATTCCCTGCGCTTCATAAAGCTTGGCCAGTTCAGAGATAGAGGGAGTGTGCAACGGGTCTGCATTGATTGCTTTAAGGAAGAACTGCTCTGCATCAAAGTAGTTGCTTTTAAGAACAAACTCCATGCCTTTGCGATAATGTACATTGGCCGGGTTTGATGAAACAAGTGCGAAGACAACATAGGCAACGGGTAACAATAAGAATAATATGGGATCGCCCACCACGCCTACTTTTTAAATCATCTTGATTCAGTCAGTTTCGACCAGATTTGTCTCATCCTTGAGCTTCTATGGCCTGCATTTATTCACTTTGCTCGGGGAGTTCTCCTTCGAACTCGCCGTCTTTAGTATACACCCGAATGCGATTTTCCGCTTCTTTTAACTGTTCAGAGCAATGATCGTGAAGCTTCTTTCCCCGCTCGAATGCTTCCAGTGCATCCTTGAGCTTTATATTTCTGTCTTCCAGCGATCCAACCAGAGTTTCCAACTCCCCCAGGGCTTCTTCAAATTCCATATTTTCAATTTTCTTCTTACTCATAGTTCAACCTTTCAGTTGTTATCCGTGCCCGGTTCATCCGATGCTTTCAATTTGATACCTTCTACCCTGGTAGTAACAAAGCCATCCTTCAGCTGCAATTCCAGCTCTTGAGCTGGTTGAAGCTCCTCAGCACTACTCACCAATTTTCCTTTTGAGCGCAAAAAAGCATAACCAAGCTCCAAGACCTTTTCTGGATTGAGACTATTCAACCTGTCCTCCAGGTATTTTAAACGGGCCAAATTTTCTTGAACTCTCAGTTTCAGTTCGGACTGGATTCGATCTCTGTAAGAATCCAGCTGGAGTCTTTTTCGATCCACTTCTCCCTGGAGAAAATCCGCACTCTTCTCTGGTTTAAAATGATTCAGCTTCTGATGAAAATCCAGGATCATACGCCTGATTTCTGCAGCAATCTTTTCCCCTCCAAGATTCTCAAACTCCCTTTGTTTGCGATGAACTCCCACCTTAAGGTTATGGAGCAGGGATCTCTGGATATAATCGAGATCCTGGTGATAGCGGTTTAAATAGTCTGTAAGGCGACTTTGAAGGACCTCCGCATTACTGTACTCAAGACTTTTTCTATGAGAACGAAGATGTCCCTTTACCGAGATTGCAAGCTTTTGAAAAAAACTGTTCACATAATTTTGCACTGCAACGAGTTCCGGTACGGCAGCTTCAGCTGCAGCTGAAGGAGTAGGAGCTCTATAATCTGCAACAAAATCACTGATCGTGAAGTCCGTCTCATGCCCAACAGCGCTGATGACTGGAACTTCACTGTGAAAGACCGCTTCAATCACAGGCTCTTCGTTGAAGGCCCATAAATCTTCTAGTGACCCTCCACCTCTACCGATGATAATCAAATCCGGTTTCTTCTGATTCAATATTTCGATTGCACTCGCAATTTCCCCGGCGGAACCCTGGCCCTGAACTTTTGCGGGCACTACGAATATGTCGATTCCATTGCTGCAACGTTGAGCCAGGACCCGAAGGATGTCACGAATGGCAGCCCCAGTAGGTGAAGTGACGATTCCGATAGAGCGTGGAAGAATTGGCAGAGCCTTTTTCAAACTCTCTTCGAAATATCCCATCTCCTGGTAGTATTTCTTCCTTCGCTCCAGCTCGAGATGAAGGTTACCCTGACCACCTGGTTGCAGAGCACTCACCTGCAACTGATATTGACCCCGTGGTTCGTAAACTTTGATCGCTCCCCTGGCTGTTACCTGCATTCCGTGGCGTGGGTCGAAATTCAATCTGGATGCACTGGACCGGAACATGACACACGAAAGTGAGCTGTGCGCATCTTTGAGGGTAAAGTAAAGATGACCCGAACTCTGTCTGGTGAAGTTGGATATCTCCCCGCTGACCTGAACGCGAGGTAGTTTGGATTCAAGTTGAATCTTGATTGTCCTGGTCAACTCAGTGACACTCAGAGGCCGTTCATTTACCGATGATTCCGGGCTGGTTTTGTTTAGAGTGTAGTTTCGCATGAAGGCAACTATGATAGGTCTCGTGTCGAGGTTTTTCCAGAAAATTAAAAAATGGTAGAATAGTTGCGTGCAAGGTGCCCTGATCTCAGTTTACTTTCTGGCGATTCTCTGGAATTTGGCGCAGAATTTTCATCGATTCAAGATTCTCAATGAAACTGAGAGTCTCGAACGCTACTTCCAATCCAAGCGCAGCAAAGGCTGGACTTTGTTTCTCGATGTGTTCACAAGCTTTTACATTGTTCTCTGGTTGAGCTTCACCCCGATTCTTCTGGCAAGAATACCCGCCTTCTATAAGTTGCTTTTTGTTTGCTACATGATTTATTCCACTTACCGTTTCTTGCAGTCTTTTCGCAGACTGAATGAAGTCAGTGAGAATAAGAGCAACGATGACGAGCTTCATCAAATCGAGGAAGAACTCAGTATCATGGACGGTCTTATGGATGTTCGTCCCGTGCTTTCTCTGGAACCGATGCTCCTCATTATTCTTGAAGCCGTCTGCTTCTGCTTGTCCCTGTTTTTCTTCCTCTAGGAATTCAGGAGATTCGATTGGAAACTACCAAACTTCAATTTGTCCAACACTCTAATGAGCTGGTCGCAATCTATCAGAGCTGGAGTCCCAGCTTGAGGGAGCTTGTCCAGTTCAAGGTTCAGGCACGAAAGGAGTTTGAAGAGCATAACAGCAATCGCCACCTCTTCCTCTAATCAAGAGAAAAACTCCCAATAGCCTGTGTACAACTCATTCTTTCAAACGCCGACAACGACCCCGACCTGGCCAATAGTTCTACTCAGGCTCATGTCCATGCACTAAGAGTCCATCTTGAGTATCAATGACAAGGAGTCGCCACCAAGGTAATGAAACTACTAGAAAAAGAGTGCCCCGCACTAGGAATAGAGTATCTTACTTTAGGAGTGGACGATAGCAATTAAAGAGCAATTAGTCTGTATCACAAACTGGGCTACAAAATCTTCAAGTCAAGCCCAGGAAGAACACCCCTGGAAGAACACCCCTGGAGCGTTGCTTGTACATGAAAAAGCCTGTTGGCTTAAGTTAATGAGTCCCTGCTTCATGCTGCTTTCAGTCCATATAGTCTGAAACTATCTCAAAGAACAATTCACCTGTTTCACTTTCAAGATTCATGGAAATATTCTTTAACCATGAAAGGCAGGACTCTCTAACTGAATTGATAATCAACAATTGAAAAGGCTCGATGTCTTTTTCGACGTGAGCGGTCTCCAGAGTTCGGTAGTAATCCTGCCTGGAGACATGGTCCCCTTTCAGATTGGCGATTGGGAAACCGCTTTTCATGAGAATAAAATTCATGATGAGACGAGCCGTTCTACCGTTACCATCAATAAATGGATGAATATGAACAAGCTTCTGATGCATCTGAGCAGCTAGCAACACGTCTGGAAGTAGTCCTGCATTGTCATCGTAAAACTTGATGTAGTCATTCATCAATTGATCCAGTACTTTTGGCTGCGGGGGATAATGTCTACTCCCTGAAATCTCAACGGAAACTCTTCTGAATTTACCTGCGTTTTCAGTGTCGATGGCTGCAAGTACTGTTGCATGAATTCTCTGAATCAAGCTGATATTTAATGCAGCTTGATTCCTCACCAGATCTCTAATCAGCTGAATAGACTGTGAGTGGTTCTTTGCCTCCAAATGCTCTCTAAGTGACTTCCCTGCAATAGTTAGCCCTTCATTGACTACCATCGCAGTTTCCTGAAGCGTCAGAGTGTTCCCTTCAATCCTGTTGCTCTCGTAGGTATATTGAACATCGTATGCCTCCCTCAATTTGGAGACTTGAGCTTCATTGAATGGTCTAAAGGAATCGATACATTCGCGTAGGACTTCAAGGCTTTGTACAGCCTCATCCAAATCCTGAACCATTGGGAAAATCTCGGCCAAATCAATGCCAGGCTCATCCAGGCTCATGAGCTCAAAATATCTCTCAGGGACAGACTTCATAGAGTCACCTTTCTACAATAAGCAACATCAGTCAGGTCAGCCTCAAGATAAGAGTCTGTATCCTCTGTAGATAGAAAGAAAGTAATGTATGACTGCACAGCTGCTACGTTTAGCATCGCAGCCTCTAAATACTCTTGAATTTCAACCTCCCCCAGAATCAAGATATTCGGCACCTCAGGTTTCATCAGACTGTTCTATCAACGATTATAAGAAGAAATAATCGTAGTGTCAGTCACACTCGGCTTAAAATATTTCTCTTTGATGGCTTTATAGTTCGGATCATTGAAGCAAAGATTCATAGCGAAATCCCCCACCAAAAGACTCAAGTATCGGTGTAATCTCTTCCCGATACTTTGCATAGCAGGCCTCGTCCGTCACATTCAATCCAACCATCATCTCAAAACTCATTACCCCATCCTCTCCAAAAAACCTCTCCCACCAGCCCTACACGCCAGTCCCAAAGGAAAAGCCATGCATCAAGCGGAAATCGCGAAGCAGCATTTCCAAGAAGCAACCCCCACCAGCTCTACACGGCAGTCCCAAAAGAAAAGTCATGCATCTAGCGCAATCCAGCGAAGCGAGCGATTGCAAGAAGAACTCCCCACTATTATTACACGTCAGTCCCTTAACAAAAAAACCAGCAACTAGCGGAGCGTGAGCTCCAAGAAGATCACCCCAAAAACATACACGCCCGTCCCACTCCCCCAATACACCGACTCCGGAACGGACAATTCCGAAAGCTGGGGAAATCCGGAAGAGATGGGTTTTCCAGGCAAAGAAAAAAGAGCTTCCTCGAGATCCGTAATAGCGAAGCTATTTTGGACCGAGAGAAAGCTCTTTTTTCAAAGCCTGGAGAAGCCAGATCGACTGATTTCCCCAGTTTTCGGAATTATTCTACGATTGAGGTTACTACACCCGCTCCTACAGTTCGACCACCCTCGCGGATAGCGAATCGAAGCTCTTGCTCCATAGCAACTGCAGTGTGCAACTCAACCAACATTTCAATGTTGTCACCAGGCATTACCATCTCAACACCATCAGGCAGAGTGATAGAGCCAGTTACGTCTGTAGTTCTGAAGTAGAACTGTGGACGGTATCCCTTGAAGAATGGAGTGTGTCGTCCACCCTCTTCCTTGGAAAGGATATAACAGTTCGCGTTGAACTTCATGTGAGGCTTTACAGAACCAGGCTTACAAAGAACTTGTCCGCGCTCGATTTGATTCTTGTCAACACCTCTAAGAAGAAGACCTACGTTGTCACCAGCGCGACCTTCATCAAGAAGCTTACGGAACATTTCTACACCAGTACAGGTAGTAGCTTTAGTTTCAGCACCCATTCCAACGATCTCGATAGTATCGCCAACCTTAACGATTCCTCTTTCAATTCGGCCTGTAGCTACAGTACCGCGACCAGTAATAGAGAAAACGTCCTCTACTGGCATCAAGAAATCCTTGTCGATATCCCGTTCTGGTTCAGGGATGTACTCATCAACAGCAGCCATCAACTTCAAGATAGCTTGCTTACCGATGTCACTAGTATCACCTTCAATTGCCTTGAGAGCTGAACCAGTGATCACAGGAATGTTATCTCCATCGAAGTCGTAAGAGCTAAGAAGCTCACGTACTTCCATTTCAACCAGTTCCATCAATTCTTCGTCGTCAACTTGATCCGCTTTGTTCAAGAATACAACGATATTAGGAACGTTCACCTGGCGAGCAAGCAGAATGTGCTCACGAGTTTGAGGCATTGGACCGTCAGCAGCAGATACTACAAGAATAGCACCGTCCATCTGAGCAGCTCCAGTAATCATGTTCTTGACGTAGTCGGCGTGACCTGGACAATCAACGTGAGCATAATGTCGGTTTTCAGTTTCGTACTCAATGTGAGAAGTGTTAATGGTTATCCCTCGAGCTCGCTCTTCAGGAGCGTTATCGATTTGATCATAACCCTTAACTTCTCCACCACTGGCTTCAGCCAACACTGTCGAAATTGCTGCAGTCAAAGTTGTCTTACCGTGGTCTACGTGACCGATGGTTCCCACGTTCAAGTGGGGCTTGTTTCTTTCAAATTTCTCTTTAGCCATCGCTTTCCTCCGTACCGAAATGCATGCTAACACCCGGCTTGATCGTGCGTTTTAAAAATACCCAGAGCCCACAATGGGAATTGAACCCATGACCTCACCCTTACCAAGGGTGTGCTCTACCTCTGAGCCATGTGGGCTACACCACCCTCTCGCGTGAGGGAGTCAAATGGGGAGAGAAGGATTCGAACCTTCGTAGGAATACTCCGACGGATTTACAGTCCGTTGCCATTGGCCACTAGGCGACCTCCCCAGACAAGCGACGTATATTACAAGTCTGAAAATATGTTGTCAATGCTTTTTCCAAGCGATTTTCCAAAAAAAATCATACATTTTTTGAATCCGCGGATTCTGAAAGGAAACTCGCACTGAATTGAGCCTGTAAGGCAAGGCAAAATGAAGGTCTGAATCAAAGAAGCTAGTAGCTTAAAACTACCCCTACCAGCTGGCTTTCTGTTGCTGACAGGGAAGGAGAATCCCTAAACCAAAATCAGGGGCCACTATAATAAAGGAAAGCCTGAGTTCAACTCAGGAGTCTTTTGGTGGGCAGGAGCCTGTAGAACAATCGCCAGTGCTTGAATCTCCAGAGGAACTGTCGGGTGTGGACGTTCCTTTTTCAGCATTCGCCGCAGCCTCATATTCTCCACCACGATAACTTGTGCTGTAAAAACCATCTCCCTTGAAAATCATTCCTGCTGGAAAAATTTTGCGACGAACTTCTGTACCATCGCACAGCTCGCAATCGGTGAGCGGTTGAGCGTTAATACCCTGCATTACTTCAAAAGATCCACCACAGTCTTTGCACAAATATTCGTAAAACGGCATAATTCCTCCTGCTCTTCGCGTAGCACAAAGTTTGCCAATTACAATGATTCAGTTTGAAACTCAAGTAATTTCGATGAGTTTCAAGCCCAGCTTATCCCAATCCTGAAGGCTTAACTGACTGCCAGTAGCACCGTATCGAGCCTCCTCTTCCTTCATAAGTGCCTGATTGATTTCCTCTTTGAGACTGACCAGATCCGGCTCGTTCTCCAGAATTTCGCACAATTGTGGAACAGTCAGTTCCCGAACCTCTCGCTTGAGCCTCCTTTGCACCAGGTTAAAAAACGCTCTCAAGGTTTGCTCATCTTTCTCCTGATCCCAGAGTGCAGCCGCTCTTCGATAGTTCACCTGAATGGGATCAGCCAGTAGAGATTGAGAATTCTTCCAGAATTTCTCCATACCCAGACCCAACAAAAGGGTCAAACCATAAATTGACAGCCAGACTCCTGTTGAAAGTCGAATCTCCCCTTCCTCATCCCGAAATGTCTGGATTGGAAGTATATCTCGTGCGTTGGCCTTGATTTTTTGCTTTTGAGTCGTGGGAACAATCGTTGAGCTCTCGGGAGTTGAGCTAAAAACCTGAGCAACTATCTCTTCATCAGAAGGAAGAATCTTTAGTGACATAGGCTTTGAACGAGCCTGTTGAAACTGCCCTGACTCCGGGTCGAAATATCTAAGCTGAAAGGGTTTGAGTTGGAACTCACCTGCCCGGGTTGGCACCAGTGCGTATTTGAAAGTCTTGACCCCACCTACAAATCCATCTTTGGTTCTTTTCTTCTCAAGTTCTCCTTTACCATCGGGATAAACCTTGAAACCGGGTAGCTCGAGCTCAACCCCTTTCCAATCCTGAAGCGAGCCAAGACCCGTCACTTTCAGACTAAGAGTAAGGTTTTCTCCCACCTTAATCTCTTGATGGGAAAGTTCCGCGTCGATCACATATTTTCCTACCAGACCATCAAATTCTCCCTGAGCATTCTTTGGAAGACCTTTCACCTTGAGTTCCAATGGCTCGGAAAAGACCTGATTTCGCTTTCCGTTCATCGCAAAAAAATCATCATTAAAAAAGCTTGAAAAGAGAGAGTTACCCCGCCTCCTGGATGCAGTGTAATAACTTAATTTTGCGGGCTCCAGCGAAGATGCTCCGGTTTTCACGGCAGTCAGTGGAACTTGAATCTCCACAACTTGATACAAGACTCCCTCTCGCTGTTCAGTGGATTCTAACTTCCTGGCCATATCTTCTTCAGCAATAAAGCCCTCAAAACTCGGCAGTTCATATTTCAAATTGGAAATCCCTGCTAACTGCCTTGGACGATAGATCTTAAGTTTGTACAAAACCTGCTCGCCAGACCAGGGATTCTTATTGGAAACTGAAGCTTCAATGAGCACTGGTGATTCAGAGTTCTTCATTGCCGATTTACTAACTTTGATTCCAAGCTCATTCGACACCAATGTTTCATTACCGATTTTGACCCGATAGGGACCAATCTTGAAGTCACCCTCTCCCTCAGCCTTGAGTTGGTAACTTAATCGAAATGTATTGCTTTGCTGACCATTGACTATACTCATGGAACTTGAAGTACTTTGCCCCAAGATCTGAAATCCCTGGATTGTTAAGCCATCAAGTCGTGGCTGGTAATTGATTCCGCTAAACACAAAGTCCACCTGAAATGACTCATAAGGTGAGACAGTCGTTCTTGAGGTTTGCAAACTGAAGTCAGTACTACTAATTGCAGGTAGTGCAATGAATCCCAAAAGCAATGAGATGAACAGCTGCGTCAGTCTTACCATTTTTTACCTTCTGTTCCCGGACTTGCTGGCTTGTTTCGCAAGCGATATTGAATGTACTTTTTCAACTGTTCCCTTGAGTCACTGGAGAGTCTGTTCAAAAAACGCTGAGCTTCTTCAGGAGAAAGTTTCTTCATTCTTTGAGCCTGTTGATCATTGCCCTCTTTTTGCTCTCCATTCTGATTTGCCTGATTTTCTTGCGGCTTTTGATTTTCGCCTGATTTTTCCTGCTCTTCTTTTCCTGACTCCTTCTTTTCCTTTTCCTCTTTGGAGTCACCTTTCTGATTTTCCTGATTCTTGTCAGCTTTGTCCTCGCCTGAATCCTTGTCCTGACCTTGCTGGGGATTTTGATTCTGCTTCGACTCTTCCCCTTTGTTTTCTTGCCCTTGAGATTGATTTTCCTTTTGATTCTCTTGCGATTGACTTTCGTTTTGATTCTCCTGAGACTGCTGCTGCTCGCCTTGCTGCTGCTGATCTTTCGAGGAATCATCCTGATTTTCCTGAGAATCCTGCCCTTGCTGCTGTTGTTGCTGATGCTGCTCCATCAACTTCTTCACAAGCTCCAGGTTTTGTTCGGCTCGCTCATGATTCGGGTCTTGTTGAAGCACACTCTCATAGCTTTTAGCCGCCTCTTCCCACTTACCCAGCTTAAAGAAACTGTTCCCCTCGTTGTATTTCGAAGCCAGAGCGAGGTCAGTATTTCGTGAGTTGGAGAGTTGGGAATAGTAGCCCAGAGCCTGATTGAAATCACCTGCTTTGTAAAGCGAATTTGCAAGATTGTATTTGTAGAGTTCCTCTTCAGGATTGACCAACTCGAGATTGGAGAACTTCTGTACACTTTCCTCGTACTGTTCCTGTTTATAGTCATTCAATGCTTCCCTGGTTTGTTCCTCCTGTTCTGAAGCAAAGCCAAAGTACTGAGCAACCGAACTTATATTTGCAGAACTGGTACCGGACAATCCTAAAAATAGTGCCACTGAAAAGGTTTTTCCCAGTTTCCCCGCAGAACTTAACCATTGATTTTTTGTAAAGAAAGGTTCAAGAAAAAGTAGAATCAACGCAATACCGAGAAAGAACTGGAAACGATTTTCAAAGTTCTTCCGTCGGGTAGACTTCAGGTCTCTCATCTCCAGTTTCTGCAAAATTTCTCCTTCGTAGATTTGGCGAAGATCCTGATCTCCAGCGGTTGCCCTCACATAGGCTCCTCCTGATACCTGAGCGATTTGCTTCAAAATATCCTCGTTCAATCTCGTGATGACAATGTTTCCACTTTCATCCTTGAGAGTGGCTGAGGGCAGGTCAGGATGAGGAATTGGAACCCCTTCTGGAGAGCCGATCCCAAGGGTATAGATTCTTACGCCCAACTGTGAAGCTTCGCGAGCAGCTTGCAAGTAAGCTCCTGAATGTTCCTCTCCATCAGTGATAAGAATAAGCGCTCTGGATTTCTGGGTCCCCTCTTCAAAGGCGGCTGCAGCCTGCAATATGGCTTCATCAATCGCTGTTCCCTGCTGAGGAATAAGATCAGGGCCAAGCAACTCCAGAAACATCGAGAAAGCTCCATAATCCAGAGTCAAAGGACATTGCAGATAGCTGGTTCCCGCAAATGCAATGAGTCCGATTCGGTCTCCCTGGACCAAGTCCAGCAAGTCCATAATCTTGCGCTTTGCCCTGACCATACGATTTGGCTTGAGATCCTCTGCCATCATGCTTTGAGAAACGTCCACGGCAATCATGACATCAACACCTTTACGCTGAATCTCCTGCCACTGAAATCCCCATTTAGGTTGCAAGAGACTCAAAGAGATGAAAAACAGAGCCAGAATTGGAAGCAGGGAGCGCAGATTCTTTTGCCAATCCAGACGATCCTTCACCAAAAAAGACTGATTTCTCTCATGCACTAGACCTTGTAGATGCTGTGCAAAGCGGGCCTTTCGGATCAACCAGAAAACCAGCACCAAAAAGCAGAATGCCAAGGTCCAGGCTTGATCTACTGCAGCGATACGAATTCCGGAGAAAATTTCAATTTCACTCATGGCACCCTCCTGAAGATTGTTAAATCCAGGACTCTCTCCACCGCGAGGAGGAGAAAAGCAGGAAGTAGAAACCAGGGAAAGAGCTCGTTGTAATCCACATGCTCTTTCACTTTCGCTTTCGTCTTTTCCAGTTGATCGATGGTTTTGTAGATTTGATCAAGTTGGGCAGTATCTGAGGCTCGAAAATAGCTACCTCGGGTGCGTTTCGCCATCTCCTGGAGAATCTCTTCATTCAAGTCAGAGCGTATGTATTGATACTGTGGACCAAAAGGTGTATTGACGCGAACAGGAGCCTCCCCCTGAGAGCCGACACCAATGGTATAAACCTTAACATTAAAAGCATCAGCAATATCAGCCGCCTGCAAAGGATCCATTGCTCCGGCAGTATTGGCGCCGTCGGTAAGTAAAATGACGATTCTTGATCGGGACTCAAGATCCTTCAGCCTTGAGGTTGCTGTTGCCAGGGCATCACCAATAGCGGTTTGCTCACCAGCCATTCCGATTTCAAGGTTTTGCAGGAAATCATGAGCTACTGAATGATCAAGAGTCAAGGGGCATTGGGTGAAGGCTAGAGAACCAAAGACCACCATACCAATTCGATCGCTCTTGCGCTGATCAATGAACTCGGAAACTACTGATTTTACAGCATCAAGTCTGGTGACCCGATTTCCATCTACCATGAAGTCTTCAGCACGCATGGAACCCGAGGTATCGATAGCCAGCAAGATATCCACACCATGGGTTATCACTTCCGTACTTTTTCTACCGGCCTGCATACGCGCCAGGCCAAAAATAACCAGTACCAGCACCAGTCTTCTGGCCCAAAGTAGCAAAGGATAAAGTCTTACTTTCCAACCTGGTTTCAGGGAACCAATCGTCTTCAAGCTTGAGAAAAGTATGGTTGGTGGTTTTTGCCGTGATTCCCAGTAAAAGAGAAATGGCAAAATGAAAAGAATCAAGAGAACCCAGGGATCATGAAATTCATAAAAGGTCTGAAATCGAGGGATTGTCGAACTCATGACTGACTCTCCTCTGCGGCTTGCTCAAGCGAAAGTTTTTTGACCGCCTGAACCCAGTCTTTCAAGTGCGACCAGTGCTTTCTTGCAAGGTCACTTTCCTTGTCAATTCCCGCGTAAACTACAAACTCGGCATCCCGGAGCAACTCGATTCCTCCCTCTTGAAAATCAGCATCTTCCCTCTCCAGTTCTCTTAACACCGGCTCCAGTTCCTGATTGGTCATTTCACTCAAGTTGCGATTCAATTTGCGTGAAAGAAAACTTCTTAGTATGTAGCTAAGTGACAGATAGAAATCTTTCTGATTTCCGGATTCAATCAGTTTTGACAAATTTCTCGCTTCCATTTCCTGCAAAGCCCACTCCCAGGACTCCAACTCCCTTGGGGAAACAGCCTCACTTCCAAGTCGACGATAAAGGTAGCCCCCCAAAAGGAGGACTATCAATGCTACAAAAGCCATCAGATATCCACTGTATTGTCGCTCAAACTGAGGCTCAATAACATCTTCAATGTCATGGATATCATCAAGAGGAGCCTGCAAGCTTTCACTGTCCCCAAACTTTAGATAGATCGAAGCAGATTTCAGCGTGGACTTCTCTCCATCCTCCCTGGTATAGCTCAGCTCAATGGAGGGTATTGTAAGCACTCCCTCTTTATCTCTGAGCAGCTTGTATTCAACTCTTGAGATTTTGCGAGAACCCATATTTTTCAAAGGAACTACATTCTTGTTAACTAATTTTAGCCCCGCCTCTTGTAGCGTCTCAGAAAGATCGGGAAGATCGGGTAATTTCATTTCCGCTTTGGAATCCAGTTCAAGAATCAGCAGAAATTCCTGGTTGAGTGCAGGTTTACCCGGCTCAAGAAAGGAGCGAAACACCATTTCTCTCTCTTGCGTCATCACAACGCCTGAAGCAAATTGGGGATTTTCTGAACAGCCCAAAAACAATGACACAGAGAAAATGCTCAGTATTAAAAGGAAAAATACTCTAAATCTTTTCATAGTGAATTTTCACTCCATGTTCACGAACAAGATTTTCATAGTATCTCGACTGCGCTTTCTTATGATTTTCTGCCAGCAAATCTTTGCGCAATCTCGGAATCAGATTTTCAAAAAGCGGTTTGTGAGCCTTACGCCGCGCTTCAATCCAAAAGTAATGATAGCCGCGCGAACTCTCCAGGGGACCACAAAAACCCTGTTGATGATTTTGAAGAAAGACTCTCAAGCCCTCAATTTCCCCCACAGGAACAAATGAGTTCGAGCTGACCCATTTGCGTACTTTTCCACCAGAAAACTTGTCAATGGACAGAGATCTTTCTCTGGCCATTTCCCGAAAGGACTTAAGATTTTGAGGAGTCTCCTGTCTTGCAAGTGGGGCCTTTAGAATCATATGACTGATCTTGAAGCCCTCTTCTTGATGATATTTTGCCTTGTTCTTCAAAAAGTAATCCAGCATCTCCTGTCTGGAAGGCTCGATTACATCAAGTTCCCGCTTAAGGAACTCACTGACTCGTAACTCCTGCTTCATTTTTGAGACTTTCCCCTGGAAACTCTGCTCGGACTCCAGACTTCGAGAAAGGCTTCGAACCAGATCTTGCAGAATCATGTGCATGAGTTTCTGAGCCTTCTTATCTTGGGGAACAGTCGAGAGCTCTTCCTTAACAGAGTCTTGATAGATTGCCTTGCCCTGAACCTCAGCAACAACTTCTGACTCTGAATCCAGCTCCCAAAGCAAAGCTTGAGGAGTTGCACCAGCTTTCACAACTGAAGAAAGATCAAGGATTTGATTCAAACCAAAGCCCAAGGCAATTCCAATCAGAAGAAACAAAAACGACTTGCCGCCTGAAGCGTTGGAAGTTGTATTTTGAATATCCTGATTCTCCATCTGATACTCACCTGCTTCGGAAAAACTGCATAAGGGGGTTCACCCAGGATTCATTAGTTAAAACAGAGATTCTGGGAACCTGATAGGTTTTGAAGAAATGATCCTTTTCTCGCTCCTGTCGGTCAGCCAGCAAACTCAGTGCCTTGCGAGTGTCAGCATCCGAACTATCCACCAGACAGATCTCCCCTGTTTCGGCATCTTCCAGTTGAACCAGACCAATATCAGGCAATTCCCTGTCTCGTGGATCTTTCAAATCAATGCAGACCAGATCATGTCGCCTTCTGGCAATTCTCAATGACCGCTCAAAACCCTCATCCAGAAAATCTGAAATCAAAAACACAACGGCTTTGCGACGGATGGTTTTATTGAGGTATTCGAGCGCTTCATTAATATTGGTCCCTGCCCCGCGACTCTCGAAACTCAAGACTTCCCTGATAACTCGCAATACATGGCTTTTCCCCTTTTTGGGAGGAATAAACTTCTCAACTTCATCGCTAAAAAGCAGAACACCCACTTTGTCATTGTTCTGAATTGCACTTAATGCCAGCACAGAGCTAAGCTCGGCAGCAATCTCGGTTCGCGTCTGCCTTGCCGAGGAATAACTTCCCGAGGCAGAGACATCCACCATTAGAATGACGGTCAGTTCACGCTCTTCGACAAATTGCTTCACAAAAGGCTTGTTCATTCGCGCGGTCACATTCCAGTCAATGGTTCGAATATCATCACCGGGCACATACTCGCGAACTTCGCTGAACTCCATCCCCATACCCTTAAAAGTAGAGTGATATTCTCCTGCAAGAATATCCGTTACCAGCCAGGAGGTCTGAATCTGGATTCGACGAACTTTTTTTAATATTTCCTTGGAAATCGTGGACATACTAGGGAACTGGAATGCTGTCAAAAACCTTTTCGATGATGTCTTCAGATGTCTTCTCTTCAGCCTCAGCCTCAAAACTGATGATGACGCGATGACGCAGAACATCAGTACCTATACTCTTGATATCGTTAGGTATCACAAAGGCGCGTCCTTGCAAGAAGGCATAGACTCGCGCCAGCTTGTTAAGAAAAATGCTCGCTCGGGGAGAAGCGCCGTACTCAATCAAGCCATCCAGATCCTTTATCCCGTAAGACTGTGGATTTCGGGTCGCATTGACCAAGTCAACAATGTAGTGATTCACCTTTTCATCCACGTGAATGTCGTTGATTACTGAGCGCATGGTAGAAATTTCTTCCATACCAAGAACGGGCTCCACAGTCTCCTTTCTCGCGTAAGCCATTCGATTCATGATCTCGAGTTCTTCATCACGTGTGGGATAATCCACGTGCAATTTAAGCATGAATCTGTCCACTTGTGCTTCGGGTAAGGGGTAGGTTCCTTCTTGCTCAACAGGATTCTGGGTGGCCAGCACCAAAAAAGGTTCTTCCAGGTTGAAGGTCTCATCTCCAATAGTGACCTGACGTTCCTGCATAGCTTCAAGCAGAGCCGATTGAACCTTTGCAGGGGCACGATTGATTTCGTCAGCAAGAACGATATTGGCGAAAACGGGTCCCTTCTTGATGTAGAAATCACCGGTTTTCGGAGAGTAAATTTGGGTACCAACCAAATCTGCGGGCAGTAGGTCGGGAGTGAATTGGATTCTTTTGAAATCTGCTTTCAATGTTTGTGCAAGAGCCTGTACTGTCGTGGTCTTCGCTAGTCCGGGTACACCCTCCAGAAGGATATGTCCTCCTGACAGTAAACCCATAAGCAACCGCTCCAACATGTACTTTTGCCCAACGACAACTTTGCTCATTTCCTGATAAACTTTATCAATCAGACTATGTTGAACCTGAACCCTTTCCAAAACCTGGTTCAAATACTCGCTCTGACTCATACTCTCTCCTTCAGTGCCTTATTCAAAAAATCTTCTTCATCTCTGAGTTTAATGCTATGAATTTTCTGCTCCAACTCTCTTTGAATACTGTGAATCAATCTGGCATCTGGCTCCTTTGAAGCGTAGCGATACTCTTCACAGGCACCATGAAGCCGCTCCTTACTCACAGATTGTAGTCCTTCAAACTCGGGACAGGAACTCAAACAGAAAAAACGTGAAAAATCCCTGGCTTCCAGCGCTCCCAACATCATTCTCTCTATCTGAAAAGGTCCAGTTTCAATACATGGAGTCCCGGGTTTTCCAACAATCTTGTTTCGCTTGATATAGAAGATTCCAGCAGCACCCAGACATAGTATCAAAAGTAGCCAGTAAGGTGAGACGGAAAGTTCAGTAGAACTCCCCGGAAGCACCATCGGATCAATGTGCAAGCCGCTCAGATTCCCGTTCTGAAGATAGAAAATCTCGATTCCCGGAATCTCGCCCTGACTGGGGATTCGATTGAGGGCAAATTCATAAGCCTGAATCATTTGATCTTCATCCTGCCAACTTCCCATTTGAACCAGATTAGCCTGATGCAAGGGATGATTCTTGGGAAAACTTGGAGGTTGAACTGTAACATCCAAACGGGAAGGCCACTGAAGGCGCACCTGGAACTGTAGATTCTGACTGGCTTGCCCAAGCAACACATAACTCCCCATGGGTTGCATAGCAGCAAAAGACCACCCTACAGCCAACAGCTGGCAAAAGAGGTGTGTCACCAAGCTAAAGTAAATTCTGTTATTCATATATAGGAAGGAATAACAAAATCAGAGTTGGAATTCAATACATCAACTGCGAACTAACCTTGAGGCACATCAATACGAAGGAGCATGTTGATTGGGCGAGGAAAAACTGACAGACTGGCTTCCAGTGGAACAACTTCACGATTGTCTCCACCAACTGAACCGGGCTTGGCAATATCATAGTAGCCGATCCACACATCCACTTTATGTTTTTGAGAAAGGATCTGAACGGATTGATCTGACTGCTTGGCATGAAAACTGAGAATCTGAGTATTGCCACCCAGAAATATTCCTTCCCGAATCAATTGATTCTGGTTTTGATATTCACTGAATCTGATAGCCCCTTTTTCCTTGATGAATTCATACTTGATGGTGAACCCGGGATAGTCTCGAGTGTTGCTGCGACCCTGCATCAAAATAATGACGTCTGATCGTGGCTGACCATCCCAACTGTAGGGAAGATTTTGCTCATCAGCACCAGGAGCCTGAGTCGGTATATAAACCTTGGTGGCGCCTTTCAGTTCCTGACGCAATTTGGTCATAAACAGTCTTACGGCTTGCTGTCCCCGCGCCTTGTGAATCATTTTGACGAGCCGGCGCTGGGTTTGTCCATGCATCAAGTAGAAGGCACTTAGTATAAACATAGCCAGAAAGAATGCAATCAGCATTTCAATGAGCGTAAATCCTCTTTTTTTGACTTGGAAACTCTTCATCAGCTGCTCTTGTTCTCCGTGTAGAGAGAAGTCAGCTCGATCTCCTCAATCTTCCCTTCCGGACTTTGATCCAGAACACTCTTCCACTGGACTTTCACTACAACCTGACGAATCTCTGCCCGATTTTTACTCTCAATCTCTGAGCCTTCGCTTTCCACTGACATGACGAATATACCGATGGCGAACTTTTTCTCGTAAATATGATTGAAATAAAGATTACTGCGCTGATGCTCCGGTGCATTGATCAAGCTTTTGATCTCATCAACAGTATACGGATTTTCCTGGCCCCTCGGTGGCAAGACATCAAAATCTGTCCCCCGAACCACTTCAATCAAATCAGCTGCTGCCAATACTGCATAAGTGCGGTCCGAACTTTTATAGATTCCCTTGGAGCCAAGGCTTAACACAGGAAAAATCGCTCCTATCATAATCGTTGCAATGGTGATGGTTGCAAGGATTTCAATCAGAGTAAAGCCACGGCGATTCATTACCACGCAGCCTTCCAGGAATAGTCCTTGATTTCATCAGTTAGAGCTACAAAGTAATAAGGTCTCTTTTCGGCTGCTGACAGATTGTTAATGTAATGGCTACCATCGAACTTCACCACACCCCCCAGTTTCATTTGATCCAGCTTCAACTCACTGCAACCCAGAGTCCCGTGCAATTTAAACTCGTGAGTGGAACGGGGAGGATACATGAAGCTGTATACACTGGCCTGAACCCAGTCGGAGGTATGAAACTGAATTCCACCCAAAGCAATAACAGTCAACAAAGGTGCATCATTGCCATGTCGAATCTTGCCCTGCTGGGTGCTGAATCCCTTCTTACGGACCCCAACATCAAAGATAACTTCTCCAAAAGTTATAATGATGGCCTTCCCGGAATACTCCACGTAGTCTTTTCCTGGCTCAAGAAACTCAGAGAACTTGAGAGGATTTGCTGTTCCCGTAATATAGATAACTCCCTCGAATTTCATACTGGAGCTTTCCTCATCATGATACTTTCTCCACAGAACATTCTTTTCCCGGTCTGTTTCTGCCTTGGCTCGGTAATCATAGATGGAGGATACGTAATCGGTCGCTTTTCGATAATACAGAAATGGATTAAAGCTCTTTAACGGTGCTTCAGGATGTAAAATACCCTTGAGCGGACTCTTGTACTCACCGCCCCATTCAGTATCCATCTGTTGATCCAGTGGATTGTCGATGACCGTCAAGCCGTTTTTACCAATCGCAGGAAGCCCCTTCTCCGAATCAGTCATCCACTTGAAAAACGGACTTTCCCGATCTGGCCTCACATAATTGAGTATCGAATTGTTAAAGGGCGCGAGGGTTGCCCCTCTGGGAATTGCATTGCTGAAATCTTTTTCAAAGTACTCCAGAGAGTTCTGTCTCATTTGTCCAAAGAACTTGAAGAAGATTGGTTTTCTCAGCTCATCGGGCAGGTCGAGAAAGTCTTCGAAGGTTTCGTCTGACCAACCCATATCCTTGAACTTTCCACGGTCATCTTCAGTAAAGGACTGCTTGAGTTCCTCATCAGACAGTCCTTCCCACAAATCGGTCCTAACCTCGGGAATCGCATATTGTCCGGGCCCCAGAAACCCGACTTTTACACTCCTGAGCAAGTTGGCGGTAATATCAGTGATGCCGTCCCACCAGGCTGCCAACCAACCCCGATCTTCATTCTCACGTTCTTCCCGGGCTTCCCAAACCTTTTGCAATTCTCCTGCGCGGGTGTACTTGTAATCCAGTACTCGAAAATAGGATGCCAGTGCCTGTCCGTAAACCACTGTGGGCATGATCCTCAAGTTGTAATTATCATCCACAAAGGCATCAAGAGCCGAATTGAAGGCATCTCCAACCGCCTGGAAGATTCGTCCAAAGAAGCCCTCTTCAGCAGGTTCATCATCCAGTGCTCCCGGCTTGTATTCTACTCTTCCAAACAAATCAAGTCCGGACATGGAAGGATTCTTTCGTTTAGGATCATTGGCCCATTCCTCTGAAAACGCTTCCATATATCGAAGGAATCCTGATCTCTTTTTCCCATTCACCTCGTAGTCATCCCTGGCCCGGATCTCATATCCATGTCCAATGTATCGAGTGTGAATCTCACCCGAATCCGGAATCGCTTCTTCCATGACCTGTCGTTCTGTTTCATTGGTCATTCTTGAGCCGACCTGAACGAGAAACTGCTCTTTTTGAGACAAGTCCATCACGGAGCCCGGAGGCAGAAGCTCACTCTCAGCGGTAAAAAAAGCATTCTGCAATACACCTGACTCTCTGTTCCCGTTAGTTAGAGGAACAATTCCAGTATTCACAAACACCCTTCCCGGAGGGACATGACCGTTCATAAATCTGGCGTCAAACGCGGCGGCGAACTCATCGCGACTGACTCCACCGCCCAAAGCCATATCCCAGCTGTGATCCAAAATAAGAGACTTTTGCTCTTTGCGATCATTTTCGTAGTCCATTCCGAGTTTGGAAGACCACTGGGCCAGATAAGGAAAACCAGGATCATTGAGAAAAAGTGTGAAGACACTCATGGGAGCAACAGTTGTGTTCACCACTTTCAGACTTCTGGTGATCACCAACTTCTTTTCGTATTCCTCATAGACAACCCGTACCAGTACTTGCAAAACAGCGTCTTTCTCGATGGGGTCCACTTCGAGTCCGGGTTTGCGCTGTTCCTCACCACCTTCTGTCTTGAAAACCGGGTTGATATCCAGGGGACGAATGTTGGTGATTTGTGCCTGCACCCAGGCTGCACAACGGGGTTGGGTCGTAGTATTCATGCTGTTGCACAAATTCATGGAGTTTTGGACGAGATACTTTCCAATATATTCTTCATCCAGCTCTATGGAATCACCTTCCGAAGAGGTTTCTCTAAGCTTGTCATAGACACCTCCAATGGGCCCAGAACCTGCTTCATTCATCGTCAGTTCCACGTTATGAAAGAACTCTTCAGCAATTCCTTCTGCCAGATTCAGTGCTATCTCGCTTCGATAAGTCAACTGGGTTGCATAGGCCTCGTCCCCGCTCATGTCCACCAATACACTGGCAACTGTGGCCAAAACGCCCAAAACCACCATCACAACATAGAAGATGGACCCTTTGTTCTCACTCCTGTGATTCAAAAGACTGCTCCTCTTCCCATTGTCTGGACATCTTTTCTGTAGATTTTTTCATTTGCTGATGCTCTCGAAAGGCCTTTCCCCCAGTATTTGCCTTGATCAGGCTCTCAAATTCTTTGGAGTACTGACTGGCCTCATCCATTTCTCCTCTCTTTTTGTAGGCTTGGGAGAGAAAAAAGGAAAGTTCCAGTCGTTTCTTCGTATCATTATGCGGCAATTGATTATACAAATCCCGGGCATAATGGACTAAATCAACGTCCTGTGTGTACTCCAGCTTCTCGCGAAATTGCTCAAACTTTTCATCGATAGTCATGCTGTAAGAAGAGACTTCCTCTTCTGGAACGTCAAGACTCAAGTCTTTGAATTCATCAAGTTCTTCTGATTCCTCTTCAACTTCCGTGTAACCCTGGTTATCTGTGCTGACTTGAGATGCTCCTGGACTGGATCCGGAACTGCAACAACCGCCCAGGGAGAGACCAAGAATTAAAATCACAAAGAGATAGGGCATGAGCTCATTATAGGTAGTCCATCGAAGATGCGCCAGAATTCCATACAGCAAGATGCCAAATTCCAACAAATATAAACAAGTGGAATCAAAAGACCGAAAAACAGAGTATGAAAAATTACTGGTTAACTACTGTTTTTCTCTTTTTTCTTGCGATCTGTGAATCCATGCCTCTGGAAGATCCACACTCCCTGTACCTGGAAGCATACGACAACTACACCAGAAGCAAGTATCCGGAAGCTGTACCAAAGCTCAAGCGCAGTATTGAGCTTGATCCAAATTTCAGCGAAGCCTACTTCCTGTTGAGTAGAGTCTATTTCAAGATGGGACAACCAAGGGTAGCCATTCAAACATTTAAAAAAGGCCAGACCCTGCGAAGACAAATCAAAGAGCACAGAGAGTTTATGAAGTCTGAAACTACTCTTAAGGTTCGTACAGGAGTCCATTCCATCCCTTTTCGCGCTATCCACAGGATTCGTGAAGCGGAGAGAGCTTACTACCAGGGCAAACGAGCTCGCCAGGAAGGAAACTGGTACGAAGCAATCGAGTATTTTGAAAGAGCTGCCTCCTATGACAACGAGCAGACTCATTATCTGAATGCCTGGGGAGAGAGTCTTCTGGATGTGAAAGATCCCTTCAGCGCTGCAGAAGTGTTCCAAACAAGCCTGAGGAAAAATCCCTTTCAACGAGATCTTTACGTTCAGTTGATTCGCCTGAACCATGAACTAAACTTTCTTCAGGAAGGGCTGGACTGGACGAACAAAGCCCGGAAGTATTACCCTGCTGACTCTTATTTTAAGGATCGTCAATTGTTCTTTGAACACAAGATTCGTATATCAAAGAGGGCAGATGGGGAAGAAGAGTACTAAAAAGGGTTCCAGTTACGAGGTCAATAAAAGGGCCTCCCATGACTACACTTTCCTTGAGAAGTTTGAAGTGGGCGTTCAACTGACCGGCACCGAGGTCAAGTCGATCAAGACGGGTGGGAAGGTCAATTTTAGCGATTCCCACGTGAAGCTCGTCAATGGAGAACTCTACCTGATCAATCTGTATATTGCTCCCTATTCTCAGGGAACAAGCAAAGCTCATGAGGAAACACGCACCCGCAAACTGTTGATGCACAAGAAAGAAATCATCAAACTTTCTCACAAGCTGCAGGACAAGGGACTCACCATTATTCCTGTTAAAATCTATCCCAAGGCGCATTTGATCAAACTCGAAATCGCATTATCCAAGGGAAAAAAGAGTTTTGAAAAGCGAGAAGATTTAAAGAAAAAGACGGTCATCAGAGATTTGAACCGGGACTTTAAGCGTTCCCAAATCAAGGTATGACAAGATGCGCTTGCAATTTTATCCACAGTCGCTATCCTGACTTTGTTTTCCTATGATACTACCGATTTTACTCTCTGTTTTTATACTGTTTTTACTGCCCGGGGGACAGGTTCTGGAGTCCGATTCCATCCTCAAGGTTGCTGGCCTCAGTCTGGGTGGTTTTGTAGTGGCAAGTTTAACTCACGCCATGCTCATTCGCCGTGGTTGGATGGCTTATCTACCAGCCCTGCTTGTCCTGACAGCGGTACTACTGGAGCAATATTGCCCGTGGCCTGCTTTGAAAACAAATTTCGTTCAATCCGGGGTCTTCGGTTTTCTCGTTGCTTCCTGGTTTTCATTGGAGAACTTTCATGGGGCATCACATCTTAAACGACTCAGTTTTCTCAAAAACCCTACCTCCAGTCTGTATTTCTCCCATCTAAAGATTTTCTACAGCTCCTGGGCAAGCTGGCTACAGCTCGCAGTCGTTCTGGCCACAAGTATTGTTTTTTTAAAGATGTTTCCACCATTTCAATTTGAAGGAGGGATCAATTTAACCGGCTCTCTCCTTTTCCTTTGCATGGCCAGTGTTTGTGTTCTGCGTTCGATCCCGGGGAGGAAGAGATGAGTCAAGTCACACCTTCCAATCAGGACTTCGTGTTTTTTCAATCCCGGGAACCTGAAAGCTTTCAGTTCAATGATTCAAAATCTTGCTTTCAGATCCATGAAGAGAGCCTTGCCCGATTAAACTCCAAAACTCTGGTCTCAATATTCGAGTCCCTGAAACTGGACAGTGAAGAACTCAAGACAGCTCTAAGAAATTCCGGTCTGGTTCCTGCCTTGAATCTACGATTCTCTCAATTGGGTAAACAGGAACAGATTCAGGCACTGTCCTTGCTCTGCCTTTTGCAGAAGGATACTGATTTCTATTTTTACTTCCTTGAAGAGTTTTATACTTTGAATCAGATCCGATTTCTTTTAACCCGATTGAGGGCCAACAATCGCAGGGTCTATTTTCAGGGCATAGTCAATCCAGCCCCTGACCTTTTTCTCCCCTTCCAGCCAGAACATCCACAAACTCTTGGTGAGTGGAAGGAGCAAAGCGCTCAGCTATGCAATGTGTATCAAGGCAAGATTGAGGGAAAAGACGCACTCAGTCTGAAGCTCGGAGACATGAAGTTCCAACTGACAGAGGAAGAAGTAGAAGTCTTGTTTTCCTTCACAAATAGAGAAGTTTTGCTGAGTTTTGGTTCGCAAGATATCGATCTGGCTAGAAAAGAAAAGAAGACTCATCAAAAGTGTACACTTTTGCACCAGGAAGAAATTGGCCCAAGAAAGTGGCGCTATTTTATTGGTTTTCAGGACAGGGTCCTGGAAGTGTTGTCCCCGAAGAGAAGCTCAACACCCTTTGTTTTTGCTCGACCTTCCCTTCTGGATTGCTACTTCTTTCATCCCGAATCCAAACAAAGAATCTATCCTGCTCAGGCATAATCCTGTACAAAACCACACAGAAAATCTATCCCGCCCAGGAATAATCCTGCACAAAAACAGGTAGAAAATCTATCCCGCCCAGGCACAATGCTGCACAAAATCAGGCCGAGAATCTATCCCGCTCAAGCATATTCCTGCACAAAACCAGGCTCCCTTCCACTGAAAATCTTATCGATTGATCAAAAAGTGGGAACATAGTCTTCCCTTATCCTGTCTGCTATAATGCGTGCACACACCATTTTCGTACTTTCCTTAGGGGTCCAGAACTATGCAAGGTTCTTTGCAGCGCAGGATTTCGAGACGCAGGGGAATCGTAATCCCTATTGTCATTGGAATCCTCACCGTCTTTTTCATTCTCCTCATTGCCATGAGTCAAGGAAGTACAGAAGTACGGCGCAATACTTCCCTGATCAACCATCGAACCCACTCCCGCTTACTGGCTTTGGGCGTGATTGAGGAAATGCATGACATCCTCTGGAACAAGCTCTCCAATCCCCAAAAGAGGACCAATGCCCGCAATGACGTGATCAGCGCAGTCATTGGTGGAGGTGAGTTTGAAATGGATTTGCACTCGGAACTTAAGTACGCTCACAAGCTTTATACCGGGCAGGACAAAGGCAAGAAAGAAAGTAAAAAAGCCAAGATCCAGGTCATCGAAGCAGTCGCCAAATTTCATGGTTTCAAGCTGATTCGCTACAGTGCCGGTGATATCTACAGAAACAATGTGGCTTTCTACAAAAGTCCTGATGGCGGAGCGGGAGGAGTGCCCTCTTCTGGTGAGGCAGGAACACATCCTGACTGGTTTGGCTTTGTAACCTACACAGTGAAAGCCCAACACGGCATTGTGTCCAAGACAATGCAACAATCCCGACCTGTGAAGATCGTGGATATGACTCCGCTTGGTAGAGAGTATGCGGTCTTTGAAATGGAGCCTTCCCAGGGACAAAAACTCAACGATGGACCAGGTTTCTACATTGACGGAAGAGACAATGGGCGAATCCGCCTGATTGGTCCCTACTATCTGGATGTAGAGGGTGAGCCTTCAGGTCTTAGCGGTGGTGGTGCCTTTTCATTTGGTCCAAATGATAGTGTGGGAGGACTCTCCTATCCTTCTTTTGCAGGAGATGTCTGGACTGATGATGCTTTCATTCCTTCGCCCAAATGGAATACAGCTTGTCCCTGGTTTAGCTATGACCCCGGACCGCGCCTTTCCATGGGAACCGGAGGAAGTGTTGGATTCTTCCCTTGTATCCCTATGATTTGTTGTCCTTCACCACTTTCCCTGCCACTTGATTATGTAGGGATGTTTTTGCAACCCCAGTCCCAGGAGTGGATCAGTGCCGTCATTGAAAAAGATGAGCAAAATTTCTCCATGATGGGAATCCCTGGAGATCCGGAGTTTGGTAACAAAGGCTTTAAGGGACTCCTCTATGCTGAAGGTGGCGGCTATGAAGAGGCTCAGGGATTGACTGAGGACTGGGACCCTGATCCCGGTATGGAAATCCGCCATGAAGGTGTCATCATTGGAAATTACATGACTCACAGCGTGAAATCCCTGCGCTTCCCTTTCACTACTCCGGGCTACCCTTGCGGGACTTTTTACTGGTGCGCTTTTGGATGGATGCATTCCGAGGGCGAGCAAATTCAGAATTATTTTGCCTTTAAAGGAGATGAAGAGCCGGAGGTTGACTGGATGGCGACCATTATTGGAGGGATGATGGACATTGTGGGGGGGTTTACCATGGGGCAATCCATGGCTGGCGCTCAAGGTCTGGCGGCCGTAGGGGCTGTTGCGAAAGGTATTGGACAATCCCTGATGATAAATGCCATGAACATTATGATGGCTCCCGGGCTAGAAACTGCAGGTCTTCCCATGGCAGAGCAAATGCCCAATGTCTTTCCTTCCGGGTTTCGTATGCTCCATCGAAGTGCGGCTCGCCATTATGCAAATATGGATGAAGCTCTTTGGAAAAAGAAAAACCTCCTTCTGGATGGAACTTACTGGGTAGATGACATGAACACCAAGGTGGATGTCAAATACATAGGTAAAGGGACATTGGCTACCTTTGGTAGTGACTTCAGCAGTACAACCAAGGTCAAGCAGTTTGAACCAAACGACATTCGAGATGACTGGCTAAATATCTGGTATATGAAAGTTGGGCAGGACGCTGCCTTACAGGTGGACGCGGATTTTATCCAGGCCGGCGTATTCGCCCGAGGTGGAATTGATCCACAAAAATCCCTTTTCATAGAAGGTAATCTTATGGTCTCCAACATTGGCAAGGACCAAATGGCATCCGATCTGGCTGTAGCCTACTGGAACGAGAAACTCCATGATATTGAAGATGATGAGTTCAAGAAGGAGTACAGGATCTTGAGCTTGAGTCCCAAAGTAGAAGCAATCAGTGAAGTGACTCTAAAACTGAAAACAGGACTGGGAGATGATGGTATCGAAGTCATCGTTCCTTCGATTGGTGAATAATGGACAAGTCAGATCGCTTAACAATCATTGCTGTCCTGATCCTGCTGTTGGGAGTCTTCTACTTTCTCTTTCTCATCCTCGGTGGTGGTGAAGCACCCGTAGTTCACGATGATGTTCCCATCAGTGTAGAAATCGATGACTATGAGGGTATTGATGACGAAGACACCTACCGCAGTACTTTCACACTGACTGGTGGTAACGATTCCGGTGTTACGGGCTCCAGCGGTGGGCGAATTTCCGCTTCTTCCGGAGGAGGATTCTCCTTCGATGACGATCCAGAGAAGGAAGTAGAAAGACAACCTACCGGTCGAGCCAAGTTTCACCCGAAATTCATGGAGCGATCTCGCAAGGGTCTCAATCGCACACTGGAGTTTCGTCAGAAAAAACTAAGGAAACGTCTTCAAGAGAAGGGTTTTCGAAGTGATGCCTACATCGAATACAAACTCCTGGCCCTGGATAAATCCATTACCAAACCGACCATCATAAAAGTAGAGGCCCTCGTTGAGCAGGGAGATACAGACGCAGCATTGGCGGAACTGGAAAACGCACTGGCTCGCATTGATCGAAGAAACCTGAGAGCAAGAGGCAAAATATTGGCTACAATTGTTCAATTGGGTATGGGCTATGGTTATGCCAGTGCCATACGCAAACACATTAGAAGCCTCGTCGAGGTTCAGGACCAGGTGAATACGATCAAGAGAGGTACAATTTTAATGAATAATCCCCTCGCTCGAGAACGCCTGGAAAATGAAGCCGCAATGATTCAGAAATGGAAAGACAATCCTGAAAGCTTTGATTATGGGATGGACCACATGGTGAAAAATAAAGGCTTCTCAGAAAGTAACTGGGGTGCAATTCGAGCCGCATTCGTGAAAATGGAGAACTCTGGTGGGCCATTAAAGGGAAAGGCTATGCGAGACAATTACAACTTGATGAAAGAGCACACTGACAAGCACTGGGCCAATCCAAAGTAGGAATTGATATGAAAGCTCACACAAAATTTTCGACCTTTCTTCCCTTCAAGGGTATCACCATGCTCGAGGTGGTCATCGTCATGGGAATTCTAGCCCTTGCAATCATTCCTATTTACCAAAATATCTTCAGCACCCGCATCAATGTGACCAGGGCTCGCTTCAGCTACATAGCCCTTCATCTGGCCAGAGAGAAGATGGAGGAGCTCATGTCCATTCCCTACGATGAACTCAAGAGTCGCGCCTATGAGAAAGTATCCGGACCTGTCGTCAGCCAGGAATTACTCGAAATTTCCCCACGTGGAGGTGGCGGCAAGACAAACACTACCGTTGGCGGAGTTTTTGGCGGTGGTTTTTCCGGAGGAAATCGTGTTGTACCTGGCTCAGCCGGCCTTGGAGTCATCGACAGTTCCATCTCTGTTGGCGAAGGAGACTATCCCGCTGAATACCAAAGATTTGAGCGTCGGGTGGAAGTGAAGAAAAAGGGGAAACGATTCAAGCACGTTCGGGTCACCATTCGCTGGTTTGAGAAAGGCGCTAATGACAAAACAGAAAACAAATACATGTATCAGATGAATACCCTGATCGCCAATCATCATTTGAGTGCTTACAAGTAGGATGACTATGAAGAAAAAAGGGATGACACTTGTAGAAATACTAATGATTTCAGGGCTACTCGTCCTGATCTTGAGTCAGGTCATCAGTTTGGGTACTGAAGGCCAGTACATCATGGATGAATCCAGTAAAATGATTCAGCTTCAAAATGGTATCAGGGCCGTCCTTGAAAACATGGTCCAGGATGTGAATGCTGCGGTAGCCTTCGTTTCTCCGCAAAACCAGCAAATGACTGTTGCAAGATACAAAGGCCCCGTGGATGACGATCTCTTTGCACTTAATTTGAGCACCAGCAACATCACCTTCCCCTATTATCTGGAAGGTGGAGCAACGGTCGTCAAACACCCTGTTTTGTTTGTTGAATATCAGGTCTCCAATCCTGACAACACGAACCAAAACAGTCTGGTCGGGGGCACTGAAGGTAGGGTTTCCAGGGTGGCGAAAGAAGGCGTTTTGGAGGCTTTTGATTCTCCAGAAGGAATGCCTTACTTTATCGATCAATACAACGTCAATCTGGAAGCACTCACACTGGTTGCCAAGCGGGTCCTCGCAGAAAAAGTAAGTAAGTTTCAGATGGAATATTACGGATACAATGATCAGACAGGGCAGTTGATGTCTGCCGGAGAAGTCGGAACAGATGCGGGTTCCAACGCGCTGATAGCAATGGTTCACGTCCATATCGCCGCAGAAGACCCCTACGAGAGAGAAACAAGACGAACTCCGACCATGGAAATCGCCACCAAGATCTGGTCCTACCGCCACATCATGGAAAACAAATACCCTGAGTACTTTGGGCACCTCGACCGCGATCTCAGATTCTAATGAATCCTGTTTTTTTCAGACACAAGGGAATGGCCATCCCTATGGTCCTTGGGGTTCTGGCCGTCTTTGCGATTCTCATCCTGGTCTTGACCCAGGCCGGGACAAGCACCTACACACAAACAGCCCTCGCCAATCACAATCTGCAAACAAGAATGTTTGCTATGGCAACGGTTGAGTACGCCACAACCCTGCTTCACGAAAATATCGCCGATCCATTGGGGCCTCGCAGATGGAGAAAAGATGTCATCAAAGCAGTTCTCTCCGGTGGTGAATATACTATTGATTTCATGGAAGAGGCGAAAATCCAGAAGGAAGTCCTGAGCTTGATTCTTGGTAGTGGCGGAAATATCGACAAGGGACGCGATCCGGGAGGATTTCAAGGTGGCGAAAGGGTTACTGACCTGGAACTCTCCCAGTTCAAAGGAGAGAGCAAGTACCAGCTACTGGAAGCCAAAGCAAAGTTCCATCACTTCAAGCCAATCAAGTTCGACCCCCTTCCCGATCCGGGAATCTACAGAGACCCGACCATGTACTATCGAGACCCGCTCGGAGAACTTCCTCCACTTGTTCCAATTGGTGATCTCTATGGCTTTGTGGATATACATGTCAAAGTTAAGTTTGGCCGCCAGGAAAGAGACCTTGTGGTCACCCGAGATGTGAAAGTGGCGAATAATGAACCGATTGGTAGAAACTATGCCATGTTTGCCGTAGGCTATCCCAGTCCCACCCATTCCCGCTCCGACTTGAACGCACCGGGAAAATTCCAGATTTTTGCTCAGCAAAGAGGTCGAATTCGAATCATGGGTCCTTACTTTCTGGACACAGAGGGTTATCCTGATGGAACTGGCCCAGAGAATCCTGTGGGAACCAATTATCCTGCTCAAACCTGGGATGGCTATTCCTTTATCCCTCCGCCCAGAGGAATTACCGTGAATGGATTTTTGCTCTCTTCTGGTGGTATTCAACGACCTGCTGATACCAGCGGCACGGGAACATCCATCGGAATCGGCTCCACCGGTGGTCTGAGTCTGGTTCCAGGTAGTGACCCGGGACTGAAAGCACGACCTGAGGTTCAGAACTACTGGTCAGGAACAGTGGAACTTGGAGAGCAGAACTTTTCCATCGCCGGGAGCAGGGAAAGCTTTGATCTGTGGAGAGGAATGCTTCATGAAAAAGGTGGAAGTCCGTTTACCCCGGTGGGCCCCTTTGACGGTTTTGAGTCACTTCAGGACGACATGGAGGCTCGAATCGAGGGAATCCTGGTAGGAAACTACTATCAGCAGAATTTTGAGAAGAAGCATGCCTGCATGAGTTTAAGTACAATCGTGAACGGCATAATGGGAATTGCTGGAATGTTTTCAGGTGGGGGTGACGCCAGCGGTGCAGCAGATGCCGCTGGCGCTGCCAGTGCGTCTAGCGGAGGTACGTCCACAAGCGCAATGGGTAAATTCGGAAGTGCTGCCATGGATCTCATCCAGGTCTGCATCCACAATTACCGGGTCAAGAAAATGGGTGACAAGGTCCCTACCTATTACGGACTGCACAGCCCCTATGAGGATGAAGTGGACAAGTTCGAGAATTTCCTGGGGATCGTCAATGACACAATGCAATCCTTTCAATCTGCTGGAGCCAGCAATGAAGGTGGACTTATCCAGGCACTAGGAACCAGCGTGGAGAACATGGAAAAAGATCTTGCCCAGGCGCAACTTCAGCAAAATATTCTGGATGGTGGAATCAGTGTTGCAGGCGAGAACTTCGCAGCACAATTCAAAAATGCTCTTCCCAGCAACTTCAAGGTATTCCCCAGAACTGCAGCCAGAAAGTACAATAATTTCGAGGAGTACTTCAAGTTAACCCAGGCTGGTTCGGATGATGGCCGGGAGATCTATCTGGATGGAAATGTCTGGATCGACGAGCTGAAGCTGAAAAAGAAAATCCGCTATTTTGGCAAAGGAGCCATCATTAGTGCCTACACTCCTACCTCAAATATCTACACAGCCAAACCGGAGGCAGAGATTATGGGAATGGAGCCTGCCCGACCAGGCAAGGACCATATGATTCTGTTTTATCGAAATTCAGACAATCCGGAAGCTGGCAAAGGAATGCTTGATTTAAAGGGTGACTTCATTGGTTCACTGTTCAGCTATCAGGGAGTCCGTCCGTCAGGAGATATTACAATCAATGGTAACCTCGTTGTAGAACTGATCAACAAATCTCACTTTGGGGATGGTAATAATCTCAAGGTTGTTTATAACCCCAATTATCAGGAAGCAGACAAAGAAGAGTTCGAATGGTTCACTGTCTCCTTCAGTCCAAAAATCAGTGGAATCGGTCAGAAGCTCAGATCTGAAGCTGGAGGCATCGGAGATGATGGTGTTCAGGTTATTCTGGAAACTATAGGTGAGTGATGCAAAGGACTGAACGCTTGTTTCTGATCGTAATCATCCTGGTGGGAACTCTTCTGTTTTACATCCTGTTCCTCTTCTTTGATCCCCAGGGGACCATTGAAGCACACAGTGAAGACCCAATCGTACCTGAAGTCAGTGAAATGGATATCATCGAAGAAGATGTCTTTGAAAATCAAAAACAATTTGAGATCTCAACATTTCGTAGAATCGAAGGAGCTGGAGGAAGTGCTCCCCCAAGCTTCAGTTCCATGGCAGAGGAATCGAACAAGAAAGAAGAAAGCCCCCTGGCCCAAAGACTGCGAGCTTTAGGCCCAGCCCTGAAAGTCCCCCTGTCTGTGCGTCAGGATATGCTCAGACAGACCTTGATCAGAAGAGGATACAGTTCAGAGAGATTCCTTCAAATGCAGGCTCTCGCCATGGAAGATCAGGAGTACAGAAGCAAACAGTTCCTGATTCGCAAGCTAGTTGATGAAGGCAGGACCAAAGACGCCATTGAACTGCTTGAAGAAATTCTGGAAGGAATCGACGAAGAGAACATTCAGCATCGGGCCCAGGTTTTGGAAAAGCTACTGGAAATCAGTCTCATGGCTGGTGATATGGAAACCATTGATCGCACCTCTAAAGAGTATTTTTTGACCCTCGAAAAAGTTGTCGACGTGATGAAAGATACTCAGGTCATGCGCTTTCATGAGGCCAGAGAGAAGATTTATCAACTCGAAAAGGCAATTGCCTCCGGTCGCAGGGGAAGCTTGATGGTCTTTTTGCATGCAATGCGAGAAGGACAACTCTCCCCTACTGAACTCACCACCGGGATGAAAATTGCAGCAAAGAATCAATCCAGCGAAGGCCCCTTCGTGACTTCCAACAAGGATATCGCTGCAGCAGAGAAATCAGCCTACAGTTTTTTCAAGACTTACACCAAGTGATTCAAAGGCAGCAGTTCCTCTTGTTGAACCCCCAGACAGGCTCTGATATAGTGCTGAGAGCTGTTTCCACGCCTGACTTTTATGCGTATTCAATACCTTTTATCCTTAATCATAATTCTAAGCACCTCCCTTGGTGCCAATCCTTCTTTTCCCCTCTTAAGCAAGGAACAGTTTTTCCAATACTGGACACCTGGAGTCGAGTCCGCTTTTCAGAGTCTGCGCCTTGAGGATTACATCAATTCCAGGGTCAAGTTCAGAGATATCAGCAAAGAGTCGAAAACTGACTCAAGAGGGCAAGTTATAAGCCTGGAACCTATTGCCCATTATTATCTGGCACATATTTACCTTCGCTTGAACCAATTGGAACGGGCAAACTCTCACTTAAACAGCTTGAAGGAGTTTGAAGGCTTCTCTTCTGCCTATCAACAGGTCTATGCCTGCTACAAAGTCAGCGTTGCCTGGCAGCTTTTAAGAAGAAGAGATTGGGATAAGGCTTATCGCCTGTTTGAAGAAGCTTTGTTTCTTGAACCATCTCAAGAGCTCAAAGATGCAATTTCCCAACTCTACCTGCAAAGAACACAATTCATGAAGCGGGGACGAGATTTAGCGTGGAAGGAGCAACTCTTACAAACCAGTCAGCGTCTCAATGAGTACCACGTAGAGACTCTACTGGAACTGAGCCGGCTTTATCTAGATCGTATGGACCTTGCCAGAGCAGTAAAAACTCTGGAATCCCTCACCGAGAGATTTCCAACCGAATCCAGACTCTTCCAGCTGGCCGAGGTATACCGCTACACAAATCAGCTCGAAGACTCCTACAGAATCTTCCATCAACTCCACCTTCAAAATCCCGGAAATCAGGATTATTTGCGCCCGGTTCTTGAACTGCGTGCCCAGGGAATTCAGGGAAAGATTCAGGAAACTCCAAAGACTCAGCAAAACACAGACCCAATGAGGTTTCCCGGAATCCAGCCAAGACAGGGGCAAATCAGTCACAGCAAAAAGCACAGCAAGGAAGTGGAGTCATTGCTGGAGCAAGGCAATTTTTCTGATGCTAGGGCGAAACTTGAAGAGTGGAGAGTTCAGTTTGGAGTCAGTGATGAGTGGCTGGCGCTCAATCTCAACTACTACCGACTTCAGAAAGACTATCAGGGCGCACTGGATTTTTTGGCACAGAACAAATCGCAATTCTCCAGTTCAGCTTTGTTTCACGAAAACAAGGTCAAGATCTTGAGCTATCAGGATCCAACAGATGCAAAGGCTTATATTGAGCAGCTTTTGAGAGACGGCTCAGTAGTCGGAAAAGAAGATGAATTCCGCCTTCTTTTGGTCAAAATCCAACTGCAATCCAATATGCTGGAGGACGCTCGAGAAGTTCTCAATGCACTGGTGAGCAGCCAGAGTACCTCCTGGGAAGCTCTGTTTTATCAAGGTGTATTGGCAACCCAGGAGCAAAATTTTCCTGCTGCACTGGACTCTTACATGAAAGCCAATGAAAAGAAGCCTGACGAACCAAAGACAATCCTTGCGATTGCCACAACCTTGCAGCAACTTGGTCATACCAAAGAGGCCATGGCCTTTTTTACTGACCTTTTTCTCAGGTTTCCAGATTCAAAGTTTACAAACTATGCCCGGTCTCTTGTACCCCGGGATTTCGACCCGCAACTTCAAGAAGTGGCTGGATTTCTTTTGTGGGTGAGCTTTGAAAGACTGGGTTCGAGCAACTGGATCAAAACAGAGAAACTCCTGGACTCCTGGTTTGGAGCTCTGGAAAGTACGAGGCAATGGGACCTTCTCATTGAAGTTCTTGAGCAAGCCATCTTTCAAAATCCGGAGCGCGAAGACCTCCGCCACAAACTTGAAGATCTTTATGAGAACTATGTCCATCTCGACTTTTCCTACTTCCTGCCTGAAGAAGAGATGCTTCAAAAATTAACCGTGTTGAAACAAGACAGTGAAAGTGGAGCTCAAAAGGTCCAGGAGTTTCTTAACTTCCTGCACCCTGCTGTTGAGATATCTCCCAAGATTCGCTATGAAATTGCACTTTTCCTCAAGGAACAGGACTATCTCGATTCGGCCATCACATTGTTTGAGAGTCTGCTTGAACAAAAGGGATACGAGGCCGATGCCTACGCACAATTGGGATACTGCTACTTCACCAAAAAAGACCTTGAAGCAGCCTTGAATGCCTACTACCAGGCTATCCATCTGAAACCAGACAATACTGAGCTTCTGTTCAAGCTGGCAGAACTACTCAAGCAAAAGGGAGAGCTTCAAAGAGCGCGACTGGTATATCTTGAGATCATCCAACTTGAATCCAACCCCAAAGCAGTCCAGGATGCTCGCTTCTTCCTGTCCCATCTTGAAAAAGAAATCTCCACAAATCCTCCAGGTGGGCAAGCGCACGTGGACATCAAAGGCACCGGGGAGTTGTAATGTATCTGATTGTTGGTCTGGGCAATCCTGGTGCTCAATACGAAAAAAATCGACACAATGTTGGTTTCCTTGCTCTGGACTATCTTGCCAGCCAACACGGGGCTTCCTTCAAATTTGACAAGTACCACAAAAGTGAGACCTGCAAGTTAAGAATCGGCAATTCCGAAACACTTCTCATGAAACCCCAGACTTTCATGAACTTGTCAGGAGAGGCCCTGAGTCGATTGAAGAAGGAAGTTCCCGTCGAAAATGTTGTGGTGCTTTACGATGACCTGGACTTGAGTTTTGGAAGGATTCGAGTCAAAAGCAAAGGCTCCGCAGGGACACACAATGGCATGAAGTCCATGATTTCCCATCTTGGTTCCGACAGATTTCCCCGAGTCAGGATTGGAATCAGAACCCAACATCCCGTGTCTTATCTCAAGAGTTTTGTCCTCAGCGACTTTCCCCAGGCTCAACTCGATGTTCTTGAGCAAGAAGTCTTCCCCGGTATCGAGGAATGTCTTGAACTGATCACATCATCCAATCTCAACAAAGCATCACAAAAGTTCAACAAGAAGGAAAAAGATGAGCAATAGCTTGTTTTCACAAACGTTCATCCCCTTCCTGAACAGCTTTTCAAAGGATTCCCTGACAGGAATTGCAAACAATGCAGTAAAAATGTCATATTAAGTTGTGCCCTTAGAATCTCAGTGCTATACTACCCCAATCGTCTTGACACACAGTGAACTAAGAAATGATCGAACAACCCATTGCTGAACCCAAATCTTCCGAAGAAAGCTCTGATGCTAAATCGGCAAACCCAAAAGTAGACTCTAACGAAAGCCCTTCCAAAGATGAGAGCACGCCCAAAGTGACTCAAATTGCAGGTAAAGAGCTGTCCGAAGAGGATAAAGAGGACATTCTTCTCTGGGAGAAGTATAAAAAGACCGGTGACCCGCGCATGAGGGACAAGCTGATTCTAAAGTACAGCCCCTTCGTGAAATATGTTGCTGGACGCATGGCTGTGAATCTTCCCAACAATGTTGAATATGAAGATCTAGTCAGTTATGGAGTGTTCGGGTTGATGGATGCCATAGAAAAATATGATCCTGAGAGAGCGGTTCAATTCAAGACTTACGCTAAAACAAGAATTCGGGGAGCCATCCTCGATGAGCTCAGAGTTCTTGACTGGACTCCAAGATCTGTTCGTCAAAAAGCCAAGAAACTGGAGAAAGCCTACGGTACTCTGGAAAGTCAGCTTGGCCGCGAAGCCAAAGATGAAGAAGTCGCCGAATATCTTGAATTGTCCATGGACGAGTTCCACAAGCTTCTTGAGGAAACCAGACAAAGTCTTGTCCTCTCCCTCGATGAGTCTGATCCTAACGGTGAGAACTCAGGGCAGAGCAGACTCAACTTCTTTGAAGATCTTAACACTCCGACTCCGGAGCAGTCAGCCACCAACAAAGAAGTGAAAAAGATGCTCGGCGAGTCCATCAACAAACTCTCCGACAGAGAGAGACTCGTTGTAACACTCTATTATTTTGAAGAGCTGACCAGTAAGGAAATCGGTAGCATTTTAGGTGTTTCCGACTCCCGTGTCTCACAGCTGCATACAAAAGCAATTCTGCGTTTAAGAGGCCGCTTAAGCAAAATCAAACGAACCCTCCTTGAAGAGTAGTCACAAAAAAGCCTATTCAAGCCACTGTTTTGTCCTGATATCGCTCCAATTTAGGATAGTCGATCTCACCATAATCCCCTTTTGCCGATAATTTTAATAGCAAGGATGCTGGACGAACTTGTAAAAAGCCCCCATAATATTAATAGGAGTGCCGAGTACAGACCAATCTGGAACCAGTTCTCCAGGCAAACAAAGGAGTTGTTATGCCAATCACACCATTAGATATGCAGACATCGATCGTCGGCTCACAAGGTGTTTCTGAAGCCAGAGAGAAGCAACAGGGACTCGAGAATATTCATCGCCTAAACCCGGCAGGAGACGTGGAAGAGCTTGATGAGAAGCTGATGCGTGAAGTCAACGAAACTGAACCTGATCAAGAAGTCGATCCAGACGAGGAGAAAGAAAAGGAAGAGGAAAAGAAGAAGAAAAGAGCCAAAGCTGAAGATGAAGAGGAAGACAAGTCCGGAGAACCAAGCAAGAGCAAAAAGCAGATATCCGACGGGGTAAGGGGACGTCGCCTTGATTTTACAGTCTAAGAAAAACACTCAACCACTGCATATTGCCTATCTCTATTTCCTGTTCCCTGCAAGAGAGTCTTTAATAGCGGGTTGCCTGGTCCTTGATTATCACGGCTTCCCCAAAGGTTTTCGATTCTCGAGAGCCAAGCAACCCAACGCCCTTCAAAAAAGCTTGTACGGCACTTCACTCGAATCCTATCTTATTGAGAGTGTCACAAAAGAGCTGGTCAACGAGCTTACTACCGAACCCAGTTTCTGCCTGACCAATTATCGATTCCCCTACTCTGATGATTGTTTGGAGTATCCCATCTATTACATGGCCAAAACCGAGGAAAGCAAAATTATTGACCCTCTCAACAGCGTTGAAGGCGTTTACACACCTACCAGTCTTCAAGAATCCCAGATTGAGTTTGAACTCTTTGAGCCCTTTACGAGAATCGAGCAAACCCTGGAGATTATTCGCCAGGAGAGCTCCTGAATTATTGGCCTGATTCTGATGTGCGATTCAAACCCCGAGATTGAAAATCCTACAGAAGAAGAACTTGAAGAGAATATCACCATTGAAACTCAAACATTGAAGAAGAGCTTTCTTCAACCGGGATTTGACACTCAAAGTCTGCAACTCCTAAAGGCTAAAACAATCGTTGTTCTACCCGGTGATATGGACATCAAGATCAGAATCCGTAAACCCGAGCAGAGTGAAATCAAAATCAAATCCAGAACTGCTATCTATGAATGGGAACAGAGGGCAGTCACTATGGAAGTTCTTCCCCCTGTAATCAACCGCCGGGAAGTATGTGAGACCAAACATGAAGTCTACTTTCCGATTCCACGAAGAGACTTTCCTAAAGATGTAGACTGGATATACCGCGCCATTTCGCAGGAACATCCTCAACTGGATATTGAAAATATCGTCCTCGTACAATTCTACCCCCTGATTCCAATCGAGCGTATCCTGTCCACCCGTTTTATTGACAAAAAACTCCACGCTCATTTCAAGACAGGTATTCCCACAAAAACCTGGGCAAGCCGAGTCTATTTTCAGGAAAAGGAATCAGGCAAAACCCGTTTCATAGACATACTCCATGGAAGCTCAAACAATTCATTTACCAACTAGACAAAAAATGTCATTCTAAAATCTGCCTTACTAAGCACCGAATTCTATTGCAAGACTCTCAAGAGGCTTTATAATGGGGCCGATAGAGAAAGTATGAATAAAAAAGCTTGGATTTTCTTATTTTTTGTCCTATGTGGGCTATTGGTAGCCTTTTTCCCATGGCCTGGACTCGCCACCCATTCAAAACTCTCGATCCCCTCCCAGCGTAGTGTCAAAAGATCACTCATCTATGATTTTCAAATGAAGGAAGGCAAGCAACAACTGGAAATGAGCTTTTTCTTCAATCAGGATGTTAGTTATGAAGCTCAATACGATCCCCGCAGGAATCTTTTTGAGCTTTACTTTTTTAACGTTTACCGCAGAGGAATGAAGCGTTTGATAGAACTCAATCCAGACTATTTCCACAAACTTCAAATGAGCTACAATCGCAGCGGAATCTATAAGCTGGACTTCTTTCTGCAAGAGAACGTTATCCCGCTTCCTTTCGATTCGGCAGGAAGAACCCAGTCCCTGCAGCTAAATTTTTCCGGGAAGTATCGCAATCAGCTAAGACTCAAAGTTTCCCAGCAAATCAGAAATGAAAAGCAGGAAGAACAAAGTAGCAAGTCGCCCAGATCCGCGATGGGGCAATTCAGTGCCTCCTACAAACGCTCCATTATTCCCACCAGTCGAACCGGTCTTGAACTTCTTGATAAAGTCGAGAACAATATTGAAGAACATGTAAGCCATTTTCAATTCAAGACTTCTCAACCAAGAAATCAGGGATACGGAGTCAAGATTCATCACAGTCAACTTGCCTCGAGAATGCAAATAGCTCTGGGCGAAGAACGACTCCTGGGAAAGGACACTGTCCGAAAGATGAGTGAGGAAAATAATGCCATTCTAGGGATTAATGGTAGCTTCTTTCTCAAGAATGGTGATCCCGTTGGCCTCCTTATTCGAGATCGCCGATTACTCAGTGCTCCCAAAGAGGTTCGTAGCTCCTTCGGAGTTTTGCAAAATGGAAAAGCTTTCATTGGTCGACCCAAGTTCGAGGGTGAAGTCGTGACTGCGGCAGGAGTACTTAAAATCGAAGGACTCAATCAGATGGCTTCCAATCGTAATATGGAAACCTTGCTGTATACAGAAGAATATGGGCAGAAAATTCCCTTTGATCTTGAGCGGAAGTACTTCCTGATCAGGAATCATCAAGTTCATAAAAGAGTTACCAGTCTGGAGACTATTCCAAAAGATGCCTTTTTGTTGAGCGTCAATGTAAAGACTTACCCCTGGGTAGAGAAGCTGAAACCTCTTTCAAAAGTAGTTGTATCCTACGGATTGACACCTCCCTGGAACAGGGCTCAACTTGCTATTGGTGGTGGCCCTCGCCTCCTTAAGGATGGACAGTTTGCCTGGGAAGAGATGGAAGGCTTCAGTGAGAATTTTTATCACAGCCGAGCTCCCCGAACTGCTGTAGGAATCGACCGTTTCGGGAATCTAATTCTTGTGGTTGTCAATGGGCGACAAACTGACTCCAGAGGACTGACTATCCCTGAAATGGCAGATCTTATGGATCAACTCGGGGCTTTCCAGGCTGTAAACCTTGATGGTGGAGGCTCAAGCTCAATGGTACTCAATGGAGAAGTGGTCAACAATCCAAGTGATGGAAAAGAGCGAAAAGTCTCTAACGCCCTCCTGCTATTGAAGTCCTGAATTTCTGGTCTTGGTAACCAGAATCCCCAAGCCAAAAACTGATTTCTGACAAAACAGTGAGTTCCTTCCAGCTTTTGTAGAGCTCTCCACAACAAAGTCCAGAGACGGTTTTCCAGTGACTACATTTTTGCCTCAAGAAAATCGATAGGCTGGCAGGTAGAAACTGTCTCCCTGGATTTTGTATGCAATTGCTTTACCAGGCCTTTTCATTGCCTGGACACTACATACTACTTTTTATCAGCCATCTTGGAAGTACCACCATATTGGGCTGGCAATCCATTTACTGGATTCTCAGAGGCAAGATTTTTACACCCCAACTTTGGCAAAGTCTCAATCTTGTGGGAGTTCAGTCACTACCACTCATCAGCTTCACTGCACTCTTTAGTGGAATGGTACTTGTTGTTCAAGTGGGGAATCAGTTCATGGAATTGGGAGCAGAAACCTATATTGGCGGGGTCGTGGGACTTTCCCTGACTCGTGAGCTTTCACCCCTGATGGTTTCTATCATCCTCTCGGCGAGAATTGGGAGTTCCATGGCTGCCGAACTGGGAACCATGAAAGTTACGGAACAAGTGGATGCCCTTCAGGTTATGGCCACCAACCCGGTGAGGTTTCTGGTGGTTCCAAGAATCCTGGCCTGTAGTTTTTTCACTCCTGTGCTGGTCATTTACTCGAACGTAGTGGGGATTCTCGGGGGTCTGATTGTTGCTGTCAATCAAATCGGGGTCAACCAGACTCTCTTCATAGACAGTTTGATTCGCATGGTCTACCCCTATGACTTCTTTTCGGGCTTGTTTAAAAGTGTAGCTTTTGGCTTTATCGTTGCCCTCATCGGCTGCTACAAAGGTCTGACAGCAGAGGGTGGAGCCAAGGGTGTCGGGGGAGCCACTACGCAATCGGTGGTTATCATTATTACCAGCATACTGGTATTCAACTACTTCTTCTCACTGGCATTCTTCAGTTATCTGAAGATGATCGGGAGGTTTTAGTGAAGCCGATCATTGAGCTTAAAAATGTCTATAAGAGTTTTGGAGACAAACATGTGCTTCAAGGTTTGAATCTGGATATTTTTCCAGGAGAAACCTTTGTGATTCTTGGTCCCAGCGGTTGCGGAAAGAGTGTCACCCTGAAAATCGTTACGGGTCTTCTTTCTCCAGATGCTGGACAAGTCTTCGTCAATGGAAAACAACTCACCCAAATGGACCAGCGCGAAATCAATGAACTTAGCAAGGATTATGGAATGCTGTTTCAAAACTCCGCCCTGTTTGACAGTCTGACAGTTGGAGAGAATGTAGGCTTTGGTTTGAAGCAGCATACGGATAAGAGCGAAGAGGAAATCAGGGAAATTTCTGAAAAAATGCTGGAAATGGTGGGTCTTCCCAACATATCAAGCAAGCTCCCTTCCGAGCTTTCTGGTGGAATGAGAAAGCGAGTGGGACTGGCACGGGCAATAGCCTTGAAACCAAAAATTATTTTTTATGACGAACCAACCACAGGACTAGACCCCATAATGTCTACAGAGATTGATCATCTTGTGCTCAAACTCCAGAAGGAACTGAAAGTGACTTCTGTAGTTATCACGCATGATATGAGAAGCGCTTTTCGCATCGCTGACAGGGTCGGAATGCACTTTGAGGGCAAGCTATGGGAAGTGGGAACCAAAGAAGACTTTTTAAACTCAAAAAATCCTTTTGTTCAAAGATTCATCAAGGGCTTGCCCGATCACATGGAACTTGAGAAAGAAGACGGGAGTCTGCTATGAAAAAAGAGCATCTAGAGCTCAAAGTTGGAATTGTAACCTTCCTGGCCCTTGTGCTGAGCGCAGCCCTTCTGATCGTGGTGGAAGATCGCAACATTCTCCAAAAGACTTACCTCGTGAAAGTTGGGTTTGACGACGCCAAGCTACTGATGGAAGGTAGTGCTGTTCATCTCAGTGGCGTCAAAGTGGGACGAGTGGATGGTGTTTTCATCAATCCCAAGCTCACAGCGGGAAAACAGGTCATCGTTCAGCTTGAGATACAGGATGGATTCTCCATACCCAAAGGCAGCACCTTTTCCATCGTCAGCTTCGGATTCTTTGGCACCAACTACGTGGGCATCACACCTCCTGAGGACCTTGATCTTGAAAATGTCGGTTATATTGAAAAGAACTCGGTGGTCATCTTTCAGGGAACCAATCCAGCTTCCTTTCAGGACTTGATCGCCAGAGGCAAATCAGTCATGGGAAGACTTGAGGATATACTGGACAATGTGAATGAGGTTGTCGGGGATTCAGAAACCAAGAGCGGATTACGTCAAATTGTGAAGAACATGGAAAGCTCCACTTCCAAGCTGGACTCCATCATGGGTACCCTGAAGTCCGACTTCACTGCCGTCAGTGAAGATGTTCTAAAGATAACCAGTAATTTGCAGGGCATCCTTGTGGCCAATCGCTCAAGGATTGATTCAAGCCTTGAAAATGTGGAAGGTTTCACTGAGCAAATCGAACAAATCGCTGCTGAGAATCGATCAAAAATTCATTCGGTCGTACTAAGGATTGATCAGATCACTGCTGACATTCATGATGATGGACAACTCAAGCAATCTCTGCAAAAGATTCGGGACAACTTTGTAAAAGTTAGTGAAAATGTGAAATCGCTGACCCTTCGGGCCAATGAAATCGTACAAAACCCGGCCCTCGAAGAGAAAATTCACTCAGCCATTGACTCAGCCAAAAATGCCGCCAATGCTCTGACAGAAATCAAAGAAGACATCTACTCCACAGAAACCAGCTTTTCAAGCCAAGTACTTTACAGCGGTCGTAACAGTCACTTTCAAAGTAATTTCCACGTGGATACTCAGTTCAAAGACAAGTATTTCATGAAGCTCGGAGTTGAGGACACCTCTGTTGATTCGGATATCTCCATTGTTCAGGGGGGTATCAAACAAAACGGTACCCTGTACAGAGCAGGTCTACTCAAGGACAAGTTTGGAGTCGGCATTGAGCGCAAAATTGGCAATGTGGAAGTCGGACTCGAAAGCTATGATATCAATGATCCCAAGCATCGGGCTTTTACCAAGATTCCAGTCAATGAGAGCACTTCAGTGATGATGAAACTAGATCGCATGAACAAAAACAATCGAGATGTTCTTGTCGGGGTATCCCATAAATTCTAGTCACAGATTCAGGCACCCGGCTGCTGGTAGGGCACGATTCCATCTTCGGTCTTTCTAGAGGAGCCGGCTTACGCAAACAACAAATTCGTCTGTAAGGGCGAAAGTTTTGTTGAAGCCGTTTCCCCCCTTAGCTATAATGAGCCAGACTTGCGCCCTCCAGGCGCGGCTGCGGAAAAACCATTCCAACAATAACGAAGTCTGACTAAAAGCGTACAATATGAAGCAATCTGTGATATCCATACTGAGCCTCACTCTCTTCCTGATCCTGGGCCCTCAAATTCTTGCCCTCAAACCACCCGGTTCCATGGGACAAGCAAAGCCTGGGGCAACAAGAGTGATGAAAGGCCCTGTAATTACAGATGTAGTCGTTCGTGGCAATGTAAATACGGCGGAACAGATCATTTTGCTGGCTATTGGATCTCGCGTTGGCTCTGAATTGAGCCAGCAGCAAGTTGCTGAAGATGTAACCAATGTCTACAAGCTTGGATATTTTCAGACTCCTCCCAGACCCAGCACTGAGCGCTACGGTGCAGGGATTCGTCTAATTTACTCAGTCATCGAAAATCCACTCGTTGAGTCCATTTCTATCAAGGGAAACACATTGATCCCCAGTGAGATTATTCAGGAGGAAATCACCACGAAAGTAGGTAGTGTACTGAACATTCGCCAACTCTATGAAGATCTTGCTCTGATTTCGGGACTATATCGCAAAAAGGGTTTCATCTATTCAGGGATCTATAACCCCGGAAAACAGGTGGATATTGAGGGTACTCACATCACTATTCGAATCAAGGAAAGCAAAATCAACAAAATCGCCGTCAAGGGAAACAAGAAGACCCGTGACTATGTGATTATGCGTGAACTCCTTATGGAAGAAGGTCAAATCCTGGATAGAGACAAGATTGGTGACAGCTTGAGAAACCTCAGAAATCTCGATTACTTTGAGCTGGGTCAACCTGACATCGTATTGAATCCTGACTCAGGAGATACTGACATTACTCTAAACCTGAAGGACATTAAAACCGGGACTGCCAGCTTTGGTGGTGGTTACTCTTCCGTGAACGGTTTCATTGGCTTTGTTGATGCAACTGAACGAAATTTCCGAGGGAAGGGACAGGCTGTCAGAGTGAAGACACAGTTTGGTGGAGAGCAAGCCTACGAACTCGCTTTCACAGAGCCCTACTGGAAAGGGAAAAAGCAAGCAATCGGTGGAAGTCTCTTTCGAACAATCATCGATCGGGATGACATCCAAAACCAAGCATTGGTGAGTCGATTTGAAGAAAGAAGAGAAGGATTCAGTCTCTTCACTACTCTACGTCAGCGCAAGGATGAAAGCATCACCTATCGCTTCGTCGATGAGCGAATTAAAACTCGCGTTCTCTCCGGAGCCCCAACCAATCTGTTTGACGATCATCAACAAAGTCTTGGCGTCACCTGGATTCTGGACAAAAGAGACAATTTTCAATATCCGACGAAAGGATATCGACACAGTGTAAGTTTTTCTACCACTGGTGGACTGCTGGCAGGTCAGAACAATTTCAACAAATACAGCTATGATTATCGTCAGTACTGGAAGGCAAAGATGGTTCGAAGAGGAACCGTTGCCCTTCGAACCAAGGCAGGCTGGGTTCAGGAAATTGATGGGTTTATTCCTTACATCGATTTGTGGAGTGCCGGTGGATCACAGAGTGTTCGTGGTTATGAGGACCGTGAGTTTGTGGGAGAGAAAGTCTGGTACACAAATCTCGAAATGCGCTACAAACTTTCAGAGCAGTTCACTGCGGCCCTGTTTACCGATTTTGGTTCTGCATGGGATACTTTTGGTGGCTTCGATCTACGCAAGTCCATTGGTATTGGTATTCGATTCAAGACACCACTTGGACCATTCCGACTTGATTACGCCAAGGCCAGTGACCGCTCCAGTGGGAAGATCCACTTTGGTATCGGCAGCATGTTCTAGAGAAACAGGTTCAGGCCTAAATCTTTCACGAAAACCTGAGAACTTTAAGGTCGTTCTGGCGACCTGAAGGCATTCTTGATCCCGTAAGCAGGATTTTAGAATCTGCCAGTTCCTAGTAGCTTTCCAGGTTCTGTGGCTTCATTCTTCTTAAGTTGTTAGTGAACGTCGCTGACATGATCCTGAGAACTTTTTGGATAGGCCCGGTATTGGATTTCATCAAAAGACCAGAAATGGGGATCATCAAACTCCCCTTCTTTGAATATGGTAAGGTATTGAAAGTTATGAGCACACATCAAGCGCACAGAGAATGGGGCAAACTTCAAAACGAACAGGTTCAGAAAGTTCGACGGGGAGAAGATTCATTTTTCTCACAGTGCAAGGAACTTTTAAAACTCACTGATGAAGAAGGATCTCTTCTGATGAACCGCCAGGGCTATGTTCTTGAATCCTCACCTGACCCTGTTGAAATCTGTCAAAGAACCATATTGCTATCTAATGTAGAAGGATTCAGTAAAAGGATTCTACTTAGAGTCACCAAGAAGCCTGTAGGCTTCAATGCACTGGATCGAAGATTGATCAAAAAGTACAGACTGGATGGAATCATCCGCTGGTCTCCAAAGCAGGAAGATACTTTCGAGCTCCTCGAGCTGGATATCAAGGACAGTTGCCTGCAGTCCACCTCCTCAAACAAAACCCTCGAAACACCTCAATTCTATGAGCATTTCGACAACAAGCTCTTTCAAAAACGTGAAAGCAAGGTCAAATTTGAACTCAAGGCTTTTGACACGACACAAGATGAGAAGCTGGCCCTGCTGGTGCACCTGAACTTCCCTTCCAGGACTCAGCGCAATCACAGCAGCCCCCCGGGAGAGTTCCGAAGCCTGTGTAAAACGCTGGACTTTGGCATTGGGGATCAACTGTCTCAACCCGTTCGAAAAATCCACCCAGCAACTTATATGGGAACAGGAAAATATCAAGAATTACTGGGGCTTCTAGAAGAACAGGAATACAGTCACGTCCTTTTCAATTGCGACCTGCCGGCGAATGCCAAGAGAAAACTGGAGGAAGAAAGTCTGATTACGGTTTTCGATCGCACTGATCTCATCCTTGAAATCTTCAATCAACATGCAAGAAGCAAAAGAGCACGAGTCCAGGTAGAGTTAGCACAGCTCCGATTTCGCATGGAGGACTTGATTCGCAAGCAAATGGACAGCCAACAGTTTGTGAGCGCTAAAGCTTATGAATCGTATCAGGACAAATTGCGATCTCAGTTTACTTCAAGAAGAAAAGATCTCGAGCTGGAGCTTGAGAAGCTTCGGGCCCAGGATTCCAACAGAATGCAAAGTCGGCTCAAGGAAAACCCGACTTCACTGGCACTGGTGGGGTACACCAATGCGGGCAAGTCCACATTGTTTAATCAATTCCTGGGACGGGAAGAAGTGGAAGCACAGGATTTGCTCTTCAAAACCCTTGATACCACAACTCGGACTCTGGAAATAACCACCCATTCTCGACTTCTTATCAGTGACACGGTGGGATTTATTCAGGAGATACCAAAGCATCTCATGGAAGCTTTTTATACCACTCTGGCCGAATCGAGAAGCTGCAGTCACTTGCTTGTTCTTCTAGACGCGAGAGGGATTGATATTCAAGAACAGCTCGACTGTATTCGTAAGGCAATGAAGCATATCGATCGGGAAGACGAAGAAAACTGGATTCTGGTGCTAAATAAAGTCGATCTTTTAAGCGAGGCTGAGCAAGATGAGATTCGCAAGGTGTATCCATTCGATTTTGAACTTTGTGCCAAGGAAGAAGAGAGTGTAGCCGCGCTCAAGGACTACCTGATTCAAAGAATCTGTACCAGCCAAACTCAGATTGAACTTACCCTGAGCTACGAAGACTTCTCCAATTTTCACAAACTGAAGGAGTTTGCCACGATCTTGAGTGAACCCGAGTATCTCCCGGACGGAGTCAAAATTTTGTTCTCCTACAGCGAAAGCGATGCCTACAAGATCGATCAACTCTTTGGAGATTCTGATTGGCGCAGTTGTGAACCCACTAGCTGAGCGCACATCAATCTATAGAAAATAAACGCCATAACAAAATCCAGGATCGTTCCGGGATGATTTGGAAAGATTGATTCAGGAGAAAATTGACTCCAGGTCAAAGTCCAGATTCGTTCTGGCCTGATCCGGCTTTTCGATGACTTCCCAGCGTTCAATCAATCCGTCGCGCAAATGCAGAATCTTACCTGTGTGCAAAGCCACTTCTCTCTCGTGAGTAACCATTAAGATAGTCTTACCCTGTCGGTTGAGATACTGCAAGATGGCGATAATGTCTTCACCGGTCTTGCTATCCAGGTTTCCGGTGGGCTCGTCAGCCATTATGATGGCAGGGTCGTTTAACAAAGCACGCGCTATGGCTGCCCTCTGACACTGTCCACCGGAGATTTGATTCGGCCGAAAGTGCAGTCTCTCTCCAAGTCCGATGGCTTGCAAAAGTTTAGTAGCCACATCCATCCTTGGTTCCTTCCCTTGTCCACCATACCTTGAAGGGAGAACCACATTCTCCAGGACAGTATTGTGGGGAATTAAATAGAAGGCCTGAAAAACAAAACCTATCTCCTCATTTCTCATGAGGGACAACTCTTCATCATTCAATCCGGACAGTTCCTTATCCTTGAGCCTGTAAGAACCTTTTGTTGGCCGATCCAGCCCCCCTAAAATATGCATCAGGGTACTCTTTCCCGAACCCGAGGGCCCCATGATTGAAACAAAGTCACCTGGCTCGATTTCAAAGGAGATACCCTTGAGGATGTGAAACTCTTCAGCTTCAGTGAAGTAAGACTTGTTCAAATCAGTGACCTGGAGAATAGAAGAACTCAAAAAAACCTCTCAAACAACCCCGTAACTGGAACAACAGGAGCTAAATTCATAAAATCTGTCAATTTTCTGACAGAAAGATCTCCCAAAGTATAATAAGGCTTCAGGCACTGTGCAAGTAAGCAATACTCAAGAACAGGAAAGGATGATTGATGGCACTGGATAAAGAAAAGATTCGTCAAATGATGAGAGAAAGAGCCGGGATTAAGAACGTGGGACCTTCACCAATACACCCCGAAGTATTACTTGAAAGCATGACTATCGAAGGCGTCGAAGTCGATTTCTGTCCAAAGTGATCTGGGTGAAGGCATCTCTGATTTTCCGGATTTTGACTGGAGCTGGTCCCACAAGGTGCAATCCTCCAAGAAGTCTCCACGACACCACGACACCCTCAGGAGAATCTCTGGGAACTCCCCTACTCCAAAGACTCAGATCTCAAAGTCGACTATTGCGAGAAAAGCAAGGGTATCTGGTTGGATGCAGCCGAGTTTGCCAAATTGGAAATCATCATGGCCGATGGCACTTCTCATGAAGATCGAATCAGCAAACTCTATGCACACATGAAAGCAAACGGCTTGATTTCTCTGGGGTAAGAGCTATTTTCTGCTGGTGGGTTTGGAAGCTTTTTCAAACCTGAGTAGCCTCCGGCTGAGCATTTATTCCTGGATACAAAAAACCCTTCTGGTCCGACAGAAGGGTTTACTTTAGGGGCATTTTCCTGAGTCAGGAAGCTCGCCAGTTCAGTCCGAAATGAATCACGAGCTTTTAATCAGGAGACTCATGAGCGTCGCTCAAGATATTTTTTGATAGATTCTCTTCCCAAAGCTCGAATGGCTTCCACTTTGGAGGGGGTATTTACTCGATTTTCTTTCAGGTAGTTTGCAAGAATACTCCGCAAATCTTTTGTCTTGAGTCTTACCAATTCCTGGATAGTTGCCTTCTTGATAACTTCATCATTTGATTTGTAGAGAATGGACTTTAAAAGATCGACTCTGCTCACCTTGTCTGTACTATTCAACTCTTCCAGAACAATCTTCAAAACCTCTGGATTCACCTTACTTTCTTTTGCAATTTCTTCACTGCTTTTCTTGTTGTGAACCAATGCAAGATTCTTTCTTGTAATACGAGTTGAGTTCTCTTCAAATAAGGGAAAAATCTCTTTTAGTACCGACTCTGCCATCTCTATCTCCTTCGCTTGACCTTGTTGTGACCTTCAATAATATTATCGGCAAAGGTTGACAAAAATTTAATATTTTCGTTGTTTTTTGTATGACTTTGTTCGTAGAAGCTTTCTACAAAAGCCCTTGAGAAGCTAGCGATCGCTAGCACCACTTAGTCGATTAACTTTTTCACATCCTGTGAGCGATCAAGTTTACCTACCAGAATAGAGTCTTCAGTTTCAATCACCATCAAATCCTCGACCCCGAGAAGCATGATCTTTTTACCACAGGAGCTTACGAGGTTACCCTTGGAATCCAGCGATTTCAACTGAGTATCTGTAAGGGCCACGTCTTGCTCAGGCGACTCGCTGTGCAATTGATAGAGGCTTGAATAGCTGCCTACATCACTCCAACCGAAATCACCTGGAATGACCTCTACGAGCTTGGTACGCTCCATAACCGCAACATCAATAGGAACAGATTTTAGTTGTGAAAACAGTTCTTGAAACTCTGTGCCTTCAAATTTCCCCAGATTCTTGATTTTCATCAAGCCCTGATATAACTCTGGATCAAACTTCTCGATTTCCTCAAGAAGCACCTTGGCCTTAAAGATAAACATACCTGCATTCCACAGATAATCTCCTGCAGCTAAAAACTGCTTTGCCTTCTCAAGATTCGGCTTTTCCAGAAAATCAAGCACCTCATAGACCCCTGGATCATTATCATCAATGACTTCACCTCTTTGGATGTATCCATATCCAGTTTCAGGGCAATCCGGAGTAATTCCTATCAAAGCAATTTTACCTAATCTTGCTCGCTCGATTCCTCTCTCGAGAATCTTGCAGAAGCGCTTCTCATCCTCAATGAAGTGATCAGCATGCAATGACACAAGAACAGGATCCTCTTCCATTGACAGAGCCTTGAGACAGACAAGACCAAGAGCTGGCCCGGTATTTCGCGCACTGGGTTCAAACAGGAAGTTCTCGCTGGGGACTTCATTGAGATGCTCTTCAAGCAGCTCTTTGTAGTTTTCATTGGAAGCTACCAGGAAGTTTTGCTTGTCGAATAAGTCTGAGACCCTGTGGAAAGTTTGCGAGATCATTGAGCCTTCACCAAACAAATTTAGAAACTGCTTGGGCCGGTCCTTGTTAGATAGAGGATAAAATCGTGTTCCAGAACCACCCGCCATAATAACTGCCAGAGTACTACTCATTCTCAACTTCCTTTGTGAAATTTGACGGGAGTATAGCAAAACTTTGGAGTAGGGTCTGTTGATGAAAGCTGGTTTGTCCTGCAAAGAACAGTTAGCTGCCTGACTGTAAACTCTCTTCGACAGACTTGGTATCTAATTCTGATTCCCCACTAGAAACTATCGGAAAACATCAAATTGGACAAATACTCCTCATCGATAACCCGGTAGTTACCTGGAACCTTTTGACCTGTAGTCACATAGCTAACTTCTCGAGTGCATTTCTGAATCACACTCAGCATGGGACCATAGCAACTCGTTTCATCGAGCTTCGTAAAAAGCAGACAATCAACCTTCAACTTGCTAAAGGCCTTGAATGTACGAATCATATCACTGTACCTGGAAGTTGCACTCATGCAAAGATGCGTTTCTGCCTGTAAATCTTCCGGTAAAAATCCCTTGAGGTCTGTAATTTGAAAGCTCTTGTTTTGAGAGCGACCTACAGTATCGATGAGAATCACATCCTTGTCGGAATGCTTGTTGATTGCATCTAGAATTTCAGTTGGTCTGAAGACAACCTCAACCTCGCAATTCAAGCCACTGGCATAATGCTTAATCTGCGCAACAGCCCCTACCTTAAATGTATCAATCGTTATGATCGCGATGCTTTTCTTCTTCGCGGGGTCATCTTGTAGTGTGAGTGTGCTTGCAATCTTTCCTATTGTCGTAGTCTTTCCAACACCGGTAGGACCTACAAACACCATAATCTTTGGCTTTTTGGTGTTTGAGCTCTCCAATTCCTGAAAAACACTCTTGCGAACCTTGCTTGCTGCCAGGCGCCTGAACTTGATTCTCACGATATCCTTGAGTGTTTCCAATGTAGGAGCCGGAGAATCCTTGAACTCTTCGCGCAGTACTTTTTGATAAATCTCGATGATCTCCCTGTCAAATTCATATTCTTGCAGTTCATTTTCCAGTGCCTTAAAGACCTCTTCAAGCTCCCTTTTGCGCCTTTTGTCAGCACTATCCTTTTCAGTTTCAGGATTTGAGTTTTTCAAGGGGCTTGTTTCAGAGTTTTTTTGCAGGCGTTCCAACTTTTCCTGCTCTTTCAGCTGAGCTTCCTTTTGTCTCTTCAAATCCTCTATAAAGGCATCCTGATCACTCTCCTGCTTAACTTGACCAAGCTTGTCTCCAGCATTACCCGCCAATTTACCTGAGACTTCAAATCTTGGTTCACCTTTCGCAATCAATTTGTGCAAATCCTTGAGTTCGGAACGCAAGGAATGAAGATCTTTCAATTCTGAACGCAAGGAGCTTACATCCTGCTGAAGCTGCTTGTATTCTTCGCTTTGAGAAATATTAACTGTCGATTGTCTGAGATTCGTTGATCCCTGAGCCTGCAGTCCGGACAGATTACCACTGAGCGATGAACCTCCAGCTACATAGGAAGAATTCCCCAGAGATTTGCCTTGCTTTCTGAGTTGCTCCTGTTCATTTCCATAGAATTCATTGAGGAGAGCTTCTGTTTCCTCTCTAAGAAAATTCGCATTGCCACCTTTGTTTTTGGAGCTATTGGCTAATCCTGTTTTCAGATCTTTCTTCCAGGGGCTTTCCAAGTCCCTGGATTTCATCAACTTTTCAATAAATTCCTGACCAGAAATCTGCTTTTTCTTCTTGCTGGCCTGAAGCTCCTGCTTGCGTTTCTTTTCACGCAAAGCCGCCGCCTTCTTGTCCCGACCCGCAATAACCTCCACTTTTCTGGTTCCCAGAAAGCCAAAGATTCCACCTTCCACAACTTCTCTCTGGGAAAAGATGATTCCATCATCCCCGAAATCTCTGCGGATAGATTGCATTACCAAGTCCATATTGTCAGCTACGTACCGTCTTGTTTCATACTCTTCCTGGCGCATCATGACTTACTACCTCTCTCTGGCAAAAAGGGAAAACAGACTTTGAAAAAAACCAAACTGAAATTTCTTCTTCTTTAAATGAACCGGCTTTGCATAGGAGTCGACGATTTTTGACAAGCACAAACTTGCTTTCGTTTCGGGATAGAGTTTCGCATAGGGTTTTTGAGCGCGAACAGCTTTACTGACTGACTCATCCTCCAAAATGAACCCTTTATAAAAAACCTCCACCTCAAGGAATTGAGACGCTACAGTTTTCAATCGGGAAGAAACTCCGAATGCCTCTTTGGCCGAGGCACAGCGATTCACCACTACACTAACCCTGGGAAAAGGCTCCTCGCTAGCCAGAGCCTTAACTATTCCATAAGCGTCAGCCATTGCAGTAGGCTCAGGAGTTGAAACAAGAAGAACTTCATCAGCGTACTGAAGAAAACCGATAACATTGGGTGACAAACCTGCCCCTGTGTCGATAAGCAGTACATCTGCGTACTTTCTCAAACCAGCGAGCTGCTGAAGAATTTGCTCTCGACGCTCACCTTCGAGGTCCGCCAAATGGGCGATCCCTGATCCCCCGGCAACCAGTTTCAACTTGTCTGTCACGGAAGTAATGACTCCCGCTACGTCCTTTCTACCTTCGATTACATGATAGAGAGTATAGCGAGGTCGTACTCCAAGAATAACGTCCAGGTTTGCCATTCCCATGTCAGCATCCATGAGAATTACTTTTTTCCCTCTTTGAGCCAGTTGCCAGGCAAGGTTGGCAACAAGGTTGGACTTTCCTACACCACCCTTACCAGAAGTCACTGCTATGGTAAGGCATTCATCTTCGCGAAACTCTAATTGAGAGATCTGATCCAGCATTAAGCTCGGCTCCTCATTGTATAAAATCCATAATCTTTTCAACCATATTGCCTGAACTGCGACCATCGGCAACACCGGCAACCTTGGCAGCCATCGATTTGATCTGCTCGGCTGCCCTAGACCCTGGAGCTTCAAGCAAGAGCAGTTTCTGCTCCTTACTTAGCTGTTGAATCTCGGGGGACTGATAAACATAGCCAAACATTCTCAACTCACGCTGCAAGAACTTTCGAGTGGCCAGTTTAATTTTATTTTCTACACCCTTTGCCTCCAAAACTGATCGACAACGATTCACCACAAGCGACATCTTTGCGGGTGTACCTAATTCATAAAACGATTTGATAACACCATAAGCATCAGCCATAGAGGTGGGCTCCGGTGTAGTCAACACCAGAACTTCATGGGCTATCATCAAAAAAGTTAATACATGACGACCAACACCGGCGCCAGTATCTATAAGCACATAATCTTCCGAACCTGCGAAAAACTGAAGCTCTCGAACAAACTTATCCAGCCGGGTTGCGTCCACCCTTGCCATCCGTGGTGAGGAAGAAGTTCCGGGAATGATCTTCATTCCACCGGGACCCACAACACAAATGTCATTGAGTCTGCGTCCTTCATAGAAGAAATCTTCCAGTCCCAACTCCGGGTCTAACCCCAGACTAATACAAACATTTCCCAAGCCGAGGTCTCCGTCCAGCACCAGTACATTTTTACCCAGGTCTGCCAGTCTCAAAGCAAGGTTTGCTGTAAATGTAGTTTTACCAACCCCCCCTTTTCCCGAGGTGATTGCAAGTATTTTGAGACCTTTTGTACTCATCAGGCGCTTTCTCCTATACCTACTGTGCTTTCATGCTCCACACTCACATCGCTGGCTATCTCCTGAAAAGCCAGAACAACCAGTCGAGGAATCTGCCTTTCCGTCATTTCCTTAACGTAGATTCTGACCAGAGAGTGCGTCATCAAGATCGGCGTATAACCCTTCATCTCCATTTTTTCCGCTTCCGCAGCCAGGTTATGAAAGAATGCCGACACTTCATCCGGTGCCAAAGCTTGTTGAATATTACTAGTCTTTTGGACAGAGTCAATGAACTGCTGCTCAATTTGCGGATCAAGAGTCATTACATGCAACTCATTATCCACTGCATAATCCTTGGTAATTTGTCTGGCAAGACCTTGCCTGACGACTTCCACGAGTTCATTGTAGTCTTTGACCTGATTCATCCAGTCCGCTATGACTTCAAGAATAGTTGTCAGATTTCTGATAGAAACAGATTCCTTGAGCAAAGACTGTAGAACTTTTTGAACAACACCCAGGGGTTTGATGTCCATTTCAGGAACTGCTGCATCAACAACTGCCGGGGAATGCTCTTTGATTTTCTCGACAAGATCACGTGTCTCCTGCCTTCCGAGCAACTCAGAGGCATAGCGCTTGACCAGTTCTGTAAGATGAGTTGCAACCACACTTGGAGCATCGACTACTGTGTACCCGGCAAATTCAGCCTCTTCCCGTTTCGCTTCTTCTATCCACAGAGCGGGAAGATTGAAAGCCGGTTCTACGGTTTCCAGGCCTTCCACTTTCTGGGAAACCATTCCAGGGTCCATGGCCAGGAAGCGATCATGATAGATCTCTCCATTCCCAATTTCGATACCCTTTAATTTAATACTGTAATTATTGGGCTGAAGCTGCATATTGTCCCGAATTCTGACTGCAGGCACAACAAGCCCCATTTCCAGTGCAATCTGCCGGCGGATCATTTTGACTCGATTAAGCAAGTCACCCCCCTGATTGGGATCAACCATCGGAATCAAACCATACCCTATTTCCAACTCAAGAGGATCTACATGGAGTAACTGAGAAACGTCTTCAGGAGAAGAATCCTGCTCGGCCTGTTCCCCTTCCTCTTCTCCACCAGCTTGTCCGGCAACACCATCTGGAGAAGGCGCACCGTCAGGAGAGTCTGGATCTTCCTCATCCTCTTTCGGTCCGAAGAATGGAAGCGGCAAATCCCACCCTCCCATCAAGGTATAGGACACCAGTCCCAAAATCGTGGCCAGAACGAAGAAGGGAAGTTTTGGCAGCCCCGGTATCATTGCAAAGAACAAAAAGACTGCGGCTGAAATTGCCAGCGCTTTTGGCTTGGCGAGTATTTGTGCCACAACCTCGTTTCCAAGGTTCTTCTCAGACACAGTTTTGGTAACAACAATACCAGTTGCCACTGAAATCAAAAGTGAAGGAATAATACTAACCAGACCATCACCTATCGTCAGCAGGGTGTATGTCTGTGCAATCTCGGCGACTCCCTCAAACTGACCAGAAAAATAACCAATAATGATCCCGCCGATGATGTTGATTACAGTGATAATAATCCCCGCAATACTGTCACCCTTAACAAATTTGGAAGCACCGTCCATCGCCCCATAAAAGTCCGCTTCCGCAGCAATTTTCTCTCTGCGCTCACGGGCTTGCATTTCATCAATGATTCCTGCATTTAAATCAGCATCTATGGCCATTTGCTTTCCCGGCATCGCATCCAGGGTAAATCGCGCAGCCACTTCAGCAACTCGCTCGGAACCTTTGGTAATTACCATGAACTGAATCAAAACAAGAATAATGAAGACAATAATTCCTACAACATAATCTCCACCGACCACGAAGTTTCCAAAAGCCTGAATAACTTCACCGTTAAAATTTGCCCCATCGAGAAGAATCAACTTGGTGGAGGAGACATTCAAACCCAATCTAAACAGAGTCGTAATAAGAAGAAGAGACGGGAAAACCGAAAAATCAAGAGCGTCCTCAAGATAGGTGGCACTCAGCACCAGAACCAAACCTACTGCGATGTTGACCGAGATCAAGAGATCAAGAAGAAAGGAAGGCAGTGGTACAACAAGCATCACGACGATTCCGACGATGGCAAAAGCCGCCATCAAATCGCCGTTATTCTTAAAGAATTCAAAGAGTTTGCCGGCACCGGCAAAAATGTTGCCCAATACCTGATTTGTACCAGAGGTAGTATCAGCCATGATGAAATTATAGGAAGCTGAATGAAAAATGTAAACAAAATCGATCAAATTGCCGACTCTTTTGTTATTTGTTTCTTCTCAAGAGGCTCAAAATGAGCTATCTACGGGAGCAGAATTTTCTAAGGCCTAAAGCAATTCCTGTCGATACTAATATCAACAAAAACAAACAAATTTGGGTAAATTCAGCGAAAGTTGCATGGAAAAATTTGAGTTTTCGACTCCCTCTTCAGGTGCTCTCAAAAACACTTTACAGCCCTGATTGGTAGTGCTAGACTCCATTTTGTTTTTCACTGACTATCAGAGTGATTTGCCCCCTTCGAAAAGACGCTCATGGAAGTAAGAAATACCAGCCCGCTTTTAAATCAAACCAGTGCACAAGGCGAACTCAAAAAGTTGCGTGAAGCAACCCAGGAATTCGAACAGATTTTCGCCAATATGATGCTCAAGGAGATGTACAAAGGGGTTGGAAAGTCCGGTTTTCTCGATGGTGGTGATTACGAAAAAATGTTTAAGGACATGCTGGTTCAGGAAAGGGCAAAGCAATTGACATCTGCAGGAGGCCTCGGTCTGGCCGACAAGATGTTCAGTCAATTGAAGAGATTTGTAGCACCCGGTGGAGCAGTACCGGGGGAATCAACAAGTTCCCCACTCTCCCCCACCAAAAAGGACCCTCTTGCCATGCTGCAAGAGATGAACCTGGAGAGGATTACCCATGATTATCGGAATACCCAAGGAAATCAAAAACAATGAAAATCGCGTAGGTATGACGCCTGGCGGCGTCGGCGTTCTGGTTCACAACGGACATGAAGTCCTTGTACAACGAGATGCTGGCGTTGGAACCGGATTCTCTCCCCAGGACTATGAAGCCGAAGGAGCCCGAATAGTAGATACGATCGAAGATGTCTACGAACAGGCTCAGATGATCATCAAGGTCAAGGAACCAATCGAGCCCGAGTATGAACTCCTCAGAGAAGATCAACTCCTCTTCACTTATCTACACCTGGCAGCGGACAAGCGTCTGACAGAAGTCCTTATGGAGCGAAAAATTGTCGGAGTCGCTTACGAAACAGTCACCTCTCCTAATGGCAACCTTCCCCTTCTCAATCCAATGAGTGAAATCGCAGGCCGACTCGCCACTCAAATCGGTGCTACTTTGCTTCAGAGAGCCAATGGAGGTCGAGGAGTGCTACTGGGTGGAGTCCCTGGAGTTCTCCCGGGTAATGTCCTGGTACTGGGCGGAGGGATCGTTGGATTCAATGCGGCTCAAATGGCAATGGGCCTTGGCGCAAACGTGACCATCATGGATATCAATGCTGATCGAATGAGATACCTCAGTGAAGTGACGCATGGTCGCCTGAAAACCATGATGTCCAATCGCGCGAACATTATTCACCAGCTTCAGGAAGCTGATCTCGTAATTGGGGCCGTTCTGGTCACAGGAAAGAAGGCACCTAATCTTATTACAAGAGACATGCTCGCCTACATGAAGCCCGGTGCTGTTATGTGTGACGTCGCTGTTGATCAGGGTGGATGTTTTGAAACAACTAAACCAACAACCCACGACAACCCTACCTTTTTTGTGGATGGCATTCTCCACTATTGTGTCGCTAATATGCCTGGAGCAGTACCTCTAACCAGCACTTACGCTCTGACAAATGTCACTCTGCCCTACGCACTGCAGTTAGCCAACAAAGGAGTTGCTGCTCTGGATAACAACAAGGGACTGAGAGAAGGTCTGAATGTCTGCAAAGGTGATTTAACTTGCGAAGCGGTTGCCGAAGCACATCAACTGGAATATACTGATGCGGTGACTTCTCTGGCAAAACTGTGTTAATCCTAGAATTTATTATCGCCTGCTCCCTGGTTATCTACAGCGGTATTCAGCTGACTCGTAAAGGTGATCAGTTGGAGGAGATCGTCGGAATATCTGCAGGTTTCGTTGGAACTGTACTATTGGCCATGACAACTTCTTTGCCGGAGTTCGTGGCCACCTTCAGTTCGATCTACCGTTTGAATGCACCTCAACTGGCTCTTGGAAATGTTTTTGGATCAAACACTTTTAATCTTGCCATCCTGGGTGTCATGGATCTTTTCTTTGTAAGAGAAGCCCTCTATCACAGAGCCAACCATTATGTGCTCAAAGCATTGGCAGTGGGTCAAATACTCACCGCACTGGCTTTACTGGGAGTCTACCTGAACGGCCCCTCCTATACTTTTCAACTGGGAAGCGAAACTTCACCATTACTCACGGTCAATATGTTCACTGCGATCATACTTGTTGCTTACATAGCAACCTTTAAGGACACCTCCGAAGACCATAGTGCAGAGACCGAGGAAGACAAGGACGAAGATGATGAGGCCTCTTACACAACAACAGACAAGGCTAAGCTCATTGGCTCCTTTGCATTTTTTGCATTGCTCGTTGTAGTTTCGGGAATTTTCTTGACTGACATTTGTGATAAGATTAGTATTGAAACTGGCCTCGGCAAGACCTTTATTGGATCAATACTCTTAGCCTTTGCCACTTCCCTCCCCGAAGCAACAGTTTGTGCCACCGCAGTCAAACTCGGTAGCTTTGATCTGGTATTCGGGAATGTTTTGGGAAGTAACATTTTTAACATCTTCATTTTGGCAATCGCGGATTTTGCAACCCCGAAGCTCGCATTGCTTAATGTTGAGTTTGTAGAACTGAATCTGATTACTGGCCTGGGAAGCCTGGCTATGTCGTCTCTCGTTCTATTTGCGATGTTTAGTAAGGAGGGCATCAAATCTGCACGCAATATATCTATAGTATTGCTGGTAGTTTACTTCGCCACCTACTACATCATGTTTGTGCAACAAAAAGTCGGCGCATAGTCGATTTTGCTAAATCAATCTTTTTAGTCTCACCAGGAGGATCATTGTGAGTGATACGGAAGAAACCGTTAGTGAAAAAAGTTCTGAGAACTCAAGTACAGAACCAGTTCAGGAGAGCCTGAAGCCCATCAAAGCCGAAGATGGTGAGCAAAAAGAAGAAAAGCCCAGACGAGGGCGCCCCCGAAAAACTGAGTCCAAAGAAAGCAAAGAAGCAGCTTCCACAGATTCAGCACAGGCTCAAAAGGACTCTGATGACTCCACGGCAAAAGAGAGCAACTCCCAGGGCTCGGATTCCCGCGACAACAACTCTAACCATAACAATGACAATCGTGGTGGACGGAACAATCGTAACCGAAACAAGCGCAATAACAGGAAGAATCAGGAGAAGTCACGACCAGTAAAGATTCGACTTCAAGAGATTTTTGCAGAACCCGAAGAGAAAGTTCGGGAAGCTGCGACTGAAAGAGAAATTCCCAATGTAAATGCCATGAGCTTTGACGAAGTTTGCTTTGAGCTTTTCAAATCACTTGTTGAAGGTGAGCAGACCGGATTAAGTGCAAGCCAGGGTATTCTTGAGATTTTGCAGGACGGATACGGTTTCCTGAGAAGGCAGATGTGTACCATAGACAAAAATGATGTCTATGTGAGCAGCGCTCAAATCAAGAGACTGGGACTGCGTACAGGTGACTACATCGTCGGGCAAACGAGAGCTCCAAAGGATAGTGAGAGTTATCATGCGCTCCTAAGGGTTGAAACAATCAACAATCTTGATCCCGAAAAGATTCGTAAAATTACCCCTTTTGACAAACTCGTTCCACTCTACCCGAACCAGAAGTTTCAACTCCATTCGGAAGAGAAAGATCCTTCTACACGAATTGTAGATATGATCACCCCCATTGGAATGGGACAAAGAGGGCTCATTGTAGCGCCCCCAAAAGCGGGTAAGACAACACTTCTCAAACAGATTGCCAATTCCCTTACCAGTAACCATCCGGACTTGAAACTATTCGTCCTGCTTATTGATGAAAGACCGGAAGAAGTGACTGACATGACAAGAAGTGTAGAAGGCGAAGTGATAGCCTCTACCTTTGATCAACACCTGACAAATCACATTCGGGTAAGTGAAATGGTTCTTGAGAGAGCCAAGCGACTTGTTGAGCAGGGAAAAGATGTAGTCATTCTGCTTGATTCAATCACGCGACTTGCCAGAGCTTACAATATTGCAGTTCCATCATCTGGTCAGACCTTGTCTGGTGGTGTGAATCCACTGGCACTCTACAAGCCCAAGAAGTTCTTTGGATCTGCTCGAAACATTGAGTTCGGTGGCTCATTGACCATCCTTGCAACTGCCCTTATTGACACAGGCTCCAAGATGGATGATGTAATTTTCGAGGAATTTAAGGGAACAGGAAACATGGAGCTTCATCTGGATCGACAGCTGTTCAACAAGCGCGTCTTCCCAGCCATTAACCTCAGTAAGTCCTCCACTCGAAGAGAAGAACTTCTTGTGAATCAGGATTCACTCAAGGGAATGACCATCTTGCGTAGAGTTTTTGAAACATTAAGCGCTCAAGAAGGAATTGAGCTTTTGGTGAAACACATGAAAACCACCAAGCACAATAACGAGTTTCTTTCTCAAATTCAGAAACAGGCGGGCTTGTCCCACAGCTAACGATTAATCCAGACAGATTGTTTCAGTCTGCTGACACCATGTCAGCAGACAACCAATCTTCTCGAACAATTTAGCTTTCTTAATGATTTGAAGTTATCTTCTAGCTATGGAACAGATATCTGCAGATAGAGAGCGTGCGTTTTTTTTGGGAGCTGGAACCTCTCTTCACAGTTCTATACCTCTGACCAAGCAATTCATCCCCTATCTGTTTTCCAATCGCTTTGAGAATCAGACCCGGCTGGAAGAGCTTAGAACATTTCTTCGTCAACTTTTCCCCCAGGTTCAGGTTTTCGAGGAAAGCACCAGTCGGCCTCAAGAGGAACAAGAGCCTGTTTATCTACCCAAGTTTGAGCAGGTTTTGAGTATGCTCGATCTGGCACTCATTGAAGACACCTACATCAGCAGTGAATACAATCTCGCCAAAATTCGTCGCTTGCGTCAGGACATGGACTATCTAATCTGGAAGCTCCTGCAGGAAGGGAGCATTCGGGAGGAGAATCCTGTCTTTGACAGCTTTGTCCAAAATTTGAACCCAAGAGATCTGTTGATTTCCCTCAATTACGACACCTTACTGGACCATGCATTGCTGCAGGGCTTTCAAGGTGTTGACTACGGCTTGCGATTTAGCGAAATTCACCATGACGGGAGTTATAATGGTCCTCAAGGGCCCCTGTATCTTAAGCTTCATGGATCCCTAAACTGGCTTTATTGTCCAAATTGTCAGGCGTTTTATTCTTATCTGGGTCCCAAGTCCCTGCAAAGAGTCTTCGAGAGAAAGCCCGAGCTTTGCCCTTACGACCAAAGCTATCTGAGAGGTACACTGGTCAGCCCCACCTGGAACAAAAGATACAACTTACCTCCCCTTTCTCTGGTTTGGATGAAAGCGAGCAAGGCACTAAGAACAGCAAAGAAACTTACTTTTATTGGCTACTCTTTGTCGGATGTGGACATGAAGGTCTTGTTTCTGTTAAAGAGAAGTCTATTCAACAACTCGAACAGCCCTGTTATAGAAGTGGTGGACCCTGAGCCCACAGGGAAAATCAAAGCCCGCTATGAACGACTCTTTTCAAACATAGTCTACCGGGAAGAGAGCTTTGAAGAGTACGTGGACTACTTGAACAGTAATCGGTCCTGATCACTGAGCCATTCCTGAAAAATAGCCTTCACCTCATTGGGCTTGATTCTGTTCAGCTCTTCAAGCAAACGATCTTCAAAATCCAGGGAATAGCCATAGGATTTACTTACCACAAAGTTCTTGGCACGAGAACCGCGGTCCATTTTCTCTTTGTTTTTTGAGAACATAAACAACTTAGTAATACGTGCTACCGTCTCTTTTGAATCTGCATAGGCCAAAGCTTCTTGCATCATATTTTCAGCTAATTTCAAATTCTTGTCCAGGTCATCCTTGGGACCTCGCAGAAGCATTATCCAGGGAGCATAACTCTCATAAGCTCTAAAACTTGCAGAAAGCTGAAGCTTCTCATACTCCTTGTTCTTCCTCTGCTCTGAATAGCTGTACTGGATAGTGCTCAAGGTAGTGATGAAGAGAGCCACCATCTCCTTGGCTGATAGCTGTTGTGCCCCGATAACACGCCCCAGATACAGGAGAAATTGATCGGAGTTACTCTCTTTCACCAGATTGATTGTATCTCTCTTCGGCAATACAGCATCCTTGGGACTAAAAACGCGATCTTCTGATTTTAGCTCAGGATTCTCAGCCAAATAATTCTCAAAACCTTCATGCAACTGATTCTGCAGTGACTTTGACTGAACATTACCAGTAAAAGCTATCGTCAGATGAGAACTACTCAAGTTCTCTTTCATATACTCGAGAGAATCCTTGTAATTCACCATCTCCAGAAAGTCCCCGTCCACAAGATGGATGTTAGCTGAGGGCTTGAAAGGAATGACTTCTTTCATAAAGTGCTCGAACTCCACTTGATTTTGAGCAACCTCACCTCTTTTACGAATATATTCCCTTCTCACGCTCTCGAAATCTTCCCTGGCCATCACAGGATTGAGAACAATCCGTGGCAGTAGCTTTACAAATTGCTTGAATCGCGCAGCTCCCATTTGGCATTGACGATAAACAAACTCCAACATGGCTTCACTTTTACACTTTAAGCCCATCTGCTCGAAACGCTCCTGCACTCGTTTGGAATAGGAAGCGAATCCTGCATTAGCCAAAGCCTGAGCCACCAGATTCAGCTGCTCCTCGTCCAAGCTGGTGTTTCTTAGTAAATCCGCCACCCCTACAATGGCATTGAGCGGTGTTCGAATCTCGTGACTCATTGTCGCAAGGAACCGAGTCTTGGCACTGCTGGCAAGTTTAGCTTCCTCCTTGGCCATCACAAGTTCACGCTGGATTCTCTGTCTCTCCAGTTCTTGACGATAGAAGTGAACCACTTGCCCCATGGTCCTTAAAAAAGGTTCCAGAAAAGACACCAACTATACCGAAGAGTGAACTGTACCAATAGACAACTTTATGGTGCCTGCGAAAAGTCGGGACGCAAAATCTGTACCTATCTCTAGAGCTCTAGAAATCATGACTGTTCTGGCAAATGCACACTCGATAGTTGGTCGGAAGTCACACAGAGTCAAAATCCTGGATTCATCGAATTATTGTCGGGGTTTTCAAAGACTCTTGCGCGTCGCACCTGGAATGATCTCAGGCTCTGTGAATTCGAAGGCAGTTGCCAAAGGTTTCAATATGCTCTCAATTTGAGTAATATGTGTGCAAAGGAGGAACTATGCCAGTCGCTAATTACGAACAATATTGTCAAATGCTCGATAGAGCCCTTGAGGGTGGATACGCCTTTCCAGCCATTAATGTCACATCAACATCCACAGCCAATGCTGCAATTCAGGCCTTCGCTGAAATGAAGTCTGATGGAATCATCCAGGTGAGTACCGGTGGAGGAGAGTTCGCCTCGGGACAAGGTGTAAAAGATGCCGCTCTGGGGGCAATTTCTCTGGCTCAACACATCCATCTTGTAGCCGAGAGGTATGACATTTTGATCGCCCTGCACACAGATCACTGTCACCCCAACAAAGTGGAACCTTTCCTGATTCCACTCATCGAGGAAACCGAAAAAAGAAGAGCCGCTGGTCTGCCCAACCTTTTTCAAAGCCACATGTTTGACGGCAGTGAATTGCCTCTGGAGGAAAATATCCGAATCAGCAAGGAATTGATGGAACGCTGTGCGAAGAGTGAAATCATCCTTGAAGTGGAAACAGGTGTTGTTGGAGGAGAAGAAGATGGCGTAAACAATGAAGACGCTCCTGCTGAAAAACTCTACACAACTCCTGAGGATATGGTTGCAGTAGCCAAAGCACTAAAACCCATTGGGCGCTACATGCTTGCAGCCACTTTCGGAAATGTTCACGGCGTCTATAAGCCAGGCAATGTAAAGTTGACACCCACAATTCTAAAAGACGGGCAAGAAGCGGTGGTCAAAGAGCTTGGTGAGGACCACAGGATTCACTTGGTGTTCCACGGTGGTTCCGGTTCTGAGCTGCATGAGATTCATGAAACTCTGGGCTACGGTGTCATAAAGATGAACGTGGATACAGACACTCAGTATGCCTATACAAGACCGATCGTGAATCACATCTTCACCAATTACGACAAGGTTTTGAAGGTTGAGGGTGAAGTCGGTTCCAAGAAGCACTATGATCCAAGAACCTGGATGAAATTAGCTGAAACTGAAATGAAAGAGCGTATCAAACAATCCGTTCTCGATTTAAAATCGGAAGGCAAGAGTATTCTGGCCTGAAATTCTTTCGAATAATCAAGGGGCAACAGGTTTTTCTGTTGCCCTTTTTTAGTTCCAATTCAAATCGCTCCAGAGATTGACCGCTTCAGTTTCAGCACTGAGGCTCATTGACGCAGGTTGATCTATTTTCCATGAATAACCAGTCTCTACCAGGACTGTTTAGTTTCGATGACCTCGAGCTGCAGCTTTCCCTCTCCAGCTGTTCGTCACAACTTCCTGATTTTTTGGCTGCTGTTTCCAGTAGAAGGTGTCCTGGTTCGCAAAACCGATTTGCTCCTCATCCAGAAACACAAATGTTTGAACCAACTCAAGCTGATCCTGAAAGGCACCCTTGGGAATCTCTTCGGGATACAAAGCCCACAAATCCTTGAGCATACTCGTTGCTCTGGCCTTCAATTCCAGGGAGGTTTGCTCGATCAAATCTTCCGCAATTGCTTTTTTTCGTGGTAGACGATCCCTTTGAAATTTCACATGAAGCTGCACACCGCCGGTTTGACCCAAAAATGTTGACGCTTCATATCGGTAATCAGAATTTTGTATGGAAAAGATCTTCAAATGCAAATCCAGGTACATGCCGAAAGTAACCGGCATTTGGGTTCTGTACATGTCCAGCAGGATTTCATTTCCTGAAATGGTGGCTGGCTTGATCATCCACAACAACACAGAAATCAGAATCAAATAAGTACGACTGTCAATCCATAGTTTCCGGCCTAAACTCATACAATAATCCCCTCTCTTGTGCACCTTTTGTCTTCAATGTCTTCGACCGCAAACCACCTCCTTCTTAACAGTTTTGAACAAAGAAAGACAAAGCAAGACAAAGAAGTCCCAATTCACCTCGCCAGACACCATTAATGCACGGGTTGGAATACCCCTTTTCAACCATCCAAACCTACTGTACACTGTCGCCCATGTCGAAATTGCAAGAGAAAGTCAAAAGAGAGCCCAAACCTGCCTGGATAAAGGTCCGACCTCCAGCTTCACCAGGATATAATTACCTCAGGGAAGAAGTTTCCAAGCTTGGTTTGGCTACGGTCTGTCAGGAAGCAAGATGTCCCAACATCGGAGAGTGTTGGCAACAGAAAACATTGACGATCATGATCATGGGTGACACTTGTACCCGGTTTTGCAAATTTTGCAATGTAAAGACGGGAAAAGGGTCGGGATATCTTGATTCTATGGAACCCCTCAACACGGCAAAACTTTTGGAGCCGCTGGAACTCAATTACGTTGTCATCACTTCAGTAGACAGAGATGATATTGATGACGGTGGGGCCCGGCATTTTGCAGACACCATTACTGAGGTGAAGAAGAGAAATCCAAAAACTCTTCTCGAAGTTCTGATTGGTGATTTTCAAGGATCAGAAGAAAGCTTGCTCAAGGTAATCAATGCAAGACCGGATGTAATCTCACACAATCTGGAAACAGTTCGACGACTGACTACCAATATCCGAGACCGAAGAGCTACCTACGAAAACTCCCTCTTGCAACTCAAGAGAGTGAAAGCTTACAACGAGGATATATTCACCAAGTCCAGCCTGATGCTTGGATTGGGTGAAACCCGCGAAGAAGTGGAAGAGGCCATGAAAGATCTGAGGGAAATCAATGTAGATTTTCTGACCCTGGGCCAATACCTGAGACCCAGCCAGAAGCACCATCCAGTGGAGCGCTTTGCCGAACCTCAAGAATTTGAAGACCTCAAGGTTCTTGGATACAAGATGGGATTCAAGATGGTTGCCTCAGGACCTCTCGTTCGCAGCAGCTACAAAGCCGGGGAATTCTTCATCAAGGAATATATAGAAAAACAAAGAAAACCAATTCAATAAAAGTCGCAGTAAGTAGTAATTTACAAAAGGATGTTCATGGAATTCAAAACAGTTTCTTACCTCGATTTAGAGGGTAACTTGTCCAAAGATTTCAAGCACAAAATCAAAAAAGAGGAATTAATCCACTGGTACAAGACGATGCACCGTACCAGACGAATCGATGAGCGATGCATTACCCTTCAAAGACAGGGTGTCATCAATTTCGTTATCGGTTCCAGAGGAGAGGAAGGATGTGCTGTAGCCAGTGCCGCAGCATTGACAGTGGATGACTGGTTGTTTTTTCAATACAGAGAGCAAGCTGCTGTTTTGTATCGCGGAATGACTACAGAAGATTACATGCACCACATGCTCCTTAATGAAAAAGATCCCTCCAAGGGAAGACAGATGTCCAACCATTATGGAGACCGCTCCATCAACTGTGTCACTGTCTCTTCTACTCTGGCAACGCAAATTCCAAATGCAGCCGGGGCAGCTTACGCCATGAAGATCCGTGGGGAAGAGAATGTCTCCCTTTGTTATCTGGCTGAGGGTTCAGCTTCCGAAGGTGATTTCCACGGTGGAGTCCACATGGCTTCCGTTCGCTATGCTCCTTGCATCTTCTTTTGTAGAAACAATAAATACGCCATTTCCACTTCTACCAAGGACCAGTATCGAGGGGACGGGATTGTACCTCGCTCAATTGGATACGGTATCACCGGAATTCGAGTGGATGGAAACGATGTCTTCGCTGTTTATGATGTCGTCAAGAAAGCCAAGGACATCTGCCTCAAAGGAGAAGGTCCGGTCTTGATTGAAGCAATGACTTATCGCGTGGGTGCCCACTCCACTGCTGATGACCCATCACGTTACAGAAGCGATGATGAAGTGGCCGAGTGGGACCCGAAAGATCCTATTCGCAGATTGCGTTTGTATCTGGAGAAGAAGAAGTGGTGGGACGAAAAGCAGGACCAAGAGTATCTCGAGGCCATGTATCAGGAAGTTGAAGATGCAATCATGGTTGCTCGAAACACTCCCAAGCCATCCATTGATTCCATGTTTGAAGACGTATACCACGACATCCCCTGGAATCTCCAGGAACAGAAAGAATTTTTGGAGACTGTCAAGGAAGAGGAGGGTCACTGATGCCAGTTATGAATATTATTGAAGCTGTAAACAGCGCTTTGCATATTGCTATGGATTCTGACCCGACTACCGTCGTATTTGGTGAAGATGTGGGATATTTCGGGGGAGTTTTTCGTGCCACTGTAGGACTGCAGGAGAAGCACGGAGAGGCTCGAGTGTTTGACACACCAATTTGTGAGCAGGGAATTATCGGTTTCGCTCTAGGCTGTGCGATGAATGGCTTAAACCCGATCCCCGAGATTCAGTTTGCTGATTACATGTTTCCAGCTTATGACCAACTGGTGAACGAAGTAGCCAAGAGTCGCTACAGAACCGGTGGAATGTATCCGTGCGGGATGACTATTCGAACTCCTTACGGTGGAGGAATTCACGGAGGACATTACCACAGTCAATCACCGGAAGCGCAGTACCTGCACACACCCGGAATCAAGGTTGTGGTTCCTTCTGACCCCTACGAAGCCAAAGGTCTTCTACTGGCTTCGATTCGAACTCCGGACCCAATTATCTTCTTTGAGCCCAAGCGAATCTACAGAGCCAGCAAGGCAGAGGTACCTCTCGAGGATTATGAAATTCCATTAGGAGTGGCCAAAGTCGCAAGAGAAGGGTCTGATCTTACTCTAATCGGCTATGGAGCCCAGCATCACCAAAATATGGAAGCTGCTGAGCAGGCTGCAGAAGAAGGGATCAGTGTAGAGGTCATCGACCTTCGTACCCTGAACCCTTTGGATGTAGACACTCTTGAAGAGTCGGTGAAGAAAACCGGTCGATGCGTGGTAGCGCACGAAGCGCCAAGAACAATGGGTTTCGCGGCAGAGTTGAGTTCATTAATTCAGGAACGCTGTTTCCTGCATCTGGAAGCACCAATCAATCGCTGCACAGGTTTCGACACTCCTTTTTCAAATGCTCACGAGAAAGACTACATGCCTGATGCACCACGTGTTCTTCGCGCAATTCGCGAGACGGTAAAGTACTAAGGAGAAATTGATGTCAAATATCTTTACAGTGAATTTACCAGATATCGGTGAAGGTGTTGTTGAGGGCGAAGTCGTTGAATGGTTGAAGAAGGAAGGCGACACCTTAGCCCAGGATGAACCAGTTGTGATGGTAATGACGGACAAAGCCTCCGTCGAACTTCCAGCCGTTTATCCCGGCATACTTTCCAAACAGCATGTCCCAGTGGGCGAGATTGCCATCAAGGACAAACCTCTCTACGATATTCAACTTGAGGGCGATGCGCCTGTCGAAAAAAAGGAAGAGAAAAAAGCCCCAAAAGAAGAAAAGAAGGCAGACCCGGATCCTTCCAAGCCAGCACCGGCTCCAGTCGCTGCATCGGCTCCAAGTCCAAGACCTGCAGGTCAGAAAGCTTTAGCAACCCCCGCTACCCGTCATTATGCACGGGAGAAGGGTGTGGATATTCAGCAGGTACCGGGCTCTGGAAAAGGTGGGCGAGTCACCAGGGATGATATCAATCAATTCCTCTCTGGAGGAGGAAGTGTACCCATCTTTGGAAGTGGACGAACGACTACTCCTGTTCACCAGCTGGAAAATGACGAACGCGTTCCACTCAAGGGTGTACGTAAAATCATTGCTGAGCGAATGGTGGAGAGTAAGCACACGATCCCTCATTTTGCCTACTTTGATGAGGTGGACCTCACCAATCTGGTGGATGTGCGCTCCAAGCTGAAGGCAGAAGCTGCAGAGCAGGGTGTGAAATTAACTTATCTCCCCTTCTTCGTCCGAGCTATGTCACAGGCTATTGCCAAGTTTCCAATGGTGAATGCCAGCATTGATCTTCAAACTCAGGAGATTGTTTATCACAATGTACAGAACTTCGGAATCGCGGTTGCCACTGAAAATGGCCTGATTGTTCCTGTCGTAAAAGATGTGAACAACAAGTCCTTGTTGCAACTTGCAGCTGAAATCAATGATTTGGCAGAGCGCACTCGTGATGGAAAAGCGAAGCCGGATGAACTCAAAGGTGGAACCATAACAATCAGCAACATTGGAGCGATTGGTGGCCTCTGGGCTACTCCAATTATCAACTATCCTGAAGCCGCCATACTGGGTATGACAAAACTTCAGAAGCGACCTGTTGTGATTGATGATGAAATCGTGATTCGATCCATGATGAATCTTGCCTGGTGTTTTGATCATCGTCTCGTAGACGGTGCCAAGGCAGCAGAATACAGTAACGAAGTCATCAAAAATCTGGAAAATCCCAGTCGAATGCTACTGGGGAATCTCTAGAAGCCCGGAGTCAATATGAAAGTTAATACAGTAGTTATTGGAGCTGGTCCGGGAGGCTATGTTGCCGCAATCCGTCTGGCTCAACTGGGAGTGGAAACTCTCATCATAGAAAAACAATATTATGGAGGAGTTTGTCTCAATGTGGGGTGTATCCCCTCCAAGGCACTCATTCATGCAGCCAAGAGCTACTATAAAGCTCAAAACGAGTTTTCTGAGATGGGCATTGAAGTCGGGAAAACCAAACTGGACTTCGAAAAGACAATTGCCTGGAAAGATGGCATTGTCAAAAAGCTCACCAGCGGCATTGCCGGATTGCTCAAAGGCAACAAGGTAAAGATGATGCAAGGTGAGGCGCGATTCAAGAGCTCGAAAAAGCTGGAAGTCACTACTTCAGAAGGCAAAGTGGAAACCGTCGAGTTCGAGAATTGCATTCTGGCTACGGGTTCCAGCCCAACTGTGATTCCCAGTCTCCCTGTAGATCAAAAAACAGTGATTGATTCAACGGGCGCGCTTGCACTCAAGAAGTTGCCAAAAGAAATGATCATTGTTGGTGGTGGATACATTGGAATTGAGCTTGGGATGGCTTATGCCAAACTTGGGACTGAAGTCACTGTTGTTGAGTTTATGGACCGCGTGCTGGCCGCATTCGACAAGGATGTTACCCAGGTGGTCGAAAAGAAACTCAAGAAACTGAAGGTTAAAGTACTGGCTAGCTCCAAGGCACTGGGCGTCAAGACCAAGGGAAATCGGGTCACGCTGGATGTGGAAACCCCAAAGGGCAAGGAAAGCCTGGAGGCAGACCATGTTTGTGTTTGTGTGGGTCGAACTCCCAACACGAAAAATCTTGGTCTGGAGAAGGCTGGCTTGAAAGCTGATGAAAAAGGCTTTTTGAAAGTAAATTCCAAATTACAAACAAGTGTGAAAAACATTTACGCTATCGGTGATATCGCAGGACAACCCATGTTGGCTCACAAAGCCTCCAAGGAAGGTGAAATTGCGGCAGAAGTCATTGCTGGGCACAACAGCGAATACGATGTACGCCAGATTCCAGCGGTAGTCTTTTGTGATCCTGAAATTGCTCAAAGCGGAATCAGCGAAGATGAAGCCAAGGCGAAAAAGCTCAATGTCACTGTGAGTAAATTTCCCTATGCCGCTGTTGGTCGTAGTCTGACAACCAACGAAACAGAAGGTTTTGTGAAGTTTATTGCAGATAAGGAAAGCAAAGAAGTTCTTGGAATCACCATTGTTGGTGCCAATGCTTCGGATCTCATCAGTGAAGCTGCGCTCGCGATCGAAATGTGTGCCTTCACAGAAGATCTGGCTTTAACAGTACACCCACATCCAACTTTTGGAGAAATATTAATGGAAGCCGCCAAGGGCAACCTTGGAGAGGCAATCCATATCATCAATCGATGATTCCTCTTGGGAATCTGTGGATTGGTATGCGCTTCAGGGGCTGCATCTTCGGATGCAGCCTCCTTTTTATTCAAGCAAATTGACTTGAACTGCCAGACAAAGGATGATGTGATTTTGAAGTAGTATTCACCGCAATGTGATTTAAGCACACACATTGTAGTACCAGTTTTTACCATTGAAACCACTTAAAGTTCTAATTAGTTCGGGACTTGTTCCCTATGAGAGTGGGCTGGAGACTCAACTCGAGATCCTTCGCAGGAAAAAGTCCGGCGAGGAAGAAGCAGATGTTTTGTGGCTTCTCTCTCACGAGCCGGTCATCACCTTCGGCGCTTCCCGCGACAGTCAATCCAATCTCATCAAAGATCCTGGAATACCCAAGGTGAAAGTAAGCCGCGGAGGAGATATTACCTACCACGACCCCGGTCAAGTTACCGGTTATCTCCTCTTTTCACTTGGGGAAGAAGAACGCAATCTACATCTTTTTTTGAATAAAATTGAAAAGAGCTTACTATCAACTCTTTCTGAAGCTGGAATCACAGGACATCGAGAAGATGGGAAGACCGGAGTTTTTCTTGATCAGAAAAAGATTTGCTCCATCGGGATTGCCTGCAGACACTGGATCACCTATCACGGCTTTAGTCTCAATTTTAAAAGCGATATGAGCGTTTACGGGGCGATGAACCCCTGCGGCCTCGAATCCACTTTAATGGCCAATCTCTCTGAATTGAGACAGGAATACAGCAGACAGGAGTTCCTGCAGAGCTATCCGGAGTACTGCGCTAGTATCTTTTCTCGCAAGATTGAAGAAGTGGTCTTTCAAAGCTATGAAGACCTGAGAGCAAGTCTCTTTGGCAATCAAGTCTGTGAATAGAATTGATTTTTCTATCTCTTTTGGCGATTGATATTTCAACCCTCAAAGCTCCACAACTGCTTTTGATCTCTCCAGTTTATTACTTAACCATCTGGTACTTGACTGATGATGTATCATGTTGCAGTCTTTTTGGTTCCATAATTTGGATAGCAAAGGGAAAAACGCACTTGACTTGATAATTCAGGAGAATAGATATGAGTGGGAATAGAGATCATTGGGGCTCGAGAACGGCCTTCGTTCTGGCAGCAGCTGGATCGGCTGTAGGACTGGGGAATATTTGGAAGTTTCCTTACATCACCTATCAAAATGGTGGTGGAAAATTTGTATTGGTCTACTTGTTTTGTATCGCTATTGTAGGTCTTCCCCTGCTTATTGCTGAAATGATGATCGGGCGCGCTACTGAAAAAAGCCCTGTCGCTGCAATTGAAGATCTTTCAGGTAAAAAATCCCCCTGGAAGTCACTCGGGTTTTTAGGGGTCGCCGCAGCCTTTGTGATTCTCTCCTTTTATTCGATGGTTGCAGGCTGGGTGATGCACTATATCGGACTGGCTGCCATGAACAAGTTTAGTGGAATGCCCGGTGAGGCATTTGAGTCTACCTTCATGGCCTTGTATGCAGACCCCTTTCTCAACGTTCTTTATGCAACGATTTTCATGATTCTGACAATTGGAATTGTTCTCGGGGGACTCAAAGGCGGGATTGAAAAGACAACCAATCTGCTTATGCCCACACTCTTTGTGATTATGTTCGTGATTCTACTGTGGTGTATGAGCCTGCCTGGTTTCTCCAAAGCCTTGACTTTCATGTTTTCCGGTGACAACGTTTTGCATGGAGAAGCCATTCTGGAAGCTCTTGGACACTCCTTTTTCACCTTGTCGCTTGGAATGGGGGCCATGCTCACTTACGGCTCCTACATTGACTCAAAAATCGATCTATTCAAGGCCGGGTTTTGGGTTGCGGTATTGGATACAGTGATTGCACTGGTCGCTACGGTCATCATCATGTCTATCATGTTTACCAATGATGTGGACGTGAAGGCAGGTGCTGGAATTCTATTCATGTCATTGCCTCAAGAGCTGGTCAAAATGACCGGAGGCTACTTCATTACTCTTGCCTTTTTTGTTCTGGTCTTCTTTGCAGCCTTGACTTCAGCAATCTCCTTGCTTGAAGTACCAACTGCCTACTTGATCGACAAAGGCTGGCAGCGTAAGAAAGCTACTCTGTTCATGGGGATTTCCATCTGGATTTTCGGTCTCCTTTCTGCCCTCTCCACATCTGCCTGGTGGGGCAAAACTTTTGCTGGATGGACCATGCTGGACTTTCTCAAGGGAGGGACTTTCTTTGACAAGATGGACTACCTCTCCAGCAACTGGATGTTACCAATCGGTGGACTCATGATTGCCCTGTATGTGGGTTTTGTGATGACTTCAAAAATGAGAGACGAGCAGTTTCACATGGGTATGGACGTAGAGTCTGCTCCACACTTTAAACCATGGGAAGTTTTCACCCGCTTTATTGCCCCCATCATCATCTTGCTGATACTTGCGGTAAAGACAGGAATGATCGAACAGAAAAAAGTGGATGGCTTCTTTGACAAGATTCTGGGAAATCAACCCAAGGTAGAGAAAAAAGCGAATCAGGCTGCACCGAAGCCAGAAGAGGCAAAAGCTGCAGCTTCGGAGGCCGAAAAGAATTCGAATTAAGCTGACTCATTATCCGTGTCCAGTGACTTTTCCATTTGTCATGGTTGATCTAGTAAGTGGCCACATGTCGCTGCCACGATCTAATCACTCCAAAGTTTTGCGGGGTGCTTTTTTCGACTTGCCGGGATACCTACTGTTGAGATACCCCTGTTTGTCAGACCAGGCAGCTTAGAATTTACAGTACCTTTCTGCTCTGGACAATGGCAACAAATTGCCAAACGAAACCACGGGACCACTAAAATTGTATGGGTCTGGAGTAGCGATTCCTGGTTTTGACGGACTGGGAATAACCCAAGTCAAATCTCAATGACCGTTTCGAACAGTCGTGACAGAACTCAACAGTTCTGTGATGTAACGATTGAATAGAGGGATGAAATTATGGCTTACGGAGTGTAGCCACGACTCTTGAGACGTTCTAGCATTTCTTCAATGCTGAGGTCGGAGGTTTTCTTTTCTTTGAGCTCCTGAAGCACATCGAAAGCATCATCTGCATAAGAGCGCTTGCCCTTCTTGAACAAAAGAGAATCTTTCGGTTTAGGCTTATTTTGTTCAGACATTGAATGCTCCCAAAAGCCTGAAGCGGAAGTTTACAAATTTAGCTTCTAATTCAGGCTTGTTGTCTATTTTAGCATTCACCCCACAAGCGGATGCAAGTGGTCACTTTAAAATTGATCGGGAATTTTTAGAGTTTGTTCCCACAACTCTGGCAGAATTTGTGATCCGCTGGCCAGGACTTGTTGCACTTGGAGCAGTTCACCTTTTGCTGGGTTGAGGTCCCGCACTGATGGCAGAACTTAGCGTTCGCATTGAGCTTGGCTTTGCATTTGTGACAGCTGTGAGCTTCCCCGGCTTTTTTCGATGCACTGTTTTTTTGCATCGCCGCCAGCTGAGAGAGCTTCAGGGTGTGCTCTTTCTTGGTACTCTCGATACGTTTCGCAATCTGCCTGGACTGTTCTGGGCTTGTGCTCTTGATCAGTGCTGCACTAAGCTCGGCAAGCCTTTCTCCATAGTACTTGTCAATACCTGCCTTATCCTTGAAGACCACGGGAGACTTCTTTTTCGTCTTGGCTGGAGAACTTTGCCCCTTAAGTTTCGCGAACTGGGCATCAAG
>Ga0181591_10000007_pt1 | contig 109717 bp, 110 predicted proteins | sample 071ome_33_FD_133757 | JGI IMG/M metagenome (GOLD analysis project Ga0181591, IMG submission 133757) | Coastal salt marsh microbial communities from the Groves Creek Marsh, Skidaway Island, Georgia - 071412AT metaG (megahit assembly) | ecosystem: Environmental > Aquatic > Marine > Intertidal...
AGGCCGGTGAATCCGTATGCGTATTTTGATGATAGTTTGTTGATGGTGTAGCCTTTTGTGCGGATGTGGTCGATCATCCACGTGTCGGCGGTGGTTAGTTGTACGCTGTGGTGTGCTAGTGTGCCGTCTCCGAGGAGGCATCCGAGTAGGTAGGGGTCGATTGGTGTTGGCTGTGATTCCATTTGTACTGGTTGTACGATTGGGATGTACCATCGGCAGTCTCCGTTTGGTTTTTGGTAGTAGGTTTCGTACGTGTAACCTCTGGTGGTCTGGGTGAGATGGCTGAACCCCTCGTTTTTTTGTTGGCCACCTTCGTACATTTGTTGTGTGGTTAGTGTTTTCCAGGGTCCGTTACATTTGCGGGCGTTTACGTCTTGTACGTTCCAGAGGTGTTCAGGGTTTACGTCTACGTGGGTGCCGTCTGTGAATTCGACTCGTAGTACTCGTGTAGTGCCTTGTGGGTGTACGGCTACTACTTTGGTGGGTTTACCGTCCGATCCGATTACTAGGTCGTTTACTTTGACTTCGCCGTGAGTGGTCCACCCGGTTGGTGTAAGTATCATAGTACTTAGTATACACGCCTTGCCTAGTCCCATCTGGTCGGCTATGAAAGTTTTGCGTTTTTCGGCGGCGTATGCTACGCCTGCTTTTTGGTAGGGGTAGAGTTCTATTTGTAGGGTGGGGATGTGGATGTCGGCGTCGGTGGCTTGGTTGAGGTTTTGTGCGTGTTGTGCTTGTTGGGTTTCGTTTTGGGCTTGTGTGCGTAGGGTTTGGGGGAAGGGGAGGTTGTGTTGGTCTGCCCATTTGATGATGTCGTGGATGGTGGTGTAGGGGGTTTCCCAGGTGTTTGTGGTTGGGTTCCATTGTACGCCGGGGATGGATTTGAGGTGGGCGATTTGGAGTTGGTTGTAGGGGGTGTTGATTTTGAGTTTGTTTTTTTCAAGTGTTATGGTGGTGGTGGCGTGTGGGTGTTGTGGGAGTTGGAGTTGTTGTAGTTGTTCGTCCACGTTTATGTTCCAGGTGTGGGCGAATTGGATGGCTTGTTGGTGTTGGCGTAGTGGTATGGTCCAGTGTTTGTTGAGTTTGTCCCATTTGGCTGTGGGGATGGTTGCTTTGAGGGCGTTGACTTCTTCTTGGTTGTAGGGGGTGTGGAGGGTTATTTGGTTTCCGGTTAGTTTTAGTTCTTTCATTGGTAGTTGGGTAGGTCGTTGATGATGATGGGGGTGTTTGGGCCCATGTATGACCCGTGGATGTTGTAGTAGAAGTGGTCGATGGCGTCTTCATATGATATGTCGTCTTCCATGATGATGTCAAGGATTTTTTGGGTTGAGTAGACGAGTAGGGTTGGGCGGGTGCCGTTGGGGTGCCATACGTCGGCGGTGGCGATGATGGCGTTGTCGAAGCCGTCGAGTTTGAGGGCGTTGTTGTTTTCTTGTGCGGCGTGTTGTATGGCTAGTGCGGCTTTTGGGTTTGTGATCATGATACTGGTGTGGGGATGTAGTGTCGGGTCATGGTGTGTGCGTGTTCTGCTGCTTCGATGGTGCTGATGTGGGTTTGTACTAGGTTGGCCATTGTTTGTTCCCAGGTGTAGCCTCCTGCTAGGACGTAGGCGATTGGGGTGTTTGTGGCTTTGGCGTGCATGAATACCATGCTGTCTCGTTGTTGCATTGTTGCGTATGAGATGATGGGGTAGGGGTCTGTGCCTGCGTTGTACAGGATTAGGTCGGTGTTTGGGTTTATGTTTTCTAGGGTTTGGTCTACGTGCCGTAGGTATTGGTTGTCGTTTGTTACGATGTTGATGGTGTGGGTTTCGTCTTCCCGGTAGCTGTCGTATTTGTTGGTGGAGATGTCGTATTGTTCTACTCTGTGGTCGATGCCGTAGTGTCGTAGTGAGCGGACGGTGCCGCCTCCGCAGTGGGCGTCGAAGTCTAGGATGGTGATGTGCGTGTCGTTGTACCAGTTTGCTGTGATGGCTAGACCGTTGACGGTGCAGTATCCTGCGCCTGTGTTTGGGTCGGCGTGGTGTAGTCCTGATGATAGGCTTCCTGCTATTCCTTGGTTTAGTGCGGTTTGGGTGGCGGCGATTACTCCTGCTGTGGAGTTGCGTGCCATTTCCCAGATGCCTGGCTCCCAGTTGAAGCCGTTGCTGTTTGCTAGTTGGCTTGGGATGCCGGTTTTGAGGGCACCGTAGTAGTCTATGTCCAGCCCGTGCCTGATGGCTTTGTCTGCGACGTGGATCATGTGGTGGGGGTCGGTGATGTTGTTTGCACCGATGGTGTTTACAATGTTCTCACTTTTGCGGGTGGTGTCGAATGCGTCTTCTGCTCCGACGTAGTGGTGGTTCCAGTAGATTTTGTGACTGTAGGCCATTACGCTCCTTTTTGTCAGGGGGCGACCCTGTTGTTGGTTTCGTATGCTTCCCAGGTGATGGGCATGTGTTGTTGTAGGTGGGATGCTAGTGCTTGTGCGTATTGTTGGATTTCCCATTGGGCGTGTTCGTCTGCTCGTAGGGAGATGAAGTTGAGTAGGGCTCTGGCGTTGGTGGTGGCGTAGAATTCTGTGTAGGTTCCTACTGGCAGCACCATGCGTGCTACTTCTTTTGCTACTCCTTGTTTGATTAGGGTTTTGTATGCGAAGAAGGAGTGTGCGTATGCTGATTGCATGCCGTCGATTGGGTATTGGGCGGCGGGGAGGGGGTGGAAGGTGTATGCCCCTGGTTTTCCGACTTGTGTGCGGATTTGGGCGGGGGCAGGGATGTATCCTTCGGTTTCAATTTCGGCGTATCGTCCTGAGTATTCGTTGTATGACCATCCGATTCGGTGTCTGAACCATTCTCTTACAACAAAGATGGGTGCTTTGACGTGGAAGCGGAAGAAGTTGTGTTCAAATGGGGTGCCGTGCTTTTCTCGCATGAGAAATTGTATGAGTTTGTCGTCTCCGTCTTCCATTGTTTCGTGTCGTTTTCCGAACGATACTCGGGCGGCGTTTACTACGCTTAGGTCGTCTGCTGAGACAGCGTCTAGCCGAACGAATCCTTTGTCTAACACGTCTATTGAGTCCCCTACGGGAACGGGAGGTGCTGCCTGGCTTTGGGCTTTTGGTATGTCTTTCCAGCGCATATTCATACTCCTATGATCACTTTCCTACTATTAATCTTATAGGACAGTGTTTGGTTGTGGGTTTAGACATACTTTTTGGTGCGCTGTTTGTCATGCTGTGGTGATGCCGTGGATGTCCGTGGTGTTTGTGACGCTGTATCCGTTAAGGTTACGGCTGGGGGGAACCACGTGAGATGGTCCGTCGTAGCCGCCTTCGTCGTACAGGTGTTGCAGTAGGACTGCTGGCAGGTGTTGGGGAAGTAGAACGTCTTCTCCGTTGGCTGAGGTGTCAACTTGGATCACAATTCCTTCTAGACCTTTGTGGGGGTAACCGTTGAAGTCTTCAATCCAGTACACGGTGCGGCCACCGATTCGTGCTAGTTCGGCGTGTGGTCTACAAGCGGTTGCTTTCCAATCAATTGTTCGCTTGTTGGTGTTGTCGTCAATGACTGGGACATCGCCGGGAATGCCAAGGATGGGGGAAATGTGCTTGTTGGCTTGGTGTCGCCAGGTAGTGAGCCAGTGTAGGTCGGTGGACTGGTACATGGCTTGCACTAGGTGGGGCATGTACTCGGGTACCCAGACGGTGTAGTCTCCTGCTTCGTGGGGAGGTGTGGGCCACCCGAACTCAACTCGGCCGCCTGTGAACAGGTGGTTGAGGCTGTTGATTACGCCGTCAACGTCGAGGAATACTGTTGGCTTGAACTTCATTTTTGCTCCTTTGTTATGCCTTAATTGTAGCACAGTTTGGGAGATTTGTCAAATTGGTAAAATATTACAGCCCCTTCCGCTGGGAGGGGACCAAGCAAAAAGGGGCTGCACCCTCAGAAATACCCAAAAGTGCTGATTTGCGTATTGAGAAGGTTATATGTATACTAATCGGCCGTTTGGTGGCCGTCAACTGTTACGCCCATTAATTTTAAGTTACGCTTGTCATTTAAGTGTAACTTAAACCGTTCGTAAGTTACACTTACCAATCCATTACCTGATCATCAAACTCTTCGTTAGCTAAAGCTTCGTTAAGTTCTTCATCGGTGCGGGTCTGTTGTTGCCCTGAGTCGTACTGGCTGAACTCTATTACTTCAAACGGCCAAGTTGATCCACGTTTGCACAATGTGGGCCACTCCCTGGCTTCTCGTTGACCACGATAGTGCTTAAAGTCGATTAGCTCAGGGTCGGTGGGGTCGGGGGAGAGTGCTATTCCGAACTCTGACCATCTGGACCAAACGGCTGAGCCAAAGGGGCGTAGGTCACGCTGACCTCCTGATCCCAACGGGGCGTGGTGTTCAATCCAGAGGGCGCAGTTGTATGTGTGTCGGATGTAATCTAGGAATCGGGCAATTTCAATAGATACTGATTCTGCTGTTCGTCCGCCTGGGTCGATGAACGATTTGTAGAGGGGGCCGAAGAAGAGGATGTCAGGGTCGATTGCTGCAACGTGCTCTTCTACTAGTGCCCGGTCTTGTGGTGTGAGAAGGTTGACCCCGTCTGGCTTCATAAGCAAGTGGGCGTCCATGCCTTCGTGCATTTTGTATGCTTTGATGGAATCATAGATGCGCATTGATGTTCGGCGGATAATCCGTTCAGGGTTCTCCAAGTCAATCATCAGTGTTCTGGCTTTTGGCATTCTGTCTCTGCGGAATGGGTGAATGCCTGCGGCTGACATTAGCGCAACTTGTCGGGCAAGGGTTGTGTTGTGGGTAGGGATGAAACTTTCTCCAATAAGATAAGTGTTATCTGGGCCGTCCACAGAAATGCACAGCATTGGCTCTGGCTCGATTTTCTCCACAGCCGTAATGTAGCGATACTTAGATCGTGGCGTCCGAAGGGGCTTGATTCTGTCTGACTTGCGCTGCAGGCTGAACACCGGCAAATCTGTGGTGAAATAGATTCGGTAGCGCTTTCCTACAGCTTTTCCGTTTAGTACACTGTCCCTTTCATTGAGGGTGGCCTTGATTCCAAATGTCATCAATAACTCATGAACATCATTGGCAAGTGCCTTGTTGCAGACGCAGAACTCTGAACTTCCCCCAGTGTCAATGGTACCATCAGTGTCCATAAGTCCCTGAAGTAGTGCTAGCCGCTGACTGTAGGAGGAACGCAGGTACTGCATGGGGATGCGCTTGTTCCCCAAGATTCCCAGTTCACGTAGTTGTGTTTGTAGCCCTAAGACACCCCACATAGGAACCTTACCGTTTCGCACTGAAGACTCCCTCAAGCGCACATCGTAGCTACCCGACACCCTGTCAATGATCTGCTTATCACTGTCAGCATTGGAGATACCACCGTTGGCGCTGTTCCCATCCCCAAGCCAAACACCTAAGGTGTAAGGGTCGACCAGAAGATCAGCCTCTGGTAGTTGAAGTGGTTCTGTTGTGGGCACAGCGTGATTTAGTGCTTTTGAGACTCTGTTTGAAATGAGACTATCTCTAATTTCGGCGGTTGTGCGCACCTTACCGACTCGCCGTTTTTCACGCTCTTTGATTGTTTCCGTGTACCAGTTGTGTTCAGCGTCGGCGTCTACGTAGCTGCCGTCTGAGAAGTGTACACGGTATGAGTCAGGATTTGGTTCAACGGGGGAGACGTATGTGACGTTTACGGGGTTACCGAATCGGTCGATAACCTTATCTCCGACTTTAATGTCACCAAGTTTTGTCCATCCGTAAGGTGTAGGTATCATACTACTTATTGTAGCACGCTTACCGGCACCTTCGGACGCAACTACGATTACTCGCTCCTGTCTCTCCAGCAGATTTGGAATCACCCAATCGTAGGATAGATCAAAGTCTGTCTCTAGGAACGGTGACCACTCAACAAGGTTACCGGTGTCACGGTGCTCCCGGTCCCGGGTAGACAAGAAGGTGTCTACTGAGGAGGCGACTCGGCCTGCGAGCACTCCTTCCGAAAGATCAGTGCCTTGAAGGTTTTGCAAACTTTCAATTAGGGTGTCTAGGGCTGAATGATCTACATCTGATTCTTGTTCGGGGGTTTCGTCAAATGGGATGAGTTCGTTGGCTAGATCAGCACCCGAAGCGATAAGGTCCGCAACGTCCTTGAACTTCCCAGGCTTGAAAACCTTTACTTTGCATCCAGCAGCGAGAAGCTCGCTGTTGACGGCCCGAGCGTGAATGTAGCCGGGCTCGTCGTTGTCGCATATAATCGCAACCTTTGCCCCCGCTAGAGCCTCTGTGTGGTTCGAGGTCCACTTGTTTTGTCCTTCTCCTCCTGCGCCACCAGGGTTGGTGGTTGCAATATACCCAATAGATTCCAGGGCGTGAACGTCTTTTTCGCCTTCTACAACATAAATTGTGTGACCGTTCATCTTGGCTTCAAGCACTTCAGGCAGACGGTACAAGGGCTTCTCAATACCGCTTGTGGTCCAGACCCATCCTCCCTGCCCATCGGGGGCACGTTGCTTGAAGGTTTTCTTTCCATCACTGTCAACGTACCGCAGCACTTCCATGACGAGGTTATCTGTGGCATCATAGTAGGGGTACGACTCTTGAAGAGTTGCCTTCTTTTTTGGTTTTGTTGGAGACTGCTTAGTCTTTGGCCACAATTCTTGAGGGGTGACATCAATCGACTCACAAATTTCGTTCAGGTCACAACCGCCGCCTCTGAGACACTTCATCAAGACCTGACCCTGCTTGCCCACAGACACTCTCAGAGAAGGATTTTCATCATCAGCCCGACATGGGCAAGTTGCGTTCCACTGCTGCGGACCAGCCTTAGAATGATTAAGGCGTGCCAGCACGTTATCAATTGGGTCCATCAGAGAACCTTTCCAAAATCCATGCCTCTCGTGTTTTCTCATAAATGGATGTAAACATTGTTCTGTCTGCGTTCGTGGTCAGCGCTGTTGCTCCAGTCCCGAGTCTGCGAATGGTCTGCGCCAACACAGGATGAGGTTTTGCATAATCATACGTTCCAGCGTATATTTTCTGACCGATGGATTGCAGGATTGTCCAGGCTTCTTCAGGCTCAGGCGGAAGCTCCTCATCAGAGTTATGAGAAAGAACTTGTAGGCGCAACTCCCCTGGACGGGGCATCCACTTGCGGCCTGCCAGACCCATTTGCTTCACCGCAGCTTTCGTGGTGGCGTAATCAAGGTCTTGCACGAACTCCCAGTAACCTTGAGCCCTTGCTGTTATGCTGGCTATGTCTAAGGATTTGTCCCACGTCACACTCATGAATGTCACGAGGTCTTGGCACTCTTGTTTTTCCATAGCTACAGGATATCACACTTTCTCATATTTGTCAATAAAAGGCAAAAGCCCCCCAAAAGGGGGGCCTCAACCTTCAGACCTTTCCGATCATCAAAAATCATCGAAAGGGTCGGAAGCGGGTACAGTTGCTCGACGCTGCGGAGCCTGGTTGCTACGTCCCTGAGGGGCCGAGCCTCCCTGCCCGTTGCCTCGACGGCGAGTCATCGTCTCAATCCCGTTGCAGCTAACCGCAATGTGATCTGCCACGATTTCAACGGTGGATCGCTTTTGCCCCTCGGTATCCTCCCAGGAGCGCTGTTCCAACCGTCCCTTGACTACGACAGGCATGCCCTTCTCTAGAACGTTGGCGGCGTTCTCGGCGGTGTACCGCCACGCACAAACGTTGAAGAAAGAGGTTTCTTCCTGCCATTCGCCGTTGGCCTGATATCGACGGTTTGACGCTACCGAGAAGCTCAGTCGAGCGTTGCCGTTCGGTGTGAACTTCATCTCGGGGTCGGCCGTGATGTTGCCAATTACTGTGATTTCTGCATTGCTCATATCGTCTCCTAACGTTTCTCTATTTGCAGATATGTGTATTATAGCACGGTGTGGGCCGGGTGTCAAATCAAACTATTGCTGGACACAGGTGGGCTAATATCGTAAAATACCTGATATGAACGAAAACCGTGAACAAGCCCGTATGGCTTTATATGATTACTTTGTTGACACTTTGGTAGACTTGGCTGACCCTGAAGAAGGCGAAGAGCCCCAATGCCGTGATGACATGATGTCTGTTGTGGCCATCCTATTTGAAGGCGCAGGACTTACTGCCATGAATACTGACGATGGGTCAGTCGTGTTTGAGTGTCTAGGTTTATCGGCCAGCGACTTGTAGCCGCCTGTGCGCCATGAAGTGGCGTCGACACATGACCTGATACTCGACTAATGTTGAGTTGTCGATAACTTCATCTCCACCAGATGAAGCAGGCTGCCCCTCAATGAACAGTGCATTATGAGTAGCATGTTCCCCACACCAGCAGCGCATCTGATTGTCTAACTGCACTATCTTGTCGCACACCTCTAGAATCCTAGCCGTGGCTGTGAACAGGTTTCCTTTGTACGAAGTTAGCAGCCCGTAAGCGAACACTTCGATGTTCTTAAGGTCAGCGATTTCTACTAACTCATCAACTTGCTCCAGGCTTAAAAATTGTGCTTCGTCCACGAACAGGAACTTTAGAGAAGTTTGATTTGTGTGATTGTGAGAGTCGATAAGTTGCACAATTGAATCGTCTGGTTTTACACCAGTAGACAAAGCGACGCCGCCCATCCGACTTGAGCAAACTGATTCGCCCATTCTGTCATGACGGTTAATGAGAAGTACTTGGTCTGGGTAAGCACTTTCCAGGTTAAAGTGGGTTTGTAGTAGGTGTGTTGTTTTGCCAGATGACATTGTTCCGGTTAGAAAAGTGATGGTGGCCATTTTATTCCTGTTGGGCTGAGTTCCATAGGGCGGAACGCTCAGGACGGTATGTAGGTGCTACGGTTGCTGGAATAGGGGTTCCCCCATTAATTCGGGGAGCGCTTATAATTTTTTTGACCCCAGCACCGCAGTCTGGGCAAGTGGTTAAAGTGTCGTCAAACATGCTTTGGAATACTTCAAAGACTCCGCAGACGGCACAAGAATAATCATACTTCGGCATGTTCATTAGTATATTACCTTTTGGTAGTCTTGGCAAGATCTATATTTGGTACCATATTGTTAAGTGCTGTTTTGCGATTGGGGGGGTTGGTGAAGCGAGGGGATTTTCTCAGGCGAGCGTCCAAAGCGACGTTTGTCTGTTTTTTGTTGTTAGCTTGGTTTGCTCCAGCTCAGGCGTGGGCGAACTCATACGTGGTCACGGCTGAGGCTGACTGGTGGTTCACTGTTTCTGAAGAGTCTCTGGAGGTTGAGATTCTGGGAAATAGTAATGCGGCGTGCGCTGACTCCAATAGGTCCGATCCGTATTTGTGGCTGTACAACGACGATACGGGCGAGCTGGTTGATTTCAATGATGACGGTGCGCATAATGAGGATGCTCAGTGCTTTTCTTCTCGGTTGTATGTTGTTTTGGGTGCCGGTACCTACCGGTTGAGGTCAGGGTACTATCCTGTTGAGCAGGGCGTAGGGTTTGAGGGGCCTGCCCCGTATGATTTAATTTCTTCCGTTGTGTTGCAAGGTGAAGACTTGGACCCTATTTCGCCGCCTGCAACGCAGCCTTTTGAGTCAGTTCCTAATGAAGAAATTGATGCCCCATCAACTACAACAACGACAACTGTGCCAACGACAACCACCACAACAACTACGACGACTGTGCCGCCAACAACAACCGTGCTGCTGACCACAACTACCACTACTACAACAACGACGTTGCCGCCGGTAACAACGACAACGGAAGCGCCACTATCATCAACAACTACTACTGCCACTCCCACAACCACGACTACAACAACTACAATAGCGCCTACGACCACTAGCACAACTACTACAACAACTACCCTGCCTACAACTACAACAACGGTGACAATTGCGTTGCCGCCAACCACCACGCAACCATCAGAAACAAATATTTTAACAGCTATTGATGTAAGTGATGAAGATGTAGTCTTGGCCGGGATTGATGAGGCGGAGATAAAAGTAATCGAAGTCCTTCAGGAAATTGATTCCCATTTAGCAACTGAGTTTGCTCAGGTTGTTGACGGTGACGTTACCGTGGAGGATTTGCGAACGCTGTTAGAAGATGAGGGCTTTGAGGATTTACCGCCTGCCGCAAAAGACTCTCTAGCGATAGCTCTGTCTGATGCCCCTGATGAGGTGAAAGAAGAGTTTGAGGAAACGATAAATATTTTCTATGATGGCTATGACCATTACACTCCAACTGGGTCCCGGGTTAACGTCGAGACTCGTCGGACAGTCGTTGCGGTTGTGGCAGGTGCGGGAGCGGTGGCGGCAGCGGGCCAATCTGGTGGGGTGGGTGGAATTGAAAATCATCTTAAAAGAAAAGCACAACACGGGGGGAACCGATGAAACTTTTAAAGCATATTAAGGGCATTGCTAAGTCAATGTTTAAGGAAATATTTTATTTGGGGTGGACGCTGGCAGGCACTGGACTTGTCTTAATTACGCTGTCGTCTTCAACCTTGACCTACGGTATTTGGATTTCGGCCGCAGGGCTAGCGTTGCATTTAGTTAGCATTATGTTTGATTATTTCGATGGAGAATAAAATGGATGAGATTAACAAACTTATACTTAATACTGTAGGTAGAATTTTTGCTGTTTTTGTGATGAACGCTATGGCAATTATTGGAGGCTCCAGCCTTATTGGGGGAATTGATCCGTGGAAAGCGGCGTTCTTGGCAGGAGTAACAAGTTGCACAACTGTGCTGCAAAAGCTAGCCGCTGCTTACGCTGATGATGGTAAAATCACTGCGGACGAAATTGATTCTGCTTTTGCTTTAGGTCAGCATAAAAAGTCCTAGTTGGGTTTACATATTTGTACTGCTGGGCGTGCCGGGCATATGTGGTAGACTAAATATAGGCGACAGGGCAACCTTCCTGTTGCCTGTATTTATCCCCTAACAAGGAGAAGAAATATGGATGTTACCATCTATAAGCAGGTAGCTGAGCGGGCGCTCATGACTTTCGCACAGACATTTCTGGCGATGTTCGTTGTGACTGACCTTACTTCAGCAAAGGGTGCCCTTACGGCGGCGGCCGCTGCAGGACTTTCTGTAGTGAAGTCGTTTGCTGCCACTAAGATTGGCGATCCTTCTACCGCATCTGTCGTATAATTTTTTACGCATCCCTTGCATGAGGTAGGGAAGTGTGCTATTATATGACTGTTAGGGGGTAAGTCTTTTCCGCTCCGTTGTGACTTCCCTACTAACGAGGAAGACCCCGGTCACTTAGGTGGCTGGGGTTCTTTCTTTTTCTTGCGGCGGGCGGGGATATGCTTAAGGCGATCAGGGCGAACGGCTACCCACTGCTCTCGCCCGTATGCGCCGCCCCACAGATCCACCCACTCGTTGTCTTCGGGCAGATTAGTGTTTGTGGTATGCCCGTGGAACGTGAAGGTGCCCTGCTGGCCTTTGATGCGGCACTTGTCACCCTTATTTAGAATGACTTGGGGTGAGAGTTGGTAGCTGTCGCTTTCTACCCACCCTGGCTTACCTTCCCACTTGCTGGGTTTGATGGTTTTGCGTGTCATGTTTACAAGTATACCACATAGGTGGGACAGTTGTTACATTTGTGCGTAGATCTTATCTGCGATCTCTTCACGGACATTGGGGTTGTCGTCTAGGTAGGCTTTGGTGTTTACCCGGCCTTGACCAATGTTTTCACCGCTGTATGCAAACCATGCGCCCTTCTTGTCGATGATTCCCATATCCACGCCGATGTCTACAATGTCACCTGTTCTGGAGATTCCTTCGCCGTAAGCGATTTCAAACTCTGCCTGGCGGTGAGGGGGAGCGACCTTGTTCTTCACAACTTTCACTCGGACTTTGTTTCCCATAGCTTCGCCGTCGGTTTTGAGGGTTTCGATTCTCCTAATGTCCAACCGTACAGAGGCGTAGAACTTTAGAGCCTTGCCTCCGGTTGTCACCTCAGGGCTGCCGAACATGACACCAATCTTCTCCCTAAGCTGATTGATCATAATCAGAATGGTCTTAGAGTGATTTAGGTTGGCAACAATCTTTCGCATCGCCTGAGACATAAGACGGGCGTGTAGTCCGACGTGGCTGTCTCCCATCTCGCCGTCAATTTCTGCACGAGGAGTTAGAGCCGCAACAGAGTCCACGACTACAACGTCTAGGGCACCTGATTCAATTAGACGGTTTGTGATTGTCAGTGCTTGTTCTCCGGTGTCCGGTTGGGATACGAGTAGGTTGTCTACGTCGCATCCGATTGCCCTAGCGTACACTGGATCTAGTGCGTGCTCTGCGTCAATAAAGGCACATTGGCCACCTGCCTTCTGGGCGGCAGCGATAACGTGCAGCGCAATCGTTGTTTTTCCGCTGGACTCGGGTCCGTAGATTTCTGTGACTCTGCCTTTGGGTAGCCCACCAACGCCGAGGGCTAGGTCTAGGGCGATTGAGCCGGTGGAGATGGTTTCGATCTGCATTGTGGCGTTGTCGCCAAGGCGCATGATGGAGCCTGTGCCAAACTGTTTTTCAATTTGGCCTATTGCGTCTTCTAGAAGTTTATTCTTGTCCATCTTCGTATTCTAGCTTCTTGGTTGCCCGTAGTCAAGCCTGTGAACTATAATATGTTTATGGCAAATAAACGTGGTCCCAAGCGGACGGTTAAGGCGTCCATTCGTGTTGGCGAGTGGGGAGGTACGGGCTGGCAGCTGGAGTTAGAGTGTGGGCATGTTGTGCCGTCAGACCGCCGGGCTGTTGTGGGAGAGACACGGGTATGTTGTAAAATCTGCGCTACGCCAGACACACCGCAGCGATTAGTGGAGGTTTTGAGCGACTGGGAGAACGGATGGGAACCCTGGGACCCTACTGCTGAGATAAAGATGAAAGCAAAACTAGCGTCACTTGTTGGTGTGCCACTTGATCAAGTTGAGATCAACAATGGCACTGCCACTATCTTTGTGGATGCACAGCAGCTTAAGCGGATAATGGCCAACTAGCGACAGTTGATAAAGTTTTCTCTGTGCCGCCGATAAAATAGCAGGCCCTGCCGCACTTGTGTGACCGTGGCACCAAGCGCCAACATTCCATTCCACAGACTCAAGTCTTCGGCCCCGGCGTTACCCTCAAGGAAATTATGGTGTCGTTTGTAGCCAACTTTTTGGGCTAGGGCCGTTTTGTACATCATTGATCCATGATGACCTTTTCTTTCCCAGTACAAGTCTCCGTTTGTTGGGGTTGTGGGTACGGGATGATTTTTCTTAAACTCTCCCGTAATAATGATGTCGTATGTGACAATGTCAGTGCTGTGTTGAGTTAAGGTTTCGACTGTGTCAGATCGTAACCAGTTATCCGCCCCAATAAACATTGTGTATTCAGTGTCTACTTTCATAAGCATGTCTTGGAAGTTGTCAGCGGTCCCTAGGTTTTCTTCCCTTAGGGTGTACTCAACCTCTGGATAAACTTTTGGTAAGTGGGCGCAGTCGCCGACCCCGTCATCAACAAAAAGAATTTTTTCTGGTTTAACGGTTTGTGATAACAGGCTTTCAATGCAGTGCGCAGCAAGATGCCCGTAATAATACGAGGCTACTACAACTGTTAGCATTATGGAATCCTTTCTGGGTTTATCTGATGTATAACTTTTCCGTCAACAAGATACTCAGGGTAGTCTAGCACGCTGGCTGACTTGCAAAAGCCATTCATGTAGGTCATTCGTGAGTTTCCTGAGGTGTTTTCTTCGCTTCCGTGTATAATGTTTACCGACCATAACATCACTGAACCACGGGTTGCTGTGTACTTTGTTCCGTAGAGGTTCTGCCTGTTGAATTGGCGAAGGTTTTTAGGGACTGGGAAGATTGGCCACATGTGTGAGCCTTCGATAAACTCTACAGCGCCGTTACTTGGGGTGATGTCATCTACCGCAATAATTGTCTGCAAGTAATCGGAGGATATAGATGCCGTAAAAACACCGCTTTCCCGAAATATAGTGTCTCGGTGCCAGGCGAATGTATCTAAGTCTTCAGCTTCCCTAAAGTAAACTTGATTATTAATCTGGCGGACATTGTCCCCTAAGAAACTTTGTACAATATCAACCATTCTCTGGTCAATTCTGTACTTGTTTAAGATTGGGTTTGCTAGCGCCGGGAAAAAGATTAATGACTTTTTGTTGTAAGCTTGCTCGCTAGGAATGTGGGGGTAGCCAGAATTTGCTATTTGTTCGTCGGTTGTGGCATATGCGGCAGCCTTCATTTCGTCGCACTCATCCGCTGTGAATACGTCAGGTATCGTTGTGACACCTTTTATGTCTAGTTCTTCTTTATGCGAATGGTACATAGTTGCTATACAGTTTGAAGTTTGCGTCTGGGTGACTTCCTTCTGCCACACCCTGTGTAACAGAATAGGCTTTTTCGTAACCAGCTTTTTTGACTAGCTCCACAACTCTGTCGTCGTAGTCCCCGTAGGGGTAGCGTAAATACTTTGTTGGGAAGGGGGCAGTGATTTCTTGAATAATTTCACGGTCACTCAGAAGGGGTAACGACGTGTGTGACCATGTGTGCCAGCCAATTTCAAAGTCGTACATTGCACACAGGGATTTAACCTCAGTGAGTGTACAGTATCGCTCTAGCTTGGGTACCATGTGTAGATCAAAGGTGTTATCTTTACCCATGAAGTTTCCCATTACAAACATAATCCCTGATTTGCCCTTTAGTACATCATGGTTGTCTAGAACGTTTCGGTAGACTCCGTCAAAGCCAATGGGTTCGTCGCACGCCAGGATCTGTGCCCTGGTGTGGTAGTTAGAGTGGTGTGTGTCTCCGATATTGTGTGCAAGTCTCATTGGTACTCCCATACGGTTATGTTGTGAACGTACTCTCTGTATAGGATATCGAAGCTCCGTATTGGGTTCCCGAACGTGTATGGTTGTAGCCACGATGATATGCCTGCAATGAATACGGTTGTTCCAGTTGTGCAGGCATCGTGGATGTTCTGGGCTATTGCCGCATGGTCATACTGTGGGTAAAGCAGCCCAGTTGCCATGACGAAATCGTAGTGACCTTCGGGGGCCAGTACCCGCCTTACGTTGGGCGGTAGTCTAGAGGAGGCGTTGTCGCTTACTTCAAGTGCATGGATCTCGGGGGCTGGCAGGTCTTTGGTTATCCACCCTTCGCCTGCACCTATGTCTAAGGCCTTGTTAAAGTTAGGGCCAACGTCCTCCACTATAGCTAGGTAGAAGGACTTCCTGTACTGGTCTTCCGGGTCCTTTTGGTAGTTCCAGGGGTCCGCCTGCTCGTACCATTGTTCTAGTTCGTGTAGAGGTTGCATCGTTATATGCTACCTGGTTCTTGGTGTGTTTGGCAACTAGTCACCCACCCTTTCGTGTGGTAGTAGTTGACGCTACTTACACGAAAGCTCAGGCTGTACCCGCTCTAGTATTATTAGATCCCCTGCATCATCGACCCCAAGCATCCCCTATTTTTTCAGGAATGCCCACTCTCCCCAGATATGGCTCTGGATGCCCGTGTGCCGGAACCGCATGGGCGTTTGCTAGTTCCGAACCTATCTCCTCAAGTCCTAGTGTTCAGCGTGCAGGGACTGGGACCCCGTCAAGGGTGTTGTTCCAGTGTATCGTGCGATCCATACCGTCACTCTTTGGGTAGGCGTGCCCGTCGTGTCTCTTTCTCACCAGTTGCGTAACGAGTGTGACCCTCCGGTCCATCAGCAGTTCTTTATGTCATCGGGATTCCCCGGTTGCGTTGCGTTGCGGTGCGCTCCTTTTGTTGGTTTGCTGGGTATTCTAGTGGGTTTAGGGCGGGGTGTCAATGCCTGTTTTGGGTTGTTTGCTTGACAAATAGTCTTTAGACTATGTGAAGCAACGAAAGGAAGCAACGTGTTTAATGAAATTAAGGCACCTGCATGGTATCGTACTGCTCCTTGTCGTGGACAGGATCGTTTGTTTTTCTCGGCTAAGCCGTCAAAGCGTAAGGCGGCTGTCCGCATTTGTGTGTTAGAGTGTGAACATACTGAGGAGTGTTTGGGTATTGCAGTATCCGCTAAGCTTATTGACGGGGTTTGGGGCGGAAAGACGGGGCCAGAAATTGAACGAATAGTTGAGATTACGTGATTGAGTTCGATGATTTGGCAGATGATGTAATTGGTGTACTGCGTCGGGGGTTGATGGAAGTAGTCTTTTTTGTTGTACCTGCTTCCGCAATTGAGGGAAAAGATTTCGAGCTGCTTGTTTGGACCGACTCCACGGTTAGTATTGGGGTGTCTGCGGATTATTTAGACGGACCACTTAGGGACATGGTTGCTGAAGCCATTCTTGAAAGAGACCACGGGTCGTCGGCTTCGTGGGAAGAGCATGCAATGGAGTTGTTCGTTATGCATTTGAGTGACATTTTGAATGAAGTTATGCATAGGAGTTTTGACAAGTGGTCGTATTTAAACCTTGATTCTGGATTAAAGCGGATTTTAGGGGAGCATTGACTTAGATCGGTCAGCATGATAAACTATGGTATTGCTACTATTTACTAGGGAGATATATGGCTGATCGAACATTGCAGCACATAGATACAGTTACCGATCTTTTACTTGAACTACGGTTACTGCTTGGCACTCTCCCTTCTAGCTCTACTGATGAGGAGCTTCTTGAAGTTGCAGGAGCCCTTCATCATGTCAAAAGTATTGCGACTCAAACATTCAGTGAGTTTCAGACGATAGTGGCAGAATCCATTGACGCTTCCGCTCCTGTAGAAATATCTACGGGTACCATTGAAGTTAAGTCTGGGGCACCTCGTAAATCGTGGGATCATAGCCGACTTGCCGCTGAGGTTGGGCGTCGTGTTGCAGATAGGAATATGAACATTGACTCTGGGGAAATGAGTTTGTCTCCGCAGGAGCTTATTCAACAGGTTCTGGAGTTTGTTGGTCTTTCGTATTGGAAGGTAGGTAAGTTGAAGGAGCTTCACATTGATGCGGATGATTTTTGTGAAGTTGGAGAATCCAAGAAAAATCTTGTTGTAAGGAGAGATGTATGAATATGTTAGCTGAGTTGTCAGAGCCGTTCCCAGTCGAGGTGGAGCGGCAGTTGCGTAAGGGTAGTGCTATGCTTACGTACATTCCAGTATCAGAAGTAATTACCCGGCTTAACAAGGTGCTGGGTGTGGACATGTGGTCCTATGAAGTTATGAAAGTTGAGCGGGATAGTTTAGATCCCGAGTTTGTGGTCGCACATGTGCGCCTTACTGCCACTTTTATTCCAACAAACGAAGCGCCCAATCTTGTGGTTGTGCGTGAAGGAATTGGTGGGCAGAAGATTAAGCGCACAAAGAGCGGGGATATTGTTGACCTTGGTGATGAATTTAAAGGCGCTGTATCTGACGCTCTAAAAAAAGCGGCGCAGTCTCTGGGAGTTGGGCTTTATCTTGCCCGATCAGAAGAGGCCCTGTATCTGGAAGAAGTTGAAGATGTTGAATCAGCCATCAGTGAAGAACATTTCGAAAAACTTCGCACAGTACTTAACTCGTTGAGCACCGCAGAAATGCATCAGGCCAGGGAGCATTGGGACTCAATTTCTAATGATCTTCCTTTTGAACGGTTGAATATTACGAGAGCACTGTTGGATCAGATGCTCGACTTTGTTCGTAGTGTTCGACAGCCCACCGAAACAGGCGTCGTGTTTGATGCAGAGTAGTATGGATCTGGGCCCTATCCCTTATGAGCCTCCACGGTATATGTCGCCGTCGTCTATTGGGACATTCCAACAGTGCCCAATGAAGTTCAAGTTTTCCAGGCTTGACCGGTTACCGACAGAGTCGACTGAGGCGCAACATCTGGGCTCGTTTGTTCATGAAGTTTTAGAAGACTTGTTTGCGTTGCCCGCAGAGGAGCGTACCGAGTCAGCCGCTCGTAGTATCGCTCGGTGGCAGTGGAATATGAAGTGGAATGAAAAGTTCAATGAACTTGCCGAGAAGGGGACAGAAAACGAATTCCGATGGAAGGCGTGGTGGTGCATTGAGAACTACTTCGGCATGGAGGACCCAACATCTTTTGAGGCTGCTGGCATAGAAGCAAAGATGGATGGTGCGATTGACGGAGTGCCTATCTTTGGAATTATTGACCGATGGACGTTGGAAAATGACAAGCTTGTAATATCCGACTACAAGACCGGCAAGAAACCTCGCCCTCAGTATGAGTGGGAAAAAAAGATGCAGATCACTATCTACAGCATTCTTTTGGCAGAGCAGGAGGAGCGAGAAGTTGAGCGGGCCGAATTGTTGTACTTGAAGTCGGGCGAGTTTGCACGATATGAGATAGATGCTGAACTTGAGTCTGCTGTCCGAGTTGAGGTTAGCAACACTTGGGATAAGGTTACTACGAGTTGTGCTTCGGGTGAGTTCCAGACGATCACGGGGCCGCTATGTAACTGGTGTGATTATAAGCCTATTTGCCCGGAGTGGTCCAATGCCTGATGTTACGTTTGCTCAAATTGTTTCTGAGGATATTAAGGGCACGTTGGATCAGCGGGAGCAAGATATGCTTCGTTTACCTGAGAATGTGCAGCGTTGGCGGGATACGCTGAGTAATATTATTGAGACTGTGGATGAGCAGATTACTGCAATTAATGAGTCAGTTGCTTCGGTGCGGAAAATGTATCCTGATTTTGAAAGCAATCCGGTTTCTGAGAATTTGGCGGGTAAACTGTCAAAGACTGCAAGGTTTCGTTTTCATGCTGAGAAGCGTTTAGCGGAAGCTGATCGTCTTTTATCTATGGGTTCGTTGCCTGACCCTTCGTTGTCGTTGGCCGCTTTTTTGAAGGCGGCAATTGAACAGCACTTGAGCGATAAGGATGATACTGAGATGGGTCCTGATTATCATGATGAGCGTCTGCGTGATGCGTTGTCAGGGAAATGGAGTTTTTGATGAAGATTGGCTTGGTTGCAGAAGACTTTAATACGCAAAGCAGAGATATGTTGGGTCGCCCCGTTTGGAGTGGTCCGACATGGGTGCGTTTGGCTCAGTACAGTGATCATTTTAAGGAAATGGGTGTAGATCACCGTTGTGGGATGCTGGGAAGCTTTGCAAACTTCGACGTTTTAGGGGTTGTGGACGCATCAGGTAAAGCGTGGTTTGACTGCGATGTCATTGTACTGCAGCGGTACATGGATGATAAATTGAAAAGAGATATGCGCAGGGGGCAGGCTGCGGGTCAAATTTTTATTAATGATGTTGACGACTGGTATTGGGGGTTGAGCAAAAAGAACGCCGCTTACAATGCCACCGATCCTAGCCGTAACCGCTCCAAAAACAGAAATATTTATGCTGAAATAATTAGCATGAGTGATGGTGTCATTGCTTCAACTCCGTTCTTGCAGGAAAAGTTGCTCCACTGGAATGACCGCACACTTCTTCATGGTAACTATGTTGATCTAAAGCGATTTAAAAAGTATTTCAAACACGAAGATAAAGAAAAAATTGTTGTTGGATGGGTCGGCTCTATGATTCACCGGAGTGGTGATCTGGACATTCTTCGGCCGCACGTTAAGGATATTGGCGAGTTCGCTAGTTGGCACCACACCGGCCACATTCCTCATGCAGGTTACCCAAAGTTTCATTCTGAACTTGGCATTGCAGAAAGTGACGTAACTTACTTTCCTTTCCAAAACCCTCAGTCGCTCATGGCTGGAATTAATTTTGATGTTGGAATTGTGCCACTTGTCAACATTCCGTTTAATCATGCCAAGTCGTATGTAAAGGGGATTGAATATGCCGCCGCTAATGTTCCTTTCGTTGCTTCGTGGAGCCCGCAATACCAGCAATTGTCTGAAGAACATGGTATAGGCGTGGTAGTCTCTAAAGCTTCTGAATATGTGAGCGAACTGAAAAAGTTCTGCGATTTCGACTACCGGCAAGAGGTCGCAGAAGCCAATCGAAACGCCGTGCAAGCGTTCGATACTAAACTTGGCGCCATTCATCTTTATGAGTGCATTCAAGAAATTGTCAGGCAGGTTCGGCCATGAAACGAGGTAAACCTTTACGCCGCACTCCATTTAAAAGCAGCAGAACTAGCGGATCTTTAAAAAGATCACCTTTAAACTATAGGTCAGCCGGTATGCACGATGCTTACGTTAAGAGGCGTGCTTTAGTTAAGCAGATGCTTGCTCAAACACCGTATTGTCAAGCATGCACAGCTATCTACGTGTTCCCACGGCTTATTAAAGGTGAGCCTCTTGGAGTGGTGAATACTCGACCTTCAATTGATTTGCATGAGTTGGTAAATCGCTCTCAAGGTGGGGATATTTTAAATAGCGATGAGATTATTGTAGTCTGCCGTGAATGCCACAGATGGATTACTAAAAATCCTATAGATGCGGAAAGGCTTGGGTTGCATGTTCCAGGGTGGATGAACACTGTAGAAGGAATTAAGGAAGCAACAAGAGTTCGTATTTCGTGGGAGAAGGGGATTTCCGCTGTTCCGTTTTGGATTGAGGATACGGAGGAATAGTGGCTACTTCGTACGGTAAGGCCGCCAAAGCTAAGGCGACAAAGTTACATAGTTTGCTGGTGCGCACTAGGGATAACTTCACATGTCGGTGGTGCGGCGCAACGAGGGACGAAGGCAAGCAGATTCAGTGTGCTCATATTATTTCTCGGAGCATAGCGGCTACTCGCACAGATGAGAGAAACGCAATTGCTCTTTGTGCTTCTTGTCATTGGAAGCAATCCAAAAATCCTTTGGTGTGGGCCCGTTGGCTAGAATCACAGTTTAGCCGGGAGTACTTGGACGATCTGCTTGAGCGAGGCGTTCCTGGGGTTACTGTTAATTGGGATGATGAGTGCGATAGACTGCAACACGCTCTTGACCTCCTTATGGGGGATTGGTAGAATACCTATATGAATAGCCGTAACGCCCCTATTAGTATTGTTGAGGTAGAGTCTGAGTTGATTAGACTTACTTCTGATATTGAAGTAGAGACTGAAGCCTTTGAGGTCTTGGCCAAGGACCACGCAAAGAAAGAGGCTGAGTATAAGAAAGAGTGGTTTAAGGAGTTTCTTGCCGCTGAGGGGGCGGTTAAGGTTAAGGAGAGCTGGGCGGGGTACAAGACTTCTGAGCTTTATTATGAGGCGGTGGTCGCTGAGGCTCTAGTAAAAGCGAAGCGGGAGAAACTCCATTCGTTACGGACGGCCTGTGATTCTTTGCGCACACTTGCGGCTAATGTTCGGTCACAAGTGAAGTTTTAGGAGGTCGGGTGATTCACAATATTCATTCTAATATTGCTTCGCTGGCAGTAGATATTGACATGCTGATCCCGCTGGAGAACAATGCCCGCAGAGGTGACGTGGATGCTATTATGGCGTCCTACAGTAAGTTTGGGCAAGTTAAGCCCATCGTTGCCGTTGAAAACGACAGTGGTGGGCTTACTGTTATTGCGGGCAACCACCAGTTAGAAGCCGCTCGGCGCTTGGGTTGGCAGCAGATAGCCGTGTCAGTGGCGGACCTTGACAGTGACGATGCTTTAGCCTTTGCGTTAGCAGATAATAGAATTTCTGATATGGGCTCCACAGATAACGACTTACTTTACAAAATGCTAACTGATGTCTTACCGGCTGATGAAGACTTTTTTGATGCGTTGGGTTGGGATGATTTTTCAGTTGCCGCAATAGAAAATTCTGTTATTTCTGCGGGGATGGCTAATGATAGCAATGCTGGCTGGTCTGCACCTCAGGTTGTGATAAACGAAAGCGCCCCATTACCACCCACGTATTCGGATAGCACAGAAGAGCCGCCTTCTACACCTCTTGTTGCAGACCCTACCAAAATCACGCCTGAAGCGTCCACTGAAACAATTGTGACTCAAGGTAGTACTAGCACTGCGTCCTCTGGTGTCTCTAACGCATCAATTCAATTTACCCTAGTGTTTGAAAATGCTGCCCAGCAGTCGATGTGGTATTCGTTTCTTAAGTGGTTGAGAGAGTCTCCTGTGTATGAGGGTTCAACCACTACTGAGCAGCTGCTTGACTTTATCGCTCAGCATTCAGAACGAGGTTAGCGTGCCTCGCCGTCGCATGTTTTTAGATATCAATTGTGTGGACGCTGCACGCCAACGCATACGCCACGTTTACGACACTTTCGACACTGTCTGCGTTCAGTTTAGTGGCGGTAAGGACTCCACGGCATGTTTGCACTTAGCTAAGGAAGTGCATGAAGAGCGGGGACTGGGCCCAGTGAAGGTTATTTTCCGAGATGAGGAAATGCTTTCGCCCGCCATTGAAGATTATGTCACACGGGTCAGCCAGTACGACTGGGTGGACATGGAATGGTATTGTCTTCCGGTGGGGCAGGAGCTTTGGGTTTTGGGCAGACGTGAGTATATTTTGCTTTGGTCTAAGAAGCGTGAGGATGATGGAAGGTTGTTTAGGCCGGTTCCAGAGGGTGCTATTACTGCTGCTCATTTTGGACTAGACCCATATAAGAGCATTCCCCGTAAAATAGATGAGTATACGATGCAGGGCAAGAAAGGACGCACTGCATTCATTACTGGGATTCGTGCAAATGAGTCTATGATTCGTTACAGAACGGTTACACAGAAACTACACGAAAATTACATCAACCGTCCGTTTCAGTTGTCAAAAGCGATACCTATGCGATTTGCTAAGATCATTTATGATTGGACTGCTGATGATGTTCTGAAGTTTATTACGGAAGAACATGGTAGCGAGTACTGCGCTTACTATGACTATGCTGCGATGTCTGGGGCTAATCAGCGGGTAGGTATTCCATTGCACTCAGTTGCCGCCCGCCGGTTGAATGATGTTTTGCGAACCGAACCAGAGTTCTATGATGGTTTGGTTCGGTGCTTTCCACAGATTGAAGCGCAACGGCAATTGTGGAGCGAGTTTGATATTGAAGCATTGATTGATGAGTACGCTGTCGAGGGCTGGAAAGGGGTAAAGCGCTGCATAGACGAAAATGTTCTGACTACTGGTTTGCACCGGTTAGCGATGGTGTTCACAAACGATTTCAAGAAGCATCATGCGAAAGATCCTTGGGGGTACCCGATTGACCACCTTTTGAGAACATTACTTCTTAATTCGTTCTTGGGTTCCCCCACACCAGTCGGCCCTAAGACTAAAGCGCACAACAAGCGTGTCGCCCTGTTGGAGCAGGAGCATCAACAGCTTATGGACGCTGACAGTCTTGACATACAGGATGATACCCGGTAGAGTAATCAAATGAATGTTACAGAAACAAGCTCATTGACACCCGCAAAGTGGATGTCGACGTGCTATATTGTAAGTCCTGACTACTCTAAGTTGCAAGGGTCGATTCGGAAGTTTGGTATTCTTAGCCCTATCGTCATTCAACCCAATGGTACAATTATTGATGGGTACCACCGATGGAAGCTGGCTAACGAGAATAAGATTTTGAAGGTTCCGGTAGTTGTTGTAGATGTAGACGACATTGAAGCGATGCTCCTCCACGTTGACATGAACAGATATCGTGGTATTGTTGTTGCTAAGTATTTGTCTCGTATTGTTCAGAGGATTATGCAATCTGGTCGTTACGATGACGAAGCGCTTCGGCTTAAGATGGGTTTGTCTACTGATGAGTTTGATGTTTTGGCGGATGGTACTTTGGTGAAGATGCGTAAGATTAAGCAGCACTCGTATTCGCCTGCATGGGTGCCGATTGAGTCTACCACTGGGGATGATATTACTGTGGAGCGTCCGACGGGTCATTCTGAACAGGTTTAGAAAGGAAGCTACTATGGAAATGAATGCGTATCAGGCTGCTGCTAGGGAAACTGCAATTTTTCCACCCTCTCAAGGTGTTGTTTACACTACTCTTGGGTTGGCTGGCGAGGCAGGTGAAGTTGCGGATAAGGTGAAGAAGGTTATCCGTGACGGTGGCGGGGACTTTTTTAAGGACCCTAAGATTGCTGAAGATATTAAGCGGGAGCTTGGTGATGTTCTTTGGTATGTTGCTGTGCTTTCGGCAGAGTTGGGGCATTCGTTGGATGAGGTAGCTTCTTTGAATATTGAAAAGCTGGCCGCCCGCTCACAGAAGGGTAAGTTGGGTGGTTCCGGCGACTACCGCTAGCTGGAGATCAGTGGGTACTCCGGTTAAGGGCCGGGATGCTGACACTGTTCTAAAAGCAGCTAAAGCAGATTATAAAGTAGTACTTAGCCCTGTAACAGTTCCTCACCCGCTTGATTCCAATATTTTGGTTGATGTACCGGGCCGCTTTTGCACAGGGCGTTTGGTGCCTGATGTTACCGTGGCAACTGGGTATCGGTTAGATAACTGGGAAGTGGTAAAAGACCGCTATGTCGTAGTGTCTAACGCTGAATTTTATGCCAGGACTGAAAAAATTGCTAAGGCGTTTGGAGAAAAAGCATATCTAGACAGTTGTGGGGTTTTGGATAATGGTCGAAAGTTTTTTGTTGTAATCGCTACTGGCACTTTAGAGTTTATTCTGGGTGGCGATTATGATTACATTGACAGCTATGTTGTGGCTATGACCTCTCATGACGGGTCGATCCCTATTTGTTATTACAACTTGGACGTTCGTCGGCGCAATCATGCTGTGTATAGGTTTGAGTGTGGGAATGCTAGCTTTTCCTTAAGGAAAAGGCACACCCCAAATCATGGTGATAACCAAGTTGAAATTTCAGAAGTAGTGGGTTTGCGACGATCATGGGATGCGGCACTCAAGAGGGCTATGACACTCTTGATGACACCGCTTTCTACTGATAAGCTTCATCAAGTTTGCAATGCGCAATGGAATCCAGACTCGGTGTCCTCCAAAGCCCAACGAGAGCATGTTGATCATGTGCATGATACAATTCAAGATTTGTATTTGCGGGATTACAACTCTAAAGTGTATGGCCAAAGCAAGTGGGCTGCATTTAACGCTATTTGTGAGTACATTGATTTTCACCGAGATATTCCCGTTTTAGAGGCTGCTCAACATTCTTTGGAAGTTGACAACTTCAACCACCGCACAAAGATTAAACTATATGAGAAGCTTCTTCATATCTGATAGGTGGTGTTGTTATGAAAGTTTGGATTGATCAAGACTTGTGTACCGGAGACGGTTTATGCGAGGAAATTTGCCCAGGGGTGTTTGGTATGGGCGTAGACGGACTGGCCTACGTTAAGGAAGTTGACTGGCCCACAGTCTACACCACCGACGGTGTGAATGTTTCAGACGACCCCATTTTGCAAATGGCTAGTGGACTGGCTAATGTTCCAGACGATTTACTTGAAGCGGTTATTGAGTCTGCAGAAGAGTGTCCTGGCGAGTGCATCTTCATAGAGCCTTGATCAGATTATAATTTCTATCTTCTTCCTTAGCCCCATTCCCAATCCGGCGCAAGTGTTAAAAGCGTGGACAGCGGCGTCAACTTGGTCATCGTGTACTTGGGCTTCGGGGAACGCCGATAGTTCGTCAACGAAGTCAGTGTTCCATGCACCACGTACTAGTTTTACGTTTCCATTGGCAACGGCTGCAGACATTGGCTTTGCTCTAGTAAGTTTATCACCTGTGGCTCGCACACCTTTAAAGTCATAGCCTGGCAATACGTACCTGGCGTATTGGTCAATCAAGTTTTTACCGGCGCTTCCTGGTTCTTGTTCCATTTCTATACTTATTTCGACACCATCTTCTTCTGCGGTTTGCCGAATGAACTTTTCAACCTTTTCGCCTTTTGCCCGAATTCTGCGTACATCAAGAATGTAGAATACCCCATTATCGAAGGCGGCGAGGCACCCAACGGTCCAGTCGGGGTCAGGGTACGATGGGGATGGTTCTGTTCCTGCAAGGTCCCAGAATCTGACAATCCTAGTATCTTTGCTAAATGATGGTATTTCTGTGAAGTCAATGACTTCAAAAGATGTGCGGTCAAACATGGAGCCCAATGCAGTTGACCACCAGTCACCAAACTCTAATCGTTTGCGCTCTACGGGGTCAAGCTCTTGAAGAACTGCCCGGTACGAGTCTGGATCAATGCCAGGGTTGTCGGTCAGCATAGATGGGATAAATATGCGACCGGTTTTCTCGCCTTCCACGAGAAAGCGCTGCCTAACCCAGTTTGGTGCCGGGTTCGTCGCCGCCCTCATACGCAGCGGCACTTGAGACAACGGCCCACTGGCAGGACGCCTGAGACGGGAGAACATGTAGCGGTAGTCTGACTCTCGGATTTCTGTAACCTCATCCATTCCGATGAATTGAAACTCCGAGTTACCAGTCCATACAACCCTACCATTGTGGCGTGTTAGGAATGTGTGGTATGGTGGTACTGTAAGACAGTATACTTTCCCCTTGTAAGGAGTGGCAACAAGCGGCTGATTGTCAATGTTTAAGCTGATTCCAGTATCCATTCCAACTTTGTAAAGCAAATAAACATGGTATGCTGTTACACGACGCTTTTTACCGTCTGGTGTTACTGTGGAATCTTGACGTACATCAAGTGTTGCCCTAAATCCGCAGTGTTGGGCAAGTCGCATCACATCGTCGGCTAGTTGCTTAGACACTGTTACGTAATGAGCACTTTCCGGGGTTCTCCATGTCCCATCACCCTCCACAAGAGATTGCAGTAGCACTCTTGTTAGATCAGATGTCCATGTAAAAACTTCGTCGGGTATACGTTTGTTGTGCGCTCCTTTACCAGTATTTTCGTCTAACCATTGTGCAAGTTTTTTATTACTTGTCTGCAAGTATCTAGGATTGTCGTACACATGCCCGCCCGACCTTTCAATAATTAATTTCAAATTATCTTTCTCTTGACGTGAGCGTTTGTCGTGTAACGCAATGTGTATTTCTCCACCAGATGTACACCCTTCTGCGATGTACCACCCAATGAACGCCGCCCAATCCTCGGCAGTAAAGACTAAATCTTTACTTCTTTGATGTCCCCTACTTGATCCAGGAAATAGCGCTGCACCGGGATTTATCCCACCAGAAAACATAGCAGCCTGTGGAAATCTTGCAACTTTAGGTAGGTCTTCAGTTCTATACTTTTTTAAATCTTTTCGACGTTGTGTGGATACCCACCATGTGTGATCACCCGTAGATGCAAAAGATACGTCTGATCCTGGTCTTGGAGAATATAGTGGTTCATCAACGTCATACTCCCATACGTGCGTCACACCTTTGTAATCCCATGTTCTAGTTTCAGGGTCCATAGATGCAACTTTTTCACCAACTTGAATTTCATCTATTCGTTTCCAGCCATTATCTGTCATAACTTCTGTATCAGGTGCGAGCGGGCCTTTGTACCGTAGATAGTCGTTGACGTTATTTAGGTAACCGAATGTGATTCTAGCTCCCGATGGGAATGTGGCAGTGTACTGGTTGGCGTTCCAATGCACATCATCATATTGCATAATCCAGTCCCTGAACCTGTCCATCAGAGCGCCGGGAAGTGCAAGGTCGGCGTATGTTCTACGGAAGAGAATAGCTGAGTAGCCTGGCACGTCCACGTACTGTAATGCGGCCATAATTAGTGCGGAGGAGTTGTGTGTTGGGATTAAGTTTTCTGTGCAGAGGAACAGTTCATCTGGTGCGGATACTTTAAAGCAGCGCATATCGGTTGCTTCAACTCTTTCTGCTTTCTTTATGTAGCGGAAGTTGTTTGTACGACGTGTTGCGATAGATTGTGATTCAGCTTTTCTTGGAAGTTTAAACACTATTCTATTTGCAGCAAATTTTACCATCCACTTGGGACCACAGTCTTGACCGTAAAGCTTAGCACGACCTTCTCGAACATTAACCTTCATTCCAAGTGAACGAGCAAGATGCGCAACGCCATCAACTAAACCCTTATTAGTATTAGTAAACTCCACACTAGACTTTGATACGTTACCGTCAGTATCCATCAGACCTTGCAGTAATTCTAGGCGTTGCTCTTCCGATGCCCACAAGTAGTCATTAGGGATATGCTTGTTATTTAATAGATTGTTCTCCTTTAATAAATGCGTTAGGTTCTCTAGAGTAACAACTCTATAGTTTGGATCACCCTCTCCTGATGATCGTGGTCTGCTGCTTTTAATTGCATATGGTGTGTTTTCCCATATTTCTTTATCTACTCCACAAATTGTGCCGCTGCGAGAAAACCCATCCCCCAACCATGCTCCTAGTGTGTATGGATCAATGGGTAGGTCAATAGATGCAAGTTCTAGTGGGAGTGTTACAGGAATAGCGTGGTTTGCTCGACCTCCACGAACTGTAAGTGTGTCAACAATCTCTTGCGTTGTACGCACTGTACCGGTTGGTGGTGGTTTACGGTTTTTAATAGATTCAACTTTGTTACGCTCAGCTACCGCAATTGACTTATATTGGCCTTGTGCGCCCGTAGCTCTTGATGGCCTATTCTGTCTGCGCATAGTCCTAAACGTGTCGTTTCGTTTTGTTAACGCCTCCAACTCTTTAGCGTCGTATGTTAACCATAGATGTTCGTCATTTGTAACTACTGTTGAACCGTCATCAAATGTAAACTTCCATCCAGGTACGTTTTGGATTTCAGACATCGCCAAGACAGTGTATGTTTTCCCATTTCTACCAAATACTGTGTTGCCTACTTCTATATCTCTTACTTTTTTAAATCCTTCGGGTGTTGGTAAAACTTCATCTAAGCTTATCAGCTTACCTCCACCGGCCGCTCCACCGAATAGCACTTCTTGTGCTTCTGTTTTGAGGAAAACTTTTTGTGTTATGCTTGGTTCTTCTACCCAGTAGTTGGAGCGTCGTGGCTCAAGGTATTGTCTGATTTTTTCCCAATCCTGGGCGTCTGTAGACATATGTGCTTGTCTCCTACCTGTTTTAACGGTAAAGTATACCTATGAAAAAATTTTTCACACGTTCGTCTGCTGCAAATTCTCTTATGGTAGCGGCCATTCTTTTGATTGGCGTTGGTGTTAGTATACTAAGTTTAGGGTGGGGCTTGGCAAGTGCTGGCGCTGCGTGTGGAATTTATGGATATTTGTTAGGGGCTGAATAATGGCTTGGAATTCTGGGGTGAATAAAGCGGTAGGTTCTCAGTTGGGGGCGGGGGAGAAGGCTGCTAAGATTTCGGTTGGTGCTCCTATTTCTTATAGTCCGTCAGTTCAGGTGAACAGTCAAATGAATAAGGGTTATTCTGATGGCTGGGATATAACGAAGGCTTATAAGGAAGCTATGGCAAAGGTGACGTGGGTTTACCGTGCTATTAATGTGATTGCTTCTAATCAAGCCAGTTTGCCTATGATTTTACGTAAGGATAACAGTCCGTTTGGTGAGATTGTTAACGATAATCCTTTGTTGAAGATTTTTAATAATACCACAAATCTTGGTGAGAACGCTTGGGCGTTTAGGTCTAGGCTTAGTTCTCAGCTGCTGCTTAGCAGTCGAGGTGTTTTTGTTGAGGTTGTACGAGATCGTGTCGGTACCCCTGTTGCGCTACATTTATTGCCCCCTCAGAACACTGCACCCATTCCTGATGAAAAGAAGTTTGTGAAAGGGTTTGAGGTTAAGATTACAGCGTATCAGGCTAAGATTTTGAAGCCAGAGGATGTTATTTGGATTCGTCAGCCGCATCCTTTGGACCCGTATTTGTCTATGACGCCTATGGAGTCTGCGGGGATGGCGATTGAAGTTGAGACGTTGGCAAAAATTTATAATCGCAACTTCTTGTTAAACGATGGCCGCCCGGGTGGGTTGTTGGTTCTTCGTAGCGAGATTGATGAGGCGGACAAGGAAGAGTTGCGCAGTAGGTTCCGTGGTGATCTGAGCCGTACCGGTGCTGTGGGTGTGATTTCGTCTGACGACGGTGCAGATTTTGTGGACACTGCTGCGAGCCCACGGGATGCTGCCTATCAGGCGATGCGTACTATTTCTAAGGAAGAGATTCTTGCTGCGTTTGGTGTGCCTGAGTCAGTTATTGGTAACGCATCTGGTCGAACGTTTGCTAACGCTGCCGAGGAGGGCAAGGTGTTTTGGATGGAGACTATGGGTCCCCATTTGCAGTTAATTGCTCGCAGTTTTGATCGTATTGATGATACATATTTTGTGGATTTTGATACTAGTGGCGTGCCTATTATGATTTTGGCGAAGCAGGAGCGTGAGCGACATAATTTGACTGAGTTCCAGCAGGGGCTTATCTCTGTTAATGAGTATCGTGAATCGTCTGCTCGTAAGAAAGTTGTTTCAGAGCTTGCTGATTCGCTTTTGTCTAATCCTAACTTGACTCCGGTTGGTAATACGGAGAAGCCTATGGTTAGCGAAGAACAGGGGGCTGTGCCTCCTGGTGCCCCACCAATGCCTGGGGCTCCGCCGATGGAAGGTGCCCTACCGGCTGACGGCGCACCCCCGATGACACCTGAGCAAGCGGCTCGTTTTGCGGCAGGCGCAGCAGTGCCTCCCCAGATTGAAGCTGGGGTTTCTTTGCAGCAGCAAGCCACAGCAGCGCTGCAAGAGCAGGTTACCGAATTTAGCCCAGAGGAGGGTGCGTTTGTACCATTTGGGTCTGTTCAAGGGACACAGCAAATTGAGTTGCCTGCATCTGAAGTTCCTAGCGAGCTAGAGGAGTTGGAGGAGGATGAGAAGAGCCTCCCTTTAGATTTGAAGATAAAGGAGCTGGAGAAGCTTCTGCTAAAGTAGACTTTTCTTCTTGGGACGAAAAAACTCTGTATAGAGTGAACTCTTTTGAAGATAGGGTGTCTGCTGCACTTGATAAAATTTTTGATGAGCAGGAGCGTTTAGCGCTTGCCGCTGTTAACTCGGATGTGTCGAAGTCCATTCTAGCGGCTGGCGTCTCTGCTGGAGTTGAGAATATTATCACTTCTGCTGATTTGAGACAAGTTTCCGAGAAGCTTCTTCCATTGATGCAAGATATTTATCGCAAAGCTGTTGAGGATACAGTCGAAGAGGGCTATGGCTCTGAAGTTAGTGAGCCTACCGAAACAGCGGCTGGGTCTCAACAGATTGTGGTTGTAAATAATTTCAATGATACTACGCAAGAAGAAATTAAGTCGGCGTTGACTACTGCGGCTGTTTTGACCGACGGCGATGGCGGTGATGTGGATGTTGCTTTGAAGTTAGCTTTAGCGTACTCATTGATAAAGTCTATTTTCAATAAACTGCGGGCGTCTCGTAAAAATCTTATTTTAGAGACTGCAGTGTATGGTTCCTATAATCAGGGTCTTTTCGATGCCGCTGTAGCCAATGAGGTGGCGACATCCCGCACCCTAATGAAGCAGTGGGTGTCCATGTTGGACGGTAAGGTTAGGGACAGCCATAGGGCTCTCCACGGGGATAAAGTGCAGGTAGGTGCTCCTTTTTTTGTAAATGGTGTTGCTATTAGGTTCCCCAAGGACCCCCTTGCCCCTCCCAATTTAACTATTGGCTGCAGGTGCGTGCTTAAGTTTTCAATAAACTAAATTATATAAAGTCATATTTGAAGCCTGCCATTGTAGTGTAAGCTATTTTGGTAGGTCTAGTCTTTTTAGGAGAGTTATGAGCGTCATTGAAGTTACAGATGTAGCGTCTGACACAAGCTTTAAAGCTATTTCCGGTCAGATTGGCATTGATAAAGCTCAAGGAATTGTTGAGGCTTTTGTTTCTGGTATCGGCAACAAAGATTCAGTTGGCGATATTGTAGTTTCTGGGGCGTTTAACGGCTCACTTAAGCGTCGCAAGCCTCGTGTGGTGTGGGGGCATGATTGGAATCAGCCTATTGGCAAGGTTTTAGAAATTTATGAAGTCTCAAAGTCTGATCCTCGTCTTCCCGCAAAAATGAAAGATGCTGGAATTGGTGGGTTATACGCTAAGGTTCAGTTCAATTTGAATACCGAAAGAGGCCGAGAAGCCTTTGCCAATGTGGCCTTTTATGGCAATGATCAAGAGTGGTCGATTGGGTATAAAACGATTGTTGCAGATTTTGACGCTGTATGGCAAGCGAACATGTTGAAAGAAGTAGAGCTTTACGAGATTTCACCGGTACTTCATGGCGCAAATCAGCTGACTGGAACAATCTCTGTCAAAGACGATGAAAACGGTCGCACATCCAAGGGTTGGCACACTGGAGATGACGATAAGGATGGTCCTATGAATAGTGTGGACGCAATGTCAGAGCGAGTTGGCCAGGCTCTATCGCAGGCGCTTCGTAAGCCTGTTCAGATCTTGGAAATTGATGGCGATAATGTTGTTTTCCAAACGGGAGAAGATATGGTGTGGTCCGCTACCATGTCAATGGAAAACGGACAAATGATGGTTGGCCGTCCCACTAGGGTAAAGCCAACGACGACATATACTCCTATGGGGGATGACGCTCCTCCTTCTATGATGATCAAAGACCCTGACGCAAAGGGGATTCTTGAAGACGAGTACGCCTTTGCTACTGCTAAGATTGCTGCGGCGTGGTCGATTACTTTAGGCTGCACTGGGTATCACACCCACGGTGGTGGATTTGTTCCTTGCGATACTCATGAACAATATCTTGCCGCAATCAAAAAGTTTGAAGAAAACGGCGGGGTAAATCGGGGTCCTGCCCATGACGACATTTTAAATGTTGATGTTGATGAAACTAAGGGTGCAGGTACTGGCTGTTCATGTGACACCGAGGAAAAGGGTTACGGGCACAGACCAAAAGAAAAGCCAGAGTACCTTAAAGACCCAATGGCCCTTCTACTCATGGCCTACAACGAGATGTTGAAGCTACGTGGGGCATCGGACCTTCGTGACGCAACACTAGCCCTCATCAGCGAAGTTGAGGGGTTTCTCACCGAAGCGCCGATGGCTCGCCCAGGAGAGCAGGGCGAAAAGACTGAAACTGGTCTGGTCGTCCACGTAAAGTGCGGAGAGGCTGCCACCTTGGATCTTGGTCGTGCTTTGGGTAATCTTCCGGTTGTGGCTCGGAAAAGTGAATCCGGTGTTGATATTCACTTTACGGATGAGATGAAGGAAGAGTGGTTGATGGAGAAAGTTGCCATCGCCTTGTCGGAGCTTAAGTTCGACGTTGATATTGCAGTAACTAGACCGATTGACACCGGTTCGGGTGTTCAGTAAGCTATTCCATAGAATATACAGGAGTAACAATGAGTGAAAACTTTGATGAAGATCTTCAGCGGTTTGAGGAATTGAGCGCTGCAATGGAGCCCTCTGAGGGTGATGAAAAGGGTGTGCATATGGATGAGGTCCGCAAGGGCGCTCCGTCCGTGTTTATGACTGATATTCGGTTTAAGGAGTCTTTGGAAACTGGAGACCTTCTTTCGGAAGAAGCGTTTGCTGATCTTGATGAGGATGACCAAAAGAGCTATGAGCTTGTAGAGATTCTTGATGAGAAGGGCGAAGAGCCGATGGGGTGGGCATACCGCTTTAAGGCTGATGACATCGAAGATGTTGAAGAAGCTCTTGAGGTTGAGGAAAAGACTGAGACTGATGAAGATACTGAGGTACCTGAAGAAAAGTCGGATGAACCAGAGGACTTTGAAGAGAAGACTGAAGAGGTAGAAGCTACTGAGGAAAAGGTTGATGATACATCTGACCCTGTTGCGGAACAGTTGCTCAGCAAAAGGGCTGCTGACATTTTGGCTCGCATGCGTGCCCCTATGGAGGAAGCCGTTGAGGAAGAAGAAAAGGCTCCTTCAATTTTCTTGACCGATATTCGGTTCAAGGAGATGGTAGAAGATGGTGAGCTTATTGAAGAGGAAGAATTTGCGTCTTTGGATGAAGATGCAAAGGGGGCTTTCCAGCCTGTAGATGTTTTTGAGGAAGGCACGGGTAAGGGTTACGGTATGCGGTATCGTCGCAGGAGTCCTATGGAAATTTCCGCTATGCGCAAGGGTGGAGATGACACTGGCGAAAAGGCGGCTGAGGGCGGTGACGATGCTGAGGACGTGTTTGCCTCCGCAGAGGCGGCAGAAGCACGGGCTGCTGAGCTTGGTTGCGCAGGGACGCACCGGGCTGGCGCTATGTGGATGCCTTGCGCTACTCATGATGAGTGGATGGAGTTAAGTGCTGCTGCTAAACCAGACGAACCCGAAGCTGCACCTGCTCCCGCTCCCGCTCCCGCTGCTGCCGCCCCACCGGCAGCAGGCGGAATGGCAATGCCAGCCAAGGAAGAATTCCTTTGTGGCTACCAGCGCAAGTCTGTTTCTGAATCTTGTGGTTTTTGTACAGGCGGTTGCGCATCTCAAGACGGCCTTCCAGGGCTAGCAGACATTGAAGCCCAGGTTAAGGAAGCGTACCTTAATTCTGAAATTATCGGATCTGGCTACTCATCCAACGACGACGTGTTTGTTGTTGATGTGAAGCGTGAAGATGGTTCGCTTATTGAAGTATTTTTGACTGGCGACGGCGATGAGTTGGGGTGGCTACGTCTGAATGAGAGTTCGCTGGAAAGCAAGTCGGCTGAACCAGTTGATATTATTTCTAAAGCAACGGCTGAAAAGCTTGCTCTGGATGCGGTTGATCAGCTAGGCTTTAAGGCTGAGGCAATGTCTATTACAGTGGATGTGTACGCTGAGCAAGATGTCTATGTAGTCGAAGCAGACTCTGAAGAGAAGAGCTTTGATGTTTTTGTTTCAGCTGACGGTAAGGTGCTTGGCTATGACGAGTACAGCTATTCTGAGCCGATGGAGTTGTCCGAAGAAGATGAGATCAAGGCGCTGGAAGCTGAGCTTGCAATTAAGCGCTTGTACTCTCGGGAGCAGCGTGAAGAAATGGCGGCCTCTGGAGAAGCTTTAGAAGATGGATCATTCCCAATTGCGGATGAAGCGGATTTAGCCAACGCAGTTCAGGCGTTTGGGCGGGCGGCTGATCCTGATTCCGCAAAAGAGCACATTATGAAGCGGGCCAAGGAACTGAAGCGGGAAGATATGATTCCTGAGGACTGGAAAACATCCACGGAAGAAGTCATGGAGGCTGCGCCCGCTGATGGGGCAGATGGTGAAGAAAAGGCAGCAGAAGATTTAGAGTTGCTGCGTTCACTTTTGGAGTTTGAAGAACTTGAGGGTGGCATTTCTTAACGAGGAGGCGTTGTGCGTCCTGTGGAAATTTCAGAAAGGATTGCTGAAGCTAATCAAACTCTAGCAGCACTTAATTCTAGTGCTGTAATTGGCTACCATCGGGAGCGTGAACCAGTAGAATATGTGTACGAGGGAGATAAAGTTTCGTATTTATCTCTTGATGTTAGCGAGGGCCTTGATGACTGATATGCATGTTAAAGCTCCAGAAGTGGGTCCTAACGCTGACGCTCTCACGAGCCTCACCCGAGGACGAGGGCCTCGCCGTGGCAACCTTGAGGCGTTGTTCCGCTATTGGAGACCCATCCTCAAAAAGCCAGGTGGCTTCCGTCGTTGCGTCGTTATTTTGATGGATAACCCAAAGTTTGGTGGTAAGCCTCAGCGTATTTGTGCGTGGTTGCATCATGAGCTTACTGGCAAGTGGCCTAATGAGGGTAACCATCATGGCCGTGGCGGCCGCTCCGGTGGGGGCCGTCGCCGCCGCCGTGGTCGCCGTAAAAAGTCGTTTTCTGTCGACACTCTGGTGGGAAACTCCCTAAGGGAGACCGTTCGGGAGTCTAGGTCTTTGGGTGGGGTTATGTCTCAGCCTATTGATGGTCGCCAAAATGTTGTTGAGATGAAAGCTGCCATGTTTTTGCAGCGTTATGAAAGTCATGTTTTTCCAGAAGTAGTTACAGATGTTAAGCGGGTGGGTATATTTGGTGGTTCTTCCAGACTTGCTCAGGGGGCTCAAGCTGTAGGTACCGCTATTGCCCCTGGGGATATTTCTGATGTTCGGAGTCCTGTTCGTAGCCAAATTTATGAAATGCTTACCCCCGGTTTCGGATTTAATATTCCGGGCCGCACCCCTCGCCGCCGTGGGGGTAGGGGTGCTCGTAATAAGTTTAGGTGCCCTCCTGGGTACGAGAACGGCGGAACTTTTACTAATTCTGAGTTTAGTACTTGTGGTGCCCAAATATTAGGCATACCAAAGTTTGGGCCGGGTGCGCCGACTCTTGCTGCTGCTAGAGAGTTGGCTTCGCTTGCTAGCACTGCGGGCCTTGTTCAGGAAATTGGTGATCTTCGAAATAACTCTAATCCGCTAGATATTATTCGTGCTGCTCAGATTCCGCAGGCCCCCAAGAAGGGGTCCCCAACTCGTGCCCAGACTTCTATTGATTTTGTTCTTCAGCAATATTCTGAGTTAGATTTTCCGATTAAGGCAGTTCGTCGGGACGGTGTGATTCTAGAACCGGTTGTACCCGTTCAGCGTTTAGCGCAGATGAATGAGTTTGATGACTTAGCGGACGGTAATCTTATTGATAAGTATTCTTCAGGTGTTATTGGTGCAGAACTAGTGCCCGCTTTTAGTTCGGGGTTGAGGGCTGTGTATGTATTCATCCCTGGTGTTGGCGCTGTTAAAATTAATCGGGTAGGTGGAGAGCTGTCCCCTGAAGAGCGAGCGGGTCTACTACGAAGGTTCTCTGAAGGGATAAGCCGTGCCCCGGACATGCCTGATCCATCTGAAGATTTGAGGGCGTGGGCAGACGCTTCAAATGGCAGGTTTACAGTTGAGTTTGGCGAGGTGACCTCTAATGGGTTTAATGTTTCTGAGCCAAAGAATGAGCTTTTGCGTGTTGTGGCGGCTGGTGGGATTAAGAAGACCGTTCCACGGTGGGTGTATGAAACCTTTATGTCTCGTTCAGCCCCACGTCGTGCAAAGAATGCACCTATTTTTGAGATTGAGTCTGAAGAGAAGTCGTTAAAAGTTTTTGCGTTTGATCTTCCAACTCAGCCATTTGAGGCGGAGTTGCTAATGAGGGGCGCTCAGGCCTACAACAAAAATATATCTACTAAGGTGGCTACGTTTAGGTCCCTTTCGTTTAAGGCTCCTTCTGCTCGTAGGATTGGCCGCACGATTGGTGAAACTGCGGGTTCGGTTGGCGGCGGCGTTTCTGCTGTTTTTGACTCTGGAGCTAATAGGTTTAGGTGCCCGCCTGGTACTCGTCATGGTGGTCGGTTTTCTGATCAGTTTGGCCGAAATTGTGGGGGTGTGGCGGGTCCTCAGGCGTTGAATCGCTTGCAACAGCTTACAAACTTTTTTCAGGAGGCGCAGTCCACTATAAATCGGTTGAACCTTTCGGGGGGTAATGGAGATCTTGATCGGGTTACGGATATACCGGAGTTGCGAGAAGCGCTAGAGGATGCTAAAGCGCAAATAGCAGAGTTTGATACTGGCGATGCTGGGATGCTTGGTCCTGGGCTTCTACAGCCAACGGAGCGTACTCCGTTGATTGGGTTGCGTTACGTTGAAATTCTTGAAAGAATGAAAGCGGATGAGCGCCGTCGAGAGATTTTTGAAAATGTTGATTGGAACAACCTTGAAGAAGTTAGAGAATTGTTTAGTACGCTTGCAACTGTGGAGGCTGGCAGGTTAGAGGTTAATCCTCCTCAGACTCCTGGGGAGCGTAGGCGTGCGGCACTTGTTGACAATAATATTGATTTGTTTGGGGCAACTTTACAGGAGGCGGTTGGAAAAAACTTGGGAACTATTGATGCTCCTGCCCGTCCTCGCCGTGCTAGACGGGTAGAGGACCCTGATGCCGTAGATCCTTCTCCAGAGGTGCTTGAGCGGTTGCGGCAAGGTAGCGAGCTTCTACCAGGATTACGGGATCAGCTACGTCGTTATGACCAGTTCGACAATCTTCGCCCCGGCGATGAGCATCCTGACCGACCTGGGTTTTTCCTTACTGAAAATGGCGGCTTTGAAGATCGGTTTGGTAGGCCGATGCCTCTTTTGGGGGGCGGCCGTAGCGGTTCTGGGCGAACAAATGATCGGAACGCTGTAGATATTACTCCAGAGGTGCTTGAGCGGTTGCGGGAGTACGCCGATCCTGATAGTGAGCTTATGCAGCGATTCAGCGAGCAACGAAGCCGTCAAGAGATCATTGACAATCTTCGCCCCGGCGATGAGCATCCTGATTTCCCCGGCTATTATCTAGACGACAATGGTGGGTTGAGGGACCGAACTGGGAGGCCGCTACCATTGAGGGCAGGACAAGCCGACTTACCTCCACGCCGCCCCCGTGTTAATCCTAACTCTGAAGCCGGATTTGTGGAAGCTGCCCGGGCCGAGGTTCCTGATGGGCCAGACGCAGCGTTTGAACGTGACAAGGCTGAGTGGAAGGCACGTAAGCGGTATTGGATGCGCACTCTTGCAGAGATCGACGACTATGATGATCGACGCTGGGTTCAGCGGTTGACAGACGAAAACTTACAGCGATACGCTGACCATTTGTCGGCGGAAGATCAGCGGGGAGACGAAATAAATAGTTTTCAGGAGAAAATGCGGGAGTTTGTTCGGGCTGAAATGGAATTTCGTGGTCTCCGACGGCCTGACGCTATTGAGCCAGGGGATCTTCCAGATGAAGCTGATGAGCAGTTTGATGTTGCCGAGTTTCAGGCAGACCTTGTTCAACGCCTTGAAGAAGGTGGGCTTGACCTGGGCAGTTTTTCGCAAGCAGAGTTGGACGACATTCTTAAAAAGCTGGACAGGGTTTTAGAGGATAATTCTGAGCCTGATGATGGAGTTGTCTGGGCGGGTATTAGAGATGCGCTCAGAGATGAGCAACGACGCCGTGATGCTCTGCGTATTGGTTCAGGCGTTGGTATTAATGAGCGATTTGATTTGAATGATCCCGATGGGGTTATTGACGCTTTAGAAGAGCTTGATGAGCGTTTGGATGTGGCGGAGGATCTCACGACCAGAAACCTTCTTGAAAGAATGTCAAACGAAGACTTAGGTTTCTACTTGCGTGCTGTTGACCGAGCAATAGAAGAGTTTGATGATATTGACTTGGCTCGTCTTAGAGATGATTTATCTCGTGAAGTCAATCGGCGCAATGGTGAAAAACCTGACACCCCTGATGTTGTGAATAAGCATTTCGATGAACTAGTCAACCGTTGGGAAGCCCTCGACGCCGGGGATATGGGGGCTCTACTATTTGCCCAGCTTTCCGATGACGACGTTGTAAAGTTCAGAAACGCCTTAGCACGATATGACGGTAATGATCCTCGGGCTGAAATGTTCCGCAGAGAGCTTGATAAAGTGTTTGAGGAGCGTTTTGGTGAAGGCGGATCGAAACAGCATTCACATCTCCCAGGTCAAGAATTAGATGAAAAGTTTGATTTGTTTGTCTCTAAAGATATTGAAGCAGCCTTGCGGGAAATGAACGAACGGATGTTTGCGTTCGATGATTCTGACCGTCTAGGAGTAACGCAAGAGTTCTGGGCTAGCCTATCAGATAGAGACTTAATGTTTTACGAACAGCTTATATTACGTGCTGGTAGCGTGTTTGGTGAGGATAATTCTGAGCTGCGTTTGGTTTTGCGAGACTTCTTCACCGATATCAGGGAGGAAGTAGTTCGCAGAGGACCAAACATGGGTCGTCGCCCTGCGCCTCGTACTGACGCCCCAAGCGAAGCAGCTATTCGTAATGTGCGCAATAGGTTCCCACGTCGTGGTTTACCAGGGCGGGCTTACTGGCGGGATGAGGATTATGATAGGGGGGATGGACCTGAGCTTGATCGTCGTTTTGGTAGGTATTATGATGATGGCAGTGGGGTTCTTAATGAGCGTGGCCGTTTGGTCAATAGGGTAATTAAGGAGGATCGTGCAGAGGGTGATCTGAGGCCGGTGGATGATGACGCCCAGTTTAATCGGTTTGCTGATCCTGAGTTAGCTATACCAGCCGCCGTGGGGAACATCTTGTGGAAGCTTTCTCAGCAACTGAATGATAATCCTGAAGTGTTTGCTGCGGCGGTGTTGAACGCTTTTCAAGAGGCTGCAAATATGTTCAGAGGTGGGGTCACCGCTCGTGAGAAACTTAATCTAGACGCTTTGCGTTCCTATGTTGATAGTATTGGTGATCCGCAAGCTAAGCGGCTTGCCACTATGCGGTTAAGAAATTTCAGGGCCTTGAATGCTGCTTTGGATGCCCTTGATAGGGGTGATAACGATAGGGCACTTCGTGCTTTGGCTATGCTTAATCCTGTAGCTAGGAATAACTTGCAGCAATTGGTGGATGGTGCTCCTTCTCCTGAGGCTTTGCGATCTCCACGTCGTGTGTCGCCTGATTCGTTGGATAGGTTTACTCCTGATTTTATTGTGGACGCCGACGCTTACGATCTGAGTTTAGCTTTTGAAGAGGTCCGTGAGGCGGCTCGTAATGCACCCCCTGGCCCCCAGCGTGTTCAGGCGTTGCAGCTTTTGCGAGAGATGCGTCAAGAGTTGGCCCGCCGTCATCGTGCTGCCCGGATTATGCAGACGGATGAGGAGTATCTGGATAGGGTTATGGACCGTGCTCTTAATACGCAAATTAACAGCTTCGGTGACGCAGGGGCGTTACCTGCGGAAATGAACCGGTTGACTATTTTGGAATTGCGTGATGCCCTAGCTACCGAGCGTGGTAGGGTTGCTGACGGCACGGGTTCGATAGAGCGTGTTCAGCGCCTTGAGGCTGCGATTGCTGCTGTTACGGACGTTTATAATGCCCAAATTGGCCGTGATGGCCGCCGCTATGAGCAGAAACTTGAAGATGCTTGGTCTGCTATTTGGGGGTCGCCTGAGGATGGTATGGTTGTGCCTCATGCTGTAGACGACGCCTCTGGGGTTGCGGAGATACTTCGCAACGACTTTGGCATTTCGTTGGAGGATTGGCCTGAGCTTCGGCGTGATTTAGCTCGCCGGATTGATGGGTTGTCGGTTGATGATTATGCCCGTTTGACGGGTGATGATAACTTGGGGCCAGAGTATTTATTGTTTAATATTGATCGTGTCTTTGAAGATGCTCGTAGGTCCGAAATTTTCGAGATGAATTTACCGCTAGCGGATCGGAGCCGTGAGGCACTGGAGGAGCGGTTGGCGTATCTTGATAATTTCGAAATTGATGAAATTGCTAGATTGGCAAGACGCACAGAGGCACCGTCTCCTAATAGGCTCCAGCTAGATGAGCGGTTGCAGAATAATCGCAATAGAGAAATTGGTGAGCTTGAACTTGAGCTTCGCCGTCGTGGGGCTGAGCAGATGGGCAGCAATATTGAGTTTCCCGTCAACGCTGAAAATATTGGGTACGGCTGGATGAGCCCGGACGACTGGAACAACCTAAATGCTATGCCGACTAGAGATTTGCTTAATATGCAGCGGCGCATTTTGGCAGACAAAGAAGATACTCGGGCATATGCCGATAAGCTTGGGGAAATTAGTGAGATTCTCGATAGACGTAACCGGTTTGGGCCGACTGAGTTGCAGCAGCCAATCCATAATCGTAGTGATGCGGCGTTGGAGAATTTGCGGAACGTTTTGTCTAGTGAATTTATTAACCGGCGTGGGATGAACCCTGGTGCAGTTTTGAGCATGCAACGTCTTCGTGATGAGGTTGATGCAGAAATTGGGCGACGTGAAGCCCGCAATCAGGTTGGCCGGGCTGTAGGTAATAATGCTGATTTAGATGGCAGGCTTGGTCAGATTGCCAGGTACGATTGGAAAGAGGCAGCGGAGACTCGCCGGGCTAAGCGGAGGCAAAAGATTAAGGCTTTGGCCCAGCGCAGGTATGGGGATGATACGCCTTGGGACATTACGGCCAGCGAACTGTCTTTGTTGGGTGATCGGGAAGCTGAGTCTAGAGTTCGTGCGATGTATTCTGATGGCGTTGAAATGAATGTGGGCGAGATTGAGATTGATGGTGTAGTTTATCAGAAGATTATCCAGCCTGAAATTAATGATGTTTATATCCAGCGTGAGTCTGACACTGGCCGTATTTCGTACATTAATGCTGAGGGGGTTAATAACTTTATTTTGCGTGCTCCAGATGGCACAGAGTTTAGTGAACGAGGCTCCCCAAGTCACCTTGATGGCGGTATTGCGAGGACACTGAATTTCAAGTACAATGCCGACGGGAGGCTTTCAGCGAACAGCCACGCCTATCATAGTTATCTTGGTTTCAAAAAAACCATTGATGGGCCCAATGGGCAAAAGGTTGACTTCAGCGGCGGGGGCGCTTCTAACGAGTTTAATGACAACGCTGCCTTGTGGTATGGAGGATTGGGCATTCCTAAGTATAAGGTGTCTGCAGCGGCAGATGGGGTTGCGGTGTGGGCTCGGCATGGTTACCGTAATAGCGATTCCCGTCAAATTATTAGGCTTAACGAGAGAATGGAACTAATGCTTGAGCGGTACAATGGCTACAAGCTGGCTAAGGGAGATGGCAGGGAGATCACCGCCGAGATGCTACAGGCGAAAGCTTTAATCAAGGACGATATCAGGGCCGCCCGCATTGATACGATGCTTAGCGTGCATCGTGACCCCGATAGCCGTGCGGACCAGCTTCCAGCTCACCACGATTTTTTGGTGGCTCTGGATGGGCCTAATGGGGAGCGTAATGCGGTTGCGTTCCAGGCGTTCAAGGGTAGAGGGTTCAGAAGCTTTGCTATTGGAGGACCCGGACAGGATGGGGTGCCTGCAGAAGAGATAGCTGCTTTAGAAGCTGATGATCCTGACATTTTGGACAAAATGCAACAACTTGGCTATGACGACCACGGTGGTTTGTCGGGGGCACTGTTTGAGGCGGGTACTTACGATGTTCAGGAGCTTTTCCCACGGGGATGGTTTGATGAGCCTGATCCAGCTTCTAGGCCAGAAACAATTAATCAGCGGCTGAAAACGGCTGAGCGGTGGAGTGTTAATCCTAATCGTGTTCCTTTAGATGCAAATAATGACCCGGCAGGTGCCTTGCCTTCTGTTGCGGTTGGTGCCAATGGGATTGATGATCAGGCAACTGCTGTTCAGCGGCTGCGTGATGGTGGCGACATTATGGAGATTCCTGACTTTTTCGTGGCACAGGCAATCTTTGATAATTCAGATCATCCCGGGTCAGGTCATTGGGACCGGTCAGACGTTGTTAACGCTACGCCTCGTTATGAAGTTATTACGGGCATTCAGCGGGGGATTAACAATGCTGGTGCTGATCTGACCGATCTACCTAGTGGTATGACTTTCTTCCGAGACTCTGAGACTGGTCAGCTGTATGGGTTCAAGTTTGCTAATGGGTATTCATTTGGTCATTATGGTGGCGCTGTTGAGGTTACTGCTCGTATGTTGCAGGAGCGGATGGGTATGCAGGCAGGTCAGATTCGTTGGGACGGCCCGATGGGTGAGGACAATAACCCGAATGTGCCTAATCCGGGTACGACTCGTGGGTTGGTTATAGAGATGGCTCATAACTGGGTTCCTGAGGGGCGTGGTTTGGGCGATACTAATACTAATCTAAGGTTGCAGGATGCGGACGGTTTTGGGCGCAATATAAGAGCGACTTCTGGCAATTCCAGCTATTTTGAGGGGGGAATAGTAACTGAGCCTGACGGTACTGAGGTGGCTGTGGGGCCAGTAAATTTGGAAGATATGTTCCAGATGACTTTGTTGGATATGCTGTTGGGGAACCCAGACCGGCACGAGGGAAACTTTGGGATTTATGTTGATCCTGAAACAAATGAGCAGCGTTTGGTGCCTTGGGATAATGAGGCAGGTCTGATAGGTGGTGCCAGATTCGGCCGAGGGGGCCAGGTAGAGATGGGAAGGGTTTTGCGGCAGCAGGCTATGGCAGATGGGGACCCTGCAGAGCAGATGAAGCTGCTTCAAGCTGGGGGTTATGTGAGTTCTATTCATACGGCGTTGGAGGAGCGTATTCAGAGTGATCGAGAGGGGGCTCGGGAGGCTCTTAGTGCTGTGATGGAGCGCATGGCGTTTGGTGAAGAAATCGCACGTTTGGGTGATGATATTCAAGATATGGTTTCGGATGTGGGTGACGATTTGAGTCGTGACAACCAGTGGGAATTGGCGTCTCAGTTGCTCCAGCAGCGGTATGATTGGTTGTTGGAGCAGTTTGAGTCTAATAATCTAGACTATATTTTGGATCTAATATAGGGGAAGGGTGCAGTCATGAGGCGTTACGTGTTTTTTGATAAGTTTGATAAGACTCAGAGGGGGATTCTAACCTTAGAGGATAACGGAGATTTTTCTGCTGAGCCAGCGGATATGTTGCCGTATTTTGCTGGTATGGTGCGCTGGCTGGGCCCTGATGATAAGCCAACTTCTATATTTGATTTTGTTAAAAGTGGGTTGTATAATATGGATGTGGTTCGTCTTGCTGATGACGGAGAAATGTATTACATTGGGGAGGGCGACTGATGTACAAGTATTATGCGCTTGCTGATGGAAACATGATAGTCGCTCGGGTTAGCGATTCGGGGGACTCCGCAGTTTTTTTCGCTAAGCGGGGTTGGCAGGACGATGTGGATGCCTTTGAGGAAACCGTAGAAGTACGGAAAGCCCGTCAAGAATCGGCTCCGTATGACGAGGCTGTTCTTAAGAATGCCTTTTCTGATTTGGTTGAGATTAGTTCAGCCCTATTTGATAGTGCCGTAGGACAAATCAACACTTTCAATCAAGAGTACGATAACAATCAAGCACAGCTTGAGGGTATGACTGATCATGATATGGGGTTTTTTATTACTGAGTTTCCTGCACGCCGCCCACGTTTAGCTTCCTATGAGGATATTAACAAGCTGTGGACTGCTATGTTTGTGGTTTCTACGGGAGGGGGCGATGATGAAGGTGTTCGCACACCTGAGCAAACTCGTGCCGATCTAAAGGCGTTGTATTCTTTGTTGAAGAACGCTGAGAACACAAACGACGGTTCCACTATTCGTAATTTGGTTCGTTCTTTGGGTGATTTTGATACAGGTATTGTACCGGACCGTGGTTTGGTTGAGCCTGTTCAAAGGAGGGGTAATGGCTAAGGACCCATTGGAAGATCAGACAGTTCCGACTAAAGAGATGGCAGAAGAGTTATCTCGTATTTTGGGTTGTTCGGGGGCGCATAAAATTGGCGATGATGCGTGGGGCCCGTGTGAGTCTTCATCAGATTTAAAGAGGCTTATTCGTATGGGCAATCCTGCGTTTCGTGAATGGAAGAAACGTCAGGGTAAAGGTGGGTTTGAGGACTTGTTGCGCTTGAAGGCCGTTGGTGCCCGCAAAGGAATGTTTGATACGCAGGCTGAAGCTGAAATGGCGGCTGTGCGATTGGGTTGCTTTGGGGCACATCAGGCGGGGCAGGGGCGGTGGGCTCCTTGTGGTACTCCAGAAGAGCATAATGCTGTTCATGCTTCAGAGCCAAATGGTAGAAGGGTTTTACGGGCAGCTAAGCCTGCCCGTCGTGTTATTACTAATCCTAAGGTGTGGGAAAACTTACGGGAGCGTGGGCCGCTTCGCATAGAGACGCTACCTGGGGGTGGTTTAGTTTCTGGTAAGGCTGCCGCATCGGATTCGTTTAAGCCCACGGCTGGTATGGTTGAGGAAGCAAAGCGGGCTTTGGATTGGCGTAAAGAGTTTGGCCGTGGGGGTACTATGGTTGGTATTGCACGGGCAAGGGACATAGCTAATGGCCGCAATTTGCCGTATGCTACGGTGAAGCGTATGAAGGCGTTTTTTGATAGGCATCAGAGTGATTCTAAAGCGGAGGGGTATCGGCCGGGGGAGAAGGGTTTTCCTTCTAATGGTCGGATTGCTTGGGCGCTGTGGGGCGGTGATGCTGGGTATACGTGGGCTAAGGCTATTGTTCGCCGGGTGGAGGGTAAAGAGAAGTCTATTTTTGATTCGATTGAAGAGAAGCGTTTCTATACTCGTAAGCGTAGGGATGAGTACGCTAAGCGTGGATGGGCGCTTCCTGATGGGTCGTTTCCGATTAGGGATGTGGGGGATTTGCGAAACGCAATTCAGGCTTACGGGTTAGGTAAGAATCGGGCTGCAGCTAAGCGTCATATTATGAAGCGGGCGAGGGCGTTGGGGCGGACCGATTTGATTCCTGATAATTGGAAGCAGAGAGAGAAAGCTGCCCGTCGAGGCGGTGATCCTAAAACTCCAGCTAAGCCGTCTGAGCGTATATCGGGGTCTAGTAGAAATAAGCCAGGGTCAGCGTCCGGGAAACGAAACAATATTGAGTTATCTGCGGCGGTGAAGAACTCCTTAAAAGATAAGGTTAAGACACACAATGAGAAAATGCGGAGTAGCGATAAGCCCGACCGGACTGTTACGCTGGGGCGTTTAACGGCTGTTTGGCGTAGGGGTGCTGGCGCTTTTTCGCAAACGCACCGCCCGAACATGTCTAGGCAACAGTGGGCGATGGGCAGGGTGAATGCTTTTCTAAAATTGGTGTCTAGTGGAAAACCTTCAAACCCGAAGTACACGACCGATAACGATTTGTTGCCCGAGAAGCATCCACGTTATTCTAAGGGTTGAGCGGTTTTGCTAGTAGTGTGATATACGTTATTTTTGGTTTTTGCGGCGCTGTAAGAGATTATTGTTAAAGTTCCCGTGGTTGCCTTTACTTTGGTGCTAGCATAATAGTTGACTGGTGTCACTGCTTTTTGGGTCGCCTGTCATTAAACAGTAAACATGTTAAACTCAAACCTTAGGAGGAATGAACATGAGTTTTGATGAGAGTCGTCTCAATGAGCTGAAGGGTGCTTTGTCTGAGAAGATGGCAGAGCAGCGTCAGATTGCTGATTCGATGCAGATTGAGGGGACTACCCTTATTGCTGACGCAGAGAAGAAGGCTGCGTTCCAGAAGAATATGGTTGACATCAAGGAAATTAAGGGTCTCATTGAGGGTCTTGGTGAGCTTGAGGAAGTTCAGAAGTGGGCTTCGGAGCCGAATCAGAAGAGCGTGGCTGCTGCGGCAGATGCGGCTGCTGATCGTCGTCCGCAGGCTTCGACTGTGGGTGGTGCCTTTTTGGATTCGCCTGAGTTCAAGGATTTGCAGGGTGGCCGAAATGGTTACACCATGCGCTCGCCTTTTGAGGTGAAGAGCCTTCTTACCAAGGATATTCATCAAGGTACTCCTGGTGGGACCGGTTTTGCAGCCCCTGATATGTTTGGTGGAGTTGAGCGTGACGGTATTGTGCAGCTTCCGCAGCGTAGCCGCCGGGTTCGGGATCTTTTCCCTGCCCGCACGACTAATGCTGCGGTTGTTGAGTACTTCCGTCAGACCGGCTATGTGCTTAGCACCTACGGTACCGGTCGTGCAGTCACTCCTGGTACGCCGGGTGGTGACGGATGGCGTGCCGGGTTTGCGTCTGCGGCTTCGGCTTACATGGTACCTGAGCGTGATGGGAGTGAGTTTGGCATGAAGCCACAGTCAAGCCTTTCCTTTGTTGGCCGTCAGGCTCCGGTGCGCACTATTGCTCACTGGGAAGCTGCTCACCGTAATGTGTTGTCGGATGAGCCTCAGCTTCGTGGGATCATTGACAATGAGCTTCTGTACGGCCTTCGCCTTATGGAGGATCAGCAGATCCTTAATGGCGACGGCAGCGGCGACCAGCTTGACGGTATCCTCAACGACAGCGACATTCAGGCTTATACCCACCCGAACTTCTCACCGGGCTACGCTTCGGCCGCTTCAGCGAACGAGTCCACTGACACGAAGGCTGACGCAATTCGTCGTGCGCTTACTCTCGCCTACCTGGCGAACTACGAGCCCACTGGCGTGATTGTCAACCCGATTGACTGGGAAGACATTGAGCTGACGAAGAACAGCCAGGGCACCTACCTCCTTGCGATGTCGGTTGCTGGTGGCGCTGAGTCACGGGTGTGGCGGGTTCCCGTCATCGACACCCCTGCGATTGCTCAGGGCACGGCGCTGGTTGGTGCCTTCGGTACCGGCGCTCAGCTGTACGACCGTGAGGCGGCTTCGATCCGTATTTCGGAGAACTACGATGACTTCTTCACTCGGAACGCTATTGTTGTTCTGGCTGAAGAGCGCCTTGCCCTTGCGGTGAAGCGCCCCGAGTCGTTCGTTGCAATTACCTTAGGTGAACAACCATAATCGTAGTTTAACGGCTTAGAGTTTTGCCCCCGGGTTTCGGCCCGGGGGCTTTCTCTATTAGTCGTGGCTTTGCTATAATAGGGTATGCCAATATTTAATTTTGACGATGAAGATTCTGATGTTCCGATCCCTACGTGGACGCCCGATCAGATACAGAGCTTAGAGTCAATTAATCCTTTCTATGTACCTGGCATCGTTAACCTGTTAAAGTTTTTAGTTCACGAAAAAGGAACTTTGCTGGACAGCGTGCTTGATTTAACTTTTGTTTTACATTCTGTTGCCAACATGGATAATAGCGACTACACACTTAGCAGGACAGACGGTCTTGTTGCTATTGCGAGTGAGTTTTGTTTGATTGACTGTCTGTATGACGGATCGGTTTTAGCAGGAATTGAGATGTTAGATAACGCTGTACTGTTTTTGGCTTTGAACGATCAAGCAAATTTTGCTTTGGAAGCGGCAGTTTGCTTAAAAGACAAAAACTCCTCAATCATGCAAACATCGGCTGTGCTACCGTCACTTTCGCTGTTTGGGCATTGGGAAGAATTTGCGTCAACGGTACTCGCTTGCCTATTGACAAATGCTTCCACATCTAGTAAAATGTCTACACTGTTTAAAGTGATCAAACATCTAGACATTGGAGTGAACTCAGAAATAGAGTTTGTTGACCACATAAGAAAGCTGTGTGCGGTTAATCTGCTGTCCTTAAACATATCCGAAAGTAGTGATGCTGTAGTAAGCATTAATCACCAACCCGCAGGGCTGTTTCTTCTATTTTCGAACCAAGAAAAACTGGCTAGACGTTTAGCGGAGTTGTCCATCTGATAACTTTTTTGGACAACTGGTCTTTTCACAATAACTTGACTACTTACCGTTAGCACTGCCCGTTAGAATACAAGAACCATCATTTTTACGAAGACATATATTTAGGAGGATTCGCCGTGTCTTTTCTCATCTCAGACGATCATGCCAACTCTTACGCCGACAAGATGCCACCTTGGGGATTCAACGGTTTAGGGTACGTTACTTATAAACGGACGTATGCACGCCCGATTTTTTTGAATAACTCCGATGTTATTGAACGGACAGAGGAGTGGCATGAGACTGTGCAGCGGGTCGTTAACGGGGCCCAAGACATTGGCGCACAACTGTCTGAGGATGAGGCTATTCGTCTTTATGATTATCTTTTCAATTTGAAGGGCAGCGTTGCTGGACGTATGCTGTGGCAGCTGGGCACTCCGAACAACAAGCGTTTGGGTGGGGATAGTTTGGTGAATTGCCTTGGGGGTGAAACTGAGGTTGTTACTCGGGAGGGCATTAAGCGAATTGATGACCTAGCTGCTATTGGTTATGCTACGGTTATGACTGATTATGGTAAGTGGGTTAATGCTGATATCCGAAGCTTCGGTGAGCAGCGGCTTGCTGAAATCGTGCTTCGTCGTGGGAAGCAGGTAAAAACTGTTCGTGCTACCGCTGAGCATCGGTGGATTGTTCGTGGTAAGAACGGTCGGGAAGAGTTCTTTACTGAGTCTTTGCGACCGGGAATGAAGCTTGTTAGCATAAAAGGGCAAGGCACACATACTGCTGATATGAGCAACGATGGTGTTCGTGCTGGTCTAGTTTACGGTGACGGTACGGTTTATAACACGGGCGCTCGTGCGTTTGTTGCTAATGCTGATCTTGCAGAGCTTGAACATTTTTTCCTTGATTACAAGTCAAGTGAAAGTGAGCACGGTGCGACTTTCTACGGCCTTCCACGGTCTTATAAAGCTTCCCCTGATTACAATGAGTTCCGTGGTTATTTGTACGGTTGGCTCGCAGGGTATTTTGCTGCTGACGGGTATGCTCGTGATGGGAAGGGCGCTCAGTTGAATAGCACCAATATTAACTCGTTGCGTGCCGCCAAGGACGTTGCGACTATTATTGGTGTTGCTACTGGCCCTATTTACGAACAAAATCGTATCAGCAATCTTACCGGCAAGGAGAGCACCATTTATACTTTGCCGCTCCATATTGAAGATCCAGAGTTTTTCCTTTTGTCGAAGCATCGTGGAGATTTTGTGGGGCGTGCCAGCGTTGCTGATTGGAAGGTTGAGTCCGTTGGGGAGTATGGTGCTCCTGAGCCTGTTTTCTGTGCGGTTGTCCCTGAGACACACACGTTCGCTTTGTCCGATAATCTACTAACCGGGAATTGCTGGTTTGTGGATGTGCAGAAGCCTACCGACTTTTCGTGGGCAGTTGAAAGGCTCATGTTGGGCGGTGGGGTTGGTTTCTCGTGTGATAAACCTGAGCGTCTTGGTGTGGTGCGGTCTGCGTGGGTGGATCGTGTAGATGCTGATGATTCTGATTTCATTGTGCCTGATACCCGTGAGGGGTGGGGTGAAGTCATTCGTAAGGTGTTTGAGTGCTACTTGGGTGATGATGACAATCCACGTAAGATGACTTATGCTACTCATTTGATCCGCCCTGCTGGTGTTCCTATTAAGACTTTTGGTGGCACTGCTTCTGGTCCCGATATTCTTATTTCTGGTATTGAGAAGATTTGCAAGGTACTTGATGGGGCTATCGGCCGTACGATGACTTCTGTTGAGGTTCTTGACTGTATGAATATTATTGGGTCAATTGTTGTCGCTGGTAATGTTCGTCGTTCGGCGGAGATTGCTGTTGGTAGTCTGGATGATGAAGAGTATCTGATGGCGAAGCGGTGGGACCTTGGCAATATTCCAATTGAGCGGGCGATGTCGAATAATACTGTTTTTGTCAATGAGTATCAGATGCAGAATATGCCTCAGCTTGTTTGGGAAGGCTATGAGGGAAACGGGGAGCCTTACGGGTTTTTCAATCTTGAGGCTTCACGTAAGTTTGGGCGCATGGGTGAGGTTCGTCCCGATTACAGTATTGTGGGTGTGAATCCTTGTGCGGAGATTCCGTTGGCTAACCGTGAGTCTTGTAATCTGTCGGAGATTTTTTTGCCGATGATTGATTCTCGGGAGGAACTGGTTGACCTTACGCTGCTGCTTTATAAGGTTCAGAAGGCAACAGCAGCTTTGTCGTATCTTGATCCTGCGTCGGATAAGATCACTTCTAAGAACATGCGGCTGGGTCTCGGGGTTACCGGGGTTGCTCAGGCGTTGGATAAGGTTGAGTGGCTGGATCAGGCGTATGTGAAGTTGCGTGAGTTTGATATTGATTGGTCGGCTGAGCGAGGTTGGCCTGAGTCTATTCGCCTTACCACGATTAAGCCGTCTGGTACGCTCAGCTTGCTGCCTGGTGTGACTCCTGGGGTGCATCCTGGTTTCTCTCAGTATTTTGTGAAGCGGATGCGTATGGCTGCCACGGATGTGCTTGTTAACTATTGCCGCAGTAAAGGTTTCCACGTTGAGCCTTTGCGTAACTTTGATGGTTCTGAGGATGACCGTACCGTGGTGGTGGAGTTCCCTTGTGCGTTCCCTGAGGGTACTGTGCTTGCTGAGAATATGTCGGCGGTAGAGCAGATGGATTTGGTGCGTAAGCTGCAAAGGTTGTGGGCTGATAACTCGATTTCGGTAACCGTGTACTACCGTAAGGAAGAGCTTGAGGAGATTAAGGCGTATCTTGCGGAGTACTGGTCTGAGATGAAGTCGGTTTCGTTCCTTTTGCACAGCGAGCATGGTTTTGATCAGGCTCCGATGGGCGAGCTTACGCTTGAGGAGTATGTGGCCATGTTGGCGGCTACGACTCCTCTGGGGGAGAAGTTGTCAGGGTCAACGATGATGTCGGACGATGACCTAGACGACTCTTGTGCTACAGGGGCGTGTCCCGTTAGATGACCTAAAGCTGTTGTATTATAGCCTTAAAAGTTGCGGCGGGTTGCACCTTGACGGTATAGAGTATTTTTGTACCGGCAAGGTGACTAACCCCCTAAGGAGGATGATTGTGGATATCGGTTAAGGTGCCGGTAACCGATAAGGCGATCAAGTATCTGAGCGGGGTTCGGTCTCTTGCACCGGGCCCCGCTTCTTCCTATAATAGGGTATGAACTCTATGCGGGATTTCCATAAGGCTAAGCTGCATGTGGATTTGCAGTATTTGGCGGATATGATTGAAACTGTAGGGCTTTCAGAGACAGCTCCCATTGCAGATGATGGGGCTGTCTCTTTGTCGTATGGGCTTGCTTTAATCTGTGGTGCTAGGGCTAAGCCGTTCGTAGATGCCTTTCCCTACTGGTTGGAAGAGGTCCCTGCCGGGTATCGCTCACGGTTCTGCGCTTGCTGGGATGCTTTAGAGTTTGAGTTTGGTGAAGACATTGTGGTGTGGTCTGATAATGCGGGAACGTCGGAGACTGTGAGGCGTATACGCAGTTTGGCGAAAGAGATTGAACATTTCAAATTGTCCTCTTGACATCTTACCGCATATCGACTAAGATACGTGTATGAACCACACCGCACGTTGGAATCAGTATTATACAGCTTTGCTGCAGTACAAGAGCAGGTATGGTGATGCTAAAGTCCCAAGTGGGCACGTTGAATTTTTGGATTCTGGTGTTCCTTTGAATTTGGGCAATTGGGTTAGCTACATGCGGACACGATACAAGCAGGGTTTGTTGTCGGCTGAGCGTGTTGCTTTGCTGGAAAATATTTCATCTTGGAGTTGGGGGCCTGTGCGTCCTGGCCCGAAGTCAAAGGAAGTGGTGATTCAGCGGAATAGCGACATTGTGTGGTTGCGAGAGCATGAGGGTATGGCGTTGGAACAAATTGCCAAACGGTACAATCTATCTCGTCAACGTGTGTACCAAATAGTAAAGGAGAATAAGTTATGAGTAGTGTTAATCCCGCCGCTGAAGCAGAATGGGAAAAAGTATTGAATAAGCTTTCGCAGGAAAACAAGCAAGGAAACTTGATTGTCACAACAGCTTCTGCGATTTTTGCGATCTCGCTTGTGTCTGGCATATTGGCGTTTGCCGCTATGCTGGTGAATGCGGCGGTTCTTAGGGCGTGGCCGACGATTACCGTAGCCAGTCCGGGTATTGGTTACAGCGACGCTTTTATTATTTCGTCGGCAACTCTGGTTGCTTCGATGATGTTTTCAGCGACGTTGAGCGCTGTGAAGCGAGGGTCGCTGTGAGTAGTACGACGACTGCTTCTGTGGACAGCCGTGTAGGAACCTGGGATGCTGCTGCACTGACGCATATTAATTATGTTTGGTATGGTCATCGCCCCGGGTTTCTCGCAAAGCCTCTCCTTGTGGATATTCGCATGCATGAGGACTATCTTATTGACACCTATTTCACTTTGGGGAAGGAGTTGACAGACAGCACTGAGTGGATTAGGTTGGCGCAGCTTGCATTGGAGTGTCGACCCGAACTTGATTCTGATTTTGTTTGGCGAACTTTGTGCAGTAAGCAGAATGATTATGGGCCCGATAACATTGCCCGTTTTTCCCATAAGGGCCTCATTTTGAGGCTCCACGATAAGGTTGCTCGTTTAGAAAATCTGGTAGCTAATAATCGTGCGGCTACGAATGAGCCGGTGGAGGACACGTATATGGACATTATTGGCTATTCGATTATTGGTTTGATGTTGTTAGATGGGAGTTTCTTTTTGCCTATGGGATACTCCTGGCAGGAGTAAACGAAAGCTCGCCTCCTAATGCGGTAATATATTGTAGAAGATAGGTTTAAGGAGGCAAGTATGCCAGAGCCAATTGATATTGATGATACAGAGATAGATGTTTCCGATTTGCCGTCTAGACCTCGCCGCCCTCGCCGTCGTCGCCGTGGAGGTGGCCGAGAGGCCCTTGCTCGTGCCATCAACAGCATCCGCCGACGCCGTCAACGGTAATTTTAGTTTGTCTTAGCAAGATTGGTAGTTAGGTATGGCGTTAATTACGGTAAGTGACATTGTTACATACATGGACATTTCGTTCACTAACACTCAAGAAGATGCAGCCGAAATTGTGATTGAAGGGCTGCAGGCTGAACTTGAGGCATACCTTCGACGCCCTATTGAGCAACAGTCGTTTACTGAGACGTATAGAATTCCTGATCAGAGCCGAGGTGTTCCTAGTAACCAGTATCACTTTAACTATTCCACGGTTCCTGAGATTGACTCCCCGATGTCTTCTGGCGTCTACCGGTATCCTAGATTTTATACTCTGTATCTAAACAGTAGCCCGGTTATTTCGGTGTCGTCGGTTAGTCGCACAGCGTCTTCTCCTACGGCGTCTGCTGTGGCGTTGGTTGCAGAGACTGATTATATTGTTAGGGACTTTGGTATTGATTTGTATGATGTGTTTTCAAATGACCGTATAACGGTCACGTATACGGCTGGGCTGGATGGGGCGAACATTAAGGTGTTTAAGTTGTTAATGTTGCGTGCGGCTACCCGGGAAATGCAGAACATGCATGATGACGTGGTTGGCTTGAAGGACTTAACAACCCGTAATGTTGCGCCGATGGAGACAGGTTTTACTGAGCGGGAGCTTATGAGCATAAAGAAGTACCGCCGAGTGAGGGTGTCGTAGTATGGCGACAAGCACGAAAATAGATGTTGATACGAAGAGGCTGCGAATTTTTTTTGCGCAGATGATACGGCGTAGTAGCAACTTTTCACCAGTTTTTACGAAGGCGCTGCGAGACATTGAGAAGGAAGAAGCTAGACATTTTGCAAGTAGGGGCAGTGGGACGTGGCCTCCCCTTGCTGCTTCCACTAGGGCTCAGAAGCGGCGAGAGGGTTTCCAAGCGGATCTTCTGCAGCGCACGGGAGCGTTGCGTGATAGTTTGGTATCGGGAGGCCCTGGTGGGGTTCGTAATCTTACCCCAAAGACAATGGAGTTTGGTACTAGCGTAGAGTACGCTGGGTACCATTTTCATGGGGCACAGAAAGGCAACTGGCGGCTGCCAGTTAGAAATCCTTTGGTCCGGGCTGAAACTTTTGCCAATAGCGTTGCTCAGGATACTGGTGGGTGGATTGTTTATGGTAAAGGGTGGCAGGAAAAGCGGGCGGCTTCAGCGGTTCGTAATTTGAGCGATATTCTCTAGGATCGGAGGTTGACAAATGATGTCAGGTCCTCGCCTAGCTAAGGCGTATGTATCTAATTATTTGGCTAATGATCTTCCGTCACGGCTTATCACATATCGGAATCATTGGGGGTTGAGCAGTTCTCAGCTTCCTTCACCGGTTCGCTATTTTACATACGAGCCGTTTGCTTTGGACAAGTGGCCTACAGTTATTACTGTGGTTATGAATACGGCCAGTGTTCGGCGGGATGGTTATGAGGTTGATGCTGATCCGTCGTTCAGGGTTACTTACAATATGCGCACTTACATTTGGGCCCGAGATGGTGGTGCCCAAGTTGTTACTGAACAGCGTGACAATCTGACTACTGTTGTTAGGGAAGCTTTGATGGATGGGCCGTCGTTGTCGGCTTATGATTCTGGGGTTCCGTGTTACCCGAAGATTGATGAAAGTACGATTAGAGAAGAGTTTTCTGATCTTACTCTGATTAAAGGGGAGCGTCTTTTGGCGGGGGGCTACGTTTCGTATGACTTAGCTCTTGAAGAAATTGTGGACCATGACGCTTTGGGGTTTGTGCAAACGCATGAGAATACGGTGTCTAAGCTGCCTGTTACACCGAATGCACCCACTAATGTTATTGCGGTTGCTGGGGATACTCAGATAACTTTGGGGTGGACAGAGTCTACATGGAATGGGGGGGTCTATGAGATTACTGGGTTTAATATTCAACAAAGCACGGATTCTGGTGCGACGTGGAGTACTGTGGTGGCTGATACCGGCAATACTGATCCTGTGTATACCGTTACTGGGTTGACTAATGGGACTTCGTATTTGTTCCGTCTGGCTTCTGTGAATGCGGCGGGGGTAGGAGCGTATTCTGCATCGTCGCTGGCGAAGGTGCCCACGGCAGGATAGGATATAGTTATGGCAGCTATTCCTGGCCGCTGGGGCGGTCTTCGTTCAGAACCTTATAAACCTAATCCGCCTGATGCTGACCTTGATGGCATCATTCAGGAGCAGACGTTGTGGGAGCGCCCTAAGGGGTTTGTTTTTGCGATGGTGGATGCTGCTGGTAGGTTGGCTGAGGTTGCGGATGGTGCTGATCACCCGCCTGGGGTTGATGTGTTTAGGCAGAATTTTGTGTTGGCGAGGCGTGGCGATAACGGTGTGTTGGAGCGTGTTGATAATGCTCCGAGGCCGTCGTGGGATCGGGATGATTTGTCGGCCCGGGATAGGTTTGGTACGGTGGGTGATAGGCTTGGGACTATTGCTAGCCCGAAGTCTCCTTATGTGCCGATGGCTGCGGAGGTTGTTGATCCGCCGATTGATCGGCGGGCTGAGTTACGTAAGAGGTATCCTGGTATTTCTGATGCCGGGTTGGAGATGATGTTGTGGGAGCCCACGGATGATCCTGATGAGATTGATAGGCGGCTTGGGTTTATTGAGGATTTGTATGGTGAGGATGTTTCTACGAATTTGAGGCAGTTTTTGGATGGGGTTCCGCCGGGGGATCGGGTTGATGCTGATTTTTCTGAGATGGCCGATGATCTTCCTGAGGAACCTTTTTATGTTACTGTTTTTGATGATAATTTGGGGGATTATCCAACTGATGATGAGGGTGTGCCCGTTTTTGATCGCCGTATTGAAGATGTTGTGTATGCGTTTCGGACGCCATCGGAGGCCGCTGCGGTGTGTCCGCTTCCGGGTGCTGGTATAAATGTTGCTAGTGGTATGCCTGCTGGTTTGCGTGTGAAGCAGGAGGAGGGGGAGAAGTCGGGCTCGGGCTGTGGCCCCGGGGTGCGGCTCGGCAGGGGGGCTGCGCTAGCTGAGGCTTTTGCCCTACTCCCTGATGATAATACGGGCGATGTTCGGCTTCCCGCCGATGTAGCTGCGATGGATGCCCAGGATGCAGCTGAACAGGCGGGGGACCGTGGGCATGCTCTGCGACATTTGATTGATAAGTATAAAAGGGCGCACGCTAACAGGCAGGGGGAGGCAACGGATAAGCTTATTGGAGACATGAGCGACGACAAGGTTGCCCTGGAGATACTTCGGGAGTGGCAGCAGGACGAAAGGAATCTAAAAAAGCTTAAGGATATATTTGGCGAAGATATGACCTGGGACCTTTTTGAGGAGATGGCGGCTAGCCAAATTGATGAGCTTTTTGAAAATGAGGAGTTTACAAACCTACTGAAATCTGAAGAGATCCAAAATTACTACAACCACGCCCGCATGTCGTTGCGGTATAGGGTGTCAGTGCTTAGACATATGGTGCGGGAGACCAGGAGGACATCTGAAGAGGAGGGCCGCTGGGCGGGGGTGAAGAAGTTTGCGAGCATGATAGCGGTGATGTCAGCCAGGGATGACTGGGAGAACAATATGCGCAGAGCTAATGCGCTGGCTGATCTTTTGAGTAGGGACAAACCCTTTGAAGTTAGTGTTGATCGTCTTATGGCTCACACTCTTGCAAATGATGGCAGGGGGTTGCCCGGCTTGGGTACAAACTCTACACTTCAGCAGAGAGTTGATGCGATTCACGAGTTTTTATTGAAGGCGTATAAGGATAACCCAGAGGGACTCGCTGAAGCCAACGCCATGTTGGATGAGTTGATAGGAAAACTAAACGAGGTAAGTGAAGATGTTAGAATCGAATTAACTCGGGATGGAGATGGTGCCCCGAAGTTGTTGATAAAAAGACGAAACGAGGTAAGTCGAGTTTTCGAAGAGATTGATGGTGCCCCTCACAGCAAGGACCGTCCCTTGGAAACCCTTCCGAAAGGTTTCTCTTTTGAGAGCTTGAGGAAGCATCTAGATGTTTTAACGGACGAGCAGCGTGTGAGACTAGTGGTTCAGCCTAGCGCCTGGAGCAACGAAGGCGAAGAAGAAGCGGTGGACATACCTACTTTGGAGGCGTTGATAAACTTGCATTTGACTAGCAGCTCCGGTGCCGGGTCGATTCGGGCCGGTGGCGGGTCGGGCAATATTATTGGGGCGTTGGAAATTTTTTATGGCCATAAAACTATAGACGAGTTGTCTGGCCCTAAAACTGATGCGTTTTTTTGGTCGTTGTTTAGTGACGAGGTTAAGCGGCGGGGTGCTGTGGATACGCATGTACTGGTCGGGATGATTGATCCAAATCGGGTGCTTACTTTCATTTTTCACAAGGATAGCGGAAAAGACCGATTAAATATTGCGCCGGAGGGGTCAGATGTCAAGATTCCGTTTGATCCTGATAACATAGATTGGCAAAATGCTTACAAGGCTAAGTATGGTGGAGATTTCGAAAAGATTGATGGTGGGTGGAGGTGGGTGCCTACTGCGGGACCGAGGGAGAAAGGTGCGGAGTTTGTAGAAGGCGAGGCGTACATTGACTTTGTGAAAAAAGACGATAACTGGGCTATGCGTGGCACTGCCCCTGCTCTGCGGGCGGAGGGGAGCGGCACGGGCAGGGCTGGCTTTAAGAACATGATTAGAGGCGGCTCCGATGTACGGATAGAGGGTCTAGAGGGTGAAAAGTTGTCCAGTGATCGGGGATGGTCTTATACCCTAGAACGGGTGCTAGAGCAGACTGCGGAGAAGCATAACGTTTCTCCTGAAGTTTTGCAGGCAGCTATTTGGGAGTACATCCGAACTCGTAGATCTGAAGTTGTGATGGTCGAGGGTGGTTTTGATTATCCGATTAGGTCAGACCCTCATAATGCTGTACGAACTAACACTTACCTTACTGCTCCATCTGATTTAGTTAGGCGGTTTCCTAGACTTAGAACTAGGTCATCCCACGGCCCTAAGGGCGATCTGCAAAGCAAAGATATTTTGTGGCGTAGGGCAGAGCTTACGACAAGGGGTGTAATAGGTGAGCCTCTGACGGATGAGGATGTTCGTTTCCAAAGGCTGCTCAGTGTTTTAACTGAAGACGACATAAGAGTACTAGCCAAGTTGCGTGACCGCCGAAGAGGCTCGGATATCAACTACCCCCTCGGGAAGGACCGCCAAGTTGACTATGAAGCGATGGGATTGTCGCCGGGTCTCAAGCAGCTACTGGAGGATGATCCTGCCGTCGTGGGCCTCCTCGATGAGACGCTCATAATGTTTAACCCTGATGAGAAGTATGTTGATCGAAACGGGGTCGAACACACTGGCGTGGAGGTTGTAATTGCCATGCTAAAAGAACACCCCCCAAACACATTTCCCGTTGGGGAGGGGGGGCTAGGGTACGTACATGTGCATACGGATGTACCTGAAGGTGAGGGCTGGTCAGCAGTTACTGATGAAGATGATAATATTCTAGGGTATTTACGTACGGCCGACATTGCATGGTTAGAGAAGGCTCGTGTTTTAACTAGGTCTTGCGGTAGTCCCATAAACGAGTCATCGGCGTTTAGGGGCATTGAGCTAAAAGATAGAGCAGGGAGTAGTAGCTGTAATATTGTGTTCGGCGGGCTCCCTAGCGGTTTGCGTATTTCTCCACACTCTGAGGTTGCTGTCCCTGAAAATTTTGCTGATATGTCCCCTGAGGCTGCAGACGTAGTCGCCCATAATATTTTGGCTGGGAGAGATAGGTCAGAGTGGGGTGCCGAGACCCGTCTCAGTAGGGTGGGACTGTTCCAAGAGCACCCTCAGCATCGGGGTTTTTATTTGGGGGAAGACGGAAACTTTTACGATGCTTCAGACAACATGCTGGCCGATGATGGAGACATTGTGCCGTCACCGGAGTTTTTGGAAGAGAGCGATAGGGCGCTGCGTGCCCTTTCTGAAGGTATTAGAAAGTTCGATGCCGATGCCGCTAAGCGTGCTTCTCAGCGCCAGGACAGATTGTACGGGTCTAGTTCTGATGAGCCTGAGGCGTCACCTGAACTTATAGGTCAGTTGCGGGTGGCTGAAGCGATAGGTGATAATTTTGTGGCGAGCGTTAGAGAAATGGATGACCGGTATCGGGAACGAGTGGAACGGCCCGATGGCCGTGGTCAGTTTGTTTACGATCTTGACGAAGCGGCAAGGCGGGAGAAAATTAGAGAGATAGAAGAGGCGAGAGAGCAGTTCTCTCAGTCTCTGCAAAAGTTTTTTGATGAAGAGCGCCGTTACGATCCTGATAATCCTCCTACTGTTTTTATGAACACACGGTCTGTGGCTGCCCGTGAAGGGGCGCAACGTAGAAGTGGGGGCCGCCCACTCACTGAGGCTGAGGCACTAGAAGAGGCCGACAGGTATAGAGATATTTTTAAAGAAAGCCAGACAGCCTTGGATGAGCAGGCGAAGCGGAGTGAGGAGTGGCGCAATTCGGAGCGGCCTATGTTTATGGGACCTGACCGTTCCTATTGGTCCACGTCGAATATTGATTCTTTATCTGACTCTGATAGGGCAAGTAGGCGTTCTGATATTCAAGAGGGTCTCGATAATCTTTGGGGGGAGTATGGGACCGGCAAGGGTGGAGATGTCACGCAAAGAGTGGGGGACAGCGGCGGAGCTTACTTCCAACCCCCTTCAGATAAAGCGCCGGAAGAGTTACTGTCTACGTTTGCTAGCGAAAAGACTAGTGTCTTAGAGGAGCAGCTTCGCACCGGCCGCCGCCGCACCGCAGGTGGAGAAGTTGAAATGTCTGACGCTGACCGCCGGGAAGCACAAACTATTCTCGACTATTTGAAAAACACTTCCCCAGAGCAGCAGAAGAAAGATATTGTAGATTTCTTACGCAGAAATGTTGAAGATGAAGACACCGTTGTTGCCTGGCGTGCCAGCCCACAGACTATTGGTCTTGTCGCTGAGGATGGACGAATTAAGACTACGCACGAGTTGGAGTTTAGTCGCCCAACTGGGAGAACACGAGCAGACGACGTTGGTGCCACTAGCCCACCGACGATGCGTAGAGCATACGAAACTTCCATAGGGATTCCTGTTGATACCCCAGATGATGAACGTCCGGTTTCTGGGCTGGTTTCTTACGGTCCCCGCCGCCGTAGGGCTGCTGCCGATATTCTTGCTCAGCGTCAGGCTGAGTTGACTCCAGAAGAGTTTGCTCTGTATGATGTGCGCTCCGACCCATTGTACATGCAGGCAGTTAGTGGTGCGGCGGAAGATTACGGCACAGCTATGGTGGAGTTTAAGCGTGACACGAATAGGAATGCCACGTTTGTTATCGGTGACTCTTTGAATATTGGTGGTGTTCCTGCTGGTATGGAGAATGCTTCTGATGAGGAGTTGTTGCGGATGGTGTTTGATGACACGTATCGGAATGCCCCTAATTCTGCTGATGTGACTTCGCATGACCGGTTTATGGAGATGATGATTTTGGGTCGGGATGAGGCGCTTGGTGAGGGTTATGCGGGGTCTTGGCGGTTGCCTGATTCTAAGGTGGGCCGGGATTCGGGTTATCATGAGGCTCTTTTGCCTGGTGGTAGTGGTATTGCTGATGTGGAGACTGTGTTTTTGGATGGGCAGTATAATACGCAAGTTCCTGGCTACCGTAGTGGTCGGCCTTCTTTGGAGGTGTTGCAGGAGCAGGACCGGTGGATGAGCTTGATTCCTGACGAAGAACGTGATATGCTAGAGGAGATAGTTCGACTTAGAGGTGCTGATAGTTCCGAGGTGCAGTCTGCGTTAAATGCGTGGAAGCAGCTTCTTAACCAGTTTGATGAGTCTGAGAGTCGTAGGGAAATAGAGGAGACGTTAAAGAAATTGAATCAGGACTTGAAAATTCAGTGGCTTGAAAATAGGGGTGTAAGTTTGGAGCGCCGTATTGCCGCTGCTAAGGAACGTCTGGGCACTGATGATCCTATTGATCTTCTTATGCGACGTAATTTGGAAAAGCTGTTAGAGGGTATTCGTAAGCAACACGCAAACCTGCTTGGGCGTTGAGGTGTCTAGATGAAAAATAATCCGCCGCACAATTATTATCCGTTGGCTTTTAACGATGACGAAGTATTGTTGTTTGACGCAGATAGTTACGCAAAGAATGGTTCGTTAAAGGGCATGCTTGTTGGTTTGAGCGATGTTCGGCAGGTTCGTCATATCAGCATGTTTTTGTCACATGTGCCGGGTATGTTTTTTGTTAAACATCCGTTGGCCCAATTTTTCAATGTTGATTTGTATGCAAGTGAGGGTATTCCTGAAGAGTTGTTTACTGAGGATCTTCCCGAGATTCGGCTGGAGCGTGTATCGAAGTTTTTGAAGAACTTTTTGAATAAGATAGGGGTTTCGGTGGATGGGGAACCGTTTGAGTTTAGGCGACCTATTGAAGATTCTAGGGTTGATAGTGAGATTGAAAGTTTGTAGAAAGGTAATTTGTGATGGCACCGCATAAAAAGTTTACATTAGAAAGTGGCACTGAAGTTTCTGTTGATCGGCTTATTGCCGACAGCCTTGTGCGCCCTCGGGCTAGTTGGCCCATTCCAGAGGCAATGACGGAGAATGCGCAGGTAGAGTTGTGGAAGAGAGCCCGGTATGCCGAAGTATAGAAAGATCACAGGTGGTGGTAAAACTTACGTAGAAGCGATTCCTGCATGGCAGCAAGATTGGGAAAATCACGAGCTAGATCAGTGGGATGATGTTTATCGTGGGTTTGAACAGTGGGAAATTCTAGACCTAGTAGAAGAGTATCCTGACGCTACCCCCGACGAGTTAAAAGAAATGGCGTTGGCTGCACGAGAAAACGATTCCGACTGATAGTTCCATCCATATTCCGTCGTTGCATGGTAACATAATACTTGACAGAGCAGACTTTCGTCTGGCCCTCAGGGCAAGTCAATACGTATTGATATCGACAACGAAAATTGGAGGCTAAAAATGCCGGGAATTAATGTCACCACTGCAGTACGCACTGGTCCTGTCGGCACTACGGACATCGTATCAGGTCAGGCGTTCATGATTGGTGCAACAGAGCGAGGGCCGGTGGATGAGCCGCTTTTGCTTAGGTCTTTTCAGGACTACACCACGTATTATGGTAACTATCAGGCTAATTCGCTGTATATGCATGCGAAGACTTTTTTTGATGAGGGTGGTTCTCGTTTGTATGTGCGTAGGGCGCATGCGGGTACGGCGGCTTCAGCAACGGTTGGTTCGCTTGCTTTGAATGACAGCGCATCGTCTGCGACTATGATTGTGGAGGCTAAGACTCCGGGTCCGTGGTCGGCTAATTTGACTGTTCAGGTGCAGAACAATAGTGATGATAGCAATATTGCTGCTGGTTCGTTTAGGATTTTGATTCGTCTTGATGGTGAGCTTCTTTTGTCGACTCGGGATTTGGTTGATGTGAGTGATGCTATTAATGTGATTAATTCTTCGTCTGTTAATCATTTGATTGAGGCTTCTGATGATGTTACTTCTTCTAACAACCCTGATTCGCTGGCGGCGACTGCGCTTTCTACAGGTGTAGCTCCTGCTCCTACTGATACTACGATTGCCGAGGATTTGGTGGGCACCTCTGCGGGGGCAGTTTCCCGGTATGGGGATGGGGCGTTTAGCCCAAATTTGAAGAGTGGTGCCGTTTTGGCTCCTGAGAATGGTGTGACTGCTGTTTGGGCTGCTCTGCGTGATCATGCTGTGGCGAATAATCGTATTGCGATTTGTGATTTCAGCTCGGGCGACTCAGCTGCTACTGCTCGTTCGGCTGCGGCAGCCTATTATAGTGATTCGAGTGCGCACTATATGGCGTTCTACTGGCCTTACGTAAAGGTTCCCGTTCCTAACTCTTCCGAGTTGGCTACTGGCACTTCGGCCCTGATCGGTTCCACTTTGACTATCGCCCCGTCTTCATATGCGGCTGCTGCGAGGGCACGGGCGGTTCAGGAAGCCACTGGACCTTGGCGTGCGGGTGCCGGTCAGATTTCTTCGGCTAAGACGATCACTGCGTTGGCTCAGGATGTGACGGCGGCAACGGGTGATATTATGGACAACGCCAGGGTTAATGCTTTGCGTAAGGTTGGCACTTCTATTCGGGTGTATGGTGCCCGCTCTGTGTCAAATGATGAAACGAACTGGCGGTACATCACTCAGCGAGACACCCTTAACTACATTACGGTTGGGGTTGCGGACCGAATGGAACAGTACCTGTTTGAAACGGTTGACGCACGAGGAAATCTTTTCGGACGAATTCGTGGTGCGATTAAGGCGTTCCTTGAGCCCATTCGGGTTGCGGGTGGTCTTTTTGAAGCCTACGATGATGATGGTGTGTTGCTTGATCCTGGCTACAATGTTACGGTCAACAGCACTAATAACCCGACTAGCCAGCTTGCCACCGGCCTTGTTAAGGCTGATGTTGGTGTGCGTGTGTCTGGTGTGGCGGACCTTATCAATATTACGATTACTAAGAGTAATTTGTCGGCCCCTGTTATCTAAGGAGTATTTTAAATGGCTAAAGCAACTCAGAGGCAAATTGTCGGAGAAATTGCTCCGGTTCTAGATGTCCCAGGGCATTCCCCGGGGCCTCCTTTTCCGAAGTACTTTGCGACCGTAAGCGGCGGTGAGATTAGCGCTGCTGTTGAGAAAGTTTACGACGGTAATAGCACGTTCCCTGAGGTGCTTTGTGCTCCTTCAGAGATTGGCGATATTACTGTTAGTAAGTTTTACGACCCTGACGAGGACGCATCGAGGCTTAATCGGCTTCGGCAGCTTGTTGGTATGACTTATTATGATGTGAAGGTGTACACGCTGAATTGCGATTTGAAGGAACCGGGTTCGGAGCGGGTGTATGCGAAGGCGCTGCTTGTTGGGCTTACTGAGCCTGATGGTGATGCTTCGTCGGGTGCCCCGGCTTCGTATTCGTTGACTTTCTCAATCAGTACTGTGGCCGCTGCCTGATATAGGTAGATAATCATATACAATTGAAAATTTCCCATCTTGGCTGAGAGTGTTTTTGGCTGGGTGGGATTTTTTCTGTTTACTTGACGTGTGCCCAGGATTTCTGTATGATACTGGTATGCCCGGTACGCTTTGTCTGCTTACCGTTTTATATGAAAGAGGTATCAAAGATCATGAGTATGAGTGATGACATTTTAGAGGTTCCTTCTTCTGTGGGTGTCGTTAATCCTCCGACTGCGACACCGGCCCCGCCTACCCGAGGGTTGACGGTTTTGGATCAGTTGAAGGAAGAGATCGCTAGGGAAGTTACTCGGGACGACATTTTTATTAATGTGCCTGAGCGTAAGGGTGTTACTGTTTCGTTTTCCCCAAATATTGCCAATGAGCAGTTGAAGGCGTGGCGGCGTAATGCTACTAATCGGAAGACCGATGAAATGGATTCGGTTAAGTTTGCGTGTTACGTGGTTGGGCAAACGGTGACTGGTATTTATTTTAATGATGAGCTTGTGCTTGATGAGCAGGGTAACGCTGTTACGTTTGCTTCTCCGGTTATGATGGAGATGACGAGGACGGATCGGCCTCTTCCTGATGCTATTCGTGCATTTTATGGGATTGACCCACATTTGGAGGCTGTTGCTTTGAAGATTTTGGATTATGCGGGTTATGGTGAAGATGTTGATGATGAGGACCCTACGAGGGGCTAGTTGCGGAGTTAGCAAGTGATGTTCGCATCATTTCTGCTGCTCGGCTAGCCGAGGCGTTTTCTACTGATCCTTTGCAAATTTTGGATTGTGATTACCATGAGTGGTTGATCCGTATTGCGGTTGCAAAAGCTTTAGCTAAGGATCGTGCGGATCAGGACAGAAAACGCCGTAATGTTAGTGGTGGCTACTGATCTGGGGCCAGGAATTTCTGTAGAATAACTACAGATGTTCCTGGCCTTAGTTTTTGTGAGGAAGTATGGCTGCTGAAGAAAAAGTCATAATTAGGGTTGAAATAGACTCCGATATTAACAATGACCTGCTTAGCATTGAACGACGCCTGAAGCGGCTTGAGGGTCGCCAGAAGGAGTTTAATCGTACTTCAGGAAAAACGGATGACAGGCTTCAGAGTATTGCTAAAAACAGTCGTGGTGTTGCGAAGCACTTAGACGAAGCGGCCGAAGCGACGCAAAAGCTTGATAAGAACACGAATCGGGTTAATCGTCGTTTTGGTGTTATGCGATCTGCGCTGCGGTCGGTTATTTCTCCTTTGCGAAAATTCATTACCACATTAAGTAAGATTTCTTTTATTGCCTTAGCGGGCCAGGTTGGGTTGTTTGCTGCTGCTTTAGTGGGTGTCAAGGTGGCGCTATTAACAGGTAGAGCGGCTGTTAGTTTGTATAACACTGCGTTGAAAGGGTTGTCAGTTACTGCTGCTTCTGTGGTTTCAGGTTTGGCGGTGGCTGCCGCCGCAATTAGGCAGTTTTCTGAAGTTCAGATGGCAGCCAATTTTGGGGGCGGGGCGGCAGGCCGAACTGCTGCTGCTCGACTTAGCCGTGGTGTAACCTCACAAGTACGGGGGCTTCTCGGCTCGGAGAACACAGCGGCTATTGTTGGTGCTCTTGCCCGTGGGGGTGTGCGTGGAAATCAGAATGCTCTCATCAGGCAGTTGTTTAATATTACTGGGGGTGACGGTGCGGCGGCTCAGGCTATTGCACAGGCTTTAGCTGGCAAGGATGTGCGTCAGGCCCAGAGAGCTGTTGAAGGAGCGGCAGGCTTTCAACAGGGGTCGATGAAGGGGATGAATTTTGACTCTATGGCTGCCCTGCGTCAGTTTGTTGCAGGTGGTGGGGCTACTGCTGAAGGGTTTTCTTCGCTGGGTGACGACATGGCCCGCTCATTCATTGGCACCATTAAGACAGAATTTGCTGGTGTTGTTGGGTTGTTTGCTGATATGGGTGAACCGCTTCTTGGCCCGTTCCGTGACGCTTTTGTTCAAATATCCAGAATCATTAAAAGTGATTTGATGGGTATGATGCAGATCATACAACGGTTTGGGGCGGAGTCGTTTGCCCCCACGTTGGTGACTATTATTGACAAGACGAGTGAGTTTATTCGCAGTAATATTGTCAATAATTTGCAAGATGTGGAGCAGATGGGTAAGAACTTTGTGGAGTTCTTCCGTAATGTGCGTGATTTTTTTGGTGGAATTGGTGATGCTTTACGTGCGATGGAGCCTGCTGCGAATGTTGTGATTGATATGTTTAGGGCTATGGGTGGGGCGGCTGGTGGGCGTGGGTTGTTTAGGGAGTTTAGGGATTTGATTGTTGAGAATGCTGAGGCGTTTGAGAATTTTGGTGCGGGTATCGGTAACGTTATTGGGGCTGTTTTTGATTTGTTGAAGGGCGGCCAGGCGGGGTTCTTTAATAGTTTGGATCGCATATCTGCGGTTTTGAATACGGTTGCGTCTGAGTTGGTTCCGGCTATTGGTGAGATTTTGAATGCGATAACTCCTGCGTTGGAGAAGTTGCCTGATTTGGTTTCGGCAATTGCTGATGGTTTGGAATTGATTGCGCCTCCGATTGAGTTGTTGGCTAATGCTGTGGCTATGTTGGTTCAGGTTTTGGGGGGGATGGGCGGCATTGGTGGGTTGTTGGCGCTGGGTGGCTTTGGGGCGTTTAGGAGCTTTAGGGGAGAAGCGCAGCGGAGAGGGATGACCAACCGGATGCTTCTTCAAGAAAGGCAAAGGAATTTCAGACGGAACGGTGGATTTAGGGGGCTCGTGCGAAGCCAGGGCCTCGGTGGGGTCACCTCTGCAATGGGAATGACGGGGATCGGTCTGGGGCTTACGGCTGTGAGTGGGGCGTATGAAAGTGGTAGTACTTCTATGGGCACATTAGGTGGTGCGGCCGGTGGGGCAATGCTTGGTTTCTCTATTGCTGGCCCTCTTGGTGCTGCCGCTGGGGCTTTAATTGGGGGTATTGCAGGGTACCTTGCAGGGAAGGCGGGTCAGGCCAAGATTGCTGAGGCGACAGCGACGGCAATGCAAGAACACATCGGGAGCTTACGACTAATAGGCACTCCTGGGGCACTGACGATTGTGGAAACAAAGCAGGCGATTACTGATTTAAGCACACACCGGGATATTATTTCCCGGGCTAGGCAGAATCCTGGGATAGAGGATCTTAGGCAAGTTGCGGAAGATATGCGTACCACGACTGACGGCATAGACTTAGCTAGTGCGTTAGACACTACTTTTGCTGGCCCGGAGGTAGCTCTTGAAGCAGCTCTGGTGGCCGCAGAGTTTGGCACGACGAACGGTGGGGTTGACATTCGGACTGAGCATATGAAAAGAGCGCAGATAATTATGGGGCAACGGGCGCAGATGGCGGGCGGTGGCCCGGGGGGTTTGACTGGTGGCATAGGTGCTACCCTGATCGAGGGGGAGTTCTACCAGGAAGTGCTTAGGTCGGCTGAGATGCTGAAGACCTTTGACAGCCCAGAGTGGAGCGAACTGACAGGTACCCTGCAAGAGCTAGGTATTATTGGGGAGCACTTTGATGATGAAGAAATATATAAGAATTTACCGCAATACTTGGAGGAGGCCGATGCGGCAATCGGTCGCCTTGAGCAAAATGTTAGAAACTTTGATAGTAATGTAGGTATGTTGCAAAGCACGCTAGGGCTGACCTCAGAAGCGGTTCAAAGTCTAGCTGCTGATTTAGGGATAAATCTACAAGGAAGGCTAGACCAACAAGGTACAGCTTTGCTGATGCAGGCTGCGCTTAATCCAATGGACCGCAATCAGACGTTTTTGCCTGATCTTTCCACGTCTGCTTTGGGGGTGCAGGAGAGGAACGCTACGGCTAGTGCCATGCTTGAGGCTATTGCTGGGGCAGAGGCAGGCGATCTTAATACGGGTATGATTTCGGATGCGATTCAGGCGTTTGCTGCGTATGAGATTGCTTTGGGTAATTCGCCTGATTTGGCTGCTCTTTCTGGTGTTTTTGAGTTGGAGGAGAAGCTACCTCAGCTTACTGGTGGGGATCCTGAGAAGGAACGTATTCTTCGGGGGCAGATTGAGTCGGCGTATGGGTCGACGTTCCGTCAGATGGAGGAGGAGTATGGTATAGATGCGGGTAGGCTTCGTACAATTTACGACGAGGCTGGGGGTGGGAGCCGTGGTATTACAGCGCTGGATACTACGCTGGATCAGCGCAAAGATTTTATGGATGCGATTGCTGGTACTGGGGGGATGGCATTTAAGGAGAGAATGTCGGTTCTGGACGAGGCGTCGGGCGGTGAATTGTATAAGAGTCGCTCACTTCAAGATGCATTCCTGAACAACTTAGCTACGGAGGGCCGGATGCAGGCTGAACGAGCTTTGCAAGGTGGGACTAGCCTTGCAGACGTAATTGACGCTGCAGCGGGGCAACAATATGGTGAATTTGATCAGCAGCAGTTTATGACCGACTTTATTTCTATGGAGGCTCCGTTGGATTTAGCACGAAACGACCTGTTATCAAATATTAAAGCTGCCATAGATATGACGACAGAGGCAGTCAACGGGATTAACGTGTCTGACCCAGAACGAGGAGGGACAGTCACCGGGATTATAGGTGGTTCGATAGGCGCTAAGGTCGGTGCTGGCTCGATGAGGCGCTTACCTTAGATTGAGGTAATTTATTATGGCTAATAAATTTGTAGCGAAAAGAGTTTTATCTGCCTCTACCGGGCAGACTTCTAACCCGTTCAGGACCATTAATCCTCCTGAACGGGCTAGGTTGTCCGTTAAAGGGGATGGAAATAAGTATCTTCCGAAAGAGTATACGCCACAAACCGAACGTCCTATTATTACGCCACCCAGTAGGACACCTGGCGTGATAACGAGGATAGAGAACTTGCCCCAGACCCTGTCGAATGCCAGGGCCTCATGGCCGTCTGGTAGACGTGCAGTGTACACAACGGACGCTTTGGGGCGTAAAGTGGTTGCTTCAAATGTTGCGAATGTAGGCCCCATGACAAAAGTTCGGGCGGCGGAGTCTTTGACATTAGATAGTATTTTTGTTGAGTTTCCGTTCGGGCCGCAGGACTTGCAACACAGTTCCCACGCTGCTCGTATTCAGCAAGTTCAAAGGCCCGGTTTGCCCCCGTTGCTGGTAACAGAAGGCAGGTCGTTGCGGGTGTGTTCGTTTAGTGCTACTATAGCTAAGCGGGGTGGCGGCACTGACGCTGCGCTTGTTGAAGGTATTTTGGAGAATTTGTCGCTGATGGCAGAAAACGGTGTCACATTAGAATTTGAGTACGGTTTCAGCAAACTTGACTACGATTGTGTTATGACAAATTTGACGATGACAGATAGGTATAGGGACCAGAATGGTTATGTTACTCGGGCGGAGGTTTCGATTACGTTAACTGAACGTCCGAGGTTTAATGCGGATGTTAGGGTTTTGAAAGCAGTGTTTAAGTCTGATGATTTGACTGCTGGTATTCCTGATGGGTCAGGCAACGACAAGGTGATTGACCTAGATCCGAGAATTCAGGCTGACTCAAACTTTCGGAAGAAGACGTTTGGCGAGGAGAGACTTAGCCCAGAGCGAGCCGCTGAGCTGGTTGGGCTCCTATAGGAAATTGTATGTCTACATATCTTGAAGCACTTACAGTTGGGGAAGTTGACGACGAAACCCAAATTGACATACGATCACACGTAATATCAATGCAATATGACTTAACTTCGAATCAGGTTAGCCAGCTCGACCTACAATTATATGACGAAGACTTTCGAATGCACAACAGCAACTACTTTATGGTAGGCCGGAGAATTGGGTTTAACGGAGTTGCGTTTGAAATAGCGGCAGTATCTTTATCTTTCGGCAACATTTCAACTGTTAAAGTCACAGCACGCAGTCAGGCAATGCAGGAAATGCGCAGAGATAAGCGCACACAGACGTGGAACAAAGTAAGCCCATCGCAGGTTGCTGCAGATATTGGTGCCGCTTTGGGGATGCAACTTTTTATTGAACCTTCCCCTCAGGTGCCTACCATTACTAAAGAAAAATCTGAGAATCAAGAAGAATCTTCATACGATATGTTGCAGCGACTTGCCCGAGAGTTAGAGTACTTATTTTTTGAAGCCCATAACACCCTGTTTTTTACATCACCAGAATTTTTGTTGGATCAACAGGCGGCGGGTGGTAATCAGATTGAACTCAAGGTTGGCGCAGCTGAAACCCAGTCCGATAAATGGCCGGTGTCTACAATTTCGCTTCGCAGAACCGCAGACGGTTCTGCAGCCGCCACTTTTTCGGCGTCACTTATTAAAACTGTGGGATCAGTAAGCTTGTTCCCGGGCACGGTTGTTGTGTTTAGTGGGGCGTCAACATTTAATCAAATGCGCTTTATTCTTGAGCGGGTGTCGTTTGATGCAACAGAGTCTGGGCTTGTAAGCATTTCGGGGTCAACCCCTGAGGATGCTGAAGAAATGTTTTGTATACTACAAACCTTTGAACCAGGCTCTACTGGTCAATGTGTTGGCCGCATCCAACAGGCGGTTAACGCTAACGAAACAAACGTTTGGGACGCTGACACTACCCGGCAGGTGGCGAGTTTCCAATCTCTTAATGGACTCCCCCAGGACGGAACGTGGGGGGCAGATGATTGGGCGATGATTAAGGGAGATTACGAGAAGCCCCCTCGCCCAGCTGGGACTAAACGACGAAGGCGTAATCCGACGGATTGGTCGGTTATTGATTTCCCGCCGCTTGATCCTGCCCCACCGCCCCCTCCCCCCCGATACGCCCCAGTTCCGGTTGCCTTCTATTAATGGCATTCTGTATGATAAGGGAGAGGTGCTAATATGGTACGACGAACTTCACACAACACTTCTTATTCGACTGGAGTGACCCGCCCTAGTGGTTTTTACAATGCAGTGGTTAAAGCTGTAGGCACGGGGGACAATCCTACCGTTTCTGTGACTATTCCACGTATTGGTTTGAATAATATTTACGAAAATGTTCCCGTAATTGGGAATACTCCTGTCGTGGGTGACAACATTCATGTGGGGTTTATAGAAGGTAGTTCTTCTGCCCCGGTTGCGATTTCTGTACGTAATAACACAGTATATTTTTCTGATTCAGCGCCTGACGTTGCTTTGGTGGGGGATTTATGGCATCGGCTTTCTGATGGTAATTTGTTTGTTTATTACAATGATGGCGATACGCTGCAGTGGGTAGAGCTGGTTAATGGTATGGGTGTCACGGTGGCAGTAGACCCGCCTGATGATCCTTCCAATTTGGATTTATGGTTAAATTTGACTACGTCGGTGTTGTCTGTTTATTATGATGATGGTACTAGTTCCCAGTGGTTAAAGGTGGGGCCATCTGCAGCATATACTTTGCCTTTAACTGATGGTTCATCAGGTCAAGTTTTGAAGACTGACGGTTTGGGTAACGTTTCGTGGCAAGTTGATGCGGGGGCATCAGCGAGCCCTTCGGGAGTCGACGGTGCAATCCAGTTCTCCGCTGGGGGACTGTTTGGTTCTGATGAGAACAATTTGTTTTGGGATGATGCCAACAACCGGCTGGGGGTCGGAACTAATACCCCTTCGGTAGAGTTAGAGGTTGATGGGTCGATTGTTGCGACGCACATTGAGGCAGAGTTTGATGGGCCAAGTATTGTTGCGATTAAGAATACGTCCGGTAGCACTATACCAAAAGGTTCTCCCGTTTATGCTACTGGTTCGGTGGGAGCGTCGGGTGCTGTTGAGGTTTCTGCAGCTAGGGCTGACAATGCGGGGAACATGCCCGCTTTAGGGGTTACCAACACGGAGCTGAATCATAACGATCTCGGCCACGCAGTTGTTTTGGGTGTCATACGTGGTATGAATACTTCTTCGTTCAGTATAGGCGCTACTTTGTATGTTGCCCCTACGGGCGGGTTAACAGATGTTAAACCTGTAGCCACGGCTACACACCTTATCCAGAATATAGGTAAGGTCATTAGGGTGGATGGGTCGACCGGTGAGATTCTTGTGTCTGGGTCGGGCCGCACGAATGATGTCCCTAATTCGTTTTCCACGTCGGGTAACGTTTCTGTGGGTGGCGATCTGGATGTGGCTGGTAATATTACTCTTTCGGGTTCGATCAATAGTGGTGCGGCTGGTGCTGATGGGTCTGTGCAGTTTGCTTCTAGTGGGGCGCTTGCGAGCGATAACGCCAATTTTTATTGGGATGATACGAACAACCGGTTGGGGCTTGGTACGAGCAGCCCTGCTGAGTTGCTGCACGTTGTTACTGCTTCGGGGGCGGCGTATCTGCGGCAAGATAATGGTACGGCAACAACTTATCTTGGCCCTGACTCTGCTAACACTGGATCGTTTGGTACTTCAACCACACACGATGTTCGGTTTCTTACAGACAATACGGAGCGTGTGCGTATTGATTCGTCGGGCAATGTTGGCATCGGCACGACCAGCCCGACTGCTCACAGCGCACAGGTTTTGCACTTGAATGGTTCTGGCACTTCTGCGGCTCTTAAAGTGACAAATAGTACGACTGGCGCTACTAACGACGACGGATTAGATATTGCTGTTTCTGGAGACGTTGCTTACATTATCCAACGTGAAGCGGCGGACTTGCAGTTTCATACTGCGGGCACCCAGCGCATGGTTATTGACAGTTCTGGCAATGTCGGTATAGGCGAGACTGCTCCCCACCGCCCGCTCGTTGTCAATGATTACTCGGCTTCTGCTAGCAGCTTCCCGGTACATGTGGCCAACGGTGTTGATGGAGGCGGCGGCGTTCTCAACCAGGAGGCGGGTATTTGGTTTTCAACCGGTTCTTCTACCGCCACCACCCGAGGTGCTTATATTTCCGCTAAGAACACTAATGGTGGCGGTAATGCACACGATCTTATCTTCGCCACAAGCGCTAATACTAGTTTTCCTGCGGAGCGTATGCGCATTGACAAGGAGGGCAATGTCGGCATCGGCACGAGCAGCCCTACTTACCAGCTTTCACTCTATAACCCGAGTTTGGGCACAACGATTGGCGACGAAAAGGCGGCGATCCGAGTTCATACCACAACTGCTAACGACGATTTTTTGGACATAAAAAAACGACGCTGGGCCGCCAGCAGCAGCTGGCAGTCGAGTGAGTGGCGCATCCAGGCGACAGTCGACTCTACTAAAATGGGTTACATTTCGTTTAATAATCCAAACTATGGCCTGTCGTTCGGAACTACAGATGTCGAGCGTATGACGATTCAACAGTCTGGGGCTGTGACTGTCACATCCTCTCAAAACAACGCCGCAGGCTCTGTGTTCAAGGTCATCAACACGTACACGAACGACGGTCACGTTGTCATGAACATCACTCATGGCAACGCCACCCCGTCATCATCCGGTGGGTGGATTCGGTTTGATGATGTAAGCGGCAACCAGCATGGGCTGCTGCAGGGAGATGGCGGAGGTATCAACCTGTTCTCAGCTTCGGATCAGCGCATCAAGACCGCAATCGTGGACGCTGACAAGGACGCCTCGGTGGCGGTCATCAAAGCCCTTCAGGTTCGGGACTTCATGTGGGACGAGGACGGTGACGGCCTCAAAGATGAGCCAGGGCACGGCTTCATCGCACAGGAAGTAGCTCAGGTTCTCCCCTCTGCCGCCCCCGGCGACCCCGAGGGAATGGAGCCTTGTTGGAGATGTGAAGCCTGCACGGCTGAGGAGAACGCAGAACTGAGCGACGAAGAACTTCTCGCCGTTTGTATCACGCCGAAGATCAAGGTGATGTGCCTGTCGATGGAGCGGATGATCCCTGATCTGGTGGCCGCTTTGCAGAACGCTCTAGCCCGTATCGAAGCATTAGAGGCTAACTAGTGGCTATTAAATTCTACGATTCGCCATCCGTAAGCGATACCTATATTGTTGTGGCGGCTGACAGCGGTTGATGTTTCGTTCACCCGCCTGAACTCAGCTTTGTATAGAATAATCCTTGGAGGTGCTATAATGTCTATCAATTTTCCTGATTATCCAAGCATAGGGCAAACATACACTTTGGGTGCAACATGGCGGTGGGATGGCAGCACGTGGAGTGTAGTTTCTCGCTCATCGGGCGATGGGTCCAGCAGCGATGTAGAGACTTTTGTGGCGAGCGCTGCCCCTACTGATGTTTCGGAGGGGGCGTTTTGGTTTGACACAGTGAATAAGTCGCTTTCTGTTTATTACAACTCTGCTTGGGAGGCTGTTGGGGGTGAAGGGGCACCTGTGGCTTTGATTCAGGAATCAGTGCCGGTCGGGACAGCGGCTGGCGAGGTGTGGTTTCAACCATCTTCTGAAACAGTTTTTGTTTATTCGGGCACCACGTGGTCGGCCGCCAATAACGGTGTAAGTGTTACGGCTTCCCAGACCGCACCGTCTCCTGCCTCTGAAGGAGATTTATGGTTTGACAGCGTCACCGCTGATTTATTTTTGTATTTTGAACCCCAGGGACAGAGCGGCCAGTGGTTACAAGTCGGTGGAAACGTTCTGGCGTCAGTGACCACTCAAGAGACTACTCCCCTCTCTGCTTCTGAAGGAGATTTGTGGTTTCAAAGCTCTTCTGGTTCGCTGTTTGTCCGGTATACCGGTGCGTGGATAGAAGTTGCTGGTGAAGCCCTGCCTCTAATACGGGATATTGATGGTGACACGTTGATTCAGGTTGAGGAGGGCCCTGATGAAGATGTCATTCGTTTTGACACTGCGGGTTCTGAGCGGATGACAATTGACGCAGGTGGGGCAGTTGCGATTGTAGGTACCGCTTCGATTGGAGGCTCCGCTTCGCTTTCGGGGGGAGTTACAATTGGGTCTGGTGGGACAGAGTTCACATTACCCACTGTGGATGGGACAGAGAATCAGGTTTTGAAAACTAACGGTAGCGGCGCTGTTTCTTGGGTTGACAGAGATCTAGTTACGGTAAATCATGGGAGCACTGCTACCACCGCTCGTCCGACGGGTGTAGATAAAGTGCTGTGGATTGGTACCGCTGACCCGACTAATAAAGCGACCGGCGATATTTGGTTGGATTTAACATGAGAATACTGGTTTTTATTGGAAGTGACATAGCAGAAGATAATTGGAACTATGGTGATATAATTTCGGTGCATCCTGATAACCACCGGTTTGGTAACTACGAATCCTTAGAGGTGTGGGTTGCTGGGGGAGGGGCACCAGAAGAGTTCCCTTCTGCCAATATGGGAATTATAGACTTACCCGGTGAGCCCGCTGATGTGAACTTAATGGATGCAGCGTTCTACGAAACGGGGGCAGTGGCGTTTAAGCGTGGGTGGTCATTGAATTTAAAAAATTTGAGCCGTACAAATTCTGAAAAACTGAACAGTTTGGGTGGGCATATTGTGTTGTCTCGGGGGGAGGGACGTAGGTTAATTTCTCGTAAGACTGACGGTCAGCGGCTTCCTCCACGGCTAGAGTCTGATGATGGTGAAAAACATCGTTTTGCTGATACTGAAGTTGGGGTGGCTCCGCCTGGACTTAGGGGCAGACATGGCTGAAATTGTGAGGACAATTGGTTCGGGTAGGGATTATAGCACGATTGCGGCTTGGGAGGCCGGAAACACTACTGACGGCTGGGACACTAGTACTGCTAACACCGATATTTGGAAGGGTGTTATTATGGACGCTTCGGCGTTTGATGAGAGGGTTGTTATTTCTTCAACGAATGGTACTAGGTCGTCTTCAAGTTATCAGTGGTTGACGGTTGATCCGTCTGTTAGGCATGCTGGGGTGCCTGGGGGTACGAATTATGCCAGATTAGACTCTAGCGCTATGAGTAGGGTCATTCAAATTCAGGACGACTATTTTCGTCTTAGTAATTTGGAAATAATAGGTACAGCGACCGATTCTGGTGGTTCTACTATTCTGAGCGCTGTGGCCGTAGAAGCAAATAATGTTTTGGTTGAGAAATGTATGATTTGGCAGAAGAATGGACAGTCCTACTCTACCACTAGAGAGTATTATGGTATAAGCACTTTTGGTATGGGCCAGGGCGAGGTGCTCTCTATTGATAATTGTTTGATTTTTGGTTGGAGTAAAGCGGGTATAATGGACCGGGATGGGGATGCTCTTACTTTGAACATAGACTACTGTACTGTTTGTTTGAACGGTGACGGTGACCTTTACTCATCGTATACAGGCAACTTGGGCACAAGTTTTTCTAGTGGCACCCACTCTACCTATAACCTGTATAATAATTGTTTTGCAGGACTTGGGGGCGTATTTCATGGGCAGACACGGAACGGATCGCTCGATTGGGAGGTATACAATCAAAGCAATACGTCAACTGGTGATTATGCCGGTAGCCACAACGGGGTGACTTCTAGTGGGCTGGTGGAAATCGGCACAGAGAACAACTCAAACTCGATGTCAAACTGGGTGTATGCGGCCGGGGGAGTGTCCACTTCTACCGCTTCAACTGCTTTCATTTTCACAGATCTTACATTTGACGCCAACGACGACCCTTCTTCGATAGATTTTACACCGGTTAATCATGCTAACAATGCGCTTCTTTCCGCTGGAACAAACCGCATAGGTAGCGAGCCGGATAGTCGTCAAGACTTCGCTGTAGATTTGGCCGGTAATACCCGTAGTGAGTCAAACACCGATTTGGGTGCAATAGTTCTGGTAACCGCCACGGTTTCTGATAGATTTAAGTTTTATAGCAACAACGCATGGTCGGGGGTTAAACCAATGAAATATTGGAATGGTACCCAGTGGCAGACTGTTTCCAACACTACTGCTGCATAATTTTCAGTAAAATAGTTGTAGTCGTCAGTTTAGGGAGTTTGTTATGGCTGTGAGTTTACCTAGCGACCCGGTTAATGGGGCAACCTATACTTCAGGGTCGTCTACGTGGAGGTGGGATGGTTCGGTGTGGCGGCTGCAGACTACTGGGGTTGCTCCGCTTCCCACTGGGGCGATTACGTTAGATGATACAGGATGGTCTAATCTTAGTGGAACCAATCCGCAGACTGCTTTGAACTCTGTAGATTATCTTTTAAACGCTGCGAAGTCGGCTCTAGAGGACGCTAAAGAAAGTGCCAGGGTGTCAAATCCTGCTCACAAACTTTTTGTTGAAACAGTGACTTCGGATATTACTATTGATGCTTCTTTCTTTACAAGCAGAGGGCTGTCGTCGGTTCCTACGACACACATTTTGTCGTTGAGGTTAATTAATTCAGCAACTGCTGCGTTGTCTATCAACTGGGGCGCAAATATTAAAGATGTGGGCCGGGTGGCACGCCCTACGTTGCTTGGGATAAATAATGTTGAAGATTTTGTGCTGTGGACGTACGACGGTGGGACGAATTGGGATATGGCTTACACTGCTGATAGCTCTGTCGGTGTCGGTTTACAGATTGCACCACCTGCGAGCGCCGCACCGCCTCCAACCGAATTTGCACCGGCCCCGCCATCGGTTGTGTATTCTAAGGGGTTTGTGAATACTATATTTGGTGACGAAAATAATGCTTTAACGGTTGATTTCACTGGGGTACCTTATCAGGTGGGTGATTTGTTGCTTGTGGTGACGCAGGCAAACGCTAATCGTATGAATCCGATAGTAGGGACCAACGGGTATTTTCCTGCGGATGTGAGCGCAGATTCTGACAACGATGGGTTTGTGTCTAACTTTTCGTCAAGTTGGCAAACTTTTGTTAATACAACCTCTACCAGAAGTGCAGATGTGGGTATGTTTGTGTTTTATTTGAAAGTTGAGGGTAAACATTTGCCGGGTGGCAGTGATGCGTTGGGGGAGCAGACATGGGCGACGTTGAATCCGGCGGGCAGTCGGTGTTATGGTGTTGTTGTTGTGCGTGGGCAGAACGGCGGTTTCAGCCCTGAGACGGCTCCTCACCGGTTGAACCATCAAAACTTCGCCAGTAACTATACGCAGTATGTGAACCGGACTATGGTTGGGGAAAGTGTTGCGCATGCTGAAAATAGTTTACTTATTTGTGTGACTGGTTTTTTTGCGAGGGGTGACCTTAACACGACTGCAACCTATGACCCCAACGATGATTACCCGACGCCGAGGTTGGATGCTGTTACGAGTGATGGCTTTGATCAGCTGACCACGCCTTCTGGGATGACTAAAGCCTACATGACTGGCGTAATCGACAACCCTGGTAATAAACTAAGGAATGTGCAAAAATTGTCTTGGCAACAGTACACGGCTGCGGGAAATACTGGTGATAAGACTTGCACTAATCTTACTGCTACTAATTCTTTTAATGATGCTGTTACTGTTATGATTAGTATTCCTGCTTAGTGGGTGTAGTTGTGGTAGAATATATTTGGATTTACAGTTTGAGGTAGCAATATGCCAATTTCTTTACCGTCTAACCCTTCTGATGGGCAAACTTATACTTTTGATTCAAAGACTTGGTCGTACAGCGCCGCCGCTGGTGTTTGGAAGAAGATTCGTGCGGCAGCCCCAGATTTATCAGGGGGGACTGTCAGTTTGGACGCTAACAACTGGGGTACTTTACAGGGCGGTACTTTGCAGCAAGTGCTGGACAGCATAGACACCGCTATAGGCACAATTAATACTGATATATCCAATGGAGTTACAGTCCAAGCTGCGGTCCCTTCGATGTTATATAAAGCGGTTAATGCATCAGTTGTAGTTGATAATGCGTTTTTAGATGGTTTAGGATTAACTACTATCCCACAAATGCATATGCTTACTTTAAGGCTGGCTAACTCTAGTGGGTCTGGATGGTCTGTTAGCTACGATTCATCAATTAGTGATATTGGTTCAACAGCTGCCCCGACGAGCGTGGCCAACGACAGTTCACACGATTTCTTATTGTGGACTTATGATGGCGGGTCGTCATGGAACATGATGTATATTTTGCTGTCTGATCTGAATACGGGTGCTACGACGGCGATTAGTGTTGAGCCTACTACTGTGGCACCGTATTTGGTTTATTCTCAGATTCAGCATTATTCGGGCCAATCTGGTGCTAGTACGTCGGATGTAATTGATTTTGATAGTGTGCATTTCTTGAATCAATCCGGTGTGTTGCAGCAGGGTGATTTGCTTTTGGTTGTGTATCAGGGCACGGGTGCTTATTTGAATACGGACAGAGTTACAGCACCTGCCGGGTGGACACAGTTGTTTGGTTTTGCCGAGGATGCGATTATTTCTGCCGAGGAACCACCTGGACCTGGTGATGATGGCGGTTCCTCGGATGATGAAGATGATTATTCTGTCCAAATGATTGCGTATTATCGAGTTGTTGGAGCAAACGATCCTGGCAATTTAGGCACACATACGTGGTCTACCGACAATGGTACCGGTAGTCGACTTTTATCGTTGGCTGTTGTACGTGGGGCGGATACGACGAGTATCCCTACTTACACCACGAATGTTGAGTCGTTTTCTACTTTCAAGGGCAATACTACTAACAACGATATTTGGAATGGGGATGGGGATAGTGGGGCTGGTGCAGCGTCGAACTCCCCAACTGCTACTACTGCAACGCTTTCGGCTGATAGTGTTTCTTATTCTGCTAATAGTTTGGTTTTGGGGTATTTTGGGTATTTTAATAAAGGTAACTCGGCCACCCAGCCTCAAATGCAACCGAAGGTTGACATGACTGATTTTTTGTCGACGCCCGCAGGGATGATTTCTCATGGGATAGAGGGCACCCCGGGGGCGGAGTCGGGCAATAGTTTGCGACATGTGCAGAAGCTTGTGTCTCAGACATATAGTGGCTTAGCGGGGGGGTCTACTGGGGCTAAGACTAGTTCAACTAAAGAACCTGCCGATACGTACAATAACGGTTTTAGTGCTTTAATTGTTATTCCTAGTTGAAAGATTGTGATATATGCCTACTCGTCCCGTAGTAAATTATCAAACAACAACCGGCGACACTTCTTTTGGATCGGATGCCAATTACAATGACAAGGGCCGTAAAGATACCACTTCGTGGTATGGTTTTGATTCGAATAATACTCTAGTTTTACGGGACAGCTCTCTGGAAATTCAGACACATTTATTAGAACGGGGTATGGTTAATGACGCTATGACGCTTGTGACAGCGACGGCCACACACAGTGACCCGAATTGGAACGGGTCCCAGTCTACTGGTGTAGGGTTAAAAGCTGATCCGTTGGTTGTTCCAGGTGCTGAGTCTGGGCATTATCATCACTTTATTGGTAACATTTTCACAAAAGATGATGATGTAAATAATTTGTTGGCCTCTAATAATAGTCAGGTGCGCTACGAAGAAGGTAGTGGGGTTCACCGGTATATTGACAATCCTCGGGGTGGGTGGCCCGCTAGAACGTTGCATCAAAATTCGCCGACCGACCCGGTTGAAGTGGTGGGACATTTTCCTGGGGTTTGGTTCCCTACTCCGTTTTGGAGGGGGAAACCGGTAAAGATTGCTGACGCTAAGTCAGTCTATTACACCAGGCAGAGGTTTTATCCTGAAGATGCCAGATTGGTGGCGCTTCCTTCCGGCGCAGGATGGGTGTCGTTTAACATGCACCTCGCCCATTCTGGAGGGCCGGGCGGCTGGAGACTAAGTGTTCGGGGTCCTGATTGGTTTGATTTGGAGAACTTGCACTTTGGGCCATTTCCCAATCGACCGCCCGAGGAAGGTGGTGGGGCGTGGACGACGTTCCAACAGGATGTTGGTGGTGTGGGGTTTGGTAACACGAAGCCAAATAAGCCGACGGCGTTTTGGACTCCGCAGGTTCAAGCATATTTAGGATTTTTTTGGCCTAATGGTATTGGCCCTGATAACCCTGATTGGAATGACGAGCCTTTAAGCTACAAAGACGAAACTGGTACTAACCCGGGGCTCGGGTATGCGGCCGGGGTCAGGGGAGCCGCAGATAGTCGATGGACGTATGGTATGCCGAAGCAGATGTCGGGGATGCCCCGGGTTCCTTTTCATATGGATTACATTTCTGCTCATGGAAGTTCTTTTAATCAGTATGCCACAGTGCCCGCTAGATCAACAAAAAGGGATAAGATAACCATACAAAGACGTACATACCAAATTGTGCAGAATCCGTTGGGAAATACCATTCAATTTTCGGGTTACACTTCGCAATCTAGTATTCCTAATATAGACAATTTTATGCAAGACCTCATAGATAGGTCTTTAAACAATAATATTTTTGGTTTAGGGTCGTCGCACTCGACAGGTTTACATAAGTGGGAAGGCGTTATTGCTACAGGTAATGCGGAAACTTTACCCCCCTCATCTATTCCAGAAGTGGACGAGGGGGAGGAGGAGGACGGTGATTTAGAGGCACCGCCATTGTCGGTTCGTATTCTACAGAAAAGCATAGACGGGTTAACAGTAAAGCTTGATTATGTGTTAAGCATTACGGTCCGTAGTCAAGTTCGCTTAGATTGGAATTTTGGTGACGGTAAAACACAGAGTGTGGCTGATGGTTCTGGCACCATAGAACATACGTATGCCCAACTGGGCACCTATACTGTTAAGTTGACTGTAACAGATTTGAACGATGCAACTGTTACAACTTCAGATGAATTAACGATTGAGTTAAAACGGGCCCCTGCGTTGGTATCTAGTAGTGCGGGAGGTGGCCTAGCCAATCCTGTAGCATTGCTGATGGCTGTGGCTACTGGCGGGGTTGATGGACAGCGAAAGGCAGTTCAGTTTGGCAGCGATGCAGATGCAACCGCACATATGTAGTGTGTATCCTACTGTGGGGTAGTTAATATATTCACAACTTGACATTTACCTGCCACGTGCTAGACTAATTCAATGCTTCAAAAACATAGCGGAAGGGGACATTATGTTTGCAGAGCTTGTAGTAGCCTGGATTTTAATGATGAACGCCAGAACTCCATGTGAGACCTCTGAGCAGTGTGAAACTTACATTCGCCCATACGTGGAGTTTGTTTTTGAAGACCACCCGGTCACCACCGCTGAAGCTGCGGTACAAGTGGCGTGGTGCGAGTCTCGTTGGAAACCGTGGGCTAGAAATAGGCACAGTACAGCCACTGGCCTTTTTCAGTACCTGTACGGCACCTGGCACGCTGAAGCCCACTATTGGGGGTGGGATGAGTTGTCTGATCCGTCGCACAGGTTTGATCCCGTTCTGATGACGAACCTGACTTATAAGGTTGTGGAGCGTGATAATGGTTGGCGGCAGTGGCAGTGTAAGCCTTAATTGCTGGCCACGCCTGTGCTTTTGGTGTAAACTATTATTGAATATTGTTTATCCGAAAGGACTTTTTTGATGGCTACTTACACCGGTTATGATCGCACTGCTCGTGCTAAGAGGGCGGGCATGGAAATGCTCGTTGATCTTATTGAGGCGTATTTTGGTTTGTGGAATAATGGTACGCTTGTTGTGCGCAATATGCGTGGCAAGTCTAAGCCAAGTGTTCATTCGACCGGTAGGGCTGCTGATGTGTCGTGGCGGGGCGGCAACTATCGTGGTACTGGTAATTACGCTGATTGTGAGAAGCTGTGTGACTTTTTGACCGAGAATGCCGAGGAGCTTGGCATTGAGTTGCTGCTTGATTACTGGCCACGACCTCACGGGCGTGGGTGGAGGTGCGACCGGAATGCTTGGCGTACCTACACTAGCCATGCAATGAGTGGGTCGCCGGGTGGCGACTGGCTTCATTTCGAAATTAGCAATGAGCATGCGGATGACGCCCAGCATTATGTTGATGTTTTCCAGCGGCTGCTTGGTGATCCCCCGAAGGCGATTAAGACTCCCCCTGCAAGAAAGACTGCTCGCAAGCCTGCTGGTAAGGACCCTTGGTTGCAGGTGGGGTCGAAGGGAGATCAAGTCAAGGAAATTCAGGCCGTGGTTGGGGTTGAGGCGGATGGTGCTTTCGGTCCGCTTACCGAGGCGGCGGTGAAGAAGTGGCAGGCTGAGCACGATTTGTTTGTAGACGGAATTGTCGGGCCCGATACGTACAAGGCTATGACTGATCCTAGCACTGCTGTGGTTGCGGATGATGGACCGTCTGCGGCAGACAAGGTAGAGGATAGGACTGAGGCGGCTCCTACCCCCGCCCCGGCCCCTGCCCCCGAGTATCCTGGGCGCCCTATCCGCAATGGGTGGCGGGGCGATGTAGTGAAAGCCATTCAAGCTAAGGTTGGTGCTCAGCCGGTCGACGGGTTCTTTGGCCCCAAGACACACGGAGTTATTGTAAACTGGCAGACGGCCAATGGCCTACGTCAAGACGGTGTTGTCGGTCCGCTTACCTGGGCAAAGATGTTTGGGTAATGGCCGAAGGGCTTGAGTACTTTTACAAAGCAAAAGTTGATAGAGTTGTAGACGGCGACACTATTGATTTTATCGTTGATCTTGGTTTTAGTGTTTTTCATAAAATACGAGTTCGTCTGTATGGTGTAAATACGCCGGAATCCCGAACAAAAGACTTACAGGAAAAAGCTTTGGGTCTCGCAGCAAAAGAGTATGTAGATGACTGGTTCGATGGCTGTTCTAATGTTTTTATACAGACCTTAAAAGACAGCGGTGGTAAGTATGGCCGTATTTTAGCGTATGTGTACGCTGATGACGCTAAGACGGCTTGTTTGAATACGCAGATTATTGACGCTGGCCACGGTGTTGAGTACTTTGGTGGCAAGCGTTAGATTGACAGGCGTTACGGTGTTTGCTATACTACGGGTATGGTACAAGTAAACAGTGGTCTTATCGGCAAACCTTGGGCAAACCCTCTTGACAGAACAAAGGATGCTGTCAATACCTTGATTAAACAGGGTGGTGTTATTTCAACCGACCCTAAAAGTCCGCTGTATCCTTCGCTAGTACAAATGTCTAAAGCAGGCTTTCTGGAGCACGATATCGACGCTGGAGTTTTTCGGTGCGGCCCAGAGTTTGAAGACCTACTAATATCATTATCAAAGTCTAATTCTACTTACGCTGAAGCGTTGGCCCATTATCGTGACATGGTTCGCAGCATGATGATTGACACCGCCGCACACAGCACCACGGCATCCGAGATGGAAAAGTTAGGCAGCAGCGCTCATCGTATGCTTTTTTTAGCCAACGAGCTACAAGACTTAAAAGATAGAATCTCCGCCCTTGAGTCAGGCATTTCCAGTTTGCGAGAGACCACTAAAATGATGCAGACCGAAATGGCCGAAATGGACGTTTCGCTGGCGGCGGCAGAGTCGGCGGTGTTTGGTGAGAATTCTGACAGCTAACGCCAGAGTACTCCTTATGGTGCTTGAAAATCCTGACATGACTCAGAAGCAGATCGCTGACGAACTTGGCATGCGCTTCCAGCATGTTTGGCGTGCGTTAGACCGCCTCGTCAAAGAAGGCGTCCTTCGCAAAGAACGGACAAACCGTCGCACATATTTTTATGCCGCACCAGGCTTTGCGGAATTAGAAGACATCCGACGGCTGCAGGCTTGCATTTCTGCGTCGAGTGTGATATAATGTCTACTATGACAGCACCAAAAATACTGTATTATGACATTGAGACAGCACCTAACTTGAGCTACGTTTGGGGCCAGCACGAACAAAACGTGATTGAGCACGAGCGAGAGTGGTATATGCTCTGCTTCGCCTACCGGTGGGAGCATCAGAAAAAGACTCAGGTTGTGGCGCTGCCCGACTTTGCGGATACGTACAAGAAGGACCCAGAGGACGACATGCAGGTTGTTCTTTCTTTGTGGGGCCTGCTCAACGAAGCTGATGTTGTGGTTGCCCATAATGGTGACCGCTTTGATCTTCGCAAGGCCAATGCACGTTTCGTTGCCCACGGTTTGGGACCGGTGTCTCCTGTGCGCCAGATTGACACTTTGAAAGTTGCCAGGAAGTACTTCATGTTCAATTCTAACAAACTTGACCATCTTGGGCAGCATCTTGGTTTGGGCCGTAAGGTGAATACTGGAGGGTTTGAGACGTGGGCGGGTTGCATGCGTGGCGACATGAAGATGTGGAAGCTGATGACAAAGTACGCTAAGCAGGATGTAGATTTGTTGCGCAGCGTTTATTTTGAGCTTCGCCCGTGGATGACTGACCACCCTAACTTTAATGTGTACAACGGCGGAAGTTCCTGCCCGACTTGCGGTTCTGATGATATCGAACCTAGTGGGTACAAGTATACGCAGGTTGCGACCTATCAGCAGTGGCTCTGCGCAGATTGTGGTGCATGGTCTAAGAGCCGTTTGGCTGAATCCGTTGAAGCCCCAGAGATCACGCCATGATGTACGACTCAGATTCTATTGAAGACGATTTATATGAGCAGGCCCCTGACAAGTTGTATACGTCTAGGGACCGTCAAACGTGGTATGCGTGTTATGATGACGAGTTGTGTTTGTTGACAAATGCTGGCGGGGAGCTTAAAGCTTACTGCTATGATTCGAAGCCAGAGTATCGTGATATTCGTTCTAAGATTATTGAAGCTTACAACTTGAGGCGGTCGAAGGTTATTGAGTATGAAGAATATTGATGAGTATTCTATAACTCTGTTTGATGACTGGTTGCATGAGAATCGTAACGATACCGCCGACTTGGGTAATGTAACGCTTGTTCGCTCTGATGAGCAGTTTGGCGATTTTAGTGACTGGCTGCTGAAGGGCAAGCGCCCCCTGGCCTATGACATTGAGGCTAGCGGCCTTGATACTTATTCTCCGCACTGGGTTATTAAGTCTATTCAGTGGGGTGACTGTGATGACGCTTGGGTGTTCATTTGGGGCGATCCCTGGTTTCAGCGGTCTATTGACATTGTCATGGAACGCACGGATTATCGGCTGCTTGCCCATAATGCCACCTTTGATGCGTTGGGGCTGGATCGTCATGGGCACGTTGATGCCCTTGATATTTTGGCTAGAACTTTTGATACGAAGATTTTGTCACATTTGGCTGATCCGAGGAGCCGGGTTGAGGGTGGCGTAGGGCATGGTCTGAAGAACTTGGCTGCGCATCATGTTGATAAGTCGGCACCGGATTCTGACGCTGCTTTGAAGCAGATCTTCAAGGAGCATAAGTGGTCTAACAAAGAGGGGTGGAAGAACATTCCTGCGGCTCATCCCACGTTGGTACAGTATGCTGGTATGGATGTTATTCTGACTGCCCGTCTTTTCCCTAAGCTTCGTGATGAGATTAAGCGGAAGACAATGGATCATTTGGTTAAGTATGAGCATCAGATTTTGATGCTGGTCGCTGCTATGGAGCGTCGGGGTATGCGTATTGATATTGATTATGCCCGTAAGCTGATTCGTGACATGACTGTGGATGAGAAGAACCATATTGAGATTGTTCAGGGCTTGGGTGTTGAGAATCATAATGCCACTAAGGATGTGGCTGAGGGGCTTCGCTCTTTGGGGGTGCGCCTAACTGAGGTTACGCCGACTGGTGCAACTAAGGTTGATAAAACTATTTTGGATGAGATTCGTGCGGATGAGTCTGCTGATCCTCGTGCCCGCATGCTGGCGGAGTCTGTGACGGCTGCGAAAAACTCCGCAAAGTGGCGTGATTCGTATGTTACTGCTTCATTGGAGACAATGGACGCCAATGGCCGGGTTCATCCGAAGATCAATAGTTTGCAGGCCCGTACTGGGAGGATGTCAATAAATAACCCACCGTTGCAGCAGCTGCCCTCTGGGGGGGATGCTATACGTCGTATGTTTTTGGCTGAGGAGGGGTGCCGTATGGCATCTATTGACTTTTCAGGCGTGGAGCTTCGTGTTCTTGCTGCACTATCTCAAGATCCGGTTATGCTGAAGGTTTTCAGCGAGGGGCTAGATTTGCACCAAACCACCGCTGACAGCACGGGCGTGTCTAGGAAGGTCGCCAAGACGGTTAATTTTGGCAAGGTGTATGGTGCTGGGCCCAAGACCTTGGCACGTCAGTCTGGGTTGAGCGTGGAGGATGCTCAGAAGGTGTGTGACCTTTTTGATGACACTTACAAGGGTGTGACCTCGTTTGCCCATCAGCTAGCCTTCCCCATCAAGAAAGGTGAGCGAACTTTTGTAGTTACCCACACTGGTAGGAAGCTTCCTGTGGATGCTGAGCGACCATATGCGGCTTTGAACTACTGTATCCAGTCTACTGCCCGTGATGTGTTGGGTCGTGCTATGATTAAAGTACACGAGGCGGGGTTGTGGGATTATGCGGTACTCCCGATCCACGATGAGATTCTGTTTTCCTTCCCCGAGAAGGACGCTGAGGAGTTGTGCCGTCAAGCTGGGGTTGTCATGGAGATGGTTTTAAAGGATGTGCATATTTCGACTGAACCTGACCTGGGGGGAGGGTCGTGGGGTACGTTATATACAGCGGGTGAGCACGAGGTGATTGAGTTGACCGATCAGGATCGCATGAAGTACGGCGACACTCATCTTGTTGAACATTTGTTTACGTCACCTAAGTTTGAATTTTGAGGCGAGATTACTCCCACAATTTGAAGTTTAAACACAAAATTTGTTAATTACTCACAAAAGTGCTGGCAAATACTTGCAATTTGTCCAGAAGTGTAGTATACTTACTACTTATTCCCCCACCAAATCAGACTCGTGTCGCATATACACGCAGTCTTTAACATAAAGGAGCAATAGTGACAGGGTACGTTAATAGTTCCAAGCACCGGATTCTCAGCCGAGATGAAGAAGTCGTTCTGGGGCGTGCGGTACGAGCAGGACTAGCTGCCGACAAGAAACTTAATCATTCCCATATTGAGGGCATCCAGTTGACTTATCTTGAGCGCCGGAAGTTGAATGCCGACATTAAGGAGGGGAAGCGGGCCAAAGACACCTTTGTTACGCACAATCTTCGGTTGGCGATGGACACGGCAGCAAAGTACGCTCGCTCCCAAAGCCGTCTAGAGTACGAAGATCTTATTCAAGAGGCCACGATTGGTTTAATGCGTGCGGTAGATAAGTTTGATCCCGAGAAGGGCTTCAAGTTCTCCACGTATGCGACATGGTGGTGCCGCCAAGCTTGTCAGCGGGCTATTGCTAACTTTGGGCGGGCTATACGGCTTCCCATGCATGTTGAAGCTGATGTGCGGAAGTTGGCGGCGGTGGTTGATGAGTTCAGCACCAGGCAGCATGGCTTTAGCCGAGAGGACATTGCGGACCATTTGGATTGGGATCTTGACCACTTGGATGACATTTGGCACCATATGGAAAACAGCAGGCTGGAATCTTTGGATAATCCTCTTTCGGAGGATAGTTCGGTAACTCATGCGGACACGTTGGTGGATTACGATCAGACGCCTGTTGACGAGGAGGGGATTAGGGCTAGTTTCGCCACTGATATCTTGAAGGCGTTGTCAGTGCTGCCTGAGCGTGAGTATAAGGTGCTGATGCTTCACCACGGTTTGGGTGATAGTCCTGAGGCTATGACGTTGCAGGCTATTGGTGATATGATGGGTTTGACGAGGGAGCGTGTTCGGCAGCTTGAGGCTAAGGCGATTGCCAGGTTGAGGCATCCTTCGTCTGGTGTTGCTTGGGCGTTTACGGAGGCTTCTGAGGAAGTTTGAGGGTTTGCCCCTGTGGCGAAATTGGCAAACGCAGCGGACTCAAAATCCGTGGCCCGTTGGGCTTGTGGGTTCGATTCCCACCAGGGGTACAAATTTGACATTCTAATGGTAGTGTGTTATACTTGTCGGGTAAAGGAGCGTTGTGAATATTTTTTTTGTAGATGAAAATCCTGTTGTTGCTGCTCAAAGTTTGTGTGACAAGCATCAAGGTAAAATGCTTGTAGAGAGTGTGCAAATGATGGTGTCTGCTTTGCGTAGGCATGGTGCTGCGGATGCAGATGTTCCGTTGACTGCTAAGGGGACTCCACATAAAGGGGGGTATGCTAATCATCCAAGTACTCGCTGGGTCGGTGATTCTTTAAGCAACTTTACGTGGTTGTTTGATCATTCTGTTGCTCTTGCTGATGAGTTTGCTCTTAGGTTTGGTAAGGAACATGCTTGTGCTCGCCAACTAGATGCTGTGCGTGCTTCAGCTTGTATGGTGCCGGATGTTCCGATGACGGCTGTGCCGTTGTGTGTTGGCGATGAGCTGCATGCCAAGTACGGCACCACGGCTGTTTTGTCGGAAGCAGTTGACATTTATCGTGAATTCTATATAATAGACAAAGCCAGTTTCGCTAAATGGTTGAAAGGTCGTCCTTCTCCTGATTGGTGGAATTGTTAATCTTAATGTATTAGGAGGTACTACAAAGTATGGAAACCAATATTAATGTAGACTTGCAAGCGGTTATCGCTGATTTGCTTGACCAAATTAAGCGTCTTACTGGGGACAATGCTGTTCTTCGTACCGTTGTTAGGCAGATGCAGCAGGAAGAAGAAGCTAAGGCTGCTCAAGTTTCCGCCGTTTCCCCAGACGCAGCAGAGGCCCCAAAAGGTCGAGCTAAGGCGAGCTAGTTACGCCCCCTTCGATGTATAATATACGTAAGGAGGGATCATGGCTGCTGGTTCATACGACATGACCTGCGAGCAGGGCACAACTTTTATAAGGACGCTAACTGTCAAAAATCCAGATGGGTCATTAAGAGACTTTACGGATTTTACCGGCAGGATGCATGTGCGTCGCAGGATTACTGATATTACACCAATTATAGAGCTGACATCAGAGAATGGGCGGTTGTCTTTAAACTCTGATGGTCAGATTGTTGTGAGTCTATCTGCGTCTGAGACAGCAGCCATGACCGATGGCGGTGTGTATGATTTAGAAATAGAAAACTCCACTGGAGATGTCGAGCGGGTCATAGAAGGCCAGTTTAATTTCAAATTTGAGGTTACAAGATAATGTTTAGTTATGAAGCAGATACAACGCTTAAGGCAGCTTGGTCAACAATTGTTGAGCTACAGGAGCAGGTGTTAGACTTGAAGTCTAAGCTTATAGTTGCGGAGCAGGTGGTAAAAGAGTTAGTTTACTCAGAGGCACAGGTTGAGCAATTCCCGCAGGAGCAGACGGAAGGTACGGAGAGTGTGCCTTTCCCCGCAGATGCTGATGTTACAGCACTTGACTGAGTTATGCAGGAATTAAATTGGAACAAAGACGGCCATCGTTTACTGTTAAACATAAACAAATCGTCGCTTGATGTGGCCCCCGGCATTTGCCCAAATGGTGCAAGTGAGGGGGCCGCTTGCTATCATAGAGGCATTCAATCTTGCTTGGTTAACCACTTTATAAATGTGTTTGGATTAGAAACCAACACAGGCACCGTGGCCGCTTCAGACATTATTGAGATTGCTTGGTGCAGCGAAGGCAATGAATGGGACATTGATTTGGTGGAGTTTTTAATGATACCAGTTAATGACCCACATTTTCATGATTGGTACATAGGTATAACCAGCGAGTAGTTGAAGAACCCTTCATAATTTCGGTAGACTTTATATGAAGGTATTTTTGGAGGAACCGTGGCTGAGTATGTGCTTTCGCATCCTTTTAGAATTGACAATGATAACGGTCGCCCTGCGACTGTCTATTCGGATTCTGCAACTTACAAAGCTGAGCAGATTAATTCTATCATTCGCACAGAAAAAGATGAGCGGCCTCTGTTGGACCGTTTTGGAATGAATGATCCCACGTTCCATAGGTTTGACGCAGCAGAGTTTTTGTCGACGGTTCGACGTTTTTACGATCAGGAAGAGTTGCTTATCACGGATATAAAAGTTAAGTCTGTCAGTGGCGTGGACGCTGATGTGTTGATTGAGTTTGAGTGAGGTTGCTGTGGCTAATTCCCCTGATGTAAGTATTTATAAGGATCTTACTATTTTTGATGAAGATCCTGTGGCGATCCTTAACACTATTCTTGAAGGTGGGCGGGCGTTGCTGCCAAACTGGTCACCGCAGGCGGGGCAGATTGAAGTGGTCCTTGCTGAAATTTTCGCAGACCGCTCCGCTCAGGTTGTGGCCGGGATTAATAGGCTACCGTCTGCGACTGCTGAGGTCCTGCTTCAACTGTTCGGTCTGACCCGCAGCGACGGCACCAAGGCTACCGCTAGCATAAATATTGTACAAAGCGCACTAAACACGGCGCTGCCAGCAGGGACAGAGTTTCTGTACGTTGATGCGGTGACTAATATTTCTTACATTTACACATTGGACGAGGATTTTATTGCTTCTGCGGCTAATGTTGCCCAAGCAGCCGCTGTAACGGCTTTGGACATTGGGCAGTCGTACAATGTTTCCACTGGTGGCGGCCCGTTGTCACTTCTTACGAGCAGCCCCACGTTTGTTTCGGCAGTTTTTAGCACGGACCCTTCTGGGGGTTTAAACGCTGAAACAGACGCAGAGTATTTTGACCGTGGTGTTGCGTTGCTTGCTAGTTATACAACTGCGACGACTACTGCAAATCAAATTAAGAATTATGTGGGGACGAATAAGTCGTATGCTTATCGTGTTGCTGCTTATAATCGCAGGAAGTATAGGGATCGGGATACGACTTCTTCTTCGTATGGTGTTCATGATGGTTATGTTTTGGTTGCTGTGGCCGGGCAGACTGATGTTGCTAGTGCAGCGGCTACTGAGGTGGTGGTGTCGGCCTCTGATTTGTTTGATTTGCATACGTCTTTAGAGGAGCGCACTCCTTCTGGTTTGTCGGTTGAGGTGATGTCTGCTGAGTTGGCGAAGGTGCATGTTACGGCGTCTGTGAAAGCGTTGGATGGTTATACTTTTAGTTCTGTTAAGGCTGCGGTTGAGGCTGCGTTGCAGGACTATCTTTCTCCTAATTCTTGGGATTGGGAAAATCAGCGTGTCCGCCGGAATGAGATTATTTCTACGATTGATGCGGTGGAGGGTGTTGATTATGTTGATACTTTGTCTATGGACGCTGTTTCTGCTGTTGGGTCTAGTAATGTTGGGTATTACGACGTTTCGGGTGGAACAAGAACTACGGTGTCGCTGACGACTTCGGGTGTTACCGATGGGACATATGAGGCGGGCGACCTTGGTTTTTATTATGTGGATGCTCGAACCGGGCCCCCGGTGATTTATAAATTTGTGAATACGGGGCAGGTTACTGTTACGGGCGGAGCGGCTACTGCTATCTTTGAGGCGGTGGCTGAGGGTATTAATTATAATGAGAGTGCTAACGGTGGCAAAGTTGATCGTACGGCGACGCTTATTGGTACGGGAACTGCTGCTGCAGCCCTTGGTACTGCGAGTGTGGCTGCCACCTCGTTCTTTGCTGGGGGTAGCGATAACATCAACCAGTTTACAGTTTTGAACAATGCTTCTCCGACAGCGAATGTTTCGACAGATATTGTTTTACGTAACTTAGGTACGCTGGTGACGTATGGTACGTTGACAATTACTGAGGCGTGATGGGGGGCGTGAATGCCACTTAGAAATTTTAATCTTCTTAGTGCTAATCAACGTTCTTTTGGTACCGATGCTGGGTCTGACTTAGGTGGGTGGGCTTTAAGGTCGGGGGCGGCTACTGTTGGGCGGCTTTTGGATGCGGGTGCGTATAATACGTATATTCCGGGGGATGAGTTCTCGGATGTTTACGTTAATAATTTGTTGTTTGTTCGTCCCACTTCGGCGTCGGCTGATGTTGTTATTGAATCTCCTTTTTTGACTGTTACGCCGGGTAATGTTTATTTGGTGAGCATGGCTATTGGGTCCCTGCTTCCTAAAACGGCGACTATTCGTATGGAATTTTACGGAACGGCTTCTACGCCTGCTGCTTCGGCGGCGGAGGGGAGCGCTGTGGCTTCTGCTGCTATTAGTACTAATAGCATTATTTTACCGTTTCAGAGGATTTATAATAGTAATGAAACTTTGTCAGATGGTGTTTGGTCCTTAAGTACTGAACCGTTGGCCAAAGTGACAATCACGTTTGAGTCGCCTGCGGCGTCTGGGGACTTTTTCACTATTTTTGATCCTTTTGTAACAGAGGATGATCTTGCGCTGTCTGGTAATCTTTCTGGTTTAGCGTATTCGGATATGCCTAACTTTATGCAGGTGGATGATAAAAATATTAACGATCTGCTCGGGGCTCGGGGGGCACAGGCGCTAAGTTTTCCTTTAAAACGTTTCACAGAGTCGTTGTATCGACCTGTGGATTTGGTGGCTGCGGAGGCTTTAGAATTTGAGTACGTTCGACCTATTGCGGGTACTGAAAGTAAGTCTAAGCTTACTGATCCCGACACTGCCGCTTTGGGGTACCTGCCGTGGCTTGCGAGCGTTACTGGTACAACTCTTTTAACGATTGCTGGTGGAGGTATTTCTCCTTGGGCGGCGCTTGAACAAAATGATGAGGACAGAAGTGGAGACCCAGGGGAGTGGGCGGACATAGAGGCAGTTGGCAATTGGAAGGACCTAGAGGGAGTGGGTGATGGGTTTTTTGATAACATTAAAGTCTTCAGGGATTTGATTCGCACAGGGTTCACTGGGATAAACTCGGGGCGCCCTGATACAATTGCGTCGTTTTTACAAACAGTTGTTGGTGCCGCTGAGTTTACTCCGGTCATAAAAAATAATGATAGAGACAACCCTTTCCTTGTTGAAGTTTTGGTTGACCCCGCAACTGACCTTGGTGGGACTTTCATTAAAGACTATACAGACTTTGGATTGTCTGCTGGCGCTAATTCATCAACAACTGGTAGTGTTGTGGACTCCGGTCGAGGATCTTTGGACTTCAGTAAGCTGGTCTATCCGGCGACGCATTCTAATAATGATGCGACTGGTGCGGTTACTTATGGTAGAAGCTTTGTATCTGATGCGGATGGGTTCGCCCGCCATTTACGTCTAGTCCCTGGTGCTGCTGGGGCAGCGTCGGCGGTGCCAGAATTAGGCGGCGGTATTGCTGACGCACACTACACTGCAGGGGCTGCGTATGTGTACGGTAATACCGGCCCAACCAGCTACGGGTCAGTGACGGCATCTGTAACGGCGGTGCCTTTTGGCGGTTCCGGCAATACGCTTTCTTTGGGTGGGGTGCAGACTGAGTACGAGCTTATTTTTGTTCTTTCCGACATTACTCTTCCTACTGCGTCCATTGATGCAGCAGGCTCAGGCGGCAACACCCCCGCAGATTGGCTTTACCGAGAAAAACGTTTGTTAGCGTGTGGTACAGACAGCGGCGGTAACGGCAACGATTGGGCCGTCTACCTTGTTTCAGGGTCTACGGGTGCTGCCGATAACCAAACTAGATTGATGCTTATTGACGGATATAACAACGTTGGGGCCACAAACTACGCTGTTTCTGATCCCATTGATTTCGGGGTAATCAGCAGTCGAGGAGATGTCGTTCTTCGGGTTAAGCGGTCTGCAGTTGAGTCAGCCTCGGCAACAGCTACTTTCTACGCACAGTCGTCTATTTATGATGACTGGGATACTCATCAGGTTGGCGAGGTTGTGTTCCAGCCAACTTCTGCGGCAGTAGTCGCACCCGACACAAATGGCGCAATTCAAATTCTTGGGGAGTTAAACTCTAACGACAACTGGGCTGACGCAGTTCCGGTCTCTTGCAGCGTTAAGCGATTTATGTTTTTCAAGGAGTTAATTAGTTTCGCTGGGGAATCGGCCACCTCTTCGGCTGCGCACGCCTATTTTAATGGAGGATCAGCTACTAACTTTGGCGTGTACTCGTATACCCCCACGCTTGATATTGATTTCTCAGGTAGAGGTATTTACGACAGTTCGTTCACGCTTTCGGATTATGTTGATGGTAGGCGTTCTGGGTTAACGAATACTGTGACCGTAACAGTGAATGAAGCGGCGACGAACGGGTTGGATGTGTTGGCGTTCCGTAACACTGGGACGGACTACTGGTACTATGGTACTGCTGCACCGTCTATTGCGGGTGACACTTTGACCATTGATGGTCTTTCTAATAGTACGGCGTACAGAGTTGTGCCGACTATTGTTAACACTGGTACTGGTGCCACGTCCACTTCAGACTTTACTGATTTCACCACAGACGGCAGTGGCGTGCTTACTCTTTCAGCTTCGGCCGCTTATGTTGGGGTATCAGCCCTTTACGGAGGCATTACAGCTTCAGCTATTGAAGTGCAACCTAGTGGCGGTGGGACAGCTCTTGCCCGTTTCTTGCCTACAACTATTGCCGCAAGTGCCACAAGCGGGCCGGATAGCATTAACAGCAACAACACATGGACACTGACTCGTGCGTTCCCCGCTTCTTCAATTGCCTACGCACCAAGCCAGATTATCAACAGAGACTTTTTACATGTGTACGAAGGTGGCCCCACTTTCAACAACTGCCCCAAGATTGAAGTGTACAGTGATTTTTCTGTGCTGCTACAGTGTCGGCGTTTCTGGACAGCCTCCACTGGCACGGAATTCGACATTCTCCGCATCGAAACCAACGAAGTGACCCCTAAAGGGTTGCGCATATTTTATGATGGCCCGGCGATTAAAGCCACATTCTACGACGGCACAAATACCGAAACTGTGTCATGGACCGAATCCCCCGCCTACGGCTCCTGGCAATGGTTCGTGGTTCGTAGAGACCCAACTAACGGGTTAAGTCTGGTGCCACCGGGGTCGTACTCTCCTTCAAATCTAGTGTCTGGTTCTGAGATTACGGCATCCGCCACAGCCACTTCTCTTTTCAGTTCACCTACTTCTGTGATGAAGTTGGGCGAGGACGACGGTGCCAGCGCATGGAATGCACGGTTTGGTTTGTCAGAGTTTGTGTACTTTGACAGAAAACTTACAGATGCTGAAATAGAGCTTTTGAGCACGCAAATATCCTAGTAGAATAGTCGTTAGGAGGTTATTATGACTGTTAGCACAACTTCCCGCCTGGGAGTAACAACTTGGGACGCAGGATCCGACCCCTTTACTCGTGCCCAGATGAATGACAGCCACATCAACTTGGAAGCTAGGGCGGCAGGTTTTAATCAAGACGCCACCCGTCCATCTGCTGGTGCTGGTTTCACTGGGTTTTTCCATTTCAATAATGGGATTCTTACGTATTGTGATGGTGTCAACTGGTATGACCTCGTTGCAGTTGGCTCGACCGTTGTTGATCTTACCGCTTCGGCTGGAACCGTTGGCGTAAGTTCTGATTTCGCCCGTTCTGACCATCGCCACGGTATCGCTACTGATGCGATTGCCGAAAATATGATTCAAAATAACGCTGTTACCCGTGATAAGATTAGTAATAATAGTGTTGATCTTACTAAGCTTGTGGATTCGGCTAGCGGTTATGCTGTTTTGGGTAAGACGGGTTCGGGTTCTGGGGATTTTGCTGAGATTACTGCTGGGGCTAATAGTGTTTTGCGGCGTTCTGGGTCAGGTGATCTTTCGTTTGGCACGTTGTCGACTGCGCATATTGGGAACGGGCAGATTACTACGGATAAGATCGGCTCCCAGCAGGTGACGATTGATAAAATGGCAGCTAATTCTGTGGGCACTGACCAGTATGTGGATGCGTCTATTAAGGCTGAACATTTTGCCCCAGGCGCTGTTAGCGGGGCGTCGGTGGGGGAGGATTCGATTGATTCGATTAATATCCAGACTGGGGCTATTGATACTCGCCATATTGCCGACAATCAGGTGACTGTTGGCAAAATTCAACAGGTTGCGGCTCACAGTATTTTGGCACGAGTTGGTACTTCTACAGGTAACCTTTCAGCGTTGGTTGCTGGGACTGATAGTGTTTTGCGGCGTGACGGTTCAGGTAACCTGGCATTCGGCACAATTGATGGTGGGCATATTGGCATTGACAGTATTGACAGTCAGCATTATGCTGCTGGTTCTATTGATAGGGAGCACTTGGCTCCCGACATTATTGATGGCACTAAGATCGCAAATGATGTTATTAACTCTGAACATTATGTTGCAGGGTCTATTGATAGGGAGCACTTGGCTCCCGACATTATTGATGGCACTAAGATCGCAAATGATGTTATTAACTCTGAACATTATGTTGCAGGGTCAATTGACGCCGAGCATCTAAGCAACGCTTTATACAGTAGTGGCACATGGCAAGGGGCACTGTCTGGTAACGCCGCTACGGCAAGCCGGTGGTCGAACTACCGCACAATCACGTTAGGTGGTGATCTCACTGGTTCTGTGCAGATCAGGGGCGACGCTAATGTGACCCTGACTGCCACGGTTGCGGCTAATAGTGTAGCCTTGGGCACTGACACCACGGGCAATTATATGGCCGGTGTTTCTGCGGGTACGGGTGTTTCTGTTAGCCATACCCCGGGGGAGGGGTCCACAGCGACAATTTCTATCGGGCAGTCCGTTGCCACGACCAGCAACGTGACGTTCAATCAGGTCCAAAGCAACAGATACGATATCGGTTCGCAAGCGACCTCGGAGACGTGGATTACTCGGACCGTCGGTAATGATTTGTCGTTCCGCTTTGAGAGTACCAACTTGGCCCAGTGGCATAAAACCGTTGCCACAAATAATAATAGCGTTTTGTCATCCACCGCCCATGCGTTCCAGTTCCACAACCACTTGATTCCCTTCGTTACCTCAACGTCAGGGACCACCGGTCGGCTCCTTGGGGACAACAACAGGGCTTGGAACCGTCTCGTCTCAAAGAACGGCAGCTACCTGTCCTCTGACGCCACATTGAAAGACATTGAGGGCACCGCACCCGGCATGGACTTCGTGCGGATGCTGACCGGGTACGAATGGTCGTGGAAACTTGACGACGGCGTTTCTTTCTGGGGGCCTACCGCCCAGGACATCCAAGCGGCCGTTGATGCTTCGGGCTCTGACGCTGAGATTGTGACCGGCGAAGAGGGCAACCTAACGGTCCGCATGGAGTCCCTTTGGGGTCCGGTTATCAATGCTTTGAAAGAGCTAGAAGAGCGTATTGTTGCCCTCGGGGGGTGACCAGACTGGGAGGGGTTATGTGGAGCAACTTCATTGGCATGACCCTACCCGGCCTAGTCGGGTCCACAGTCACTATCCTAGCAATCGTCCTATCCACCCGGCTCCGACACAAAAAACTCGACCTAGAAATAGATGCCGCACAAGATAGCGTTTGGTTAGACCTAGTCAAACAAAGTCGGGTAGAATATGCACTACAGAGGAAAGAAAACAACAGACTGCGATACATAATACACCACCTACAAGAGGAGGTAAGCGACCTAGAAAAAAAGAACGCAGAACTGTTAAGACAAATAACTTCCCTAAAACATAACAACCCAGACTAGGAGACACAATGACCGATCCCGTACCCTTCAGCGAACGAGACGACGACGACTCAATAGATGACCTCCTAGCAATGATAAACGATGCCATCGTCACAACCGACAGCCCCGAAGAAATGATCCAAGAAGTCATCGGAGATGTCCTCCAAAACCACGAAGCCGCCGGGGTGCTCGGTAACTTTGTGTTTATTGGAGAAGTCGTGGGGAACGACGGCGAGGTTCGTTTGATGGTCGCCACGTCTGAAAATTTGCCTGATTGGATTGCTAGGGGCATGCTGATGACTGCTGAAGAGTTTATTATGGGCGGAATGTTGGAATGACCGCTGGACGGTACGACATTTTGTGTGTGGCCGACGAAGATTTAGAAGTCGAGTGGACTGTTTACAATCCTGATGGTGAGCTTGCCAATCTAAACTTGTGGCAGTCACGTATGCAGGTTCGGGAGACAGTTGCCGCAGAAACCGTAACATTAGACTGCTCTACCACCAATGGTAGAATCGTGCATAGTGTGGCAGATGGTACAATAACATTAAGCCTGTCTTCTTCCACCATTGCTGAAATAAGCTCGGGCGATTACGTGTACGATTTGGAACTTTACACCACCACGGGGGCTGATAGGGTGTTGCGTTTGGTGGAGGGATTTTTTAAGGTGAGCTAAAATGTCTGATTACACCGTCACCATTCAGGATGTTGTTAATGCTATCACCGTAACCGAGTTTGACGGCAATCATGTGGCTGAAGGATCTGTTTCCGAGTATACGGTCACCGTGGAGGACATTGTTAACGCTATTTCTGTTGCGGAGCAGCAGGGCAATAAAGTTACGGTTGTTGCTTCCACGTTTATTGGTGATGATGGTACGGCGTCTAAGCTGTTTTATTCGTCGGGTTCCCCTTCTGATTCTGTTGGTGGTGTGGGGGATTTTTATATTGATGTTTCGATTGGTAAGTTGTGGGGGCCTAAGGGGGCTTCTGGGTGGTCATCTTCTGAGCTTCCTCTTATTCCTAAAAGGTTTGTGTTTTCGCAGGGGTTGCCGTCTTCTTCTTGGAATGTTGATCATACTTTGGATGGTTTTCCTTCTGTAACTGTTGTGGATTCTGCAGGTACTGTGGTGATTGGTGATGTAATATATAATAGCAGGAGTAACCTTACTATTAATTTTTCTGCCGCCTTTTCGGGTAAGGCATATTTAACTTAATAAGGAGTAGACAGTGTCTCAGAAATTTTTAACAGCTATAGACCTTAACCAAAACGAGTTGCAGAATGCTGTAATTCAGAATTTGGGCACTCCCCCGGGCAGCCCGGTAAAGGGTCAGCTTTACTTTGATAGCGATGCCGGTGATAATAAACTGTATGTTTGGGATGGCACTTCCTGGGTTAATCTTCAGGACACTGGTGCGGGCACTCTCACTATCTCCGACGGCTCCAATTCCGACGGTCTTACAGTAGGTACTGACACCCTTACGTTTGATAGTGGTACGGGTGTTACTACCGCAGTCACAGACAATCAAGTCTCTTTTTCTATTGGTCAGGACGTTGGAACTAGCGCTGATGTAACTTTCAATACAGTTACTGCTAGCCTTACTGGTAACGCTGATACCGCCACTGAGGCAACAAACATTACTGCGGTTGCCAATAACGCTACTGATGAGACTGTTTACCTGACATTTGTTGACGGCGCTACCGGCACTCAAGGCATTGAGACAGACACCGGACTTACCTACAACCCGTCGACTGGTGTACTCACCACTACTTCCGTTACCGGTGACCTGACCGGCGATGTGACCGGCAACGCCGATACTGCTACGGAGCTTGCCACGGCCCGCACAATTGCTTTGAGCGGTGACGTTAACGCCACTGGCGTAGGCTTCGATGGTAGTGGCGACATTACGCTCACTACCACAATTGCTAACGACAGCGTTGACCTTGGTACGCACACGACAGGCGACTACGTTGAAAGTCTTGTTGCAGGTACTGGCGTTACTCTTAGTAATAACTCAGGCGAGGGGGCTACACCTACAGTTGCTATTGGTCAGGCCGTTGGTACGAGTGATAACGTAACATTCAATGATCTTACCGTTGCTGGTAACCTTACTGTTAGCGGCACGACGACAACGATTGATACTGCTACGCTTTCTGTTGAAGACCCGCTGATTGTTCTCGCTAGCAACAACAATACTACTGACGCTGTTGACATTGGTTTCTACGGCTTGTACGATTCAAGCGGTTCTCAAGACCTGTACGCCGGTCTTTTCCGTGACGCTGATGACGGCAAGTTCCGCTTGTTCAAAGATTCTCAGGCTGCTCCGTCGACTACGGTCGACACGGGTGCGACTGGCTACGCTGTTGCTACGCTTGTTGCTGCCCTAGAGGGCAATGCTGATACTGCGACGGCCCTTGAAACCGCACGCACTATTGGTGGTGTTTCGTTCGATGGTACTGCGAACATTGACCTTCCCGGCGTCAACACGGAAGGCAATCAAGATACTACAGGTAATGCTGCTACTGCGACGGCCCTTGAAACCGCACGCACTATCAACGGTGTTTCGTTTGACGGTACGGCCGACATTACGGTTGCTGCGGCTGCTGGAACACTAACTGGTACTGAACTTAACTCTACTGTTGTAACGTCTTCGCTTACCACGGTAGGAACTATCGATACTGGTACGTGGAACGGTAGCACTATTGCTGTTGCTTATGGTGGTACTGGTGCCACTACCGCTTCAGCGGCTAGGAATAACTTGGCGGTAGGGGACGGTACTGACATTACGGGCACTACGCTTGCCCGAATTGCCGCTGTAGACTGCGCCGCCGACTCCAGTGGAGTCAGCACGACAACTGTCACCCATAACTTTGGGACCAAGGACGTTATTGTGCAGGTGTACGATAGCTCCAATGGGGACACAGTTGTTGGTGACGTGGTTCGGACTTCGGCGGAGGTTGTTACAGTAACCTTGAACGGTACAATTGGGGCGGGGGACTACCGCATCGTTGTGACAGCCGCAGGGGACGGCACCGCCTAAGTAAAGATGTTACGGTAAACAATCCGTAACGCTACCGGTTCACGATAGTGGGCAAGGTAGTTACGCCGTGCAGGCGAGAAATACCCGACAAGGGGGTGGGGTTTGTTCATAGACAGACCCCACCCCTTTGTGGTATAATACGGGTACACTTACCTTGAGGGGCAAGTGGGCAGACAAGAAAGCTGGTTGAGGCCGTGGCTCAAAAATTTAAAACTAGTATCACCATTGATGATGCGACCAGTGCAGCGTCACAAGCGGTTGCAATCAATGTAACCGGTGACACCCAGAACAGGTTAACTATTGATGCTGGTGGTAAAATTTCTTGGGGGCCAGGAGGAACAACAGCCGTAGATACCGTACTGTATCGGTCTGCTGCGGATACGCTAAAAACGGACGATGCTTTTACCGCTACCTCGCTAGCGGTAACGGGCGCTTTCACATTACCCACGTCTGATGGTAGCGCTAATCAGGTTATGGTGACGAATGGGTCGGGTACTGTTACTTGGGCTAATCAGTCTGGCGGTGGTGGGGGTGGCGGTGTCACGGTTAGTGATACTCCGCCGTCTAGCCCTAGTTCGGGTGATTTGTGGTTTGAATCGGATACCGGTGTAACGTTTGTTTATTACGATAGTTTTTGGGTTGAGGTGGGGTCGTCTAATAGTGTGGCTGTTGGAGGGGACGGCGCTATTCAGTATGCTTCTAGTGGGGGGTTGGATGCTGATGACACTAATTTTGTATGGGATGCCACGAACACCCGGTTGGGTATTGGAACGTCTACCCCTAGTGATTTGCTGGAATTATCTGGCGGTAACTTGATTAGTGATGGGCATGTCACGGCTCAATCTGGAGGCGCTGATGGGGGCATTGTTCTTGGGCAGGCGTTTGGTTCAGGTTACGTCGGGTTGCGTACTGCTGGAATGTCTGAAACGTCTAGTGGGGAGTATGTCCTCATTTCTGATGGGACTAACAGTTTTTTGGGTGCGGGTACGGGGGGCACTACATATATTCGTGGTGGGGCAAATAGCACCGCATATGAACTGTCAATTAGCAATAGCGTGGCACAAATAAAAGGTAATTTGACAGTTGTCGATAATGGTACCTCAGGGACCGGTAAGGTGCTGTTACCTTCGGCAGGGGGCGACGGCGGCCTTGCCTTAGAATCTTGGAATGCAAGCGGGTTCTTTGGGGCTATTGCAACAGCAAACATGACAAGCACCGAATACATGATGATTTCGGCAGGCACACATACTTATATTTCGGCAGCGACTGGCTCTAATGTTTATATTCGGGCTGGGGCAAACTCTGGAACTCATGAACTCTGGCTTGAACAATCATCAGGTAAAACTTATATTGAAACAACTAATGGGGTGTTCATAGACAATGTGCTTAACATGGAGCCGCTCACTGCTACCGAAGGGGGAGAAATAGCCCTGCTCCACGGCACATCTGGGCTGCAAGACGCTGTTTTGGATAATTACCACAGCGGTAGCACGTATTTTAGAGTGGTTGGTGATTCAACCGTCATGTTCCGAGTACGTCTTGATACTCGCCTGTATGCGTTGGGCGGCACGGGACGGGATGTTTACATTAACTCTAATGACACGCTGGTGTACAATACGTCAACTCTTGATTTAAAGGAAAACATTGTTACAGTCACTGCTGAGAGTGTGGATGATCAGGGTCGCTCTGTGTTGGAACGGGCCCGCATGCTTGAGGCTCTTGAATATGAGTATTCGGCGGCCGCCGCTGACGCTGTTCCAGGTAATCGTTACATAGGTTTGGCCGCTGAGCATGTGCATGATTTGTTCCCAACTGCCACCACCGATTACTTAGATTACGACGAAGATGAGAACGGTGACCCAATTGAAGGAACGGGGCGACCAGTTGGGTGGGATAACCGGGCGATGATTGGTGTTCTTTGGGCGTTGTGGCGTGATTCTGACACAAAACTACAAGATGCTTTGAATAGAATTTCAGTATTGGAGGCCGGATAATGGCTATGGATTTTCCTGATTCGCCCGCAGTTAATGATACTTTCACGGTGGGCTCCCGCCAATGGAAATATGACGGAACCACGTGGTTGCTTGTAGGTACCCCTCGCAACAACTTTGGTACAACTGAGTCTGATGTTACTTCTCGCCCGAACTATGATACAGTTATTTTTATTGGATCTACAGAGCCTACTGTTGGGCAGTCGGGTGACGTGTGGATTGATAACTCATAATGCGACAGACAAAGTGGACATACCTTACAGTCGATTCAACTACATCAACGTCGTTTGAAATTGTTGGCAATACGTCTGCTGGGGTTATTGCAGATTCGTGGGGAAGCGGAAATTCACTTTGGGCTGCGGTCATTTCATTAGAAGTCGGCATGCACGACAACGCTGCTGAGGCGTCATTCCAGTGTGGCCTTATAACTGATCCTACAGGCACTCCAACGTTTTACCCGCAGACGCCGACGTTTGACCACAGACCTCCAAGTGATAATTCGTATACGACTGCTTCTCCTACTAATGATACGGGTAGGTGGCGTAGTTATGTTCGCATGTTTAGGTTTGCGGCGGATCCTTTCGGCAATGATACTGATAATAATAATTTTGGTGTTGGGGTTCAGTTTAAGACGAGTAATTCTGCGGATCTTGCTTATGTTAGAGATTTGAACATTGTTTGCTTTAAGCTTGGGCCTAATGATATTTGGTTGAGTGAAAGTAGTGTTTTTGGGGTGAGCAGTACAGGGAGTGGTATAGATGTGTACGGCGATTCTTACACGCTTTACCCCAACCAGTCTCCTTATTCATTAAACCCTGGGGCATATTTGGCGTTTGCTGAGTGTACTCGCACCCATACAAATAATAATAGGTCAGCGTGTAGGGTTCGTTTTAGGCCCGCTGGCTCGGATACGGGTGCTGTTGTGTTGGGTCATGGCGAGGATACGTTTCAAACAAATAGTTTAACTATAGGTCAGAATGGGATGGGTTTTGTAAATTTGGATGATTCTGATGATGAAATTGTGTTTGAGATTGGGAATGATAATGCTGGTGGGACGGTAACGTTAGAAACTGCGGCAGCTTTACTTATTGATATTGGCCGCCCGCAGGATTTGTCAGCGTCGGTTATTGATGTGCAGTCGTATTCAACTGGTCTTTCTATTATGGTAGGCGGCACATATACTCGTGTGTATTTACCATCAGACCATCCTTTTGAGCAAGGCGACTTTTTCTATTTGAATCCGGGCGTGTCTGGGACTGCAAGTGAGGCCTTAAACCGTGAAGCACTTATTGGAGTTTTTCAAGTCCAGGGCACAGCTGTGCAGGGAGGAACTTATCATTTTATTGAGTTCAACACCCCCGCAGGGACCGGGTACACTGGGCAACTGCTTAATATTTTCAATGCGACTGATGCGATTGTGCGCACGATTCGTCCGTTAGTTGAGACACGAGAGGATACCCTGACCACTAACAGTCAGTCTTTTGTTTCTTATGACACGTTGGATTGGAATGATGACAGTTTAGACAACTTTTTCTGGTTGCTTGGATACACGGCAACGTCCAGCTTTGCGGGAACAGGCGGCTCGGGGGGGACGAGAATTGTTTTGAGAAACACCCCTTCGGGAGGGTCGGTGGATCAGTTGTGCAATGCGGCCGGTGTCATTACAAACACAAGTAATCAGCAATTGACTTCTACTGGTTTTACTTTTAGGTATGGGGGGTCCGTTTCCAATACGCTAGAAATAGGGGTGGAGTCATACAATACGGGCCAGGCCAGTATACATGATTCATCTATATTTGCAATACCTTTCTTTTTCCCAGGCAATACCGTGTTAAAGTACGACGGGAGCGATTGGAATGTGACCGGGGTGCTTAAACACAGCACAGATTGGGAAACATACGAATGGGCTAAGGTATACGTACACGATGGGACAGATTGGGGTAATTAATGACGTACGATGAACTTGTTAGCGCAAGCCAAAGCCACGCTCTATGGATTACTACCGAAGGTAAAGATGTTTTGGAGGGGGAACGTTTAGTATTTACACTATCTTCTACGCTGGTGGAATCTACATCAAAGTTTGAATCTTTAGAGTTTATGATTGCGGTGTTGGACGGGGGAGTTTTTGATAACTGCGAATTTGTTAACTGTAACTTTCAGGGGGCGTCTTTTGTTGGCTGTTCTCTGATTGATACCGTTTTTACCAGCTGCTCCTTAGCTGAAGCTGATTTTAGTGGGGCGGACATGACTGGAACTTCGTTTAATAATTGTGAAATGATTAGATCCAAAAATATGGAGGTCACAAACTCAACGTCTTTTTACCTATCGGCAGAGTACGCACAGTCCATTATTTCTCACATATACACAGGATAGAGAGTAGCACACAATGAGATATGTATTTTTTAATTTAGACGTTGCCCAGCCCGACTCATTTTTAACAATAAATGGTGACGGGACATGGTCAGCGGAGCATACTGGGTACCGAGGCACGGTTACTCATGATTTTGACGCCATGCTTGCGTGGATGGGAGATGACCCACAGCCCACGACTATTGAAGATTTCATCAAGGATGGGCTGCATAGATCCACCTCTGCAGTGTCTATTGAAACTGATGAGGGCATGATGGTGCAGTATGAGAAGCCAGACGGATTTGTCCCAGTGGATTAACAACTGTAGGGCTAGTGGTCATCTGTTTACTGCTAAACTATTTATAACAGGAGGTATGTTATGACTAGTTCTATGAAAGTTGTTGTTGGTCTTATTGTTGGTGCTATGCTTTCTACGGCTGTTGCCACAGCCATGACCGACACTGATCGGGAAGCTGTTCAGACAGCATTAAGCCATGTGCAAGAAGCCGAGGCCATTTTGGAGGACATCCTGGCGCAACCCACGGATACCGTTACTCCTGTGCCTACCGTGGTCACTTCGCCGCCGACGACCACTGACCCTCCAGTTAGTGGGGTGTACACGCCGTTGCCATTAACTTTGGCTGATTTTCCCAGCGATGAAGGTTATCACGTTGTGCCATTCCACCCTGACGCCTCTGGGGTGCAGATACGGTATCTCACTGGGGATGGCCAGAGCCCAGCGTTTGCTCTGCGTCTACCCGTGGCAGGTTCAGGGTTTGTCGATCCGCTGCTAGAGTCCTACAATCCAGATGGGCACGAACACACGTTTTTGGGTGTTGTGCCAACGTACAACACTCCCGTAGCCTACTGGAATCAGCCAGGATGGGATGAGGCCGCCCCTGTACCATACATTCAAGACGACAACGGGCAGCTTGTTGCTGAAACGCCTGGCGTATGGATGCCCACGATGTTTGTCAATAATCAACGTGTGCGGTTGAACAGTGTGATCCCGGTGTATTACGAGTGCCATCGGACAACGGTTGCCCCTGGGCGAAGGGCGTATGCCTTACCTAATGGTGCAGGTTTTGTCACGGAGCAGCATCTGATTAAAGTGGTTGGGGACGCTTGGCGAATTACCTTTTTTGGCCCAATAGGGTTCCACGAATCTATTTCGACAAATCGTCTAGAATCTGCTACAGCGAATCGTGACCAGCTCTGGTTCCAAAGTGACGGACCGCTGCCCCCTGAATCCGAGGGCTGGTATGCCACCCCGCAGGTTGAGGTGTATTGGCAGACCCGAGTTCCTTCTGATGTGGACTTCCCACGGCTTGTGCGATTTGGTAGCCCTACCAATACTACAGTTACCGCTCACATGGATTATGTGTCGGCGGGCACTCCGCTTGGGAATAGCACGGTGACACAAATTCTTATTGACTGGGCGTGCAATCAGCCTGAGCCTAGCCCTTACTTTGTTGATGGGCGTCTGCGGGTTTTGGCGGTACAATTCCGCAATCAGTAGTTGCGCTAGCTGCCTATGTTTGATAGACTATGTTTATGCAGAGAACAAACACACCTAAACGAGTAATTTTAGCGGAAGGGTACGCTGTCCCTGCTGACGAAAAGCAGTTTGAGCACATTGTTGCCACTTCCGTTAAGCCGGTTCTTGTTGACTTCTGGGCAGATTGGTGCGGTCCCTGCGAGATGCAGGCCCCAATTCTTGACGAGTTCGCCGCCAAGCATGCTTCGGAGATGCGGGTTATCAAGGTAGAGGCGGATAAGCATCCGTTTTTGATGGAGCGTTTCAATATTCGCAACATCCCAACTATGATTGTGTTTGAGGAAGGCAAAGAAGCCGCACGAATGGTCGGTGCCCGGCCTTTGGACCTTCTGGAGAAGGAACTGTCCCAGTTTGTGGCGGTGGAAACGAAAGAGGCGTAACATGCCCGACCTGTGGGACGATTTACCAACTGAAATGTTCGGAGACCGCCCACCAGCCGAGATTTTGTCGAAGGACATGAAACGCCCGAAAGAAGTTCAAAACATTGAGAAAGGCAGCGATGCGACCCCTAACCGAGGTGTTTTCGGATCACCCGAAGTCAAATGACATGACCTACTTTGAGCACATGCGGTTTGCTTTAAGTTTATCTGTGGGGTTCTTAGTCATCGGCGTTTTATCAGTTGTACACGCCATTTTCCCTTTCTTATTTAAAGATTACGCTAGCTCTTTCGCTGAAGAGGTGCATCACACATTAAATGTGGACAAATATCGCTGATTTGATTTTGTGACGAAGGTGTGATATACTCGACAGAGTAAGGAGTGTGAAGCATGTCTAGTTCTGCGATGGCGCTTGCCGTTGCCGCTGCCGAGAAGTCTGACCATGTGAAGTGGAAGTTGGGATCTGTGCTGTGGCGTGGAGGTTCGGTCCTTTCCACGGCTTGTAATCGCATCCGCAATGATCCTGATGTGGTGGAGAGTAGTAAGTATTTTTTGTGTACTGTGCATTCTGAGGTGGCTGCTATTAAGGCTGCGGGGGATGTTTCGGGAGCTAAGTTGTTTGTGGCCCGCCGTCGTAGGGATGGGGGTTTGGGTTTGGCGAAGCCGTGTGATCGGTGTATGAAGGTTATTCGTGCTTCTGGTGTGCGCCGGGTCTTTTACACAAATAATGAGGGGCAGTGGGTGTCCATGCGCATTTACCCTTGACAGTCGACGCAGTTTAATATAAAATAGTTTTGATAAACCAGTAGAATTGGAGTTTACTATGAAGATAAGATATTGGATACTTGGCTTGGGTATGTGTGCAGCCGTAGGTGTGGGGTGCTCTGACACCGCCGAGCAGGTGCTAGCAGACCAAGAAGCTGCCTCGGCTGATGAGGAAAGCTCGTCGGGCGAGTCGACCTCCATGCCTGCCGACGGCGTCGAGGGAGGCGACGACAGTGTAACCTACTTTAACGATGAGGGTGAGGAGCAAGAGGTCTTTACCCTTAACAAGGATTCCGACAAGCAGGATGACCCTGAGCCTCCACCCCCGACGGCGCCACCTACAACCCTGTCGGAAGAGGATTGGATGTGGATTGAGTACAAGTTTGATTTGCGTGCAGGCACAACAATCTCTCCCGCTACCCTGGATTTGATGACTGATGATGGCATGGAAGACGTTACTGTTGATGTGGCGATTTCGTTGTGCGAGATGTTGGATGACCGGAAGTGGGATTCTGATCAGGTTAAGGATGCGTTTCTCGCAACAATGAGCGAGGAGATGGCTGCGGGTATGTACGATGTGGGTGTGTGGATGACCGCCGAGCAGGCGATTGAGTGGATGGCTGTAATGGGTATCAACTGGTGCCCTGCGACGTTGGATGCGTTCTCGGCGGGATACTCGACTTGACATAGTGCGCCGAGTGTGTTAGAATTACATTCTGTTGGATACTAAAGGAAAAAATAACATGAAGACGAAAGGAGCGACGGATCATGGAAAACACTTTCGGAAGCCCTGCATGGATGATCGCAGGACTGGTGATATTGGCGCTCCCTGGCGTTCTGTGGTGGGC
>Ga0181591_10000008_pt1 | contig 108124 bp, 91 predicted proteins | sample 071ome_33_FD_133757 | JGI IMG/M metagenome (GOLD analysis project Ga0181591, IMG submission 133757) | Coastal salt marsh microbial communities from the Groves Creek Marsh, Skidaway Island, Georgia - 071412AT metaG (megahit assembly) | ecosystem: Environmental > Aquatic > Marine > Intertidal...
GATCATTATTGTTTCCCGGGCTGCTCCTGTATTGCCTGAAATCTCTGCGTGTCTGGCTGGATTGAGTGGAATGAATTTCCTGAAGTTTCTCTGTTTTTGGCTTCTAAGTAGCATTCCCTATGTAGCAATAGCGTGTTATGCAGGGTCGGTCAGTTCGGTGCAGAATCCCTTTCCAGCTATTTTGGCTGCAATTGGATTGACAGCTTTTTTCTTCTTGGCCGCAGCGCTTTTTAAGCGATCAAAGAATGTTTCTAAATTGTCTATAGGTGCTTAAGAAGTTCAATTCAGAGATGGGTTCCATAATTAGTTTAGTAGCTTGAAATTGTGGAGCCGGGATTCGGGCTCCTCCACAAGATGAATCAGTAACTTCGTAAATAGTCTGATTTAGCAAGTAGACGGATAAGATCATCAGGATATCTTAGGAAATTTTCTTTGTTAATGTGGCTGAATTCGGGAATCTGGAATAACTCCCCTCCGATCAACTGTGGAAGTATCGACAAAAACTACAGTTCAACAATCAAGCTTGTTTCTCTGTGAAGTAATCTGATTGAAACTTTTTCCTGTATCAATCCGTAGTACTTTTGAAGTCATTCGGCCTATTTGTATTTCAGGCACGGAGGAATTATGAACAGCACATGGATTCGATCAGCAAAATTAACAGTAGCCACCGTATTGAGTGTAGCGGTTTTAGGGACCACTTCTCACAGCGCTTATCATGATGACATCATCGTTGAGTCTGACTATTACACTCAGGACCCCAAGGATAAAGCCTATGACGAGAAGGTTTTGCAGGACAAAGAACAATTAGCGGGTGCTCAGGCAAATGTACTGGGAAGCATTGCTGAATTGGATGAGCAAATCCACAGGATTGACCAGGCATTGGCAAGATATGATCGTGAATCAACCAGAAGGCCTTTGCTTGTGGAACGTGAGAGATTGTTTCGCAAGAGACGAGAGTATAAAAGGCTTGCTGCTTCTTACACTCAAAAGCAAGTGCGAATGACCAGAGACCTCTCCTACAATTCCGATGCTGTTCGTGGAGCAAGAGGTGATGCTTACGCCAATGGAGACCTCGGTTGGTCAACAGGAGAGCAGCAGGGTGGATTGGAGAATCCAAACTGGGGTAAAGCAAATCCAAATGCTGAAAAAGGCAAAACTCTCTACAAAGTCGAAGATGAAAAGAGTATGCGGGATGTTGCCGAGAAGTTGTCCGAAAAAATTTATGGAGACTTCAATCAGGACATCTACGTAGAACTTCTACAGTTCAATATGGGCAACACTGCGATCAACCCGGCAAGTCTTCTAGCAGGGGATCACATTTTTATTCCTTATAAAGTGGCAATGTTGACCATGATGGGCCTTCAGCAAAAAGGATTGATGGACGCCACTCTCGATGTAATCAAGGACTTTTCAGATCCTGATTTGAAGAAGCAAATGATTAAGTATGCAGTATATGCTGATGAGAATGAACATGCTCGCAAGGCGTTTACCGAAGTATTGATTGCAGCGAAGCTACATGGACCAACATCTGATCAATTCAAACTTGCTTTAACCAAGTTTCATGAGGCTAGTGATTCGTCCTCAGCAGATATGACTTCCAATATGGTGGTTACGAGCGTAGATGGAGCCAGCCTTAATTTCAGAGGTGAGTTCAAAGAGCAGGTAGAAGTTGTCTCAAATGCCTCTCTACAAATGAACAGCTTACCTACAAGTGTTCGGGAAAAGGTTAAAAAGGCAGCTGAAGAGTTTCATCGCTTGAAGACTTATACCTCTGATTATGGTGCCGATGATCACAGAACCAAGAGACAATTCAGAAGGTTCAAAGCGGCTGTTGATGAAGCGTACCCAGCAGTTCAGGCTTACCAGAGAACAAACACAAGATCACTTACGAGTACGGATCGTTACAGAGTGGATCGTGGTAGTGATGACAGCACAGTACGAGATACTCGAAGCAGTGCTCTTGCTTCCGTGGAGCTTCGCAGAGAAATCCGCGACATGAACAGCGAAGTTTTGAAGTTGATTCGTGATGTAGCGGATACAGTGAAAGAGGGCTGGGCAGAGCGTGAAGAGGGTATTGTTGAAGGGACCTGGAACAGTATGTGGTCTACCCATAAGAAGGAAGCCACAAGAAAGATGTATCAACTGACAAGTTTCACCAGTGAAAACAGTGTCGCTTCTCAGTTGCTCGGAAGACTGCGACAGGTGTACGGTTCTTCCTACAAGCACAATGTTGATTTGTATCGAAGTGTAGACTTCTCACTTTTGAGAAAGCGAATGATTGCTCTGATTGGGATGTCTGCAGTAGTGGAGCAAATCCAGCCAGCGTTACTCAGTACTCGCGATGGTAGTTTCCGTGGGCTGAGATATACTCAGGCCTTGCAGCAATTGGGAATTGACGTAGATAAGAGGGATTTTGATTTTTATGATCGCGGAGAAGGAGCCAAGCCTCAATTTTCAAGATTGAACTCTCGCTCTGGAAGGATGATTACCAAGGCAGAAGGAATCAGAAATCAGTGGTTGAACTTTGTAGGCCTGCTTGCGGAAATGCGAGCGGACATGCGTGACCAGGAACAGTTCATGGACACTGTGAGTGAAGCCAGAGACTTCTGGGGCGATGTGAAGGACAAGATTGATCGTCGCTGGAACTACACCATTGGAATAGGTGTTGCTGGAGCTGGACTGGGTACATTGGCAGCCATCGCAGCAGTTAACTTCTGGAATCCAGTTGGATGGGTTACAGCAGCAATGATCGGTGGAGGCGCAGCTATTGGTTTGGTTGTGGGAGATCGTCAGGACCAGGCTCAACAGGTAGAGATGGTTAAAGAATACGCCCACATCAAAATCATTTCTGATATGGCGATGGAAGCATTGCGAGAAGACAATGTGAGGCCGGTAGAGGGAATGCTTTACCTGGACGAAATCACCAAAGGCTATCTGTAAATACCAAAAACAGTAAAATACTAAAACCCCGGGAGTTCGCTCTCGGGGTTTTTTGTATATGTGTGCCCGGCAGGGCACACCTACTTGGAGGTGAAAGTCCTCTATGCGCCCGGTAAGGGGAAGCATTAGCCGGACGGCAAGGGTAACTCCTGATGGTGATGCATGAAGGGGAGTTGCTAGCTGGACGTCTAAGGCTAGTCCCGAGGATGATGCCTGAAGGAGGAGTAGTGCGTTTATTGTGAAACGGACTATCCAACTTCCTTATGAGGTCCTCGCTGGATTACAATAAGGTGGCTCTGGGCCTGGAAGTTTCGACCTAAACCGGGTACAGACTTGGGAACTTACTTGGACGTTCGAAATCAATGAAAATCTGAACCTACAAACGTAGCTGCGACTTTCAGTGAGAAGCGCAGAACAACGCCCTATTTGAGGTGGGCTGCGATTTTAGTGATGTACCAAGGGGCTTTTTCCAATTGGGAACACATGGAATCCCAACTCGTGCAAGGCGCTATGATCGAGAACGTTACGACCATCAAACAGACAAGCAGGTTTTTGCATGGACTCGTAAATCCTTTGATAATCGAGTTCCTTGTATAGGTCCCACTCGGTCATTACACCGATTGCATGGGCTCCTTCGGCGGCCTTGTAAGGGTCTTCTTCAAACTCAATCTGGTCAAGGTATTCAACCAAATCAATTTTTGCATTCTCTATAGCTTTTGGGTCGGTGATAACTACAGAAGCTCGCTCTTCCAAGAGCTGTTTTGTAACTTCAATTGCAGGGCTCTCCCTGGTGTCACCTGTGTTAGCTTTGAATGCAAAACCAAACAATACTATCCGCTTGCCTGCGAGAGTATTAAACATACTCGAGATCATCTTTCTCACGAATCTGGATTTTTGCCACTCATTGACTGAAATGACCTGCTCCCAATAGTCGGCGACTTCTTCCAGACCATAAGAGCGAGCAATATAAACCAGATTTAAAATATCTTTTTGGAAGCAAGAACCTCCAAAACCGACAGAGGCCTTGAGAAACTTGGGGCCAATTCTGCTGTCAGTTCCAATCGCATGTGCAACTTCATTCACATCAGCCTCGGTGGCTTCACAAAGTGCAGAGATTGAGTTGATCGAAGAGACTCTTTGTGCCAGAAAGGCGTTTGCTACTAATTTTGAGAGTTCACTACTCCAAACATTTGTTGTCAAAATTCGCTCAGGTTTTACCCAGTGGCTGTAGATATCTGCAATTTCCTGACATGCCCTTTGTCCGGAAGGAGACTCATCAGCTCCAATCAAGACCCGGTCAGGCGTTAGTAAATCTTCAATTCCAGTTCCTTCAGCCAGGAATTCAGGGTTGGAAACCACTTCAAAATTAAGTCCTCTGGAGTTGGCTTTCAAGATCTTGGACATTGCTTCCGCAGTGCGGACAGGTAGGGTGCTTTTTTCAACGACAATTTTGTCGGAAGTGGAGACCTCCGCAATCTGTCGTGCAGTTTTTTCCCAGTATTGTAAATCTGCTGCGATTCCTGCCCCATGGCCGTATGTCTTGGTTGGGGTATTTACACTGACAAAGATAATGTCCGCTTCGGCAATCCCTTGGGCAACTTCCGTTGTAAAAAACAGATTTTTGTTTCTTCTTTCAAAGACAAGTTCATCAAGTCCCGGTTCATAGATTGGTAGGTCGGAGCTGTTCCAGGCATCGATTCTTTTGGGATTGATGTCGACCACATGGAATTTGTAGTTGGTGCACTTGTGCGCCATCACGGCCATAGTAGGTCCACCGACGTAGCCAGCTCCTATACACAATACGGTTTTTTTGAACTCAGACATCCTTACCTCCAGACCAAGGACGGTATTATGGCAGTTTCAATGAATGGATGCAAAAAAAAAGAGTCGCAACCAGATCGGTCGCGACTCGCACAATATAAGTAAAGCTAGCTCGCGTGCCGCTTTGGTAATCTACAGTTGCGGTGAGTCCGGAAAAACTGGTTTTCACTGGTGCTCTTCCAGGCCTCTAATGATACTCCAGCAAGTAGCGCAGAGAGGACGCTGCATGCCACTGGTATCAAACCAAATTCTATTGGAGTCATTTTCGTGAGAAAATCCACTTCGAAATCCTAGACGGCCTCTTCATCTGCGAAGTCATCATCGAATCCCTGCATTGTTTGATGGTCTTTGAGCCAGCGATCAATTTCTGCCTCGTCAAAGCGAATTGTACGCCCTAATTTGATGGTTGGTAGATTGGCTTCTTTACGCAATTGATAAATGGTATTGCGTTTCACCTTTAACTTATCCATTAACTCTTTTGTAGTTAGTAACCGAATTGGTGACGGCATGCAATTCCTCCAATAGAACTAGTTATAGATTTCTCTTCTCATGAAATCAGTATGCTTTCTGATTTTGTGACTCTCGTGAAGGGCAGGCACCAGGACTTTGCTCTTGGGCATTTCCTTTTTCTCTTGCTTCTTGGTGATTTTTAATTTTGTCTTCACCAGCTACTCCCTTCGTTGATTCAAAAAAGGTATCGGGCAACCAGAATAAATGTTTAACGTTTTTTGAATTTTTTGTATGGGAAACTTGCTGAAACTAGAGTTGACAGGTCATTGCTAGTATCCTCTCAAGAGGCAAACTGATGGAAGAATTGACAAATTTAATCAAAGAACCATGCAAAAGAAGTACTTTTGTAGGTGTTTTGCATTATGGAAACTATGCGCAACTCAAGACTTTACTGACTTCTATAGAAGGGCAAATTGGTTGCTCTGACCTTGTGATTTGTGTTCTTGATCATAATGAGCGGGAAGATTTTGAGAGTCATTGGGAGAATACTGTTCACAACCCAAAGAACCCGGGATACGCCTCTGGCATGAATTTTCTTATTCAGCAAGCCATCAGCGGAAAGTACGATTTTTTTCTCGGAATGAACTCAGACCTGAAATTGAATAACTATTGTATCAGTGAGCTGGTCAATGCCTTGGATACAACCCAGAATACGGTACTACAATCTATTTTGACTGGACCAGATGATAAAGTGAAGCAAGCCAGTAATGTTCTACTGCCTCATTTTCATTGCAGTTTTTCGCCTGAAAGGCATCGAGCGCTTGAACTCATGGACTCTGGGGTTCATCCAACAGATTTTGTTTGTGGGGCACTCTTTGGTGTGGATTTGGCTCGTTTTAAGCGTTCCCCCGTACTTTTTGATGAAGATTTTTTCTTGTATCATGAAGATATTGACTGGTCATTGAGGTTGAAATCTATGGGCCATCAAATCGGTGTATGCTCAACTTCAGTAGCAAGACATCTGGAAGGGGGAAGTTCCAACGCGTTAGGGCAACTGACTCTCAAGTCTGTTCTGGTTCGATGGAACTCGCTGAGATTGTTCCTGTCCAAACAAAGTTTGGGACGGAGTCACTTTGCAATGTCAGTACTGTGGTTTTGGAGTCGAATGCTTTTGGTTTATGGAAAACAATTACTCAGAGTTTAAGATATTTCACTTCAAGTATGGAAGTTTGGGTCCTTGCGAATCTTTTATCCAAAGTCAGCTGGACAAACAATCCACTGATGTCGGTAAGTTCTTCGTTATACGCAGAAACAAGGATCAGAGGGAGACTTCAATGGCAACTCTGGTTCTTGGCTGGTCAGGGTACTTGAAACTACTTTTTGGCTTTCAGTCTGACAAATGGAGTTGTATCCATGCACACTTCCTGACCAATGCTCTGTTGATGATTCCTCTTTCAGCCATCTACAAAACCCCCCTGGTTGTGAGTGGGTATGGACACGACGTTTTTAGGTTTCCAAACAAGAATTTTGGATTAAACAAACTTTTTATTAAATTTCTTGGTTTTTACTGTTCGCAGTTTCTGGTCTACAGTGCGGCCATGGCTGATGCTTTGGGAGAGTTAGGTATTTCAGAGAGCAAGATAAAAGTATATCACCCGGGGATTGGGGGACTACCTTTTCGAAAGAAGAGAGTCAGTAGTTTGCAGAGGCTGTTGATGATAAGTTCTTTACGACCCAAAAAAAACCATCGAATGGTTCTGGAAGCTCTTGCCCTGCTGGCGAAGAAAGGAGAGAGCTTCGAGCTTCTGATTGTAGGAGAGGGGCCGGAATATTCAGATCTGGTTAGTTTGAGTAAACAACTTGATTTACAGGATAGAGTTCAGTTTCGAGGTCATCTTAAAGACTTGGAGGACATTGTTGAACTTTATCAAAACGCAGACCTTTTCCTCCATCCATCCAGGACTGCAGAAGATGGGGATAGTGAAGGAGTACCCACTTCTATTTTGGAAGCTCTAAGTGCAGGAATGCCAGTGGTTACAACAAGGCATGCTGGTCTGGATAGAGTTTTTGGTTCGGCTTGCTTTTATACGGAAGAGAATTGTCCTGAGGCTTTAGCATCACTATTGCTTGATCTGCGCAAGGGGGTAGTCCAGCTGGAGGCGATGCAGGAAAGAGCCTTCAGAAAGTTTAAAGATTTCCGCGAAACGAGCCTGGATGAGGAGTTGAGAAGTATCTACAGTTTCAGAGGGAATACTGTTTCAAACTGTTCGAAAGCGAAGATTTGTGAAGAGCCGGTTTGAGTACATTCAGAAGCAGAGAGTTATGGAGGTTCTCCTGGCCTATGTTAAGAGTTTCTGCTGTATGCTTTTGGTGCCACCAGTGCTTCTCTTGAGTGGTTATGAATACTCTGTACCAGTATTTCTGTTCGTAGGGTTTGGTGGTTTTTTAAGTTTCTATCTTTACTACAAATGGCACAAAGATGATCTTTCGACCACAGCAAGGTATCTAGACGAGAGGGTCAATGGATCAGAAGATTTCTTCAGGACTTTGTATGAGACAGAGCGAGTTTCCGAAAGTCAGGTGATTGAGTTGCTCTACGCTCAGGGACACAAATCTTTTCAAAGAATTGGATCCGAATTTGAGGCATTACAGATTGAAAAAAAATTGAAGCAATTCATGGGAATTGCTGCTGGATTGATCGCAATCTTTCTGGTTCTTCTTTTGCTTCTGAACTTCCAGGGATCAGGTGGCTCTGGGACTAAAGGAAACTCTAACTCATCAAGTCAAGGTAACTCTCAAAACAATTCTCAGGGACAGGATGGTAAAAGTACCTCCGATGACTCCAAAGGTGACTCGAATGAAGGTGGAGACCAGTCTCAGAGCAAGCAAGGGAGTGAGGAAGGCCAGAATCAATCCGATGATTCCGGTCAAAAGAGCTCGCAGTCTGGTCAAGAGAATTCAAAGAAGGCTGATTCCGGAGAAGAGAAGGGGAAGTCTGATTTAAAACAATCCAGGGATGGAAACAATCAAGATGGTTCGAAGTCAGGTCAATCAGAATCGAAAAGAAGTGCAAAGGAAAAGAGTGGGGAGAAGGCTACTCAAGAAGGTGGTAAGCAATCTCCGGGAGATAGTAAAAAGGATTCTAAGTCTGATGAATCGAATGGCAAGCAAGACTCAAAAAATCAACAAAGTCAGTCTCAACAAATGAACACTGGTAAAAATCCAGGAGATCAATCTCAAAAGTCTCAACCTGGTAAATCAGGAAGTCAGGGTCAAGAATCTGGTAAACAGGACGAGCAGGTTGGAAAAGCAGACCAAGGTCAATCGGGGGACAATCAGTCGAAGGATGGGGCCGGGATGGATGGTGCGAATGGAGAGGATGGCAAAAAGGGTGATTCGCCAGATGGAAAGTTGAAGACTCAAAAAGGCCAGGCTGGAGACAAAGGTGGAGGTGGTTCGACAAATGAGGGTAGTCAGGCAAGTAAGATGGGAGATAAAGGGTCTCAGTCAAAGGGTGGAGCCAGTTCTGATCAAAACAATGCGAAAAAGCAGCAGGAGATGAAGAGAAAAGGAGATTCAACCAAAGATAAGTCGAAATCAGATAAGGATTTCAAGTTTGACGCAAAGGCAGGTGGAGAACTAGTCATGGACTCCCAGGCAATAGACAAGAAATACCTGAATGACAATCGAGACATTCAAAATAGTGTGTACAAAAAGAGAAAGGACTCTTTGGAGGCTTACATGGCAAACCCGAGGATACCCAAGAGCTATAAGGAGAGACTCAGGAAGTTGTTTGAAGCTCAGCAAAACAGGCGTAGGGAAGTGAAGTAGAATGCTTGATTTGCAAAGTCCCGAGTTTGTGAAAGGTTTAAAACATCTGAAGTTGATTTCGGACAAGAAATTTGCCGGTCAGAGGGTCGGGGAGCGTAAGACGAAAAGGAAAGGGAGCTCGGTCGAATTCAAGGACTTTAGGGAATACAACCCCGGAGATGATATTCGATTCATAGACTGGAATCTATGGGGAAGGCTTGATCGATATTATATCAAGCTCTTCCACAATGAAGAGAACTTGAATGTCTTCTTTCTATGGGACACCTCCAGTTCTTTAGCCTATGGATCACCAAGTAAATGGAATTTCTCCATGGAGTTGATTGCAACGATCACTTATCTGGCTTTACACAATAAGGACAGCGTCTACTATTATCCAATACTGGATAAAATCTTCACCGGTGCACCAAGAGGAAATCAGCCCGGTTTTTACCCAAAGCTGTCGCAGTTTCTGCAATCGATGAAACCTTCCGGTCATAGCAACCTCAGGGGGGCAATCGATCAATTTTTGAGATATGAAAAGCGCAAGGGAATGCTATTTTTGATTAGCGACTTCTTTGTAGATCAGTCCGAAATGGAGTACGTTTTTAAAAAGTTGAGTTTTTATGGACATGAGGTAGTCCCTGTGCTCGTTTTGTCGCCCGATGAGGTTGATCCCCCTTTTCATGGGCACTGCAAGTTGCAGGATTTGGAAACTTCTGAATGGATGGAGCTGGACTTGAGCAATGAGTATCTGACGATGTATCAAGAAACTGTAGAACAGCATAAGAACAACTTTTTAGTAACTGCCAACAAATACCGCTGTAAACCGTTTTTTGCGGTTTCCGACCAGTCTAGTCGTGACTTTGTGGTCGACATTCTGAGAAGAAGTTGAGCAATGCTTGGTTTTTCCAGCTTGTTAGGTTTACTGTTCTTCGCATGGTTCCCGGTCTTTTTGGCAATCTACTTCTTTAAGAGCAAACCTAAAGAAGTTAAAGTTGCCTCCCACTTCCTTTGGGATCAGGTGCTCCAGAAGCAAAACAGCAAGGGCTGGTTTGAGACTTTTCGAAAGAATGCATTTTTCTGGCTCCAGCTACTCATATTCTTTTTACTGTTTCTGCTTTTGTCCAAACCTTATTGGGAAACCAAAAGTCAAGCATCAGAGATCATTGTTATTCTGGATACTTCTGCTTCCATGCAGCAAGTTGTGGACTCAATCTCGGCTTTGGAGTTGGCGAAACGTGAGATAATGGATCTGGATCGTTCCATTGATAGCAGGGTAAGCGAGATCATTACCTGGGATGAGGCCATCCAGAGCTTTAGCAATTTTCACTCTCTTGCAGGGCAGCTCCATCAGATAAGGGAAACAAATTATAAAAATAGTGACAGCAGTTTACTGGTTCCCTTATGCAAAGAGAGAATTGCCCGCGGAAGCAGTGTGATTCTCTTTTCCGATGCGCTTCCCGTTAGCACTTCATTGACATTGTCAAACCTCGGTGTTCAAGTGATCCAGCTAGCGAAGTCAGCCAGAAATTTATACTTTCGGGATGTGCGTCGTGAGAGTTTTGGAAAGGAGGAAAAGGTCAGAGTTAAGATCGCACGAACCGGTTCGATTTCAGAGGGAACTCTGAGGATTCAGAGTCAAGGGACGTTACATTTCACTACCAGGGTGATTTTTTCCGGCGATGAGGAAGAGTTATTACTGCCAATCAGGACTGGAAGCACTCTTGAATTAAGTTTGCTGAGTCCATTGAAAGATGACTTGGCCGCAGACAATCTTTGGATTTTACCCCAGAAAACTTCTAAACCCAAGGTTTGGCTCGACCCTTCCCTGAGTAGTAGTGCCGATATGCTGATCCAGTACTTTATGATGGAGTCCAGGCTCGATTTGGTTGAAAAAATGGAAGAAGCCGATTTAAGGGTTTTCCTGGAATCAAATTTGACTGAAGTGGTAGTGAACTCACTTGTAATCTCAGCAGCCCCTTCACTCCAAAGTTTGAATCAGAAGGTTCTTCACAGTTACGCAATCCTGCCTACGCACAGAACAATACGCTACCTTCAGGTAGGTAAATTGCGACCAGTGAATCAAGGATTTGTGCAGTCAGGGGAGCAATGGAAGGGGATCTTGGCAAGTGTATTGATAGGCGACAGAAAGACTATAGTCCCGCTTCTTGAACAACATCGAAAAATGCAAAATTGCTACAGATTGAACTTGAATCTGAGTTCACAGAGTTTGGAAGCTCTGGATAATTTGATCCTCATTGAGAATTTGGTAAGGATCTATACTGACAGCTTGTCGAGCAAAATGAGTCAAGAGATTAAATCAGATGCTAATCAGCCGAGTGAACCAGGGTTATATGATATAGACGGGGAAGAGAAGTTTTTTCACATTTCAACCTCTGAGTCCCGTCTCTCTCCAGGATCAGATTCTCAGGAGTTGTTGAGAAATTTTAAAGACCAGAAAATGAAACCCAGACGCAAAGAGCTGACCACTTATATTCTGCTACTTGTAGTTTTCTTTGTGTGTTTTGAATGGTGGCTTTTTAGCAGGAGAATGTGAAGTGGAGTTTAAGTTCCTTTCGATTCAATTCTGGCCACTCTTGCTCTTGGTAGCACTTGTTTTTGCGACCGCCTCAAAAGGTCTGGGAAGCAAGAAAGCTAAAAGCTATCTAGCTCTTACTTTCTTACGCTCCATGATTGTAATCACGCTTGTGATTTCTCTTATGGAGCCGGCTATTCAAAGCTCAGGTGTATCACACAAACCCCGATTTTTTGTGGGTATTGATGGTAGCAAAAGTTTGGAGAGAGACGCTTTATTCAAGAGCCTCAGATCCGCGGAAAATGTACTTCGAGAGGCGGAATTGAAGTACGCCGGTCAGGTTAGCTACTTTGTGATTGCCAACCAATCAAAGTTGGCCAGAGACTTTTCTATGGCTAATGAGGTCTTGATGGGGACCGAAGCCACCCAATCTCCGCTCGTTCGGCAGTTAGAAGAAATGAAGTCTTATCTCGGTGCTTCAGAATATCCGGTTTTTCTCTTGTTTACTGATGGCAATGAAACCAACGCGAGCGCATCCCAACTCTCACTTCTGTCCCAAGATGAGGTCTATGTTGTTCCCCAGCAGACGGCAACAAAGGACCCTCTAAGGATTCAGGACTTTTATGCGCCAACCAAGGTCTTGACCAATCGTAAGTTCAAAGTTCAGGCATTGCTTCATAGCGAGGTTCAAGGAAGGGTTCGTTGTCTCTGGTATAGAAATGATGAGTTGATCAAAGATGAGTTTGCGGACTTTCTTCCAGGCAAGAATTACATTGAATATGAAGATCAGAGCGAAGAAGTAGAAGTGATACGCTATCGGCTATTGCTTGAACCAGACTTTGAAGATCATGTTTCGGGAAGTAACCAAGCCGTCAGAGAGGTGAAAGTCTACCAGTCGAAAGCGGTCTTGTTGATCTCTTCTGATCAGAAGGGTGCATCATTGGAAGGCCTTTTGGAGGATTTAAGCTATAAAGTCAGGAAAATTACTCCCGATCAGTTAAATCCTTCGATGCTTTCTTCCTTCGGAGCTGTCCTGATCAACGATATTCCCTACAAGGATATTAAACCGGAGGTTGTGCAGTCGCTGGCAGGATATGTCAGTCGTGGAGGAGGTTTCGGTATGTTTGGTGGATTGAGCAGCTTTGGGCCTGGGGGATATCACCGAACAGAAGTAGAAGAGATCCTTCCACTGTATATGCCTCCCAGAAGCTTTAAAAAATCTTTAGCTGTGATGTTACTCATTGATGCTTCAGGTTCCATGCTAAGTGAAGATCAATCAACCTGGCATAACGCTCAATCTTTGGCTCAATTTTTAAGAAATGCCTCCAAAGCTCAGATTCCAATTGAAGTTGCCAAGGATGCCGCGGTTTCTGTTATCAAAGAGATGATCGGGATAGATGTTGGTGTTGTTGCTTTTAATGACCGGGCTTTACTTGCTGTCCCCCTTCAAAAAGTTAGCGAGAATTCTCTCCCGGATATGGAAAAAGGTGTTCGAGAGATACAGGCTGGAGGAGGGACACGCTTTTCTCCTGCCATAAGCGGAGCATTTGTAGTAGCGGGATCGAGTAGTTATTCCACAATTGAATTTATTTTACTCTCGGATGGCTCTCCATCTGACAAGAGTTTGGTTCCACTGGAAATCCGTCGCTTGCAAGAGGAAAAAATTCGCTTACATACCATTGCCTTCGGGGCCAGCGCAAATCATGAGCTACTGGAGTCTATGGCTGTAGAGACGGGTGGCAGGGCTTATCGAAGCTCGAATGTGGGAAATTTGAGTCAGATTTTTGATAAGGCGATTGACGAAGTCTTCGGACCCCCGCTCGTACTCCACCGAAGCGTAGTAGAGCTCAATCCTGGTCAGAGCCTTCTTGAAAGAAAGACATACCCGGACATTCTCGGATACGTATCGACTTCCCCCAAAGATCGTGGAGAGGTTGTTTTGACTTCTGATAGAGGGGATCCTCTTTTGGCAGTTTGGCAATATGGAATGGGTCATAGCTTTGCCTGGACGAGTGATGTGGAAGGGAGATGGAGTAAGGAATGGTTGGCAGATTCTGCTTTTAAGGAAACTTTCCACAGGGTGATGGCGAAAATTCAGCACCATGATTATGAGCCTTATCAGACCCGAGTGTTTGTCGATGGGAATCAAGTTACAGTGTTGCTTTCGGCATTGACTCAGGATGGAATACCAATAGATACACTGGAGCCAGAAGTCAGGGTTCGAGGCGACGGGCGGCTACTGGAATCCCGAATCTTGAAGAATTTAGGGGAAGGGGATTACAGAACTCAACTTATTGTGAAGACAGCTGGAGATAAATCAGTAGAGGTGGTAGTCCCAGGAAAAAATGAAAAAGGAAACTGGGTGAAGCAAATTCCTGTACAGATAGCATTTGATTTGGAGAGTTCCTTTTCTTCTCCAAATGAAGACTTTTTTGAGCTGATGAAGAAGGCTCGGAAAATTGTTTATGATTCCAGCAGTTTGAGTTTGGATTTCTTTGAGAAGTTTAGGGTTCAGGATAAGAAAATCACTCACTCCTTGTCGGGGATTCTGGTGGGAATTGCTCTGTTTCTTTTGTTCCTGGATGTTATTTTTCGAAGGTTTCGAGTATTGGATGAGGTTGGTCAAGAAGGAGAAAGTACGGGAAAATGGGACAGGATGGCTTTTCACTACTTACAAATGGCAAGAGAAGCCTCACGCCGTGGAGATAATGATCAGGCTGAAAAGTTCTATTTGAGCTCTCATAGGTATTTCAAGAAGGCTGGTGATCGTAGCCAGGTTCAAAAAGTCTGGGATGAGTATCGTGTCAAGGTCCGATGAGTCAGTAGTCGAGCTGGTATTGGTCAGGCAGCCTGGCTGGCTTCCTGGTCTTATTCGCTTGTATTCAGGCTCTGACTGGAATCATGTCGCTTTCCTGACTGCAGAAGGTAAGGTGGTGGACCTGGACCGCCCCGGAGTTTTGGTTCACTGTGCAGCGGAATATACCCGCTTCAACAAGATTTCACCTACAGGAGTTGTGCTGCCTTCAGAAGCCTTCTACTGTCGATTAAAAGAATTGCAGTCCTTGAATTATCGGGACTGGAGTAATGTACTACTTGTTTTAAAGCGTTTCTTCAATTTACGCGTCTACTCTCTTGATGATAATTCCAGCAATTGCGTGGGTTTTGTATTGAGGATTCTTGACTGGGAAAGGGAGCTTGAGTTGCTACTTGTGCCTGGCGACTTTGAGCATTGGGGGACTTCACTCTGGCCCGAAGAATAATCTGAGATCTCAGCTTCGGTTGTAGTCATCTTCGTAGCGTACGATATCGTCTTCTCCAAAATAACTTCCAGTTTGGACTTCGATAATTTCAAGAGGTTCTGATGTCTCGTTGGACAACCGATGCTTTGCACCGACTGGGATGGAAACTGACTGACCCACATCAAGTGTGAAGATTTTTTCATCAACTTGAACTGTGGCTTGTCCTTGAACCACCGTCCAGGTTTCACTTCGTCGGGCATGAGATTGCAGGCTGAGTCGTTGGGAGGGTTTGACAGTGATGGTTTTCACTTTTGTGTGCTTTTCATCGTAAAGATTGCTGAATCTTCCCCAGGGTCTTTCTTCTGTATACATGGAAACTCTCTATAAAGGTTTATTATGTCAAGGCGACTCGACGCTTCATGACTTCTATGCTGTGACATAATATATTGCTTGGAACCGAAATAGAATAAGAATGGTCTCTTAGTACCAAGGTGGTAAAACTGTGAGTGAAGTAAAAGCTTATTTGCTGGATATGGATGGAACACTCTTTCTGGAAGAATCTCCAATTGAAGGAGCTATTGAGTTCCTGGACTTTCTAAGTCAAGAGTCCATCCCATTTGCTTTGGTTACGAATAACTCTTCTAAGAGCAGGAAGGTATACACAGAGACATTGGGAAAAATGGGCTTCAAGGTTGAATCAGAGAATATTTTCAGTTCAGGCATTGCTACGGCAATGTATCTTAAAAAAGAAGGAATTGAGAAAGTCTACCTGCTAGGTACTCCTGCATTGAAACAAGAGTTTATTGATTATGGAATCGAAATTGATTCAACAGAGCCTCAAGCAGTGGTACTGGGCTTTGACCAAACCCTCGATTATGAAAAAATGGTGAAAATGCATCGTTTTCTTCTGGAAGGAAAGCGCTATATCGCGACACATCCTGATTTTGTATGCCCCATGATTGATGGCTCTATTCCCGATACCGGGGCAATGATCGCCATGTTCGAAGCCTCGTCAGGTCGTAGTCCAGAAGTGGTAGGAAAGCCAAATTCACTCCTTGTGGAGATGGCTTGTGAACAGCTTGGTGTTCAGCCTTTTGAATGCATGATGGTCGGAGACCGTATTTACACGGATATGAAGATGGCCAAAAATGCAGGTGTAAAGAGTGGACTGGTTCTAACGGGTGAAGCCACTGTCGAGGATGTGAGCGCCTGCGGTATCGAAATTGACCGGGTTTATCAATCAGTGAAAGATATTCATCTTGAGAGGCTGGAAGAAATCAAGTGAAGGTTTACTTTTGTGTAATATTTCAGTTCCTGATTTGCCTGGTCTGTCAAGCGGTTGAGTTGCAGCTTCCTTTTCAGTACTTGAAGAAGCCAGTGAATCAGAGAACGTTCCTTTCCGAGGATGGGGTTTTGCAAGGTTCAATTCGTTTTCAGAAGAATCCTGACTCTCAATGGACGCTCAGAGGTGAATTGAGTGCGACGCAACAATTGGATTTGAGTAGTATTCTTGTAATTGATGGCAGCGATAGCTTTAAGAAATACCGGGAAAAATTTGATCTTGAAGTCTCGAAAGCAAGCATCGATAGGTATTACTTAACCAGTTCTGTTCACAAGAAGTTAGCGGAGAATATATCTGGGAGCGACTTCTCTAAACTTTTGGAGACCGTTCACAGCCTGGTCTCCCTGGGACAGGGTAAGTTGAGTCGGGATGTCTACTTTGTGTGGGATGGAGAAGTAAGCAGTGGTGAACTGGACCCGATAATCCTTGAGCAAATGATTCTAGGCTTGGTTCAATACGGTGTTCGATTTCACTCAATTGTGCCAAAGGCATCTCTACAGTCCTATTGGGTCACTCAATTAAGGGATTTGACCGGTGGAAAAGTTATGCCAATTGACAATTGGAAAATAGACACAGTTCGTCGCAGGGCCATTGACAGGGTGCTTTGTAAACTTGGAGAATTGCCCGTTATAGTGATGTTTGGTAAAGAAAAGAGTATTGGTCCAAGACAGCTGAATTTTTCAGCGAAATTGAATTGCTATGACCCATCCAGTCGAGTTTGGGAAGAATTCCAATAAACAGCTCCAGGGAGGGGAGAAATTGAGTCTGAGCAAGCCTGTCTCGGCAAGCGGTTTGCTTTTTTCCTCACTGGTTCTGCCTTTAGCTCTATTGATAAATCAATGGTTTAGTTTGGACTTCTTGCTTTGGTCCTGGCTGTGCGGATTGTGTTACTCAATACCTTACATACTGGAAGAGTCTTGGATTGGCTTCCAAAGATCTGTGATCTTTAGTTTGCTGATGTCAGTTATCGGATTGTTTGTTGGTCTGAATACGGAGGGAGTTCTGGCTTTTTTGGCAGTGGTCTCTATTGCGAGATGCTGGCACTTTCGTTCTTTCTTGCAGAATCCATTGATGGGTTTGAATGGCTTTTTGATTCATTTCGGAGGTCATGTCTGCTCATTGATCGGTATGCAGTCCGTCTATTATGCGCTGAGTTCGACGATCGGATCTTCAATCATAATTGGATTGGGATTGTTTGGTTCTTTTTCCCAGCTATTTACTGAATGGATGTTTCAAAAAACTCTACTGGATTTTCAGGATGAAGCCATTCTTGAAGTGGATTTGAGTGAGCATTATCAACCTTTGTTAGAGGAGCTGAACTCGATTCCTACTCCCGAACTGGCAAATCCAGAGCTGCTACGTAATTTTAAATTACTGCGGATGAGATTGAAGGAGAGGATTTCGCAGGGCAGTAGACTAAGTGATCAGTTGAATCTAATTGATCGGATTGAGTTGAGAAGTAAAGTTTCAAAGTATGAGAGAGACTTTGAACATGAGTCTGATGAAGCCCTGAAGAGTGCCTTGCAGAATCGACTGGAGCAGGCTCGCACCGCGAGTAACTGGTATGAGAGTCAAAGCAAGTTTGAACAGAAGCTGTACACTACAATTGAAGCTGATTTAATGTACTTGAGAAACCAGACTCTACTCATCAAGGATTTGAATCAAAAGGAAGATCAAATCGATCAGCGGGCAGAGATTCGCAGTCTGCAAGAAAGCCTGCAAGAGAAATTACTTCAGATGAGAGAAAGGCTTGAAGCTTTGGATGAGATTAATCAATCTTGAGCTGAAAAGTCTGGTGCTCATTTCCCTGAATAGGGTAAAGCTCCAATTGAATCTGTCGATAGCCTTAAAAAAGTGTCGTGCCTGGCAAGAGCGCGGGAGGCTCCTATGTCTTCAGTATATGAAACAAAATTTGATGTAATTTTTCGAAAGCTTCAGGATAAGAAGCAAGAGCTCAAGAAAGAGTTCGACTCTTCCTATTCAAAGGATGACTTCAGAACCTCTGTTGCAGTAATGGAGAGTATTCAGGAGGTCATGAGCAAGCTTAGTTCCCTTGAGGCGGTAGAAAAGCCCTTTAAGGAAATGGCATCGATATCATCAAGAATCGAAGATCTGAAGCTTGAGATTGAAATTCATCTTGAGGAGCTTGGCAAGGAGATTCGCGCCAAGGACGAGTTAGCTGGAATCTTTGAGAAGGATTTGCATGAGCCAATGAGCGATTTGCTAGCCATGTTTCAAGAAGAAGAAGGCAAGAACTTTGAGTTGGAGTTTGAAAAGTTTTCAGCGGATGAGTTAATGACATTAGCTCACTATAACAAACGATATTTTCCATCCAGGCTTGATCAATATGAGGAGTATTGGGCAAAGTTCACATCGCAGCATCCTACTGAAGAAGCAGGTCCGGTAAACTTGGAGAAGAGTCTGGTTTTTCGTGAAGGAATTCCGTTGGAAAGCAACTGTGTTCTGGATGCCGAAGAAGAAGAGGAGGAGGACCCCGAAGCTTTTTCAATGGAATCGGAGCAGAATGAAGAGTCCTTTGATCACGGCGTAGAAGATTTATCAGAGTTCGAGAGACAAAACAAGATTCCCGTCTTGTCGGATGAGGAAACCCAGAGGATTCTAACTCAGCATGAAGAAGTGAATGATTCCGTTTCTGTTGAGTTTCAGACTGCTGCTCCTGAGGAAGCTCAAAACATCGAAACAATTCAAGGCGAAGCTCAGGAATCGGCAGCTCAAGAAGAAGAGGCAGTAACTGCTCAAGATATTTTTGCTTACGAAGAAGAGTTGAATGCAGCGAATGCCACCAAAGAGGAATTAGAACCTGTCAATGTAGAAGATTTCCCGGAAAGTGCCCGCGATGATGATAGCGAGTCGCTTTATGAAGGAGAGGCGAAGTCTGTGGACTTGCCTTCTGAGGAGGTGGTCGAACCCGAGGCTCAGGAAGTTGAAGCAGAAGAGCTTAGCCAAGCATCGATTGAAGTGGAGGAACTTGAGGAAGTCAGTATTGAGCTTGATGAAGAGCAAGCGGATTTGGATTCAACAGTAGAGGAAGAGATTTCGTTGGAAGAGGATGCTGAGGTAAGCGAAATAGATTCAATGGAGCTCTCTGGTGATGATTTGGAGTCGGGGGAGTACGAACTTGAGAATGTTTCTGTGGATTTGGACATGGAGGCCACTGAGGGTGAAGAGCTTGTTGGGCTTGATCAGGGTCCTGAAGAGGCAACTTCAGAAGAATATTCTGTAGAGGATATTGGCGAAGAAGCCGGACTTGATTCTCAGTATTCAGCCACCGATTACCCGCAGGAAGAATATGTTGAAGGTGATTACGCCGAAGAAGAATATGTAGAGGGTGAGTACGCTCAGGAAGAATATTCCGAAGGTGAATATGCCCAGGAAGCCTATGTAGAAGGTGAATATGCAGAGGGCGAATACGCTGAAGGTGAGTACACTCAGGAAGATTATGCAGAGGGTGGACACGCGCAGGAAGATTATGCAGAGGGCGAATACGCTGAGGGTGAGTATGCCCAGGAAGCCTATGTAGAAGGTGAATACGCCCAGGAAGAATATGCCGAAGGTGAGTACGCCCAGGATGAGTACGCCCAGGAAGCCTACGTAGAAGGTGAGTATGCCCAGGAAGGTTCTGTGGAAGGTGAGTATGCTCAGGAAGGGTATGCTGAAGGTGAATACGCCCAGGAAGGGTATGCTGAAGGTGAATACGCCCAGGAAGAATGCGTAGAGGGTGAATACGCCCAAGAAGAGTATGCCGAGGGTGAATACGCCCAAGAAGAATATGTAGAGGGAGAACACGTTCAGGAAGCATATGCCGAAGGTGAATACGCCCAGGAAGGGTATGCTGAAGGTGAATACGCCCAGGAAGGGTATGCTGAAGGTGAATACGCCCAGGAAGGGTATGCTGAAGGTGAATACGCCCAGGAAGAGTATGCCGAGGGTGAATACGCTCAGGAAGTTTATGCCGAGATAGAAGCCGAAATTGAAGATCCCGTTTTGAGCACTGAAACGACAGAGGAGCTGTCTCAAAGCGAAGAGACTTCGGCCGTGGACAGTATTTCCATAGATGAAGACGAGCCTGAAATATCCCTTGATGGATTGGACGAATTGAGTCTGGAGATCGAGGAAGAACTGGACGCGCAAGAGCCCGTTATTGAAGAAGAAGTTTTGGAAGAATCTCCGGTTTTAGAGTCTTCCGAAGAAGAAAGTCTTGATATTGATGAAATTGCGATCGATCTGGACGATTTGGAAATTGATCTCGATGACGAAAGTGAAACTCCAAAAAAGAAAGCACCCGAGGCTTCACAATCCCTTGACATGGATGATGTTGAGTTGAATGATGAGGATCAGCTGGAGCAAGAATTGGAACAGGAGCTGAACCTGGATGATATTGAGATTGACCTGGATGAGGAATCTTTGTAGCGCATTTCTGATTTTTGCTCATGTACAATTTGTACTGGCATCAGAGGCGCAAGAGGAAGCCAGCAGTTTAGACCGAAGATACGGACAGCTGCTTGTACAGCTTGATTTTTCCAAGACTTTGGATCTACAAAAGTTGTTTGGGGTCACAGATCTTCGAGTGTTGAAGTTGGCCATCAAATTCGCAGGTAGAAGGCACACTCAAACAGTCTCATTTGAAGATGACCATAAATTGGAACTCAGCCTTCCTGAAAATGTTTATTCGTTTGAATTAAGCAGAGTGCAAACGAACCCCGTTGCTCTTTACAGCGGAAGAGTCCCTGTAAAGAGATCATCACAAACCAGAATGACCATTTATCTGCAATCGAAGGATCATCGTAGCGGCGAGAACATCCCTTACGGTTATCACAGTTTGGAGGGGAGTATTTTCCAAGGTGCCCGGCGTGAAGTTTATGGTGATTACACTAAAAACTTCAGGGCTGATGGTGTGTTTGAGTACTATCAATTTGGTCAAGTTTTTCGAAGAGATTCTGATCAAGAGAGCAGTTTGTACTTTGATCAGGACCTTGACGGAAAAGTTGATGAGCTCGACCCCGATGATGATGACGATGGTATCCGGGACGAGATTGATAAAGATGATGATAATGATGGAATACTCGATGAGCAGGATTTTCAAGACACTGATAATGACAACGATGGCCTTGGTAATGGAGCAGAGATCAAGGATCTGATATTGGGAAATCTTCAGCACCCGGTATTGGAGAGTTTTCAAGTGCACAATCTGACCCATCCGGATTTAGGTTTGTATGGCCAGGCAGGGGATTTGTTAAAGGTTCTGGCAAAAACAGACAGTGCTGGAGGTAGTGGTGTTGAATCAGTAGTGGTGAGAATCTATCGCAATGGAAAAGAGCTGCTAAAGTTTCCTCTCTATGATGACGGTAGTGAAATTGACAGAAATATCAGAATGCAAGGGGCGCAAATCAGCGGGGATGCAAAAGTTGCTGATGGAGAGTTTGCCAACATACTTCCTCTGGATCTGGCTCTGTTTGAATACTTGTACAACTGTTTCTGGATTGTCAAAGCAGCGAATGAAAAGGGAAAGGTCTCCGCAGAAACTATTTTTATTGCTGGTCAGGCACTTGATCAATTTTTGCCGGAAGGGCGCAGCGACATACTACAAAAGATAGAAAATGTAGACCTGGTTTATGCGCAGGATCCGGAAGAGGGAAGTGGTGTGGTCAAGCTAAGTTTGAAACTGGCTGAAAAGCTCTCTGTGCGCCTCTACTCAGGAGGTCATTCCTACTATTTGAATGGTCAAAAAAACCCTTTGAACTTTTATGACTATTCTGATAGCTTAACGGTTCGGCCAAATGCTCTCATGTTCCTGACAATTCAGGATGGATCGGGAGGAGTTTTTTATTTTGGTCACAAATTATAGGAGAGGTGTCCGAGTGGCTGAAGGAGCACGCTTGGAAAGCGTGTGTAGGGCAACCTACCCGGGGTTCGAATCCCCGTCTCTCCGTTCTTTTCAAAGAGTGGATTGCATTTGCAGTCCATTTTTTTTTAGGTGGTAGATTATGAGTTTTCAATTGCGGGATTATCTGGATAAGAAAGAAAAGATAGGAGTTGTTGGTCTAGGATATGTGGGACTCCCCCTTCTGATATCATTTGAAAAATACTTCTCCATGGTTGGCTTTGATGTCTCGAAAGAAAAGATTCAGCAATTGCGGGATGGTGTTGATGTCACCGATGAGGTGGGTAACGAAGTTCTATCAAAGTCTCAAAGCACATTCAGTGCAGACCCTGAAGTTCTCAAGGACTGCTCGACAATTATTGTTGCTGTGCCTACTCCCATAGACCAGTTCAAGACGCCTGATTTGACCCCCGTTATTAGTGCGACCAAATTGATCGCTGCGAACCTGAAACCGGGGGCTATCATAGTCTATGAGTCAACCGTATATCCGGGAGTGACAGAAGAGGTATGCAAACCAATCCTTGAGGAGTATGGGCATGAATATCTCAAAGATTTTTTCCTTGGATATTCACCGGAAAGGATTAATCCCGGAGACAAAGAACGTAGATTTGAGACAATTTTAAAGATCGTCAGTGGCGACACAGAGGAATGTGCTGAATTTTTAAGTTCCATGTATGGAACTGTAGTGAAGGCGGGAATCCACCAGGCCAGCTCGATCAAGGTTGCTGAAGCAGCTAAAGTCATTGAAAATGTTCAAAGAGATGTAAACATCGCTTTGATGAACGAACTCGCAATTTTGTTTGATCAAGTGGGCATCGATACTCGAGAAGTATTGAAAGCAGCCGGGACCAAATGGAATTTTGTAAAATTGAATCCAGGCTTGGTTGGTGGGCACTGCATTGGGGTCGATCCATACTATTTAACCCACAAAGCAGAGCAATTAGGATATCATCCCCAGATCATCACTGCAGGTCGCAGAATCAATGATGGAATGGCAAAGTATGTTGCCGAGCAGACAGTCAAGCGCTTGATTGAAGTTGGTAATCGGGTCAAGGGCTCAAGAGTCCTTGTTTTGGGAGTGACCTTCAAAGCAAATGTACCTGACACTCGAAACAGTAAAGTCAAAGACTTGATTCATGAACTCAAGGATTATGGTTTGGTGGTTCACGCCCTGGATCCTCATGTGAGTGATGAGGAACTGCAAAATTCCTTTCGAGTCGATGTAGTCGATCAAGGGGGATATGAGGCTCTGGTCTACGCAGTGAATCACAATGAGTTTAGTGATGTAGAGTCATTGATAGATAAGTACTCAAGCAAGAGCAATAAGCTTGTCTTCATAGATATACAGGCTATAGCTGAAGAGGGTGCGCTTGGTGAAGAGGTCTGTCACTGGAGACTTTGACGGCAGTATTTCCGGAATTCATTGAGAATTGAGGTTGGATATGAGAAAAGTACTGGTAACGGGAGCAGCTGGTTTTATTGGTTACCACTTAAGTAAAACTTTGTTGTCTAAAGGTGTAGAGGTCACCGGACTTGATAACCTTAATTCCTACTACGATGTTCAATTAAAAAAAGATCGCCTGGAAGACCTGAAAGAATCCGATGGATTTTCCTTCTATCAAGCTGATCTTTGTGATTATGAAACTCTTTGCAAGATCTTCAGAGAGCATAGTTTCAGCCACGTATGCAATTTGGCCGCACAGGCAGGGGTTCGCTATAGTATCGAAAATCCATTTGCCTATCAAAAGTCAAATCTGGAGGGTTTCCTAAACATACTGGAAGCCTGCCGTCAGAATGAAGTGGAGAACTTGAGCTATGCCAGCAGTTCCTCTGTCTACGGTAAAAACAAAACCTACCCTTTTTCAGAAAGTCAGAATGTAGACAATCCCATTAGCTTGTATGCCGCTACCAAGAAAGCCAATGAATTGATGGCCCATACATACTCTCACTTATATGGTCTCAAGGCGACCGGGCTAAGATTCTTTACAGTTTACGGTCCTTATGGACGACCGGATATGGCGTTGTTCATCTTTACTAAAGCCATCCTGGAGGGTAAGCCAATACAGGTTTTTAATCATGGGAAGATGCAAAGAGACTTTACCTATGTGGATGATATTGTGTGCGGTGTCATCGGAGCTCTGGAGCACTCCTATCCTTATGAGGTCTTTAACCTTGGCAATAACAGAATGGTTGAATTGAAGTATTTTATTGAGGTGATCGAAAAGGAGTTGGGTATCGAGGCCAAAAGGCAAATGATGCCTATCCAGCCAGGAGATGTTCCCAAGACCTGTGCAAATATCGATCACGCAAAAGAGAAGATTGGCTATGAGCCGACAACAACTATTGAGCAGGGGATTGCCAACTTCATCCAATGGTATCGAGAGTATTACAAGGTCTAGATCGATCCGACTTTTCCAGTTAACCAGACTTCACAGGAATTAGAAAGAGCAAGCAGGGCGAGAGCGAATGAAACTGATCTTTCGTCTGATCTTACTTTCAATTGGTTTTTTCCTGGCATACTGGGTTCGCCAAAACTTTTTAAGTGAAGTTTTAAGCGGTGTTTCCAGATTTGAAGACTATCCTCTTGTTTTCTTGCTCGAAGTGGCTTTATTTCTGCTTTTTCACTTTCTATTGGGGCTTGATAGCTCCCAAAGTGAGCGTCAGAATTTTCGTCAACGCTTGTCGAATCTAAGTTGGTTGCACCTCTGGTTGCTGGGTAGTTTGGTCAGCATCTCATTTTTCTTGAGTTTTCACCTTTTATCCCGGACTTTTTTGGTGCTCTCTGTGATGTTCAGCTACACTTTTCAACTGCTGTTTGAACTTCTCCAAAAGTCTCGAATACGTCCGGACAGAGTTCTGCTCCTGGGAAGCGAAGATTTGGTGAGCGGAGTCAAGGTTTGGGCCCGGAGTGAAGACTTTTTCCTGGTATTTCTTGATGAGAGCAGAATTGGAAAGTCCCTCGGATTGCACGAATTCGTTGCGCGATATGAGCCACAGGAAGTGTTGTATCTCGGGGGCTTTGAAATGGACCTGCGCTCCGTAGCCAGCGAGCTCGAAAAGCTGGAATTGCCGCCTCGCTTGCATGATCTGAGAAGTTTGAAGAAGATCGTAAGACAAGAGTCTGATCTCGCGAGATTTAGTGAGTATCTGAAACCACTCTTTGGAGAGCCTTCCAGGTTGGATCGAGAATATCGTGTGAAGAGAGTTTTCGATCTTGTTGTGTTGTCACTGATCCTACCTGTTTGGTTCCCTTTAAGCATACTTTTGATTATTTGTTTGTACCTTACTCAAAGAGAGGTTTTCTTTATTCAAAGGAGAGTTGGTTATTTGGGTAGAGTTTTCTGGTGCTACAAATTCAAAAGTATGATTGATACTGGTGAGATTCGAAAGCCTGAAAGCCCTAGTGATAGTCGATTGACGCCTCTGGGTTGGTTTATTCGACGAACATCACTGGACGAATTGCCTCAATTGATCAACGTTTTGAAAGGGGAAATGAGTTTGATTGGACCTCGTCCCGAAATGGTAGAGATTGTAGACGAACACTATGGTTTTTGGCAGTGGAGGAGAGTTTTACTTCCACCCGGAGTTACAGGACTATGGCAGGTTTTTGGAAGGAAACAGCCAATTCACGCTCACATGAAATATGACTACTACTACCTTAGATATCACTCAATAATGTTGGATCTGTGGATCCTGTGGCGAACAATTCCTGTAGTTCTTTTTCGAAGAGGGGCGTTTTAGAGAAGGAGTTCTATTTGTTTTGAGCAGCTCTACGCTTGGAGATTTCGGCATCAGCCTTGGATTTGAGCTCCTCAAGAATCCGCTCTCTTTCCTCATGCTCTTTGCGCATCCACTCAATAGTTTCTTCACGACTCTTCGCTACGATTTGGGGTAAATTTTTGATTAGAAGTTCATGAAGTCCCGCGGAATCCTGGTACCGAATCACCGCACTCTCGAGCGAATCCATGAACAGAAAGTTCATTCCGTTATCCGCCAAATGTTCAACACCGGTGGCTCCACCGAGACTTCTATTCTGGATGGGAGCATCCAGAGGAATCGCACTGTAGCGTCCTTCCTGGGTAAATTTTCCAACATCTTGATAGTCGAGGGTGTAACTTTTGCCTTCACTATCTGTCACAGTCAGTTGAACCATCTTTAAGTCTTCACTGGTGCCATTCCAGATGTCAGCGGTCAAATCAAGCCTAGAGGAAGTGTTGTACTGCTTGTCCAATACACTGTAGGCAACAATATAAGCCAGTTGCGGCTCTTTCTCCCCCTTGGGTTCGCAACATCCATAAAAGAAGAGCGCAGGGACAGCTGTGATAAGTAATAGTAGAACTTTTTGCATAAACTGAGTAGAGTCTCCTATCCGCTAATATCGGCTCAGTTCATTTCCTGATTGACGCTTGAGAGACGATTGACAGTCTTGTTCGGGCTTGAATATAATTGCAAAGCGAGCAACTCCAAAATGGCCAAAGCTTCAATCCTTGATAGACTGCCCGATAATATCACATGTATAGCAGTGAGTAAAACCTTCCCGGAGGATGCAATCCGACGGAAAAAAGAGGAAGGTTTTCAGCATTTTGGGGAAAACAGGGTGCAGGAGTTCCTTGCCAAGCACGAGTCACTATCTGATCTTGATATCGTTTGGCATTTCATTGGGCACCTGCAAAGCAATAAAGTAAACAAGGTGGTAGGAAAGGCGGATTTTTTACACTCGCTGGACAGCGTGAACCTTTATCGGAAACTTGTTCACGCCTGCGAGCAGAAAACTACAGCACTAAAAGTTCTCTTGCAGGTGAATATCTCGGGCGAGCAGCAGAAAGCAGGATTTTCCCCTGAGGATCTCTTTGCCTCCCTGGAAGAGATTCATTCTTTAGCCAGTAGAGCGTGCCCTGTCGTGGGGTTAATGTGTATTGGGAGTTCTTTGGAAATTGCAGGAGATGAGTTTGTGCGCTCTCAAATGAGAGAAATGCAAAAACTGTTTCTTAAATTGAAGCAGGAGGAAGTACCAGATTTATTTGAAATGAAGTATTTGAGCATGGGTATGTCTTCGGATTGGGAAATTGCCTTGGAATATGGTAGTAATATGGTTAGAGTGGGTTCTCTGATTTTTGGAACGAGAGGGGTTGGCAATGTCCGGTGAGATTAACGGTATTATTTCGCTGCTATTTAGCGTTTTGCAGTATTTGATCCTTGCTCGAGTCATTTTGTCCTGGGTTCCTGTCCAGCCTGGAGATGTCTTGTTTGATTTGGTAGTTATTGTTGATCAAATTACCGATCCACTTTGCCTTCCCTTCCAGAAACTGATTCCACCCATTGGTGGCATTGATTTTTCAGTGATTTTTGTGTTTTTCTTCCTTCAGATTTTTGAAGCTCAGATCTTTTCAATGTTAGCGAGATAAGCAATGCGTTTAACACCACTAGAAATACAGAATATGGTCTTTCCAAAGAAGAGATTCGGCGGATTTGATGAAGATGCAGTTAAAGATTTCCTGACTAAGGTTTCCCGCGATTATGAAGATTTGAGCAGGGAGCATAGAAAGTTTTCGGAAGAACTCAAGATTATCAGAGAAAAAATGGGTGAAAATGCCAATCTTGAAAATGCTCTGAAAGATGCATTGATGTCAGCACAGAAGGCTTCCGGGCAGATTAAGCACAATGCCCAGAGAGAATCCGTCCTGATGCTCAAGGAAAGTGAGCTCAAAGCAGAGAAAATGCTTGATGATGCTCGAATCGAGTTGAAAAGTCTGACTGATGATGTTCGAAATTACAAAGCAATCAAAAGAAAACTTAAAACCGAGTTAAGATTGCTACTGCAATCCTACATGGACCTGCTGGAAGAAGACGAGCCCGTCAAGTCGCGCGACTAGGACTCCAGTTATGAGCTTTTTAGCTTGACGTGAGTCGTCAGTTTTTCAAAGTGTTGTTTGAATCTGGCTTGTTTTTCAAGTGATTCAAGCGGCGAAAGGGACATTTCTTCCAGTTGTTCGAGAAATGCTTCTTCAGCTTTTCTAAAGTCTTTGGCTTTGGCGTACTCTTTGATTTTTCGATAAAAAATTTTCTTTTTCTCTTCTTTGGACAAAGAAGGAGATTCCCTCAATGTTCTTGCAGGAGTTTTCAACTCTTCCTTAAGAGAAACAAGAAGTTGTTCGCCTTGTGGGGCTTGATTCACTGCGACAGCAGTGGGTACAGTTTTTTGGGGTTTGGATTTTGCGGCTTCTTCAGAGCTCGGAGAAGTTCCTTTAACCCGAGCGACTATACTTTGTTCTTTATCTTGCAGTTGCTCCATTCTCTTTAGCGTGGAGATTACTTTTTTTCTGGCATTTGAAGGTCTTTGCAGCTCTTTGGCATCCCTGGTTTTGAGGTTTTTAGAGTTTCGAAGAGCGATGCGTTGGATCTCTTCGCTTCTACTCGATTTCTCGAGACTTTCCCGGCAAAATTTGCCTAGCCAGGGTGAAGCGAGCATCAGTACGAACAACAACAGATTCAAAGGTGTCAGAGCTATTGGCATCTTCATATTCTATTCCTCGGACAAAAAGTGGTTCGATTTAATGACTTTTGTCTGGAAATTTCAGGCTTTGTACAAGCTGTCGTCAAGATCTGCGACTGGAAAATACGAAGACACTTGCTTGAATGGACCGGTTCATCCGGTTATACTTCGCCCACTGTTGGCGAGTCTGTGCCTGAACTGCCATTTAACCTGGAGTGAGTATGTCCTTGGATATGAAAGAATTGGTTTCTCTTTGCAAGAGAAGAGGTTTTATTTTCCAATCTTCCGAGATTTACGGGGGAATTAATGGATTTTGGGATTATGGTCCTCTCGGAGTCGAGCTAAAGAACGCAATCAAGCAATTCTGGTGGCAGGAAATGGTGCACATGCGTGAAGATGTGGTGGGACAAGATGCGTCCATCATCATGCATCCTAAAGTGTGGGAGGCAAGTGGTCATGTGAGTAACTTCAGCGATCCGATGGTGGACTGCAGGGAATGCAAAGCAAGATTTCGTCAGGATCATTTGGAAGAGTCAGGAAATACAAAAACTTGTCCATCCTGCGGGGCCGAGGCATTGACAGAAGCCAAGGACTTCAATTTAATGCTTCAAACTCAAGTGGGGGCATCCACTGACTCCAGTGCCGTAGCTTACCTACGGCCTGAAACCGCTCAAGCAATTTTCGTCAACTTCAAGACGGTGCAAATGTGTTCGCGTAAAAAACTTCCCTTTGGAATCGCGCAGATCGGGAAAGCATTTCGAAATGAGATTACTCCGCGTAATTTTACCTTTCGATCACGAGAGTTTGAACAAATGGAAATGCAATACTTTGTGGATCCTGAAGAAGGTGCGGACTGGTACGAATACTGGTCACAGGAGCGTAAGAAGTTCTTTTTGAAGCTTGGTATTGAAGAAAACAAGCTTCGATTTCACGCCCATGGAGAAGGGGAGTTGGCCCACTATGCAAAGGCTGCTCAGGACATCGAAGTAGAGTTTCCCTTTGGATGGCAAGAAGTGGAAGGAATCCATGACCGTGGAGACTTCGATCTTTCTCAACATGAAGAATATTCCGGTGAAGAGATGAAGTATTTTGAAGAGCAATCTCGCAGGAAGTTCGTGCCTCATGTTTTGGAGACTTCGATTGGGGCAGACAGAGTAACTCTGGCAGTTCTTTGCAGCGCCTATCGAAAGGAAGATCTCAGTGAGTCATCAGGGAAAGAAGATGTTCGCACAGTGCTGGGGCTAATGCCTCAGATTGCTCCTGTTCAGGTTGCTGTGCTGCCTTTGATGAAAAAGCTCTCAGAGCAGGCACGCGAGGTTTACCAAAAAATGCAAAGAGCGGGCTTGCGCGCTGATTTTGATATAACCGGACAGATCGGAAAGCGCTATCGAAGGCAGGATGAAATTGGTACTCCTTACTGTGTTACTTTCGACTTTGACTCACTGGATGATGGTCAGGTCACAGTTAGATTTCGAGACAGTATGGAGCAAACTCGTCAGCCGATAGAACACCTGGCTTCATTTCTTCGCGAGCAGATTCAACAGGAACTTGAGTCGAAATAGTGGCTTTTAGAGAAGATTACTCAGGATTTTCGGGTGATTTACTAGTGACAGACTAGTCAAGCTGCTCGGATAGAGTCATTGGTTGCTCATCAGAGTTCATTGATACAACCATCTCTTCCAGTGGATTGGGATAAAAATTGATACTGGGATAGCGGTCATACGGGGTTTTACTCAGAATGGCAAGAACCTCCTCAGAACCTCTCAATATGGCAGTTACGAACACATAGTTGAATGACTTCTTTTTCTTGAGTTTCGACTTTAGTTTCAGTGCATTCTTCAGTGACTTTTTCATCAAACGGGCCAGCTCTTTTTCATAGCTGGAATTCTCGGGTATCAATTCAATGTCACTGATTTGTAGGATAAGTGACAATTGAGCCCTGTTCTTGGCTTCCCGAACATAGCTTAGCTGGTTGCTGACTTCCATGGAAAACAATTCTGTACACAATATCAGGGTGGTCAGTACTGCAATAAAAAAGTTCTTGCTCATACTGATAAGTTCGGAACAAGCGAGGATTTGTTAATCTTTTTAAGACAAACTCATTCGAGGTTTTGACTTTTTTCTTCAGCGGAAAGAAGTTCTATATTCTGAAAAGTTTCCTTATAGCCTACGTCGTTGCGGGCAATGAGCCTGAAGTATTGTAGGGCTCTTGAAATGTCTTTGGTTTCCTTATGATAATTAGCAAACTCATAGAGAAGGTCCAGAGCATTCTCATCAAGTCTCTGGGCCCGAAAATCAATTTGGGAAAAATAGAACTTGGCACTTTCCATATCCCCCAGGAAGACATAGGAGCGAGTGATCATCACACGTGCGTCAAATTCGAGCCTTTGGTCATTCAAGGCAGTCTGAAATTTTAGAATTGCCTGTTTGTAGGCTTTCTGTTCCATGAGAGCAATTCCCTCTTCATAGGCAATTCTTGTAATATCAGAATCTTTTCGCTTGTTTTCGTCATTAAGGACTGTGCTGACCTTGTAATTGGTTTCCACCATTGTATACATTTTTTGAACAACTTCGGAGCTTCCAAAATCCAGTGAGAGTTGGTGATAGTAGTTCTTCAACTCTTCTCGCATATTCAATTGATCAAATGCTTCAATGAGTAATTGATGAGCTCTCTCAAGGTCAGGATTAATATCAAGAATCTTCTTTCCGGTTTTGATAGCTTCAATGTAATTTTGGGTACTGCTCAATGCTTCGAGGTAGTGAAGCATAAGAAGTGGTTGACCGGGATGGAGTTCGTTATAGCGTCGCAAGATGTCTGCACTTCGATCATTGTAGAGTTGCCTTTGGGTATAGATGTCCACCAGGTCTTTGAGGATGTCGTTGTTATAGCTCTCTAAATCCAAAATCTTCAGTGCTACCTTTTCTGTCTCTTCTGTATAGATTTCTTGGAGTTTCAGAGTTTGTAGATAGATTTTCAGTACATCAAGGTTGGATGGTTCCTTGATGGATAGAATCCTGTATGGCTCAAGGCACTCTTGTTCAGTTTTCTCCTGGGCGGCGAATATCCTCCCGAGTAATAACTGTGTTTGGCTATCACTACTGTGGCGGGCGAGGATTGCTTTTGCCTGAAGTTCAGCCTTTTCGAGTTGGCGTGTTTGATAAAGACCATTAGCTTTCAGATAATTCAAATTGTAGTGTTCATTGGGAGTGATTTCAGTCAGCAACAGTTCATCAATTTTTTGAATCATTTCATTGAAACGTTTTTCTGAGGAGAGGTCTCGAACTGTTTGAAAGAGATTCTTTCTTTGGCTGATTTTGGCCTTACGGGAAATCTTGAAGTAAAGATACGCAGCCATACAGGCAATCCACAGAAAGATCACCAGAAAAATCAAGGAGAGGTAGTGCTGCAGGTAGACTTGCATTTTGATCTTGGTCATTCCTGGCATGGAGGCAAAGCTCTTCCCGGCGTGCTTCAATCCATTCTTGTAAGCTTTGTAGGCTGCATCCCAGTCCCCAAGAGTTATTAATGTTCTCATGTAATAGTAATGGGCTTGTTCGTCTGTCTTTTCAAACTGAAGCCATCGCTGATAGTACTTTTGAGCTTCTTTCCAGTTCCTTCTGGAAAAGGCGATGGCAGCAAGATAATTGTCAAAACTGTTTTTCTTGTAGAGTTCAAAATAGGTTCTTGTATTGAGGCTGCTGAAAAGTTCTTCGGCCTTTTTGAAGTTTTCAGGATTTTTCTTGCCTCGTGCTACGTAAAGCAGGGCGAGCTTGTATTCTCTCTCAAACTCATCATAGCGCTTTAACTGTTCGAGCCTTTGAGCATAAACCTTGTTCTTTGGGTTGTTTTGAGAAAGAATTCCATAACTGGTGGCAGCAACCTCCCAGTTCTTCTCCTTAAATGCTTCACTAGCTCTCTCAATCAGAGCCTCCTCTTCCTGATTGCGATTTTCCTGGCGTACTGGAATCGGTTCATATTTAGGTTCAGTTTTTGTTTCTACCTTTGTTTTGGTTTCTGATTCCGGTTCGATAGGAACATTTTCTTTTTCTTTGGCCAGCAGCTTTGCAAAAAGGCTTCCATGGCTTACTTTGGGAGCCGCCCCGGGGACGATTTCCTGACCCGATGAAGAGGTCAGGACCACATCCTGTCCCTCATTTTCGAGAATTTCTTTCTCAAGCCACTCATCAAGTACCTGTTCCTTTACATCTTCTGATTTCTGCTGAAAGGCTTTCGGGCGTTCTCGCTTCGGCAGGATCTTATGGTTTTTCAGGTAGTAGGTGGTTTCGTAGTGACGAAAGATTGTGGGTGATGCCGGAGCAAGACTTAAGGCAGTTTTTAAATTCTGCATGGCTGCATCGAGATTCTGCTGTCTGTAATGATAATTGGCAAGATGATCCCATCCGAAAGCGTAAGTTGGGTGTGTGCTTGTGAGTAGGCCGATATTTAGCTTGGCCTGGTCCATTTTCCCTGCTTGAAAGTCAAGGTAGATTTGAGCAGACAGACTTTCAGGATCAGTCTTGAGAACAACCAGACTTTCTCTCAAATTCTCTAAAGTTTGTGCAAAAAGGCCTCTGGCATCTTTGTATGATTTATCCAGAGAGAGAGTCTCGCGCAACTGGAAAAAGGCCTTGAGCCAGTTTTCCCTGAGAAAGTAAATTCTGGATAATGCATAGTGCGCTTCAATGTGGTCCGGTTCCTCCACAAGCACTTTTTGAAAATACTCCTGAGCTTTTTGGTATTGGGCTCTTTGGAAAAAACTTTGAGCCAATACAAAGTCCGGATGATCTGCTCTTGCCGGGGCTGCGTATGAGACAGGGGAGAAGAAAGCCAGGCAAAGCAGCATAGAGACTGACATAAAACCGGCTAGTTTATTCTGGTGCGAATGGTTCACCCTCTGGCTCCTCACCTTGATTCTGCAGAGCATTTAGTTGAACTTGAGACAAGCCTTGACGCCCCGTAGCCAACAAAATCTTGTTTTTAGTTTCTTGCAAAATAATACTGTTGGGGAAAAGTTGTAACAAAGATTCATAGACAGGCAGCAATGCGTCTATGCTCCCTTGCTCTTCGTAGGCTGCATACAAGATAGTATGAAGTTTTCGATCCGTGACATTGAGGTTGATGACTTCTTCACAGAAGCGGATGCATTGGTCGTATTTTTTCTTTTTAAGGTAGTGGTCAGCCAGTTTGAGACGACATTTGGTATCGTTCTTGTTGTACTTGACTTCCAGCTCCATCAAGTCAACAAGCTGCTTCGTGACTACTTTCTCTTTGCCGAGCTGTTCCAGGAGAATTTTGCGGCATTCTTCATTTTCAGGGAACAGCTCGTTAAACCTCCATAGTAAGGGGATGGTTTCGTCACGAACCAGATTCAAATCGATCAGCCTTTCACCGACCCACTGAATCATTTCATCTGTGACGAAGTCAGATTCAAATACACTTATGTAGTACTTCAAGTTGTTAGGATTGATTGCTCTGTTTCCAAAATGAGCGATTCCCATAAAGACTTGGGCCTGTCTATGATTAGGCATGGCTGTTAGAATTTTCGGACCTATTTTGAGGCATTCGCCAAAACGCTCACACTCCACCATGGCTTGCATGAATACCGGATAGACTTTTAAGGTTTCCCTGATGTCCAGTTCAACCTCATAGAATTCACCATACAAATCTACAATGTCTTTCCAAGCTTCCTTTTGGGCAAGTTTCTCAACCCGGTTGAGAAAACCTACTTTTTTACGATCATGACGTGTTTTGTAAAACCAGACCACTATGGCAATCACAAGACCAAGAACGACGACTACCACGAGAATTGGGAATAAAAACTGATTTTGTAGCCTCGAAAGCCTTGAGTCGACGTCAGCATAGCCTGGCTTAAGATTGGTAAGTTTGCGATACGATTGAATGGCTTTCTTTCGAGAATCAGGAATTGCGTCTTTGCTATCCTCATAAGAGCGAGCCATGAAATACAAAACGGCAAAGTCATTTGGTCGAAGAGCGAGATAATCCTGAGCTAACTCAATTGTCTTTGCATAGTTGTTTTGCTTGAAATTAGCTTCAATGACGAGTGGTTGCATGCCTTGAAAACTGCGCCCTTCTTTTTTGAGTTGGTTCAGAGTTTCCAAAGCTTTACTGGCATTCCCGTTCTTCAGGTCTTCTTGAGCACTTTCAAAAGTTGAGTGAGCCTTGGCGAGGTCTTTAGCTCTGTTCAGCCCTTCTTTGGCCCTTTTGCTGTCCGGTCGAAGTTGGCTGGCTTTCTCAAACAAGTCGATGGCTTCTTCATAGCTGTCATTGTTGAGGCTGTTCTCGGCTTGACTCAAGAAGGTGAAATATTGTTTTTCCTGATTTTCCTGTTCCGCCTTGACCTGATTTTCCAGATTCAGTTTTTTCAATATAGCGGACTCTATGTCCTTCTTTAAGGTCTTGGCTTCAAAATTGTCACTGTAGGCCGTCAGAGCAAACTTAACTTCTCTGAGTGCTTTCTCAGGTTCCCCCTTATCATAAAGCTGACGGGCCTTACCGCTCTTTTCATATGAGAGTTTGGCCAGCTTTGTCGACTCGATTCCGTCCGAGGCTTGATTGTTCCCTGGAGAGAGTTTTAAAGCCTCCGCGTAGAGAGAAAGTGCCTTGTCGAAGTCTCGATTGAGAAAGGAGTTCCTGGCTTCATTGAGTTTCGCATCAACCATGCGCTCCTGTATCTTCATGGCCCTGTTGTACATTTTACGAGCCTCAGAGTTGTTGGGATCGAGCTCCAGACTCTTTTTTAGCAGAGGAAAAGCATTGACATCCTTCTTTTCAACCTGTCCGTAGGAAACGCCAACATAGTAATAAATCAAGGCTGCCATTCCTCGAATAGAGGTTTGGGCAAACAAAAAGTTCTCATCATCCTTGACCGTTTCATAAATTTTCAGAATCTCTTTGTATTCTCCCCTGTTTTGATGACGCTTGACCATCTGATAAACGATGGGTGGGGGGTAGTATTTTTTGTCGTAAGTTTGTTGAGCCAATTCATTGAATTTGGGCAACTCCATCTCTGCCTTCAGTTTTTCAAGGCAAGCCTGGAGTGACTGTGGAAGCTTTTCAATTCCGCTTCGATTCTTGTAGGCGAGCATGTGAAAGCGAAAGGATTTGGGATAATCCTTGGCGTTATGATAAATCCGGGCCATGTAATAAAAACTGTTCCCGACTTCTTTTTTGGTTTTTACTGATTCCTTGAACTGAAGCATCGCATCTCGATACCTGTTCATCTGGTAGAGTTCGACACCCTTTTCATAGCTTGTAGCTCCCTGAATATTAGAAAAAAGAGAGCAAAACAAAAAAGCGAATATGTAAGAAAAATACTTCAAGGTAAATTTGTCCCGGAATTCTCGCTCATTTTACAGGATCAACTCCAAGCTTGAAAGTCATGTGAATCCAGTATTTCCCGACTCTTCAGTCCATTCAGCAATACTTTTAACTGTTGAGGATTTAATCCTGATTTAGCACTCCTGTATGGGTGATAGCCATGAAAGTCACTGCCGCCCGAGCAGAGCAGGTCATACTCCTTGCAGAGTTTTTTGTAGTATTTCCTTAGACTACGCTTGTGCACAGGGTGATAGACTTCCAGTCCTGAAAGTCCGCTCTCCTTTAGTTCTTCCAGGAGTGGTTTGTTGTACTTGAGCAGACCTGCTGGATGGGCAATGATCTTGGCTAAAGGGGCATCCTTCAACTCTTCAAGAACTTTCTGCAGGGAAGGAAAATCTCTGTAAGAACTAAATCGAGCTCCTTCCTTCCCTGAAAACAGGGCGTAGAATGTCTTTCTGTCAAGGAGAAGGCCCGTCTTATAACACTCCTGGGCCAGATTGCTACTTGTTTTTTGGGAGGGACTCCAATCCATAACTGTCTGTCGGACGTGGATATTCAAGGTCTTGAGGTATTTCAGCATCTCCTCAAATCGATGACTCCTGGCAGCGCCGATGCCTTTGATTAAAACTGTGGTTCTTTGAAGTTCCTGAAGTTTTCCATAGACTAATAAATGAACTGTTCGGCCTTCCTGTTGGCAGGAAAGTTCTACACCGGGCAATATTTGGTTTTCATAACGCTTATAGACTTCAGTTTCATAAAACTCAAGACTATCGTGGTCAGTGATTGAAAAGAGTCTTTCTTTTGACTCCTCCAACAGCATAGCCCAGCGATTAAGATCCCAAATCCCGTCAGAGAAAGTCGTGTGTGCGTGAAGATCACCGAGATTTGCCATCTTGGTTTAATCTTTGGGGTTGCCGCTGACCTGTGGATAAAGGGCGGCCATAAAGGGAAGTAATGAGTTCAGAGTTCTATTGGAAAAAGTTTGATTACTCAATTCCATGATTGATTGTGAAATTCTTGTCCCCTGGATCAGGTTCCAGTTTTGATGGAGGAACTTTACTTCATCAAGGCATTGGATAAGGGAGAGCAAACTGTCCTGCTTGTCGTTACTCCAATCCCATATGTTCTCTATGGCATTGATCATATCTTCATTGTTGGATTCAAATGCTTCCTTAAATAATCGGCGCGAATCCATTCTGCAGGGCTTTTGAAGGATATGTACAAGACATTCCATAGAGTTGGGAACTTCTCTGAGTTTGGCCAGGCTAAGGAAGGCGCTGTTTCGAATGCCATAATCCGGTGACTGGATTTCCCTCAGAAGAATCTTGATTAAAGTTGGGTCAGAGCCACATTGATGCAGCTGTGTCAGCAAAACTTTTTTGAGTTTTGTGCCAGCTCTTTTGTAGGTGCTCAGTAATGCACAGTTTCCAAGTTTCCATAAACCAGTGCATGCATATGCTATACAAAGATGGTCTTTAGATTGACTCCACTTTTGAAATACCATTTCGTATTCTTTCTTTGGTGAGCAAGACATCTGCCGAAGAGATTCCTGAATCACAGCTTTCGAATCATGTTTACAAAGACTCAGGAAAAACCTGGAAGGAATGGATTCATGGTACGGTTCCAAAACACTCAGGAGTTTGATTTGAGTTGGTTTTTGAGATACACCGAGTAAGTTTGTCAAAAGATTAATGTACAGTTTTAGATTCTTCGAATTGAGTTCCATTTTGCTGATTACAGGGAGCAGAGGAAGTAGCAGTTGAGGGGTATCACTTTCAATATATTCGCTCAAAGCGCTCATCAATATCTGATTCGCACACTTTTGCGATATTCTGGTAGCGTATGCAAGAAGATGATAGAAGCTGGAATCATTGGCTGGAAAGCAGTGAATTTGGGTTTGAAACTCCTGTTCCGGAATCTTTTGATCTTGTTGAATCAGGTGCCGAAGTGCGTATCTTCTGAGCTCTCCTTCTTCCTGAAAGAAAATCCTCTTCAACTCTAAAAACTCTCTCTGGTCTCTTTGCATAGGTTTAACTCAAGCTGAAGCCTGCTATGAAGAAGACAGAGCAAATTAATCCAAGTTGTAGACTCAAGCGAAGAGCCTTGGACTGGTTGTAATCAGTGTTTAAATTAATATGATAGCGTTGCTCATTCGATGATTTCACTCAGGTTCTCCAGCAGATAATGACTTAATAATGGACTAAAATCACTGTATGAGTCGGCACTTAGAGACAAAAAGTCGAGCTTTTCACTTAAAAATGTATGACTGTAATAGTCAGTCTGTCGATCAATTTCGTTCTCCAGGAAGCGATCAAAACTCTTGATTCGAAATCCACCTCCGCTGAGATAGACCTGGGATAGAGTGCTTTGCTGGACGGACTCAATTCTTGCAATTTCTTTGGTGAGAACGGAGACGAGTTTGTTTAAGAATGGTTGGAGCGTGAGAAATTCCTGCACATGATGTTGGGTTTCATCCTGTATAGGTAAAAAAATCGTACTTTGCTCTTTTCTGTAGAGACAATCTTTGAGAGCAGGTGTTTGCTGATCCATTAGAATCTGATCCAGTTCAAATCCAGAAATCTCGTTGACTTCCCTGTATTCTAAAAGAGTACTCCCCCGGATTACAGCCAGGACCATTGAGCTATTGCCCAAATGACACATTAGATTCAATTCGCTCTGATTGTTTTCGCAAAGGAGATCAATCAAAGCCATAGTGCTTGCTCCCAAAAACTCAATTTCACAGCCAAAAGACTCAAAACAGCGATTCAGGCCTTTGCGAATAGTCGAGTTCAATTCGATAGTTGTCTTGATTGTTTTTCCAGTTCGAGGGTCTACTTTTTCTATTGCTTGAGCGTTTGGATTTGTTGGTGTTTCAGCCACTTGTACATCCACCAGACCGGAACTTAAAAGTACATGCAGTTTATTCTCTTTCAAGCTCCAGCTGGAAATTTTCTCCTGAATCCCCAGTTTGAGAAGATTGGAGTAGTTTTGAGCAGCTTGCTGAGGAAACATGCGGGAGAAATCAAAGGATTCTGTGACGAGAGCGCCGGTTTCTCTGTTGACGGTCAGGCACTTTAAATTGCAAGTGCCCAGATCAAGAATAGTAAAACTCATGAAATTTTGCTTATTTTCCCTTGTTCATCAACCAGGTGCAAAAATGCGGAACCAATGATGCCAGCATCATTACCCAGGCTTGCAGGCTGAATTTTGCAGTTTTCAAAGGCGGTTGCGATTGCCCTTTCCTTGATCGTTGAAATCATCGTGTCTGTGAGAATGTTTCCAATCCCTGACAGGCCACCTCCATAGGTGATGACTTCAGGATTCAGGAAGTTAATGACGTTTGTCATTCCAACCCCGATAAAGTAGGCAACTTTCTTCACCAGTCCGACGGCATCCTGATTTCCCTGGCTTGCCAGCTCTCCCACGAGTTTACCGTTGATTGCTTCGACACTCTCTACCTGGTCACAGAGTCTGGGGCCTCCCACATTGCGAGGACTCTCCTCCAGTTGTTCTTGAGCCATTTCTTTCCCGTATCTTCCTAGAGCGGTACCAGAGGCATAGTACTCGTATACTCCACGGTTCCCCGAACTGCTTCGAACACCGTCATGAAGAATTGAAGTGAGGCCGATTTCCCCAGCACTGTTGGAGTGTCCCCTTAAAATTCTGTTATGCAAAATAATCCCGGAACCAATTCCAGTTCCCAGAAAAACATTGATGTAGATTGATGGACGTTTTTCCATTCCGAATAGAAACTCACCGAGTGTGGCGGCTCGGACGTCGTTGTCTATAGTAACCTTGGCATCAAGAAAGCTCTCACGCAGCTTTGCCCCCAAAGGAGCATTAGTCCAGTTCAGATTGGGAGAATGAAAGATTAAACCTTCTTTAAGCTCGATCTGTCCCGCGCAACCAACTCCAATGGCTTTCACGGACTTGATATCGGAAGCTTCTAGAAAAGCCCTGATTTCCTTCTCCAGAATAAGATAATACGCTTCAAAATCATTGGGTACGGAAGGGAAAGAACTATTGTGCGTAATCTCTCCCTCGTTGTTCACAATCCCCAGCGCTGTCTTTGTACCACCAAGATCAATACCCAAATAAGCCATAATTTCATTCCTTTAAGTTTGAGGAGCTGTCAAAGATTGTAAAGATCAAACGAATTGTCGCAGGAATCGTAGATCGTTTTCGTAAAATAGGCGAATATCATTGATTCCATATTTCAGCATGGCCATTCTCTCAATGCCTATCCCGAAGGCCCAGCCTGAATAGCGATTGTGATCAATGCCTACAGCATCAAATACATTGGGATCGACCATTCCGCATCCCAGAACTTCAAGCCAGCAATTTTTTTCAGGTGACCATACATCCATTTCTGCAGAGGGTTCTGTGAAAGGGAAAAAGCTTGGTCGAAAACGCACTTCCCGCTTTGCACCGAAGAGCTCTTGCATGACCAGTCTCAAAATATACTTCAGATGTTTGAAATTGATTTCTTCGTCAACCATCAAGCCTTCAATCTGATGAAAAACAGGACTGTGTGTGGTGTCTCTGTCATGACGAAACACCCGACCAGGAGCCACAATTCGAATAGGAGGTTCCTGATTCTCCATAGTTCTGATCTGGATTCCGGAGGTCTGTGTTCGCAAGACATGGCCTTGATCAATAAAGAAGGTATCCTGCATATCTCGAGCAGGGTGATGGGCAGGGATATTCAAAGCTTCGAAATTGTAGAACTCAGTTTCTATCTCTGGTCCAGTTTCAACGGCAAAACCCAGTTTCTTGAATATTGAAGAAATCTCTTCAATTGTTTGGGTGATAGGGTGTAGGTTCCCCATCTGCCTTCCAGTTCCGGGTAGACTGAGATCCGGTTTGTTCTTTTGAGCCTGAGCTTCATCGAACTTCTCCATTGCCTCGTTCAGTAGCTTGGTGGCTTTGCCTTTCAATACATTGACATCTTTTCCAAAGCTACCGCGCTCTTCTTTTGGCATGTCCTTGATTTGAGCCAGGAGAGCCGTGATTTCTCCCTGCTTTCCAAGGAATGAGCCCTTGACTCTCAAAAGCTCCTCACGATTTGAGCAACCCTCGATTTCTGTTTTGAATTTTTCTTCGATTTTCTGAATGCTGGAAGCTGTCATTTTCGATCCCGATCGTACTAAATTAGTGCCCTTTTCAATGAAAATGTCTATTATAGCGACAGCTCCTGGAAGAAACCAGCTTCATTTCAAAGAATCCAAGGTCTGACTGAAAAAGCCTTTGCATAAGGAAATTTCAAATAATATGATGGCGGCTCAAGGCTTGCGAAGCCAGCTTTTGCGTATTACAACATCAGATTTGCACTTGGGGGACGAAATGGCGATTTGGGATGAAATCAAGGAGGGTTTGTCGAAAACCCTCACAGATGTAGAGTCCAAGGCCCAAGAGCTCAAAGACACAGTGCATTCCGAATTTGAATTGATTCGTCTGAAGTCTGACCTTGAAGAGATACGCAAGGAAGAGGAAGAGGTTTTCCTCGATATGGGCCAGAAGCTGTATCAACTTCTGGAATCAGGCGAAAATCCTACGCCACAGCACTTTAAATCCCAAACGGACTATCTTGAGGGTTTGAAGTTGAAGGTGGAAAACTTACAAACGAAAATCAATGATTTTTATTCAGAGCCGGAGAAGAAAGAAGACGAGAATCCGGAGATAGTAGTTGATCCGAAAAAGAACGGGGAGGCTTAAGGATGGCGTATCTTGAGCGTTTGAGAGTTTTTTGTGGAAGGCACGGTAAGGACCTTGCCAAAGAAGTCTGTGACAGATTGGACATCGAACTTGGTAAATCAAGCACATTCAAGTTCAAAAACAATAATTCCTTCGTGAAGATTGAAGAAAATGTCCGGGATATGGACTGCTTTGTTATTCATTCTATCGGCGAGAACGTGAACGATGATGTTATGGAAATGCTGATCATGATTGACGCATTGAAAAGAGCATCTGCAAGACGTGTCACTGCCGTTATGCCATATTATTTCTACGCTCGGTCTGACAAGAAGGACCAGCCACGTATTTCCATAACGGCAAGATTGCTGGCTGACCTGTTAACTGCTGCTGGAGTGGATCGGATCATTGCGATTGATTTGCACTCTGAGCAGGTGATGGGTTTTTTCACACTACCAGTAGATCAGTTGCTGGCCCTTCCAGTGCTTTGTGATTACTTGAATTCCCTGGAGTTGGAAAATACAGTCGTTGTCTCCCCTGATGCTGGTGGTGCCAAACGAGCCCGTGCTTTTTCCTGGGCTCTCAATTCTGATTTGGCAATCATCGATAAAAAGCGAGATGGTAACAAGGATCGCACTGCTGTCTATGGAATCATTGGAGATGTAAAGGATCGAACGGCAATCCTGGTTGATGATGAGATTGATACTGGTGGCTCGATAGTTAACAGTGTTAATGCTTTGCTTGAGGCCGGTGCGAAAAAGGTTTACGCAGTCTGTACTCACCCGGTTTTTTCAGCCAATGCAATCCAAAAGCTTAACGAATCTAAAATTGAAAGAGTGATTGTCACCAATACGATCCCGATTCGTGGGGAGTTCGACAGCAAGAAAATCAAGGTTCTCAGTATTGGGAAGCTTCTCTCCAAGGCAATTCGCAGAATTCACGATGGTACGTCTGTTTCTGCCCTTTTCAGCAAATACAAGCAGGGCTGACTTCAGTATGAGAATTGCCTTTATCGGCAATGGTGGCGGTGGAAAGACTACCTTGTCGCGACGATTGGCTCAATTGCACTCTCTGCCGCTTTAGCACGTGACTCCAAAAGCCAGAGCTCGAGGACAAGGTGACCGAAATCTACGATTTAAAGGGCTGGGAAGCCTTCTGGCTTAGTGGTTTCGGTTTGGGTAATCAGGCTTTGTAGTCAACCCTGCGGCCTCGGTTTTCCTGCCGACTGGGCGGCTCAGGTTCTTCTCGCGGTGGGGGTTCTCGTCTTTCCGGCGCCTCACGTCTGGGTGGGGGTTCGGGTCTTCTTTCTGCCCTGGGTGGGGGGCTTGCAGGTCTTTCTACTCCATCTACCATAGTAATCTCCTCATGATGATTATAAGAAATTCGGACCAGATTGAACAGTCTTCAACCAGAGAAGGTGCTCTGATCGCTTTTCAAGACAGGACAGAAGGGGTTGGCTAGCTCGGAAAACCTAATTGGCGGTAGCTCTCATAAAGGACTGTGGTCGCTGTATTGGAAAGATTCAGACTTCTGGTTTCACCCCACATGGGTAGCTTTACCATTTCAAAGCCCAGATTTCTCCAGTAGTCATCCAGTCCTTTGGTTTCCTTCCCAAAAACCAGGATGTCACCTTGCTGGAACTGAAACTCACTGACCGTATTGCTGGCATGAGCACTTGTTAGAACCAGGCGTCGACCATTGTAATCCTCAAGAAACATCTCCTTGTCTGGATACAACTGCCAATCAAGATGTCTCCAGTAATCAAGACCAGCTCTTTTGAGCTGGCGATCGTTAATTTCAAAGGGAGTTGGGCCAACGATAATCAGAGGGGTCTTCGTAGCAACGCAAGTTCGGGCAATGCTTCCTGTGTTTCCGGGAATTTCAGGTTCGATAAGAGCGACAGCAATCTGGTGATGAGGGTCGCCCAGTTGAATTCCCTCACCAACTGCAGTGGGTAAAGGAAACTTGTCATGAATTTCTTGTTTCACTTTGATTCTCCATCGATGTTGAGCCTGTAGTCCGTGACTCCTGGCATTGAAACCGGGAATTTACCTTATCCCTTCGGTCCGATAAATAGCTGAATTCATAACAGTCATTTGGATTGTGGTAAAATTATAGGAGTAGGGATGCCTGAATTTATTGTGTCATTTTGCCGATAATTCATACAAAAAGATACAAATTCGGATCGGTTCTATACGATTTCTAAGGCTCAAGACGCTGAGCAGAGGAAGAAGGTTATTATGAGCAATTCAAACAATTCGTCCGGCAACATTAAAATGAAGTTTTGTGAATCACTGGACCGGTTCGTAGCCATTCGTTCCTTCACACCAGTTCAGCAGAGAGATTTGTTTAAGAACGTCAAGATTACAGACAAGAAGTCTTACAAAAGGCTGATCATCAATGCCTCTGTGGTTAACTACATCAATGAGATAGCTCCTTCAATCTTTAACAGTGGTGACTATCCTTTGCTTGGGGACATCATTGAGCAGGAGCTTTATAATTTATGTATCAAGGTAAACCCTTCTCTGGATATAAAAGAGATAACAATTCTGATGGATGGTGATGAAGGATTGCCACTTCTGGACGCAAGCGATGACTCATCCGAGCCAAGTTCAGACTTTGATGATAGATATCTGGACATGGAGAATGAGATCTCCAGGGCTGTGGTTGGTCAAAAGACCGCGGTCAAGGCAATTTCACAGGCAGTTCGTAAGGCAAAAGTTGGTTTGAAGCATCCAAATCGCCCGGTGGGCAGTTTTATCTTTGTTGGGCAAACCGGTGTTGGAAAGACGGAGCTTGCCAAGGCTCTCTCAAAATATCTTTTTGGAACTCAGGAATTGATCAGGGTGGATTGTAGTGAGTATGCCATGAGCCATGAGTATGCCAAATTGATTGGAGCTCCTCCAGGATATATTGGTCACAACGACGGTGGATATTTAACGGAAGCCATCAAGAAGCAGCCTGAGTCTGTCGTGGTTTTTGATGAAATTGAGAAGGCCCACAGGAAAGTGCACAATCTTTTGCTTCAAATCCTGGATGAGGGGCGATTGACAGACTCTAAAGGTCAAGTGGTCAGCTTTCATCATGCGATTATCATTTTAACCAGCAATATTGGCGTGGATAAAATAGAGCAGATGGGAAGTGCTATCGGATTTGGAGACAGTAAGGAAGATGTGGATGAACAGGTCAAGTTGCGCGAAACCCGCAAGGCTTTGGAAAAGATCTTTCCTCCCGAATTTCTGAATCGAATTGATGATGTGATCATGTTTCGAGCATTGGGAGAAGGGGATAATCTCAAGATTATCGATATCATGCTCAGAGAGGTTCAGGACCGCCTTAAGAAATTAGGTTTGAATATGACCTTGACCAAGCGCGCCAAGCAACTTTTGGTGGAGCAGGGTACCAATGAAAAGTATGGTGCTCGTCCTCTAAGGCGGGCCATTCAGAATTCAGTGGAAAACCCATTGGCCGAAATGATTTTGTCTTCCCAGTTGAAAAAAGGGGACACGATAAAGATTGGCTTTGACCGAAAAGGCAATGGGCTCAAATTTACTGTGGATGACAAGTCTGCTGTAGGAAAAGAGAAGGCCAAGGCAGCCAAGGCTCAAAAGTGAGCTCGGAGCTCTTAAGATTTCAGGAGATTGTGCGCGCTCTGCGCGATCCTGATTCAGGATGCCCATGGGATCTGGCCCAGACTCACAAGACTCTGAAGAAGTACTTTCTTGAAGAGGTCTACGAATTCCTCGCCGAAGTTGAAGACGACGATTTGCTGGGCATGGAGGAAGAGTTGGGTGATGTTTTGCTCCAGATTTATCTCCACTCCCAAATGCTTGAGGAAGAGTCTGGTGGGGAGATTACCCTGGAAACAGTGTCCAGGAAAATCGCCGATAAAATTGTTCGCAGGCATCCTCATGTATTCGACCCAGATTTTGACTCCGGAGGAATGTCTGTTGAGGAGCACTGGCAGCGAATTAAGAATGAGGAAAAACTTGATTCTGTTGAACAAGAAGAGCAGGCAGTGGCACCCCGGGACCCATTCATAGCCCATCGCAAGCAATTGGGAATGCAGAAACTGGAAAAAATCTATCGGGATATAAAGAAGATGGGTTTCAGATTTCCTGACCCCTGTGCTGCCTTTGAAAAGGTTCAGGAAGAATTGAATGAAGTCAGGGAGGTTTTGACTCGTTCAAGCGAACCGGACGAGAGTGAACTGAAGGAAGAATTGGGCGATTTGATGCTCAGCATTTGTTCCAGTGTGATCGAGTTTGGTTATTCGCCTGAAGAAATTTTGCAATCTGGTTTTCACAAGTTTAAATCAAGATGGCAGGACTACTTTGCCCGTGTACGGGAGAATGGGTTAGACTTGCAGGAGTTAAGCTACGAGCAAAAGCAAAAACTATGGCAAGAGGTTAAGAGTGAGCGAACAAATTCTTGATGAAATACAGCATTTGATCGATGAAGAAGCTCATGAAAGTGCCTTGATACTTATCGAAGAGCATGAGGAATCCTTTCAGGAGGACAGCTTTTTTTTTTACTTGAAGGGTTACACTCTCTTCCGTCTGCAAAGATTTGAAGAAGCTCTTGAATCTTACAAGAAGTCCATTAGTCTGGATTTTGAAAATTGTGCCGCATATTCTGATATTGGATATGTCCTTTTGGTGATGGAACGCTGGGATGAGGCAGAGTTCTTCATCAAAAAAGCGCTTCAAATGAATCCCTCGGATCCTCTTGGAATCGAGAGATTAGGATTGCTCTATTATTCTATCGGGGAGTTTGAGCAGGCAAGAGATTGCTTCTTGACGCTCATCCAGCTAGGCCATGAAAACTCACGGATTTTCTTTTTCCTGGGGGAATTGCATGCTCACTTGGGCGAATTTCAGGCGTCCATGGATTACCTGGACTCTTGTCTGGAGATTGATGAGCTTCATCTGGATGCCCTGTTTAGTAAAGCTTCTTTACTGGAAGAGTTGGGTAGATTGGAAGACGCAGTTGAGCTTTTTGAAAAGGTTCTTTCTTCAGTTGAAGAGGAAGATGAGATGCTGGATGTTCTGGTGTCTTTAGGTTCCTGTTATTACAAGCTGGGAGACCTCAAAAAGGCGTTTGAGATTTTCAAGAGGGCCATGCTTCTGGATGACTCTCATGCACTTATCCTGAATAATATGGGTTTGATTTGTCTTGAGCTCAACTACATGGAAGCTGCTGAAACCTATTTGTCCAGATCCCTTAAGGTGATGGAGAATTTTGAGGCTTGGTTCAACCTGGGAAGATGTCACTTGAAATGTGAAAGGTATCGCCTTGCCTTGAGTGCCTTTCGCAAAGCCCTTGGAATGGACCCTGGAAGGGAAGAGAGATCTTACTGCTACTATCATTTGGGTCAGGTTCAAAAGAGTTTAGAGCTTTATTCACAAGCTTGTGAGTCTTTTGAAACCAGTGTTTCGTTGGGAGCCAGCCTGGTGGATCAGTATCTCCAGTATCTTGAGTGCTGCCTTCAGCTGTATCGTCTCGAAGAGGGCTACGAGTTTTTGCACAAATCAAAAGTTAAGGAGCTTGAGTATTATCATGCCTTGTTCTTGTTTACGGTTTCCCGTGGGGAGCTGGAAAGGGCTTTGAGGTTTGTTAAGCTCGGGCTTCGCAAGTACAAGGATATGCCGGCGCTCAACTACTACAAGGCCAGTGTGCTTGCAATGCAGGGCAAAGCCAAGGCGGCGATTAAAGCTTTGAAAGCGGCAGTTGATAAGGAAGCCCGTTTCAAAACAATGGCCAAGAAGAATGCCTGCTTCTCTTCCTTACTTGAAGATCCGGAGTTTCTAGAGCTGGTAAAAATCTAGAGAATTCCAAAATCTACAATTTCTTTTCTTTGAGTCTTATACTCGTTGACCCTGATACTCGACTTTGATAGACTTCACGCCCTTATCCGTAGGTGAGGTGCGTCTGATTACAGAGTGCGCCCCGTTCCTGCGTTCTTAGGGAACTAAAGTAAATAATGGAATTTTTTGGAAATTTATCAGATCGCTTGCAAGGCACTCTGCAGAAAATGCAGGGGCAGGACAAGCTGACTGAAGAGAATATTAAGGAAGCTCTTCGCGAGGTGAAGTTGGCGCTGCTCGAGGCTGACGTGAACCTTAAGATTGTGAAGGAGTTTGTCTCTTCGATCAGGTCTGAAGTTCTCGGTGTTGAGGTGGAAAAGGGCCTGGACCCTGGAAAGCAATTCATTAAGCTGGTTCACGAGAAACTGGTTGATATCATGGGTAAGGAGCCTGAAGACCTGAATCTTCAGGAAGGCCGCCTCAACAAGATTCTGATGGTTGGTCTGCAAGGATCCGGGAAAACAACCACAACCGGTAAGCTGGCTTTGAAGTTTGCAAAGTTTAACCCCTTGCTGGTGGCATGTGACGTTTATCGACCAGCGGCTGTGCAGCAGCTGCAGACAGTAGCGAATCAGTCCAAGGCCGGTTTTTTTGAGCAGGGTGTAGAAAAAGATCCTGTAGAAATTGCCAAGGCGGGGATTGAACGGGCCAAGATCGACGGACGTCATCTGGTAATAGTCGATACTGCTGGTCGCCTGCAAATTGACGAGAACCTGATGGATGAACTGTCACGGATGAAGGCCGAGATCAAGCCAGACGAGATCTTGCTTGTTATTGACTCGATGACGGGGCAGGAAGCCGTGAAGGTGGCGCAGGAGTTTGACTCCAAACTGGAGTTGAGCGGGGTTATCCTCTCCAAGGTGGACGGAGATGCTCGAGGCGGAGCAGCTCTTTCTATTCGCCAAACTATTGGCAAGCCAATCAAGTATATCGGGATTGGCGAAAAGCTTGACGGGATCGAGCTCTTTCACCCGGAAAGAATGGCTCAACGAATCCTTGGAATGGGCGATGTCATGGGCTTGATTGAGAGAGCCTCAGGGGTCATGGATGAGACGAAAGCCAAGCGTCTTCAAAGGAAGATGGGTTCCGGGGAATTCAATCTAATCGATTTTCTCGAGCAGTTGGAAATGATGAATAAAATGGGTCCTATCGAGGACTTGCTAAAGATGATTCCAGGGATGAAGGGTTTTCAGGATCAGTTTTCAGGAGTCGGTGATGAAATGAAGCGCACTGTTGCGATTATTCGATCCATGACACCTCAGGAAAGGTACGAGCCTTCTGTGCTGAATGCCAGTCGCCGAAGGCGCATTGCCTTAGGCTCTGGTACAACCGTTCAGCAAGTGAATCAATTGATAAGACAATTCGATCAAATGAAACAAATGATGAAACAAATGAAAAAGATGGGAATGTTCAACCCCGCCAAGTTGTTGGGCGGTGGATCGAAGTTACCCTTCAAATTGTAGGAGGAATGATGGTTATTGTTCGCTTGAAAAGAGGCGGTTCGAAGAGAAATCCATACTATCGAATCGTAGCAGCGGAACGTGGAATGAAGCGAGATGGAAGAAATATCGAGGAGCTGGGTTACTATCACCCTTGCGCCAAGGATCCGGTATTCAAGATTAAAGCTGATCGCTTGAGGTATTATGTGGACAACGGTGCAGCAATGAGTGAAACCGTTGCGAGCTTTGTTAAGAAGCAGAAAGTGTTGGAAGGCACTCAAGAGGCTCAATAATGTTGGATCTTGTTGAATTCGTTGTCACGAATCTCGTGGACAACCCAAAAGATGTCAAAATAAAAGAGATCCAGGGTGAAACTACAACAATTCTGGAAGTGGCTGTAGCCAAGGATGACCTGGGTAAGATCATTGGTCGTCAGGGCAGAGTCATTAATGCTCTGAGAGAACTTGTTCGTGCAAGTCTCAAGAAGGGTGACAACAAAGTATTGATCGAGGTACTGTCATGAGCGAAGTGAATGTGATTAGAAAAGTCGTAGTGAAGTCTATAGTCAATGACAAACTTCGCTCAATTCTGGATGAAGAGGCTCAGGGTAATCTTTCCAATCTTGAGCAAGAATTCGCCAGATTCCAGCAGCATCGTGAGCAGTATGTCAATCAGTGCCGAGAGCGTGATGTAAAGCCGGATTACGAAATCATGAAGAAGATGGCTTTTGAGGAAGAGAAATTCAAGAACTCAAGAGCTCAGGTTCAAGGCCGACTTGATGAGATTAAATCTCTTGAGGATGGTCAGGAATATCTTCATGGTACGGTGGACAGTACAGTTCCCGTGAAAATAGGGGATAACTGGCACTCTTTGATGACTGGGGTGGAAGTTCTGCTTGAAGATGGAGTGGTGAAAGATATCCGCGAAAGAGAACTCAAGATCTAGCTTGAGGAGTCTGCTCGGTTAAAGTAAGCAGTGCATTCAATTGCCTCGGTTATTTAGTATAACCGATAGTTGCCATTCTGAGTTTGCGGGTATGCGACTTGTTTCATTGGAGAGTAAGTGGTTCAGCACAATCGTGTAAAAATTGGGATGATTCAAAAGCCTCATGGACTTCAGGGGTTTTTGAAGGTCCAGGTTTTGACTGACTTTGCTCATCTTCGATTTTTAGAAGGCGGGCGCTGTTGCGTCTTTGTTCGTGGCTCCGAAATGGAGCTCGAGATTCAGGCTGTGCGAGAACAGGGCAATTTGCTACTTGTTCAGTTCAAGGGTTACGAAAGCGTAGAATCTGTACAGGTCTTTCGTAACCTTTATCTCTACTTGCCCGATGGTCAGGACAGGGGTGGACTGGAGGACGGGGAGTTCTACCCGGACGAATTGGTTGGAATGGAGATATTCCAGGCAGGAAAAAAGATAGGGGTTGTTCAGAAACTCATGGAGGGTCCTGCACACCCGATTCTTTCCTTTAGAAGTCAGGGTGAAGAAGTACTCGTTCCTTTCGTTAAAGAGTTTGTTCTCAGTGTGAACAGGGACGAACGTCAGTTGGAAGTTAGCAGCAGTTATGCGATTTGATATCATCACTTTGTTCCCTGCGAACTTCCACAACTTTTTCCAGTCCAGCATTGTACGCAATGCTCAAAAAAAAAAGCTCTGGAGATCAATCTCCATGATCTGAGGAGTTACTCTCAGGATGCGAAGCATCTGAGTGTGGATGATGAGCCTTATGGCGGTGGTGCTGGAATGGTCCTTCAGGTTGAGCCATTCGTTAATTGCCTCGAAGATATCCAGAGCCGGGTTCCAGAAAAAAAATCCTTACGGCGAAAAGTTTTGATGGTAACGCCGGAAGGTAGGGTATATAATCAGCGGCTCGCTCGAGATCTTGCAGAGCATGATCATTTGCTTGTTTTGTGTGGTCACTACAAAGGGATGGACGAAAGGGTTCATCACTACGTAGACGAGAAGATTTCACTCGGGGATTATGTCCTGAGTGGAGGAGAATTGCCAGCTATGATCCTGGTGGATTCCGTGGCAAGGTTGTTGCCTGGGGCGGTTTCTGACTTTGAGAGTGTGGCGACGGATTCTCATTACAATGGGCTTCTGGGTGCTCCTTGTTATACAAGGCCCCGAGAGTTCAGAGGAATGAAAGTGCCGGATGTGTTGCTTTCGGGTAACCATCGAAAGATAGAAGAGTGGAGATTTCTGCAGAGTGTAGAGATAACTTTGACTCTTCGACCTGAACTACTGCAGACCGTGGAGTTCACGAAAGAAGAAATTAAGATTTTGAAGAAGCATAAATTGCTAGAAAAGGTAAAAGGAGTCTCGAATGGATATCCTAGCTCAAGTAAATAAAGAAGCTCAGCAAGAAGTTAATTACCCCGATTTCCGTGTTGGCGACACTGTAAGAGTCAGTGTTCGTGTAAAGGAAGGAAATAAGGAGAGACTTCAGCAATTTCAGGGCATTTGTATTGCCAAGCGTCGTGGTGGCGTGAACTCAACTTTCAGAGTCCGAAAGATTTCTGCCGGAATTGGAGTGGAAAGGGTATTTCCGTACTTCTCTCCAATGATTGACAAGGTTGAAGTTGTACAGCCAGGTAAAGTTCGCAGAGCCAAGTTGTTCTACTTGCGAGACAGAGTTGGTAAGAAGGCTACCAAAATCAAAATCCGCAAGCTTCTGGATAAAGACAGAGCTTAATTCTTGATACAAAAGTAAAAAAGCCTCCCAACATAGATTGGGGGGCTTTTTTGGCATGGAGAACAAATGTCAAAACAATGCAAGACTGATTCCTGCAAACCGAAGCAGGGTCCAAAGAAATTAAAAGCGAAGTCTGCCAAGGGGAAGTCTGGCTCCAAGAGAGAGCCGACCATCTACAGGGATATTCGCGATTGCAACCTGATCATAGAAGTGAGAGATGCCAGACTGCCTGTAAGTTCTCAAGTCAGATTCCTTCATTCCAAGTTTGGTTCACGACAAAAGGTCATTTTTCTCACTAAATGTGATTTGGTTTCTGAAGATTATCTAGGTTCAGTTTTGGGGTATCTAAGGAAACAGGGCTTTGATGTTTTTCCGGTCTGGCCAACTGACTCTCCAGCAAAATTGCAAAAACTGTTTGCGAGTTTGACTGAAAAGTTTACACCGGCCAAGTCTTTGTTGAAAGTGATGAGAGTCCTGATAATCGGCTTGCCCAATGTCGGAAAAAGTACAATCATCAACACCTTGAGAAAGAAGAAAGTGACCAGGGTTGGTGACGTTCCCGGTGTTACAAAGGGAAGGCAGTGGATTAAGTTGAGTCCCCACTGTTATTTGATGGATACTCCCGGAGTGGCAACTTTGGCCTCCCAGGGTAAAGATGAGAAACGTTTAAACTTTGCAATCTGCCGAATGATTTCTCAAAAAGAATATGAGTTCGCAGAACTGGTTTCCCATGGGATAGATCTATCTTACAAAAGTAGTTTGTTGAAAAGGCAACTTCGCTCTCTTGCGCACGAATTGGAAACTGAACCGGAGGAGTTACTTCAAGTTTTTGAGTCGGCACAAAGCAGTGAGATGGGTTTTTTGACAGTTTTTTACGAGCATCTGATACAAGCCTTTTCCAAAAGGTTCGGATTGGTCCTGCAAGGTGGACGAGTAGATGAGGAAAGGGCGTCTCAGAAATGTTTTCAATGGATTGAGAAATTTATTCTTCCGGATTTGGACCTGGATCATATAATAGAGAAATGATGGAGCAAAAACCTTTCTTTGTGAATGATTTACCCGAGCAATTTGATGAGACTATTTTGCTAGACTTTTTGGGCTATATCGCTGAGGCTCTCGAGGATTATGGGCTCTCCGATTTCAGGGAAATCAGCTTAAGTTTCGTCAATAAGGCGCAAATCTCAAACCTGAACTCCGAATACTACGGAGTCGAGGGGCCTACTGATATTCTGAGTTTTTGCTTGGGCGATGAAGAAGATGGCCTGGGTGTACTTGGTGACCTCTATTTGCACCCTGGTTCCTTTGAAAATGATTTTTCATTGGAGAACGAGGATCAACTTCTTCATTTTCTAATTGCCCATGGAGTTTTACATTTGCTTGGCTTCACACATGACAACAAGGCTGATTTTGACCAAATGATTCTAATTCAGAAGGCCTTGGTAGAAAGAGAAAGCCGATCCACTCTGGAGAAATACCTTGGGGCTTGAGTTCTGGGTAGTTTTACTTGTCATTCTTTCTCTGGCTTCTTACAGAAGTTTGCGCAGAGCCTTCAATTTTCAGGCAAATTTGAAGGCTTTCTTCTACTTGAATGTGGTTTACGAGCTACTTGTCTTGACTCTCTTGGGTTTCTTTTTGCACGAAATTTACTTGTATAGATCCGGGGTCGTAAGTTCTTCCAGTTTTTTGTTTCTGGTCTTTTTGCTGGTTTTTACGCACTTCATCCCCAGAATTTTATGTTTCTCAACACTTACACTTGAATCCTATGAAGGCGAGGGTGATAACGAGCATCGCGACAAGTTGCGCGAAGGTGTACTTGATTTTGCTGGTGGAGTTGTTCGTGAAGCGATGGTGCCGCTCAATGACGTGTTTCAGGTCCCGAGAGATCTGACCCTTGAAGAATTCCTGCAGCATGAAGATTTTAGACCCTATTCGAGAATCCCGGTTTATCAGGGAGAGAGCGAGAATGTTATCGGGTTGCTGTATGCAAAAGACTTGATTCAAAACTTTAGGGATAGCGACTTGAAAAGCGAAGACTTTTCTTTGATCCAGTATATTCGCCCCGCCTACTATGTGCCTGAAATGATGGAGCAGACAGCGCTGCTTCAGGAGTTTCGACGTCGGCGTATTCAAATGGCGATTGTTGTTGATGAATACGGGATCACCACGGGATTGGTTACACTTGAAGATCTTATGGAGACAATTGTTGGAGAATTGCAGGACAAAAAAAATGACGACGATGAGTTTGTTCATCACAGCTCTGCCCGGGAATGGGTTCTGGATGCAATGATAGATCTGGATGACTTCAGCGATCTTGTGGGTCTGGAGATTGAGTCCGATTCGGTAGAAACTCTGGGAGGCTATGTTTTCGAAAGTCTGGGTAGATTGCCCGAAGTGGGCGAGATTCTTAAACAGGAATCCCTGGAATTCAAGGTTTTGGAGATGGAAAAGTACAGGTTGCGCAGGATTGCGGTCCGAAGGAGCAGGGCATGATTGCTTTTCTGGTCTTATGGAGTCTTTTCTTCCTTGTTTTGCGGCGACTCGGAGTTTTGTATCCACTATGGTTAAGCTCTTGCTTTCATGGAGGCACATCGAAAGCTCTCGATCCTGATTTTCCCAAGACTCGAAAAGCGTACAGCATGGAATTGGGTTTTTGGCACAATTCAGTTTTCTTTGGTCTGGCATTTTTGCCGGGAGTTCTTCTTGCCTGGTTTCAGATCGAGCCGATTCAATTAATCGGACACTTTGTTTTTGTGGTTCTTCTGTATGGTCTTTTCAATTTTTGGAGCTGGAAGTGGTTCTCACAGGACTCCTCAAAGGCTCAGGACTATTTGTTTAATCTCTACGGAAATTTCAGCGAACTCTTTTTGAAATTTACGATTCCCGAATACGCAGTAAACACGAGGATTCTTGGGAAGTATGTTTATCTACAGGCTATGGAGCGTTTTCACAGTTTGGTTCGTAAGGTAAGTCTTGAGCAGGAGCAAAAGGAAGGGGAGCGTGAACTTGAGTTTCCAGAGCTTCAGATTTTGACGCAGCTGGATAAGTTGTTTCATACCAGAATTGGGTCTGTGATGACTCCCGTTTCAAGAGTCATTAGTTTGAATCTTGACATGAGCATCGATGAAGCGTTGGAGCAGTCCAGTCTCTACGGTTTCAGCCGCTATCCTGTTTTGAAAGAGGATTCAACGATTGCTGGAATGTTTCGTGCCAATCAGGTGAGCTTGCTCACTCATCGAGAGCAGTCCATTGCAGTTGATATCGAAGAGCCGGTAGTTTTTCAAGCCGAGGTCTCCTGCTTTGAGGCACTCGACAAGTTTCGATCTCTGAAGCGCCAGGTGGGATTAGTTTATGACAATGGGAAGTGGGTTGGTCTACTCACCCTTGAAGATCTTCTTGAGGAAGTTGTGGGTGAAATTGAAGATGAGTTTGATGAGAGTCAGATTCAAAAGTTGGGAGAATCGGTTTACCTGGTACATGCCTCCATTGAGGTGGCTACTCTCAGAGATTTCTTTCAGGAAGCATTTGAAGATTCAACAGCAGATACCTTGAATGGTTTTCTGGTTCAAAAGTGTGGCCGGCTTCCAAACAGAGGAAGTGTTGTACAGGTAGGAAAACTGAACCTGTTTATTGTAGAAAAAGACGAAAAGATAATTCATAAGGTTCGAATTCAGGTTTCCTGACGGTTGCATGAATAGAAACTGAATAACTCCTCAGGTTGACAAAAAGCAGCCTCCATCGCGTCAGATTGTTTCCTAATCAGTACAATTCGAGAACGAGATAGTCAAAATCTTGAATATGCTTCCTTAAACTCTTGCACGTTAAGCACATCCGTAAAAGTAAAACCATGTACGAAATAGTCTGCTGGCTGATTCGTACTGCCTCTTTAGGAATCAGGTAACGAAAATGCAGGAAATATTAGAAGAATGCGCGAGTGATCCAGAATACAATGGTCTCAAGAAGAACAAGACAGCACACCGGGTTCTGATAGCCGATGATGCTATGTTTGTAAGAAGATCCATTTCAAAAATCCTTTCCACAGTAGGGTACGAAATCGTGGGTGAAGCCGAGAATGGTCAGGAAGCGCTAGACAAGTACTTTGAAGTGTCTCCCTCAATTGTAACAATGGACATTACAATGCCTGTGATGGAGGGGATCGAAGCTGTTGAGAAAATCATAGAAAAAGATAATTCGGCTAAACAGAATATGGTTAAAGATGCTATCCTCCAAGGTGCAAAGAACTTCGTAGTCAAGCCCATCAAGCCGGACAACGTGAAGAAGTTTCTCAAGATTATTAAGTCAGTTGCCGGTCAGGAGTAATTATGGCCAAGAAAGTAGATACCAAGTTTCTGAATCCGTTTTTCTCTTCCGCCTTTGACGTGATTGCTGAAATGAGTGGAGAGTCTGTTTCCAGAGGACAACTGTCTGTTAGCAAGTCCGAGGACTCACAGTCGGCAGGTTTTTCGGTTGTGATTGGAGTTACCGGTGAGGTAGAAGGCCGAGTCATTCTTGATATGACCAAGAGCACAGCAATCAAATTTGCCGAAATCATGAACATGGAAGACATTGGTGAATTCAACGATCTGGTGAAAAGTACGATGGGTGAGATTGGAAACATGGTTTCGGGTCGAGCAGTTAGTAAACTGCAGGATGAAAGATTTGATTTTAGCATCACGCCTCCCACTCTTTTGGAGGGGGAGCAGATGATCATGACGACTCCTGTTTCTCTACCGGTCATTGTAGTTCCTCTCAACGTCAGTTTTGGTGAAATTCTTGTCAATCTAGCATTGACGCAAAATGCCTCTGAATGACAGCTACTGAATCTAAAGTTGCCAATTCGATCCTCCTCGTTGAGGATTTTCGGATGATGGCAAAACAGATGCAGAGATTCCTGGAAAGCCAAGGGGTATCAGGTTACTCTCTGTTCTGATGGTGTTGAGACTGTGCACGAGCTTCAAAAAGGGAAAGACCGTTTCTTTTGTGCAGTTCTTGATTTGGGTTTGCCGAGACTGGATGGTTTTGGAGTTCTCAAGTGGTTAAACATCCAAAAGATTGAGATTCCCGTGATCGTCATGTCGGGGCAAATCAATCACGAAGTCCTGATGGAGTTGACCCGTTTTCAGGTCTCCCATATTCTCTCCAAGCCTGTACCCCAGCATACTCTATTGGAGAAAGTGAATGTTTTGGCTCCAAAGCCAAAGCGAAATGTAGATTTTATCTCCGGAAGGAATGAGACCTTAAATCTTCTTAGCTCATTCCTTGACTCGAAGCAATACGAACTCAATTGGATCGAGGGTTTTGAACAATGTCGGGAGTAGCTCTAACCGCATCAAGATTTTTCAGTTGGGGATTCAGGATCGCAATTTTGAAGAGATTCTGGAAGGAGTCAGCTGGGAGTCTTTCACTTCGAGTCACAATTTTCTCATTGCTCCCAGAAGAGTGATTGAATTCTCTAAAAAGTTTGAGGGAGTCTTTAACAAGAGCTTTCCCTTGCCACTGAACTTTGACGAACTGAAGATATGTCTGGACTCTATTGTTTTTCCTGACGACGAACTCTAGAGTTCCTGCGGGGCTTCCTGTCTTTGGGATTCTCTGAAGTTAGCATCTTCCGGTTTTGCTGAACTTCTCGAACTGCAGCCTCTGTGATAGAGAAATCAATCTCGAAACGCTCAGAATTGACTCGTTTTGTTCTTACCTGAAAGACATCTCCTAATTGCAAAGTCTGGTTCTTATTGTAGCGGTTTACCGCACGTTGTTTAATCTCGTCCGTCTGCCATTGACCTGGAATTTGAGACAAGGCTAGAAAGCCTTCTGCATAATACTCTACCAATTCACAAAACAACCCCCGTTTACTAACTCCCGTTACTCTGGCAAGAAAGGTTTGATTCAGTCTTCGACTCATGAAATCAACCATCTTTCTCTTATGATAGTCCCTCTCCATATCCACAGCTCGACGTTCTGCTTGCGAACAATTTTTGGCCAGCTTTTCCAGCTCGGATAAATGGACCTGCTTGGGAGCAAACTTTGGCTTTTGAAAAGGGTATATCTGCAATGGAAGTTTGGCAGAGCTGACCTGAATCAAGCGTTTTAGCTGTCTGTGTACAATCAAGTCAGGATATCTTCTGATCGGAGAGGTGAAGTGAGAGTAGTATTCCAGGGCAAGTCCGAAGTGATCTGGATGCTCATGAGAATATACAGCTTGTTGCATTGTGCGGATGACCATTGGTTGGAGAACATCTTTGAATTGCTCATCCAGACCGGCAAGCAAGGTTTGATAGCTCTCTGGCTTTTTGTAATCGAGATCTGGAAAATTCTGACCCATCGAGCAAACAAGGTCCTTCAGATTCGCAATACTGTCGTTCTTCGGACCCGGATGGTGTCGGTAAAGGGAGGGGAGTTGAGCTGTATGGCTAAACTGGGCAATCGTAACATTGGTTTTCACCATGAATTCCTCAATCAAGCGATGAGAATCCAGACGAGGGTAGGTATTGACTTCCAGTACTTTGAATTTGTCGTCCAGCTTTAATACTGGTTCTGGAAGATCAAAGTCAATAGCACCACGCTTCTTTCGATGTTTGAGTAGTTTTTCAAACAGTTCGTAGCAGAGATTGATTTCCTTTTGCAGCTCTTGATCATTCTGTTTGTCATAAGCGCTTTGAAAATTCGTATAAGTAAAGCGACGATTTGAGCGAATTTTGGAAGGATATGCAAATGCTTTTGTAAGCCTTCCAGAGCTGTTGAAGTGCATTTCACAGCTGAAGGAGTGCCGATCCACATCAGGATTGAGGCTACACAAATCGTTCGAAAGTTTCTCCGGCAGCATGGGGATTACGTATTGGGGAAAGTATATAGACGTTGATCGCAGGGAGGCTTCATCATCCACTTTGGTCTTCGGACGTACATAATGAGTTACGTCAGCGATATGCACATATAGAATCCAGCTTTTCTCATCCTTAACGATAGAAATGGCGTCATCAAAATCTTTGGAGTCTTCACCATCGATTGTAAAAGTGTGGAGCTCCCTTAAATCCAGACGATCTGTGATTTCCTTTGGTGTTTCCTGTATAGAGTTGAGTACGGCAGAAGAAAACTGATGGGGTACCTGGTATTGTCCTACTAAATCTTCTATATCTACATCGACATTGTTTTGTACAGGACCCAAATACTCAGCTTTGAGGTGCTTTGAGTTTATCTCAGGCAAGACCCTTGCCCTGTGAAAGGATTTGACCTTAAGTCCTTCGGGTACATCAATGTGCACTGGGAGGTCAAAATCAGTTCGGGACATCATGCCATCTTCTTGAACCTGGAACACAAATTGAACACCTTCACGTGCCAGTATTTTCAATACCTTGCCCAGGACTCTGCCGTTGGCTCGCTTCTGAGTGATTTTGATTCGAACCGTGTCTCCCGGAAGGGCTCCTCTTACGTTTTCAGGATAGATGCGAATGGGGTCTTTGCTGGACTCATGACTCAAAATTAGGCAACGTGACTTGTGCATGCTCAATTTGCCTTCAATAAAGCCCTCTTCTCCAGGATTGAGTTCTTCCTTGGACACGGTTGAGGAGAGGCGGTATCCTTTACCTTTTCGTGTCACCAGGTTTTTTGAAATCAGCTGGTTGAGGATCACTCGAAGGCTGTTTCGGTTAATCTTGGCGATATTCAGGGAATGAAGGATTGCCTTGAAGCCTAATCCGGTTTTTTTGTGGTGTTTCAGCAATTCTATTACGGCATTTTCTGCCCGGGCCTGTTTTTTGTCTTTCTTCATGCCCCGTATCATACACTCTGAGTTGACACAAAACGAATTAGGATAGTCAAAATGAAAAAAATTGTCTTTTTTGGGTCTTCACACTTCGCGTCTGAATGCCTGCGCACTCTCCATAATGCTGATGATATAGAGGTTTGTCTCGTGATTTCGCAGCCGGACAAGCCCTTTGGTAGAAAGAAAGTTTTAAAGCCAACTCCCGTATCTGAATGCGCCCTGGAACTGGGCTTGAAACTGGAGAGGCCACCCTCAATGAAGAAATTGGCACCACTCTACATGCTTAGAGAACTGGACTATGAGCTTGGTGTAGTTGTGGCTTACGGTCAGATTATTCCTCAGAGGGTTCTTGATACAGCCTCTGTGGCTTTTATCAACGGACATGCCAGTGATCTTCCACGATTTCGAGGGGCAGCCCCTATGGAGAGAGCTCTTATGGAAGGTGATTTGGAATCTGCTCTGTGCATAATGAAGATGAGCGCGGGTCTGGATGAAGGTCCTGTACTGGCGCGCTACCCCATAGATTTGTCTGGCAAGCCGGATATTTTTGAACTTGAGTCACTCATGCTCAAGGAATGTCAAAGAGGTCTACTGGAGGTAATTCGAGATGTAGAGAACCATCTGGCTCAAGCAAAAGTTCAGAGTAGTACCGGAGTCAGTTATGCTCAAAAGTTGTCGGTTGAGGACGCCTATGTGAATCTGGAGGATCAAACCTCCCATGAATTAGACTGCAGGCTTCGTGGACTCAAGAGAAACTACGGTCTGATTTTTTCATGGAAAGGGAAGAAGTTTATTGTTTGGGACGCTTGCTTTGAAACTGGCGCAGCTACGGATGTTGAGCCTGGAACTGTGATCAAGCGCACAAAGAAAGAGCTGGAAGTCGCCTTAATCAATGGCTTGATGAGTGTGAAAACTATCCAGGTTGAGGGTAAGAAGAAGTTGGAGCTTAATCAATTTTTAGCAGGTTCGCCTATTCAGGACGGCGACAAGATTAACTCTTTTTCTATCTGAGTCTGGTCACAATTTGAACTCGAAGAATTATACTTCCCAAAACTCTTCATAAAACTGAGAGGTAAAAGTTGAAGAAAAAGGCGAAAACAGCATTTTTTTGTACCCACTGTGGACACTCCCACTCTAGATGGCAAGGTCAATGTGACTCCTGCTTTGAGAGGAACTGTCTTGTTGAAGAGCTGATTCCATCCAAAGAGTCTAATTTGTCCAAGATGGGGATTGACACTGAGCGAAAGCCATTGAAAATTAGTGAAATCAATCCACAAGATGCGAAGCGCTTGAGCGTTGGGATTAAGGAAGTCGATACGGTGCTGGGAGGAGGTCTGGTCCCCGGGTCGTTGGTGCTGTTGGGTGGCGAACCGGGAATCGGGAAATCGACGCTCTTGCTGCAGGTCTGCAAAGCACTTTGTGATCAAGGAAAAAAAATTCTTTATCTGGCAGGAGAGGAGTCAGAATCCCAGGTGAAACTAAGGGCTCAAAGGCTCGGGCTGGATTCCGGTGAATTTTATATCTTCAGCGAAATCCAGATTCAGAATATCTTCTCTCAGTGTGAGGTCTTAAAACCGGACTTGATGGTGGTGGACTCTATTCAAACCATGAAGAGTAATGAGCTGGACTCAAGCCCCGGAAGTGTTTCCCAGGTCAGGGAATGTACTCTGCACTTTATGGAGTATTGTAAGCTTAAAAATGTTGCCTGTTTGCTTGTGGGTCACGTTACCAAGGGGGGCGAGATTGCCGGACCCCGTCTCCTGGAGCATATGGTCGATGTTGTTTTACAATTCGAAGGAGACAAAAACAATTGGTTTCGAATGCTCAGGGGAATCAAGAATCGCTTTGGTGCTACTGACGAGATAGGGATTTTTGAGATGAAAGAAAGTGGCTTGCAAGCAGTTGAAAATGCCGGCCTGGCCTTTATGAACAGTGATCATTTTTCATCGGGAAGTTGTCAGAGTGTGCTCCTTGAAGGCAATCAGCCCTTTTTGGTTGAAGTTCAGGCACTGGTTGCTGACAACCACTTCACATATCCCAAGCGAACGGCCATGGGTCTTGATTTGAACAGGCTTCAGATTCTTCTGGCCGTCATGGAAAAACGTCTGGGTGTTCGTGTAGGAGAGTATGATGTCTTTGTTAACATCACGGGAGGGGTCAAGACAAAGGATACGGGGCTGGATCTGGCAGTAGTAGCAGCGATTTTATCCTCTCTAAAAGACTATGTTCTTGATCAGGACTTGCTGGTGATCGGCGAAGTTGGCCTGGGTGGCGAAGTTCGTATGACCTCTAGAATGGAAAGTAGAGTCAGAGAGTCGCTGAAGCAGGGTTACAAGAAGTTTCATCTACCGTGGAGAGCAAAGAATCTGGGCCTGGAAGAGTTTGCAGAGTCTGAGGTAGAAATGTCCTATCTTAAGGAAATTCGCAAGATTCAAGATCTTTTTCGTTGAATTTTCTAAACACTTGTTTGCCTTTTGCCAGCGAGGAGGATTTCTTGATGAATCCATAATTTGGCCTGTTATAATGGGGGGGTGACAGGGAACGAAAAGGATTGGAAATGAGTGCAAACCAGTTTTATGACGAAGGATTGGCCTGTCTCCAGCGTGGAGATTTGGACGGTGCAGAAAAATGGTTTGTGCAGTCAATTGAGGCTTTTCCTGATGATGTGTACTCCTACAATAAACTCGCATTTGTTTACAATGAACGAAACAAGTTTGACGAAGCCGTAAAAGTCCTCAAGAAGGCTATTTCCGTCAAGGGAGGGGATCTCTACAGTCACTACATTCTCGGGAATACCTACCTTGACAAGGGGCACTTCGAGAGTGCCGTCAACGAGTTTAAAAAAGCTGTAGATATTGACCCCAAAGATGTTTACTCCTGGAATTCGCTGGCATTGACCTACAAACTGAGTGGTGAGTTCGACCTGGCACTGGAGTGTCTTGACAAGGCTATCTTTATTGATCCCCAGGACATTTATAATTACAACTCCAAGGCGATCATCCTTTTTCAAAGAGGGCAGCTTGAGGATGCAAAATTTGTAATTGAGCAGGCTTTGAATATTGCCAAGGATAATCACTTTCTTCTGGGTAACCTTGGTGAAATTCAGGTGAGGGAAGGAAATCTTGCTGCGGCTCGCAGAACCTTTCAAAAAATAGTGAAATTGTATCCCGAGCAATCCATTGGGCATTACAGTCTTGGTAACCTGGAGCTTGAAGAAGAGCGGCTGGATTCTGCACTGGCCTACTTTCGCAAGGCTGAAAATCTCGATGCGAATAATTGGAAGATCAAGGCTTCGATTGGGTCCATTCTACTGGAAAAAGCGGACGTGGATGGGGCCTTGTCGATTTATGAGGAAGCCATTGCCCTTGAACCGAAAGACGCTGGCTTGTTAACAGATCTTGCCCAGTGCCAGAAGAGAAAGAACCTTGTTCTGAAGGCCTGGGGTAATTTGAAAAAGGCTCTTGAAATCGATCCTCAGTACTCCTTTGCTCAATATGGTATTGCAAAACTTTATCTGGAGCAGGAACTGTTTAAAAAGGCGAATCATCACTTCGAAGCAGCTTTGGAGATTGACCCGGAAGATCACTATGCCATTAATGGAATTGGAGATGTACTGCGAATGCAGGAGCGCTACCGGGAAGCATTGCAAAAGTACCAGACCGCTCTCGGTTTGATGGAGGGTGACGGTCATGCGCTGTTTCACAAGGCCAGTTGTCACTGGAAACTGGGTGAATACAAGCAGGCTGAAGAGATTCTGGAAGAGTTGATGGAAGACGAAGATGAGTTTTGGGCTGAAAAGGCTGAAGAATTGTTCGAAAAGCTGGGTGTTGGCTAAAATTGGCAACAGTTTGTTTACCGCTTCTATAAAAACTTTGAATCGTCCTTTGACCCCTTAGTCCGGGTGTTTTTCGTTCTCTGTTGAGTAATTTGAGCAATTCGCCAGCTTTTTCTTGAGCCACGAGCATTCAGGTCTTAGAATAGCCCACCTTTTCTGCTGAAGGCTTTCATGAAAAATCTAGTCCTGCTCTCAATAATCATAAGCTTCTTCTTTCTGAGCGGATGCTGTCAATCCGGTCTGATGATGCCCTCGCGCACCTTGCGCCTTACAATGGAGAACTCACCGCGCTCTCTGGATCCAGCTCTTAGTACCGACACATTTTCCGGTATCGTGATCGGGCTTAGTTATTCCACTCTGCTTAGATTCAATGCAAAGGGTGAGTTAACCCTGGATGCAGCAAAGTTCTATTCCATCAAGGCAGAGGGAAGAGTTTATGAGTTTCTTTTAAAAGAGAATTTGAAATTCTCTGATGGCTCGTCACTTACGGCAGAAGATGTGTCTTACAGTCTTCATCGCCTAGCAAGTCCAAAGACAAACTCTCCAAGAGTAAATCTGCTGGAGCAGTTGCAAGGATTTGAGGATTATCGAGAGGGCAAGGCCGACTCCATTTCAGGGATTCAAGTTGAATCAAGTAATAAGATTCGCTTCGTTTTGAAGCGTCCCTTCTCACCTTTTCTGAGTTTCTTTGCCATGCCTCAGTTTGCAGTTCTGAGCAAGAAATACATCGAGGCCGGAGGCGATCTTCAGGAAAGTACCCTGGGTTCAGGGCCTTACAGTCTTGAAAAGTTTCGGCGGGAACAGGATTTGTTCTTAAGAGCCAATCCACACTACAGGAAAAGAGGGAACCTGGAGGCGATTTACATACGAATCCTGAAGGAGCCACTGACGAGATTCGCAGAATTCAAGAATCAAAATCTACACATAATCGAACTGGCTCCAGCTCAACAGGAAATGATTCACAATACCCGATCGAGGCTTTACAGCGTGAATGAATACAATCTCTACTATCTGGGATTGAACATGAAGAGTGAAAGGATGCAAAGTCTGCCGTTGAGGAAGGCAATTGCTCAAAGTATTGATCGACAAACAATCGTCGAAAAGATTCTCAAAGGCCAAGCAGTGTTGGCGACCGGGCCCGTTCCCGAGGGATTACCGGGGTACCTGAAAGAGCCTTTGTTCAAATATGATGCTCAAAAGGCCAGGGAGACTCTGGCACAGAGTAATTATGATTCAAAGCCGCTTCGACTTTTACTCTCCAATTCAACCCAAAGCGTGCAGCTTTGCACCTTGTTCAAGAATCAAATGGAAAAGGCTGGAATCAAGGTTGAGTTGGTCATCAGGGACTGGAACAGTTTCAAGGTAGAGCTTTTAGAAGGAAAGTATGACCTGTTTTATCGTAACTGGGTCGCGGACTTTCCCGATGGAGACAATTTTCTGTTTCCTCTTTATCACTCTTCTTCAACAGGTCTTCAGGGAAATTATCCGGGTTATTCGAATTCTACTTTCGATGCTTTGATCGAAAACAGTCGTAGAATATCTGACCCGGCCAAGAGAAAAGAGATGTTGGAGAATGCTGCAAAGATCGCTACCCAAGACTTTTCCAGGGTACCGCTATGGTACAAGTCGAAGGTTTTTGCGGTCTTTCCCGGGGTTCAGAACTTTGAACCCTACCCAATGTTCTACGCGAACAAATATCTTAAAGTGAATCTATTAACCCGATAAGGGAAGGTTGGTAAATCATGGCACTTCAATGTGGAATCGTTGGACTACCGAACGTGGGCAAATCGACACTTTTTAATGCTTTGACCTCCGCACGGGCCGAGGCGGCAAATTATCCATTTTGTACGATTGAGCCTAACAAGGGGATCGTCAAAGTTCCAGACCCTCGCTTGAGAAAGCTTGAGGAGTTGGTGAATCCTCAAAAAACACTCCCTGCAGTCGTTGAGTTTGTAGATATCGCAGGACTGGTGAAAGGGGCGAGCTCAGGAGAGGGCCTCGGTAACAAATTTCTTGGTCACATCAAGGAAGTCGATGCGATCGTTCACGTGGTTCGTTGTTTTGAAGACTCAGACATTACCCATGTGCATGGCAAGGTCGATCCGCTCGAAGATATCAGTGTTATCGAAACTGAACTTATTCTGAAGGATCTCGAGACTGTTGAAAATCGGGTCAAGAAGTGGAACCGGGGAGCGAAAGGTAAAGAAAAGGAAGAAGTTGATTTTTACTTTCGCATCAAGGAGATGCTTGAAGAGGGAAAGTGGCTTTCTCGAGAAGAATTTACAGAAGAGGAGAATGCCTGGCTCAAGGGACTTTGCTTGATCAGTGCCAAGAAGGTTCTCTATGTAGCTAACGTGGAAGAAGATGCTATAGGTCTGGATCTGGATTCCAGTAGCGAAGCCGTTCAAAAGTTGGCTAAAAAAGCTGAGGAAGAGGGTAATCAATGGATTGCAATCTGCTCCAAGATTGAGGCGGAGATCGCTGAACTGGAGACCATGGAAGAGCGCAATGAGTTTCTGGAAAGCCTCGGTCTTGAAGAGAGTGGCTTGAATATCCTGATACGAACAGCCTATCAACTTCTGGGTTTGCAAACTTATTTTACCGCTGGTGAAAAAGAAGTTCGAGCCTGGACAATCCGAAAAGGATTTGCAGCCCCACAGGCAGCAGGGGTCATCCACACCGACTTTGAAAAGGGTTTTATCAAGGCCGAGGTCATTGCCTATGATGATTATGTTCGTTGTGGAAGCGAGCAATCAGCAAAGGAGCAGGGCCTGATGCGCATGGAAGGCAAGGAGTACATAGTTCAGGATGGCGATGTGGTTCACTTCCGTTTCAATGTTTAGGGGATGAAATGAATCTTGAGGAGATTAAGACCAAGAAGATTGCTTTTGTTCACGACTGGCTCACCGGAATGCGAGGTGGCGAGAATGTTCTTGAGCAGATGGTTGAGGTTTTGGGTCCTCGAGATATATACACCCTACTCTCTCTCCCTGAGAACCTGAGCCCGAGGCTCAATGAATGTGATCTGTATCCCTCATGGATACAGGATCTTCCACTGGCAAAGAGAAAGCACCAAATCTATTTGCCTTTGTTTCCCAGAGCAATTGAAGACTTTGATCTGAGATCCTATGATTTGGTGATTTCAACGAGTCATTGCGTTGCCAAAGGGGTGGTCACTCCTTTTCGCACATTTCACTACAGTTATCTGCATACCCCGGTTCGATACGCTTGGGACTTCTCCCGCGAATATCAGGAATCTCTATCTCCCAGATGGCTGGTGGACAAAATTTGGCCCTGGGCGATGCATTATTTGAGAATGTGGGATCGAAACAGTAGTGAGCGAGTAGACTTTTACAGCTGCAACAGCTACAACGTGCAACGCAGGATACTCAAATACTACAATCGGCAGAGTGAAGTCTTGCATCCCCCCGTTGATTCTGACTACTTTCAAGCTGTAGAAAAGAAAGAAGATTATTATTTTTTGCTGGCAGCTCTGGTTCCCTACAAGCGAGTAGACCTGGCGCTGGAGGTTTGCAAAAAAATGGGTCGCAAACTTTATATCGCGGGCGGAGGACCTGAACTGGAAAGGCTCCGAGCAAGTGCTGTAGGTTCGAGTGTGGAGGTGCTGGGACGTCAGAGCAGTGAGCGATTAAGAGAGCTTTATCAGGGGGCTAAAGCCTTTTTATTTCCTGGAGAAGAAGATTTTGGTATCACTCCTCTGGAGGCTCAGGCATGTGGGACTCCTGTGATTGCCTACGGTAGAGGCGGGGCATTGGAGACAGTTCTCGCCGGAGAAACCGGAGTCTTTTTTAAGGAACAGACTGTGGAAAGCTTTCAGAGTGCTATTGAAGAGTTTGAAGGGAAGAATTGGGATTTTCAGAAATGCCGTGAACAGGCAATGAAGTTTTCCAACCCCGTATTCAGAGAGAAATTTGAAAAATCCTTGCTTAGCGCTTATCGAGATCACAGAGAGAAGTATCAGCTGGACCTGGCATGACAAGAATCAGTTTGAGACCCGCTCAAACAAAAGATTGTGAGCGCCTACTCGACCTCGAAGACTCAATTTTTGGGAAACACTGCAATCACATTTATTTTCTAAAACCTCTACTTGAATACGGGCAAAGCTACATCCTGGAAGGAAAGCATGGAGAGTGGATGGGTTATGCCCTGATTTTTCATGAGAGCCATGCCAATAGCGTACATTTGCTGTCTTTTGCAGTTCTGCCTCCTTTTCAGGGCAAAGGTTTGGGGGGTCAATTTTACAAGGCTCTCCTGGATGCTTTACGGCGGGACGGGGTGGCCTCATTAAGTCTGAGTGTTGCTCCGCAAAACCAAAGGGCGTTAGCCCTTTACAGAAACCCTGGTCTCTACAGCTCCCTGGATGAAGAGCTGAGAATGGACTATTATGGTCCTGGGGAGAATCGGATTTTGTTTCGATTTACCCTCTAAAATCACAAAGGGAATAGCTCATGTTTCGCTTCATTAAACTCTCGGGAATTACTTTGGCAGTCTTGATATTCCTGGCTGCCCCTCCAGTTCACAGTGGACTGGGTGATTTGTTCAAAAAAATACTGAATCCGGTACTTGATCTGGGTGGAAACGTGCTAGGCGAGGTTGTCGCAGCTTCTGTAAAGTTGCAGTATGGCATTTATGACAAGGATCCGGAGGCCAAAGCCTGGGCTGATCGAATCTTCTCCCAAATTGTAGCTGTTGCTGATCGGCAGAATGCGAATTATAAACTCACAATCTTGAGGCCAAACTTCGTCAATGCTTTCGCAACTCCGGGAGGCCATATTTTTGTGACCTATGGGTTGTTGCAAAGAGTGAAGTCAGATGATGAGCTGGCCGCGGTTCTCGGGCATGAGGTGGGCCACGTTGTAGCCCGTCACAGTATGAACAATCTGAAGCATCAGGTGGCCTTTCAAATCATCTTGAACAAGGTAGGAGATCGCTCGGACAAGCTAAAAAAACTCGGACAAGTCTACACCTTGTTTTCGAGTCTGCGCTATTCCAGAAAAAATGAGCAGGAAGCCGATTATATTGGTGCTCGCTATGCGGCTGCAGCTGGCTACAATCCACTGGGTATGAAAAGATTTTTGGAAGTTCTCAAGTCCTTGAGTCCCGATGACCCCAGTCGAATCGAAACCTCACTTCGCTCCCACCCGCCCTCTTCCCGACGAATTCTCAGAATGCAGGAATACGAGGAACAACTTCCCAAGGAGCTTCTGGAGCGGCCTATGAAGTTAAGTTATGACTTTGCTGCGAAACATCCTCTTGATCCCAAGGTGGCAAAGAAGGACGAGGCCAACAAGGAGAATTTTTCTGAGTATCCGCTGGAGAAGGAACAGTCTCAAGCGAGTACCAGCCTGACCACTGTCTATGTTCAGAATTTTGATGTTAAGGGTAAGCCCGGGATCGCAGATGGTATGAACGAAATTGAAGGGAAAGGGCTGTATATACTCGATGAGAAGGTTAAGGACAGCGGTGTCAGTTCGCAACGAATCAACTCCTACGTGGATTCGAAGTCTTACACTCTTTCGAGCAATGAAATTGCTGTACAAGGGAACACTCGATACCGTATCCAGGTGGCGATTGGTACCAATGAGTTGATGGCAAAGCCCAACCCGACTGGTTATGGTGCAGTAGTGAATGTGAAAGAATTTTCAAATCGAAGCTTTGTGAAGTATCAGAGTGCATTGATTCAGGTTCTCGATGAGGATTCTGATTTTGAGATTTATGAAGTCGAGTTCACCACCCAGGATCGTACCAGTAAGATTTTTCTGGAGATTGGTCTCAAGAATGCCAGGGGACAAGCCCATTTTGATGACTTGAAACTTTTCAAGCTGTAGCAAGGTTCGCAGTGGGTTTTCCTTTTCGATCAGACGCTCATGAAGAGAAGTGGGCTGATCACATGAGACGGGCGCAGGAGAGATGGCCAGGGAAAGTTCCCTTTGAATCACTCAGAGTGAATACAAGCTATGGTGAAACCTTCGTTCGCTCCTTTGGAAAGGAGGGAGGAAGAAACTTGCTTCTTCTTCCAGGGGCTGGATGCAGTTCCTTGATCTTCGCTCCAATAGCCGCAGCACTCACCGAACAACACAAGGTTTACGCAGTGGATTCCATATATGACATTGGCATGTCACGGCCCCAAAAGGGAGTGAAGATTGAGAGTCCTGTGGACTTAATGGCCTGGCTTGAGGAATTAAGTCTTGAGTTGTTCTCTGCTAAAAAGTTCTCTTTGATGGGGTTCAGTTACGGAGGTTGGGTCAGTGCCGAATACAAGCTGAGAAATCCTGAACAAATCGATAAGCTTGTTTTACTGGCTCCTGCAGCCGTTGGTGTTGGTTTGAGTTCACAGTTTCTGCTGAGAGCGAGTTCCTGCATGCTTCCGTACGGAAATTTTACCAGTAAGTTCTACCGTTGGCTTGCCAAAGAACTCCCTTATCGAGTAGAGAATGGAGAGAAATATATACAGGAGTGGATTGAGGATACAAATACAGCACTTCAGTGTTATCGCTGGAAGTCAGTAGTTCAGCCAAGAGTGTTTCCTTTGAGGCAGTTTCTCGAATTGGGAAGTGAAACCCGGATATTGATTGGTGAAGATGAGAAGATCTATTCTCCCGAGAGTTTTCAACAGCGCATAGAGAAGCTGAATTCTCAGGCTAGCCTTCAGATAATCCCTCGGGCGGGTCACCATCTCTTTCATTATCAGGCTCAGGAAGTCAGTCAAGCTATTTTGAATTTCCTGTCCAAAGCGGTCTGACACCGAGATGCTACAAAGAATCTGGATTTGATCAGTCGTTGAATTCTGAAGCAGTAAGTCAGAGTTAAAGCAAGCTTTAGAGGTCTCCAAATTCATAACCGGGCTCAAATTCAGGCTTCAAATTGAATTGTTTTGAAATCATTGTGAAACTTTTCCATTCTCTGTTACGTAGTAAGCAGGGAACGTCAATTTTGGCTGTGTCGAGGTAAATCATGAATCTAACTAGGAAAATCGCAATAACAGGACTGCTGGTAGCAACCAGCTTTGTGAACAGTGTCAGCGCAAAGCTTTCAGAGTCATTGTTTGAACTGGCTACTTTCGGAACGACAATGGGTAGTTTCTCAAACAATCTAAATCAGCTTTTGCATTCTCGCTCACCTCAAGAGCAGCAGCAAATTCAGCAAAGACTGGAGTACGTGGAAAGAATCGCAACCATGCAAGCATACTCACTTGAGAGCTTCATCGCGGCTGACGAGTCGATGGCTTCCAACCAGAGCAGTTGGACCAACTTTTATGGTTCCGGCGGTGATGATGCAGCGCTGGAGCAAGTCTACCAAGCGTTCAAGCAGTATCAGGCAATGTTCTCGTCTCATCTTTTGCGTTCTACGGGACAATTTCCAATGCCCTCCTATGAGCGACTGTACATCCGCTGGAGACAGATGCCCAACACAAACCCTCGAATGAAAGAGTATGCCAAGCAACAGTTTTTGCGGGTTTTCCGCTCTTATGCTCGCCAATTTGTTTACAGCACTCAGTCTCAATTGAAGAAGAAGAGATCAAGGTTTTTGGATGCTCTCAAGGATGTTCAGAATTCAGGTCCGTTTTCCATGAATACCAAGATGCGATTTGACAAGGCTTTCTGGGATTACCAGTCTATGTTCAAGGACAGAACCGAGCCACGACATGGAGATATTTTTCTTCCAGAATTTCCTTACAACTACATGATGACTGCTCAGCAGCAACCTAACTTTGTATATAACCAGTCGATTTACCAACAAAGTGGAATTGGACAGTTTGGTTATGCCAGTAATGCTGGAATGGGTTATCAGATGGGAATGGGTAACACCATGGGTATGGGCAACACCATGGGAATGGGTAACACCATGGGTATGGGTAATACCATGGGCTTGGGTAACACAGGTCGCTACAGCGCTGTGACTCCAAGTTATCAGGCTGATCAGGTTGTTCCAATTGCAGGAGCTACTCAACAGCAGAACACCTTGAGCTCTCCCTACGGAGCCTTTGCTCCAAGTACCTCTCCTGAGCTGGATACTTCTTTGATCCAGCAACTTTATCTCAAGCAGAAAGAGTTTGAGAAAGGGAGTTCTGGTGGATCACAGGCAGATGTAGATCAAGCATTCCAGGAATACATGCAACTGCGTGATCAGTGGTTTGCCCAGTAAATTAGTTTAGTGTAACGGCCTCCGGTTTGAGAAATCTGCTGGAGGCTTTTTTGTTTTCGGGTCGATGACGGAAGCACTCGCTTCTCGCCCAGCTGCTGGGTATAATGCCTGAAAACTGAATTGATACTATCCAGGAGACAGTCATGAGTAGAGTTCCCGTATTTGGTGGTAATTGGAAGATGAATTTGGACCAGCAGGAAGCAGAGGCTTTCTTGCAGGATTTCATCAATCAGCAGTTTCCCTCAAGTTGCGAAGTAATCCTTTTTCCATCATTCACCAATCTTCACTTGATGCAAAAATACCTGAAAGCAACCACGGTGAAGTACGGAGCTCAGAACTTCTATTTTGAAGAAAAAGGTGCTTATACCGGCGAAGTCTCCCTGGCTATGCTCAAGTCGATGGGTTGTACCCATGTTCTAACTGGGCATAGCGAGAGAAGAGAGATTTTTGAAGAAAGTGATGAGATGGTAGCGAAAAAGACTGCCGCAGCTTTGAATGCAGGGCTTACACCCATGGTTTGCGTGGGGGAAAGTCTGGAAGAGCGCAAGAAGGGATTAACCAAGGTTAAAATTCGCTCTCAAGTGGAAAGGGTCTTGCAGGAGATCCCTCGGGCCCAGGGGGCCAGCTTGCTGTTTGCATACGAGCCGATTTGGGCTATTGGAACCGGAGAGAACGCCTCGGAAGAAGATGCTAGGTCTGGGGTAGAAGTCGTTCGTGAAGCAATTCAGGAAGCTTACGGAGCCCAACTTGCTGACTCAATTCGCATTACCTACGGTGGTTCGGTCAAGCCAGGAAACATCGCCAGTTATATGGCACAAGAAGGAATAGATGGAGGTCTCGTAGGGGGAGCTTCTCTCAAATCAGCAGACTTCCATCAGTTGATTTGTAACGGTATGGGATAAGATGCTTTCAAGCAAAAAGTTAAGGGTACGTGCTGGATTCATACTTCCCATGGTTTTAATCCTTGGGGTAGTTGTCCTGATCCTTGCTTTTGGTTTGATATTTATGGTGCAGACCGAGTCCAAGCTCACCAACAAATTTGTGGACTACACTATCGCCGAGCAGATCGCTCAAACGGGTGTCGAACAAACTCTTTACTACATCAAAACAGACAAGGATTTAAACAATCGCTTGATTGAACTGATGAAGGACGAGCTGGAAGGGGCTCTTGAAGTGCCCGAATCAGCAATCTATGAAGCCCAGAGCTTGTCTTCGGCGGGGAAGTACGACCTGACACTGCAGGTGGAATATGTTCCCACTGAGTCTCCCTATCCAGGCATGGGTGTTTACACTGGAGATATTCGAATAGTCAGTCAGGGTAGTTATACCAACAATCTGGCGCAAGTCTCCAAACGTGAAATCCTGGCTGTGTACTCAGTCAGAGCCGTTAATCTTGGGTTAATAGCTCCAGACCATTCGCTTTTTATCAGAGAGCGTGAGCACCTTAACTACAATTTTGAGGACAATTTCGACCCCAGTGACCTTGGAGTCTTTCAAGGAGATGTGTATATCGAGAACGGTTTGACAGCGGAACTGTCCGATTACAACAAGCGTAAGATGATCGAAAAAGGCGAGCTTACCTGGCAGGAATATTACTATATGGATCATCCTCAGGAGACTACGGGTCTGGCTGATGGTGGAGTTGATTTCCTGGACTGTGAAACCATTGAATACTCCCGATTTGGGGTGTATCGAAAATTTAAAATTTTTGGGGCAGACCAGAAGGAAACCTATTCCAAAAAAGTCTATCCAAGCTCCGGGTATTACAATGATGATCGAATCAACCTGAGACCTCTTGATTTTTACAAGGAACTGGCTTCGGTAGTGTTGGAGCCCACGCACTTCAGTCCTCAAGGAAATGCTTTTGATAATCGGTATTTTCGAGACATTATTTTTGAGGGTGAAAATGGTTTCAATTCAGTAAAGTACAATCGCGTCTTGCCTCTTTATGGATACGGTGACTGGCGAACGGCCCCGTTCTTTGATCCCAATCGATATGGTCCTCGTTCCAGGGCCCATGACTTGAGAAATCCGATCAATGTAGATGGAATTACCTTTGTTAGGGGAGATGTCTTTGTAGAGGGTTGGTTTGAAGGTGTGGGTGTCCTTGTTGTGCAGGGAAATGTCTACGTAGGGGGTAATTTGGAATCGCTTCCCATGGAGACTGCAGGACATCCTTCATTGTGGAATATTGCTGTCTTTGAAGACCCCTGGAGAGAGCGAGGTGGCTTTACACCTACGGATCATCCTTCCTTCAAGAAAACCGGGCATATCATCATCAAGCCTCACCCTGACAACGACTGGTCTGAATCCGGTGGTCAGGATCCCTATCCCAGAATGAAGTTTGATGCAGCCATGTACGCTCAAAACGGAGTTCAGACAGACAAGGAAGCCTGGAGGGATAACTCGGCGGATCTTGGAAGTTTTGATGTGGATTTCAAGCACAATCTTGTTCTTGATGCAGTGAATATGAACTTCATGCCACATGACATCATTATCAACGGGATTGATCCTGATGAAGACTTTATCAAGGCGGGAGGAAAGGGTTTTCGAGATTATTTGCAGCCCGAAATATCCACCGTTTTGAAGACTTGGGTTCTGAGATCAGTAAACGAAAACACCGAAGATGTCGACGATTCTGTAGAGTAAATTGCGAGCAATTTACAGTTTACAATCTTGATGTCTTGAGGTTCTGATGATGTTTATACGCTGTTTTATTCTTCTGTGCCTGACCCTTGGTAGCACTTTTTGTAGCGATGTCTTTGAAGGTAGTTTCACCGTGACTGTTCCGGGTGACAGACTCCTGGAAAAAGCGGAGTTAGGGGTTTCGTTCGATGGCATACAAAGTGTAGTGAAGGAAGAAAGGCAGCATGCTCTCAGTCCTACGAGTATGGTTCAAATCGGAAATCTTCCCCAGATTACGCTCAAGAAAAACTACAAGGGCAGGATGCGGCTCAAGGACTCAAAGAAGAGAAGTATCAAACCCTGGTTTTACCTTTATTCCAAAGCCTCTCATTTGCAGTCAGTAGAGATTGAACCCAGTTACTATTCCAAAGGAAATGAGTTTCACGCCAGTTCAAAGACAGACCCTGTTTTTCGAATCCTTTTTTATGAAGTTGATCGAGTAGGGGAGACTCAGGGCAGGGAAATCAAAGTATTGGAGAATGTTCAATTTGATATTGGGCAGAAAAACTCCTTTCCCGTGAATCTCAAGATAGGGAAAGACAAGAAGCTTGCTGTCAGTATTGAGGTTGACTCCGAAGAAACTCATTACCTGCACTTGAAGTCGAGAAAAGAAGGGAAGTATCCCTTTTTACTCTCCAATCGTGAGGGGACTTACTACAACGGCCCTGTTCAGTTTCGATTCGAGTCCAAACTTGATTCAGTCCACCGCGAGCGTGATCTTGTTCATCACAAGCTCGTGAAGGAGATCAATCAGTTTGTTCGATCTCATCCGGACTTTGGAACACCCAAGGTTATTGAGGTTCCAGTTCAGCTGAAACTTCAACTGGCACCAAAATCCAAGATTCAATCTGCCTTGCTGATTGATGCTAGGGCGGGGGAGAAAAAACCCGGTTCGGTAAAGTGACAAATTCTCCGGATAGAGTACTAAGTTTAGTATACTCTGCCTGCCCAATTGCGACGAGAATGGATCGATTGACGAGAAAGTGATGGTGAAGACTTTGAGGCTTCTTATTTTATTTGCTTTTGTTTCAAATTTGTTTGCTGCCAGGATTCCGAGAATGGTTTGCAAGCAGCACGAGTTGATGGAAAAGTACCAGAGTCAACCCAGAGTAACCCGGTCCGTTCAACGGACGGCAGAAGAGGTTCGAAAGGCTGTAGCTTCGGTCGGAGAGGTGCGCTCCTTTCGCGTGAATGAGGGGAACTCGGTGAACTTCCAGTTTATTCTGAAGTACCAGAATATCATTCAGGTCCAGGGCAAGAGTTATCGAGTCAATGTTTGGGTTCATCAAACTCCGTATCAGGATTTGCTTACGGATAATAATCTGAACACATTTCGGCACGGAAATGGCTCCCAGGCGTCAAGAATTACAGACAGAGATGCCGTGCTGCAGGAGATGGGGACGATTCTTTCTACCACTATTGTTCCCGGAACCATTGAAGCCTTTGGAGAGATCCAGGAGGCTGCCAATCCTGTAAGTGAAGGCATCAACGTACTTGTCTATGACATTCAGGATAACTTCAACGCGACCGGCTCATTCATCGGTGGTTATTTTGATCCTTTTGACAAATTTAATGCGGGCTTGAATGCGCTGCATATGGACATTTATCCCAGTAATCCTGCTGGCAACAGCTTTCCACTATCAGGTTTTGGTGCGGCTGCCCTAAAGAAGAAGGATTTCTATCACGTATTGGCTCATGAGATGCAGCATCTGGTACATGCCCAGTTTGATCAGGCGGAGACAATCTGGGTCAATGAAGGTATGAGTCAATATGCAATCTATAGAGTCTTGCAGGGGAAGCGATTCAACAACGGGGAATTTATTCTAAACGGTCCGGCAGACGAGCCCTCACAAGTTCCTTTTTGGCTGTCTGACCCCTCCACATCTTTGCTGATGACAAGTGATGAGCCTGGAATCAGCGGCAAGATGGGTGCTCGATTTGATTCCGCAGAGTTGCGAGGACTGGGCTATTTATTTTTCACCTGGCTTTGGGAGCAATTGGGAGGAACTGTAAACAGCACGACTGGAAATATCGATTTTTCTGCTGCGGATACTGCTATTCGAAACATGATTCAATCAAGCTCCAGAGGGATTGGAACGATACAGGCCGGGTTGAGCCAAAGTTCACAAAACTTCAACTCGCTGTTTTCTCTGTTTCCTTTCGCATTGATAGCCGATGGTCCGGTGTCTCCATTTGTAATGAATTTCTTCTCTCCTCATGGAAGTACGCGCTTGAATGATTCCAGTCTGCAGCTAGCTGTTAGCCCAACAATGAATCCGGTAAGTTATTCGATTGCTCCTTATGAGTTTATTTATGTTCGAGTTTTAGGAGACTCCAACACCCCGTCAGTTCTTACGGTTAGCTCGTCCCAGAGTTTTTACATGGGAACGGTGGAAGTCGATAGCAATGGGAGTCGAGAGCCCCGGCAAGGAAATGTAAGTGCCAGTCATACGGTGCATATTCCTGCGGGAAGATCCACTTATTTAGTAATTCCGAATGCAAGTTTGACCACCAGATCAGTCCAGGTCAGTTATCTCAGAAGCTTAAGTTTTAATCCAAGTGCAGTGACTCCGGTAAATATCACAACAGTGACTGCGCAAAACCCCGTATCGCTCGGATCTATTGCCTTATTGGCAGGTGAGGTCAAGAGACAGACGATAACCAACAGTTCAACGATTCCACTGGATATCTACAATGCCAAAGATGAAGATGTTGCGGTGAGCGATTGTCTACAGGGAGTAAACTGCGTTTTTTCTTCACATTTAAAGCTCGACTATCCCCAAAAGAACCGGGTTTCCCGCTCTTTGACGAATTTCCCCAATCACAATCCCATGTATCTGACTCTTCAGCCGGGAACCTCTTATGACGTTTATTATGCAAACAAGTCTCAGGGTAGTCTCAACTTCGAGCCGTTACTTGGACCGTTAAGCAGCACTCTGACAGTTCCAGCAGATGTGCCCCAGGATGTTAGCCAGTTCCCGGTCAATGAGGGTGAGGGTGGTGGTGCAGGAGGATGTTTTATTGCCACAGCATCGTTTCATGGGGCAGACAGTGCCGAGGTCAAGCTCCTGAGTGACTTCAGAGACAGAGTTTTATTGCAATCAAAATGGGGAAGAGCTTTTGTTGAGTTCTATTATAATTACTCTCCTCCCGTTGCAAGCTGGATAGAATCTCGGCCGCTTGCAGGATGGGTAGTCCAGTTGCTGCTGACTCCACTGCTTTTGATAGCCCAGACTCTTGTGCAGCCGGCCTGGATATTACTGTTAATTTTGTTGATGGCGTCCTTCCCTCTCAGGAACAGGACTGACTCAGCTTAGTAGCCCGAGTTTCTTGAGCTCTCTTTCGATTTCCTCAATGGTACAGGGCTTCATCAGGTATCCATCACAACCAACTTCAAAGGCTTTGGCGATAATCTCCGGTTTGGTCTCTGCTGTAGTGATTATCATGGAGGTGCGTTTGGGGATATCATCTTCGAACTGAGATTCAACGTTCCGTAGATTGTTGAGGGCTGTCATGCCTTCCATATCAGGTAAACCCAAATCAAGACAGACCAGATCGTATCTTTCCTGTGGTGACTCCAGAGATTGGCGAAACATCTCGACACCCTGAGAACCGTTATTGGCTCTGTCACAACTGCCAAAACTTCTCATTTGAGCACACAGGATTTTTTGCGTGAAAGGATCATCTTCAACAATCAGTGATTTGATTTTTTTGGACATTCTCAATCCTCCAAAGCAGCAATTCCAAGTTTAGCATCATTGAGGAGTAGAGGCGAATCGCAGACCGTCGAGATTGAAAACAATTCCCTGAGCTTACGTAACTTAGTAGTTAACAGTCAGACCAATGGAAATGAAAAAGCTCGACAAAAGCTATCACAGACTTGCTGGTCTTGTTCGAAAGAATAGATAAGCCAATTTGATCGTTTACAAAGGAATCATCGTTGGATCGCTTTTTGTATTGTCTTGTCCTGATAATGAGCACAGTCTCTGTGTTTGCATTACCCGTTGGGTCAGTCAGAGACTTTGATGTAACAACATATGTGGGAGGCCCTGTTACTACCGTGACGGCAACGGTCCGCGCTGTCCAGACAGTTCGACCCGGGTTGAATGTCTCACTCTGGGTAGAGGATACAGTCTGGAATCAGGGAGGCTTGAATGGTCTCAATGAAACAGGATTGGATGATCGTCAACTGGTTGTGAACGAATTCAGTTTGTGGATTTCCCGAACTGTTGTTCCCAAGCTGGAAAGTTCCTACTATACGATTCAGGAAGTGCAAAACTCACCTTCACCCGGCTTGAATATTCTCTTCCTGGATTTAAAGGATGGATTTAGTCAGAACGGTTCCTATATTGCTGCTCGCTTTCATCCGCCTGATCAGGATCTATCGACGGGATTTAACGGAATGAATCTGCTGTATGTAGACGTAAATCCAGGGACAATTGCAACTGAGATTATCAGGGGAATCAATAAGCGCAAAACCTACCAGGAAGTCACCCGAGCCCTGGGTTATCTGGCTTTGTATCAGCAAGACAGTACCGAAGAGGCCTGGATTAAAGAAGGTTTCTCCCAGTTTATGATTTACAGGTTCTTGAACCAGGAGCCTTTTCCCTCGGCCCAGGCAAGAATTCTGGATGCGCCTTCGCAAGCAACTACAGAGGCCGTCCATTATCTGACCGACCTGTCCTCCATGCGACTCGCGTTTAACGTGGAAGAAAAAGATGTTCATCGTATATTTGTCAGTACTAACCCCAGAAATCCAAATGACAATCGCAACACTCGATCGTTTCGTGGGATGAATTACCTGTTCTTCAACTATATCTTTCATCGTGCTGGAGGTAACTTCCAGCGAAGAGTGACAGATGGGGATCGATTTTATCAGGCATTAATGAAAGAAAGTACGGATGGACTGGAAGGTTTGAACAAGGTTCTCACAGCGAATTCACTACCAACGGCTCAAGAGCTTTACGCTGATTTTCTTCTTTCTTGCCTGATCAGGACTGCCGAAAGTCGCTACTCCCTGAAAAGCTTTAATCAGGGAACTCTGAGTCTCGGGAACTACAGCTTGATTCAGGTTCTCAATCAAGACGCCGGAGTGAGGTTAAATCCCTTTGGTGTAAGCCTTTCACGCTTTTTTAATCCGACCGGGAGTGATCAATATGAGGTATTGGTTACAATTCCGGCAGGTCTTGGCAATTCTAAGGTTGTGGTTTTAAAGAAGGACATTACTGGCGTTTTCAGCATTGAGAGATTTCTATCCAATGAAGACCGCAGAGTCTTCGTTCCCCCGGGAGTGGAAAAGCAGATTCTGAGTGTAAATCTGGATACCCTGATCAAGGACTTCAGGCCTCAGTTGATTTTGTCACCACTAACCCAGGAAGTACCCTTTGAGTTTGAGCCGAACTCCAATAAGAGATTTGGAGAAGTGACCAAGGCGATTACAATCACGGATACCATTGTCAGCGCGCAAACCAGCAACAACGGGACCGGGAATATTGTCATCAATCTACCGAGCCGTGGAGTTTATGGAATGCTTCTGGAAAATCAAAGCACTACTGACCTGGCCTTTTCCCTTAATAACGAGATTGTGACCACACGTGTTTTTATTGATACCTACAAGTCTTCGAACCTGAGTGTCAGTTCACTGGTACCCGTAACCAATCGAAAGAGTCTGATACTAAGAAAGAGATCAACTCAAGAATTTTTAATATACAATGACAACCCGGTAAACGTGAGTTTCTCACTATTATTCAACTCTGTGGCTTCCAGCCTTTTTGTAACCCCTGAAAGTACTACAACCAGCGATTCCAGTTCGACTCTGTCGAGAGAAGAAATTGAAAAGTTGGCGGGAGGTGGGGCCGGTGGTTGCTTCATTGCGACGGCAAGTTTTGGTTCTCTGGATCATCCACTGGTACGGATTCTATGTGAATTCAGGGAGTCCATTTTACTTGGATCAGAGACAGGAGAGTTCTTTGTAAGAAGTTATTACCACTACTCTCCTCCTCTGGCAAATTTGATTGAAGGTTCCACAATATTAAGGATTCTCACTTCTCTATGTTTACTACCAGTTGTGGTTTTGGCTTTCCTGATATTGAACCCATGGCTTCTCTTCGCCGGATTCCTTGCCCTGCCACTTAGGAGTAAAAATCATGGCTAGATTTATCTTTCTGTACCTGATTCTTCTCTTCAGTCCCTGTCTTGAAGCGACTGTTGTTTTTGAAAACAATGGAGATGGAAGTCCCCAGCCCTTTCGTTCACCACAGTTGACTGCTATCGGAGAAACTTTAAGGACTTTGACCCAGGAAGCGATGGACGCAGCAGGTGATATAGACTATCCCTTCGCAAATCAGGAAAATGACAATGGTAATTCTGGTGAAATCACGATCAACGTCTTTCTCTTTGATATTGTCGATGGTACCACTCATCCAACACTTAGTCGGGACGGTTATTTTTTCTGGCCAGATCAACTCAAAGTGGATGGACTTTCAACAATTAATGAACTGAGCAATTTTGGAAATGTGATCTACCTGGATGTGGGGTTGATCGACCCGGCATTTAGTTCAGAGAGTACTTTATCGACGACAGAAACCAGTACAACATTCGGTCAAAAGCTTTATGGGAACCAAAACAGAATGTACCAGTCCTATCTGACACATTTGGCGGACCTGATGAGTTTTCAAGCGGTGAATCCCTGGAGAACAGACGCAAGAGTGAGGGCAGGTTTTTCTGATCTGGATTATCAGTGGCTGAGAAGGTCACTTGGATTGTTTTTGAGTTTTCGGGCAACCCGACGACGAGGGGATGTGGAGTTAACTCCGGGACGGCTGGGAGTGGGTAAAGGGTTTACCATTTCCTCAAGCACCCAGCTGGTTTATAACAATTGTGCGGCTGTGACAGACTTTGCTCAGGGTATTTGTGACTTTGGGGTTGGAACCCGGCTTGATCGAGCACTGCATCAGGTGCCATTTCCGGTTTTAAGATTTCTCTATCATCACAATAGTTTTATTGCCAGAAAGCGTGATTTTATTGATGAGCTGCCGGGTTTGTTCTATCGGGATATTGTGCCTCCACCTGATCTCGGAAATGTTCCAGCCATAATCGCAGCCGGCGGTGCCGGTTTGCAGGAGTTGATTGACACGATTGAGACCCAGACAAGCAAGGAGTACATCGCTGACGGCATAGGGTTTCTGACTTTGCTCTACATATGGGAGCAGTTGGAAGCGAAGCAAGCTGGCAAGGGAGACGAGTTTATACAGGAGTTGTTCAAGACCGAGGTAGAGTCCTTCGTCAAGGATGGTGTGCTGGATGCCAGTAAGATTTTTTCAGGACAAGTTTGTGATACTACTGTAGGAGTGCAGCCTGTAGACAAGATTTGTTCAATCAACCAGGTTCTCAAAAACAAGATTCAGGTGGACAATCGCACTTTTGAGAGATTCTACCAGGACATGCAGGTAGCTCTTTTTCTGGACCAGCCTGCTGTGACGGGAGCTCCTTTGACCACTTTTGAGATTCGCAATATCGACATGCGGAGCCTCGATTCGATCTACGCAGGATTGGACCCAAATCTGGATACTGGAACCAGGGTTGGTGTGAACTTTACAAGATTGGTCACAGATACGGTAGTTCCTGATGATGAGCCGGGTACTGGAGGCGGTGGCACTGGAGTTGGCGGTGGAAATCAAAACCCACAAACACCGGTAGAAGGAGGAGCGCAGGAAACTCCCATTGAAGGAGAGGGTGGAACGCCCGCCCCAGTGGTTGTCCAAAGTCAGTTTCTATCAAGACCAAATCTGGATTTAACGACCTTTTCTTTTGGGTTCGTAAAACTTGAAAACAAGAGAACGACTTCTGACTTGTCATTCCCGTTCAAGGACTTTGGGCAAAAGCAAATTGGACCAAAGACAGTGACAACCATCAGCTCTCGAAGGGTAGCGGTAAATGACAGTGTTCCAGCATTGGGGAATACGACCTATAAGCTAACAAAGGCTATATCAGGGCAAGGGTTGTCAACAGCTGTTGTAGTGTTTCAAGGATTTAACACGACAGAAGTGAAGTTTCAGAAAACTGCAGCTGCATTCTCACGCTCAAGAGTTTTCAGGCAAAATGAATTTGAGAGTGGAGAGTCTCCATTGAGTCTTCGTTCTTTCAGGCAAGAGCTTGACGATTCCCAAGAATATCCTATTGAGTACACCAGTCAAAGAGCGATTGCCAAGGTTAGCGGGGTTAAGGGCTGGAATCTTTTTGAGCCAATTCACGAAGTAAAGTCTACGGCAGCAGCCCAGGCCCCGGAGTCTTTTCAGGATTACACCAAGACATTCAAGACCGTTGACTTTACCCGATCTACCGGGGATACAGTGGTGTTTGATAATCGCACGGGAATTTTGAAGGAAAAGATAACCGGTGTGGGAAGAGGGAAGCCCTTTAAACTTCTACTCTGGGTAGATCAGGTACACCTGAGCCCCTGTGATTCTTTAACCGTAACAACAAACTGTGATCTGTCTTCCAATCAGGTACCAGTCTTGACGACTCCTGTGGATCCGGTGGTTGCCCTTCAGCCCGAAAAGGAAACAGTCAGTGTCTCATCACTCGTTTCAACAAGTCCGGAAGGAAGCAAGAAAGTTCGTATTTCCGGGAAGTTTAACAAAGACTTGACCATTCAAAATCCTTTCACTGAGACAATCGTAGTGAGCTTCCACTTGCCCCTTGAAGGTCGAGTCAGTGACTTTTTCGAGATTAGTAATACCAATGCTTCCCTTTCGCGTTTGCAAAATTCAAAGAGTCTGGTGAAGTTTAACAAAACAGTGGTTTTTACCCGGGCAGCCCAGCGAGCACTGGCCAAAGCAGTCCTGAGTATTGATCAGGAAATTACAGTTCCACCGAATTCCAGTACTACCTTGAGAATCGCGAACAAGTCCACAACAGATTCAGATTTGATCGTACGGGTCAGAAGATCGAGCAGTACTGTTCAAAGTGCAGCGACGGTCAATCAGGTGGAAACGACTGGTGGAGGTAGTGGGGGCTGTTTTATTGCAACTGCAGGTTTTGGAAGTCTGAATCACCCTGTTGTTAAGGTCTTTACAGACTTTCGAGACGAGTACCTCTTGAAGTCGGCTCCGGGTAGAGCATTTGTGCAGTTTTACTATAAGTATAGCCCACCTGTTGCCCAATGGATTAGCGATAGTGAAATCAGAAGACTGCTTGTGAGAGCTTGTCTGATACCAGCGGCAATGCTGGTTACTACGGGAACTTCCAGTCCACTGACTCTGTTGTTTTTGGTCCTGATTCTTGGACTGATGACTTCAGGAATGCTGTTTCACAGATTTAGAAGACGATGAACTGGGCAATTCACGGGCTGTAATCGAGTTCCTGTCCAAACCGGGGATGCAAGCTGGCTTGCTGCCCAAATTACCGGGGAATCAGGTTGGAGGTAGAGCCCTGGCTGACTAGAGCTTACTCAAATCATCTAGCAGGGAGTTGGCGTCGGAGAAGCCTTCAAAGGCATCATTAATATCATGCTTTAGATCCAGAAGAAGTTGATCAGAATCCCTGAGGCGACTGGATTTGAGACGCATATTCTCGACTTGTTGAAGGATGTTCTTCAGTTGGGAATAAAAATAAAGAAGTTCATTGTGGGATTCTTTGAGGATCTTTTGCTTTTCTTCAAGGTTTCGTAGCGAGCTCTCCAGTATCTTTTTCATGCTCTCATCATCACAATCCTGAAGCTTTTCCCGGCCCGTTTCAATTTCCTTTTCTAGAACCAGATGGTTGGTACTGATGTAATTCTCCAGAGTCTCTTCAAGACTGGCTTTTCTGGGTATGAGCTTTTGCTCGATCATTTCTTCCATAGCCTCGAGGATTTTGAGAACTTCAGTTTGCCCTTTTTTCTCCAACTCTTTCTTGAGAGTTTTGATTTCTGTATCCACTGTTTTCTCAAAATCAGGAATATAGACAGCATTGAGTTCTGGAAATTTCTGGATTCTGTTCAGTCTTAACTGTTCCTTTTGCTGGTAGGCAATGGACTGTTGTTTTTTCATCCACCATCGCCAGGCTCCTCCCAGCACTCCTGCCAGACAGAGAACAGTAACGATTGGATAATAGTACAAGAAATAGGCCGAACCACCAATGAGGCAGAGGGCGAAGACTAACAACAATTCTTCCATGGCCTCATTATACTCGATTCGAGTCTCTCAGGCACCTGAACAGGGGTAGTTCCATTGAAATTTTTGATTGATTCAAATTCATCTTCGCGCAAATGAGAGAGGACTGTACTAGTCTTGCAGAAGCAGGTATCATAAGCATCCCGAAGAGTGTGGTGTGGGAGCAACATTTCTCGTATATTCGAGAAAACCCCTGGAGAAGGATAGTAGTGGAAACCCGTTTGAATCAGCGGTCGATAATCACTTTGCACAAGCTCATTGAGCAAAGAGGGTTGCCCCTGTCCGAATATGTCAAAAGGGACCTTTTTCACAGCAGTACCGCTGTGGTTATTTCTGCTTTGAAGACTCTGGAAAAATTGGGAGAAAGTGATGTTTTTCCCCAACTACAGAGTTTGTACAAAAACTCAAAAGAGGACATCCGTGGAAAAGTCCTCGAGTTCATGAAAAATTGCCCTCATCCCGATTTTGCAGACTTTCTTGAGGGTTTATGCCATTCGGAAGTCAGCGATTTTCTCAGACCCAGGGTTTTGGTGGCTCTTGGGGGAATGAGCAGCGTCAAGCCAGAGCTTTTGGACCTCTTAAGGACGCGCTGCGGGTTTGAAGAACTCAATACCGAGGTTCGAAGATACGCAATACAAGGTTTGGCTCTTGCCAAAGATTACGCACATTTGCGCAATATATGGCAGGATTTTGCTGCGGTGGACAAGGATCGACCCTTTGCTATTCAGATACTCAAGTCATTTCAGGGAGTTCAGGACAGCGATTCTTTCAAGGATTTTGTTGGAGCGTACAGAAAGTTAAAAGTTAAAACTGATGATGTGGCTCTCGCCTTGCAGGAGGCTATTTTCTACACTTATAGTGAAGATGGCAGTACCCAGTTACTTTTTCAGCAAAACTGTGATCGCCTCGTTGGTTTCTGCCGCAGTGATTCTCCGCAAGAGGTCAAGTTCGCCATTGAAGTTATTGATCGGGTAGGGGAGTTGAGTATTCCCTTTTTTGTGAATGCTATCAATGCCTTGCTGGTCACCGATTCCAAGGATACCAGTGTTCTGGAGTCCAAGCGCCGCTTGATGAAGAGTAAACTTGAGCTTGTTCTGCGCGACCCGAATCATCGAAAAACTTTGGGTTCTGTTGTAGAAAAAATGCTCTACAGAATCCAGAAATCTCTCGAAGAGAAACTGAAGAACAGTTGTTGCAAGGTTGGGGAAAACCCCAAGGCTGACTTTCTTGAATTTATGGAGTCTCTTGGTAATACCAATCTGGTGCAGACGATGACTCAGTATCTCAAGGGAAATCCACCGGATGAGATGCGCAGAAATTTGATCCTTTCTGTATTGAAGAAGCTCAAACCTTCTTACAATGCCAGACAAAAAGCGCTTTTGGATTCGGTAGTGAAGCTCCTGTTGAGTACTGATTTAAGAGTTCGATTGTCCCTTGCTATTGAGTGTGGGAGGCTGAATCTAGAGGATTCAATGGACTCCCTGCTGGAGAGTGCCAGATTTCTGGTAGAAGTCAGTCCACAGGCTCTCAAGAAGAACTCTGGTAAGACTTTGATACCAATTTACACTATGCTTAAAGGGGCCGCAGGAAGCGAAAGACTCCGCAAGTCAATTCTGCGTAGTCTGGTTCGGTCTGGGGATTCCTCCTCTCTTTCTTTTGTTTTTCAGGAGTTCATCCAGGATAAAAAAAACCAGCTGAGGGATGTCTATTCCAAAGTTCCGGAATATACGACTGACGATTTAACTTTTCTAAAGAGTAATTTTTTATTGCCCAGGCGCCTTAATCCAAAGCAGGTTCAGGCCAGTTTAGCCTTGCTTGATTCCTGTGAGATGCTTGAAGACAAGGAATGGGTTCGGATTTTGTATCAGATGCGCCAAGGCTCCTTTGGTGAGATTGATCGAAGTGCTCACAATCAAATTCAGAAAATTTTACTCAGGAGCGGTGTTACTTCAACTATTGAAAACTTGAATGTTGAACTTCGCAAGAAGAACTATATTCTCGAGGCCACTGATGTGGATCATCTGCTGGAAGCCATGCGAGGAGTTTTAAGAACGGAATCGAAAGATGCCCGTAATGTCCTTGCAGATTTAGCCTTTGGTGCCATCAAGGATGAAAACGATGCCTTCACAGCAGATCTAGGATTTCTGTTGCTTTCTCTTGGTGAAGATCAAGGTCGAATCATGATTCTTCAGGCTCTGGACTCAGCTGATGAGGCGATTGTTGCCAAAGGGATCCAGTACCTACGAGAAGGTAAGATGGAAAAGGCCTGGAGGCTGGTTTTCAAGGGGATGGGAAAGGAAGACTTCAGAGTTCATCAACAGATACTGAACTACTTTAACGAAGAGACTATTAATGTGTCTCAAAAAGCTCTTAGCGGGGAGATAGTCTTTCAGATTACTGGAGAGAGACTTCCCGAGTATGAGGAAGCGGAAGAGGATTCTTCAGACCTTGCTGAAGAGGAATCAGAAAGACTGCAGCAAGTCTTCTCCCAGATTCGAAGTAAGCGATTGGATAACAAGGCCCGTTTCGAACTTGAAAAGAATATGAAAGAAGTGACGATCTTTTTCATCGATATTGCCGGTTATACCAAGAAATCCAATACCAGCGATATTAGTGAGATTATGATGATGCTTGAGGATTTTTCACAGATTATTGTCCCAATTGGTGAGGAATTCCAGGGGACATTGATCAAGAAGATCGGCGATTGTTTTATGTATACCTACGATACACCTGCTGAAGCTGTTCTGGCCTCCTTGAAAATTCAGTCGGAACTCAAGATTTACAATTCCCAGCGAGCTGAAGCTGAGCATTTGCATACCAGGATTGGCCTGAATACCGGAAAGGTCTTCCTCAAAGAGAATGATGTCTACGGAGACCCCGTAAATACTGCCGCCAGGGTAGAGTCCAAAGCACCTAAAAATGGATTGCTTTTAAACGAGACCACCTTTGAAGGGGTCAAAGATATTGTTAAATTTGTGAAGATGGATCCGATTGAGGTTAAGGGTATTGCAGAGCCCTTAAATACTTATCATATTCTGGAGGTGCTTCCCGGTGTCTACGAGACCTATGCCAAATCCCGAGAAAGCGAAGATGGTGAAGAAAGTTTCTGAAGCATGAAATCGCTAAATCTGGCGAATAGAAATTCTGTTCTTTAAGGCAATACTCAAGCTTGTTTTCCCTATTCTCATCCGTTAGAATCGAACAAAAATTCTATTATTTTTGAATTTATTGTAAGAATAGTGGGTGTATATGGAACATCAGGAGCTTCAGTCACTGGAGTTGAATCGAGAGTCAAAGACCGCAAAGTCTGCACAAACGAGCAAGGTGGTGGACGCACAAATCGACAGCCTCATTCTCAAGAGAAGTCTTAAACCTCAAAACAAGGAAATTGGGAAGCAGTTGGCCCGTCTCTACCTTGCTGAGGGAAATGTTGGGCTGGCGATTGATGAGTTAAGACTGCTTTGGCTTCGCCATCCGAGGGAAGACTCCATCACATTGGAGATAGCTCGCCTGTATGCGGGAGAAAAAGATGTCCATCGCGCCTTTGATTTCTACGAGAGAACTCTCAAGATCAATCCCATACACAAAATTGCCCTGAGAGAATACGGTGAACTCCTGATGGAGCGCGGCAAAATCGGACAGGCGATTACGATCCTTGAACGCTCAAAGTTGGCTGGCAGTCCCGATGAAAAAACCTATACTCTTCTTTCAAAAGCCTACCGTAGCACTGGAATGATTACTCGCTCAATCGAGAATCTGAGGAATGCTTATCGTCTGAATCCCAACTCATCACAAATGCGAATTGAACTTGCCGAGGTCTATGCCAAAGAAGAGCTTTTTCCACAAGCCCGTCAGGTGTTGCAGGGTTTTCAGGCAAAAGGGGATTACGCCAGGAGAAAGCTTCTTGTAGAAGTGGATTGTCTGATCGGAGAATCCAAATACGATCAGGCGACACAGTTGCTTCAAGAATATCTCAATGAATATCGGGAGGATGCCTATATTTTCAGGAAGCTGATTTATTTGAATCAGCGCCTGGGCCTCTCAGAGGAAGTTCACAGGTATTACAAGAAGCTCTTTGAGGTAGAATCAAACTATACAGTCTACAGTGAATGGGCTGATTTTTATGCAAGCCAGGAACAGTACCCTTTCCTGGAGAAACACTTGCGAAAAGGCTTTGACTATTTTCCCAAAGAATCTGATTTGCATTACCGATTGGCTTCCCTCTACCAGGAAGACAAAGCTTCCGAGGCTCTCAAGCATATCGAAGCCGCATTGGATTTGAGTACCGAGGTGAAGGAGAACTGGAAAACTCTCAAAGGAGAAGTTTTGATCTCACTGGGGAAACATGCTCTGGCCCTTCAGTGGTTTCGCAAACTTGATCAGGAATATCCCGGAAGGAACTATCAGGATTATGTTCAAAATCTGATTGATAAGGACAAGCGCTATCGCTCTTCCTACAAGCTCTACAAAAAAGCAGCTGTATTGCTTGAGAAGGGTGATACTCGTCTGGCTTTGAAAGACTTTCGGGAGTTGGTCAAGCAAATCCCCGACAATCTCGACTGGAACGAAAAATGGGCAAGCCTGGCGGCTTTGGAAAACATGTATCCAGAAGCACGAGAAGGTTTTGAGAAGTGTATTGCACAGTCAAGCAAGGATGTGCAGACCAGATATCAGCGCCAATTACTTCACTTGAGTTATTTATTCAACGACTTTGAAAAGTCCCTGGAGCTGGCAGAAGCACTTTTTCAAAAGGATGTTACCGATGAATCTGTTCAATTGCAGACGATTCGAATTGAGAGGCATTTGCTTGCTCAGAGAACTCTGTCCTTGCCCTATTTTGAGGAGCGCCTGCTCGAATATGAGGCCCAATCCAAGAGTTCTGACTTCGGACGCCTGAAAGCTGCATTTGCCTATTTGTTTCTTGGCTCACATCTTCTCGATTCTGATCAATGGGCCTACCGCGCACGAGAACTTTTTCATACTCTCCTGAAGAAGAAGTCAGTTCTCAATTACCACCCACTGGCTTGTGAGGGTTTGTATCTCGTCAATTTGATGGACTTTGGTCACAAGGACTTGATTGATATTTTGGAGAGATGGGTCAAATGCGATGGCAGGGCCTTTGTGCGACATTTGTATCTCAAAGAGCTGTTTCGTCTGGAAGAGCATAGTCTGGGTGTAGAACGAGCCAGAGAATTTTTGGAAATCGACGAGTCTGATCTTAAAATCCGGTTTTTACTTCAAGAGCACGCTTCGGGAGAATGGAAGGCTCGAAAGGCTGATCCATTGCATAGAAAGCAGTACCTGCAGTATTTACAATCCAAAGTTCAAGACTCAAACAAGGGCTTGGCACTTTTTGACCTGGGTGTAGCCCTGGAGCAGTTTGCGAGTTCTCAAGTGAGCAAGGATCTTTACCTCAAGGTGTCCCAGACTATGCAAAAGGCTCGTAGAGAGTCCGGAGAACTTGATGGAAAACTTCATCAGTACCTGCTAAATGTCATCGACCTGGGTAGTGAGCTTTCAGCTCGTGAAGCCAAGGGAGCCTATTCAAAGAAGAGGGCCTATCTCGATCGGGAGATCTCCAACTCGGGAGAGAGCGAGGATTTGGCTCTGTGTATGGCCAATGTTTGCCTGAGACACAATCAGGACCTTGAACTTGTTCAATGGCATTCTCTAAGAGCCATGGTTCAAAACCCTTCATTGGAAGAAGGAAACATGCTGCTGGCGGACTACTATTTTGAACGCAAGGATTTGAAGAGAGCGTACCAATACTATCTGAAAGCTCTGGAAAATCCCCTGGGTGTTTCAGATTTTCAAAGGGTTCTCTCACGAATGGAAAAGATTCTCTGATGTCGGGAAAGTTGATTACTTTTGAAGGACCTGAAGGGGCTGGAAAAACAACACAGATCAAACTTCTCAAGGAGTATCTCGAGAAGGAAGGTTTGAGTGTAATTACGACTCATGAACCCGGAGGGGGCTCAAAGCTGAGTCAGAGAATCCGCGAAATCCTTTTGGGTGGTGAATTTGAGAATATTTGTGATGAAGCGGAACTGTTGTTGATGCTTGCTGCCAGAGTAGAGCATGTTCAAAAGTTGATTCTGCCCCACCTTCGTCAGGGAATGATTGTTCTTTGTGATCGATTTATCGATTCTACCGTTGCTTATCAGGGATATGGTCGCGGGCTTCCCTTAAAATCTATACAGATGATGAACCAATTCGCTATCTGCGGAAGATATCCGGACTTGACGATTGTTTTCGATATTGACCCCGAAACGGGGCTCAAACGTGCTGCGCAAAAGGCGGGTCTTGATCGAATTGAAAGTGCGGGAATGGAGTTTCATACCAGAGTCCGAGAAGGGTTTGAACAGCTGGCCCTTGAAGGTGGACGGTATTTCCTGGTTGATGGAAGCCGAAGCATGGATGAAGTTCATCAGGACATCCTCAAGAGAGTCCTTGAGATATCTACGGACTTTCAATGAAGATCGATTCCAAGCGACCTGCATCGGTGGGCGATGGTAAAAAGAAAAGGGACAAAGCCAAACGAAAGAAGTCGGAAGGCCTGGGTCTCTTTGAGAGGGTCTTTGGTACCACCAACACGGAATCACAAAAAGTAGAGCCTGTCACTGCAAGTAAAGAGCAGGAGTTAGCCCAGATACTCAAAGAGCTTGACGATCTTGGCCGGGAGTTAGCCTTAAGCAAGTCTATGAAAGCGCTTCAAGACTATACTGGCAGAGTAAAGGCAATCCTTGAAGATTTTCAGAAGAACGCGTTTACCGAGATTTCACTGGTTGGCGGAAATATTTCCGGCAGGGCCAAAGAAATGCATATCAGTCGCAAGATCAACGAGGAGTTGGTTGAGATGACTCAAATTGTTATGGGTCAGGAAAAACAAAATATAGACCTGGCTGCGTCCGTTGCTAATATAAAAGGCCTTCTGATAGACTTGCACCGATGAATGAAACCCGTACTTTTTATCTAGTGACCGGAATGTCAGGAGCTGGCAAGAGTACGGTTCTGAACGTCCTGGAAGACTCCGGCTTCTACTGCGTAGACAATTTACCTGCGGGGCTGTTTGACAAGTTTTTTGAACTACTTGTAGAAGCGGCTCAAAGCAATGAGGCCAGACAGAAGGTTGCATTGGCTGTAGACCTTCGCTCAGGGGCTCACTTCAACAATATTACAGACTCCCTCAAAATACTTTCCATTCACCAGATTCCCTACAGAATGATCTTTCTAAATTGCGAAGATCAGGTGCTCGTTCGTCGCTTTAAGGAGACTCGGCGCCGTCATCCCCTCTACAAGGGTAATTTACTGGAAGCTATTCAAAAGGAAAGGAAGTTACTGACTGAGTTGCATGCCAATGCAGAAGTGGTTATTGATACCACTGAAATGAAAACCAGAGAACTTAGTCAAAAAGTAATCCAGTTGCTACAGACGGATGAGTCGGATACCAAGCTGGTCATTTCTCTCTATTCCTTTGGATTCAAGCATGGAATTCCAAAGGATGCTGACTTGGTCCTTGATGTGCGCTTCATGGATAACCCTTTCTACAAAGAGGGTCTGAAGGAAAAGTCCGGCATGGATCAAGAGGTGAAGGATTTCATTTTCTCCAATCCCCAGTCTTTAGGATATTTGGAAAAGATTGAGAGTTTTTTGAAAGACATGGTGCCAGCCTACTTACAGGAAGGGCGCAAGTCACTGCACATAGCAATAGGTTGTACAGGTGGGCAACATCGTAGTGTTGCCACAGTCGAATATTTAAGCCGTAGTTTGGGCGAATTACCGGATGTCTTCCTGGCAAGCCATCATCGGGACTGCAAATAGGAGTAGTTATGGGCTTTAACGCATTTAATCTTTTCGGACTGGCTGGTTTCATTTTTGTTGCCTGGGTATTTAGCGCTAACAAGAAGGCAATTAATTGGAAGACTGTGGGAGCCGGTTTGCTTTTGCAGTTTATTATTGCTCGCGTAGTTATTACTGATGTTGTTCAGGACAAGGTCTTTTCGCCCATCAATGACTTCATTACCGCGCTGCTTGCATTTGCACAAAAGGATGGAGCTGCTTTTGTTCTCAAGAGCTTTGCCACCAATGCAGTAGAGCCAGCAAATCTGAACTTTGCCTTTTGGGTTCTCCCGACAGTGATCTTTTTCTCTTCTATCATGACATTGCTTTATCACTTTGGCGTAATGCAGCCGATCATCAAGGTTATCGCGAAAGTAATGCAAAAAATCATGGGCACCAGTGGTTCTGAGTCCATGTCCTGCTCTGCCAATATTTTTGTAGGTCAAACGGAAGCACCTTTGTTAATCAAGCCTTTTGTAGGGACAATGACACGCTCAGAGCTTCATGCAGTAATGGTCGGGGGATTTGGTACCGTGGCTGGTGGTGTGTTAGCGCTGTACGCTGGAATCCTGCAGGATATTCCTGGTATCGCAGGTCATTTGGTCACTGCGAGTTGTATGGCTGCTCCTGGAGCACTGGTGATCTCTAAAATTCTCTATCCCGAGACCGAAGAGTCCAACACCATGGGCGAAGTGAAAATGGAGGTTGAAACTCTGGACTCCAACTTCATTGAGGCCGCCTCAAGAGGTGCTACAGAAGGTATGCAGCTCCTGATTAATATCGTTGCTATGCTGATTGCTTTTGTTGCCATGGTAGCTATGTTTGACAGCGCTATGCTGTTTTTGACAGGTCTGATTGGATACCCAACCTCCTTTACTCAATTATTGGGTTACCTTTTCCTGCCCTTTGCCTGGTTGATGGGTGCGCCAAATCATGAATTGGTACTGGTAGGACAGTTGCTTGGAAAGAAAGTGGTTTTGACAGAACTTCTGGCATACACCGAACTCTCCAGTTTGGTAGCCAAAGGGGAGATCAGTGCTTATTCTCAACTGATTTGTTCTTATGCTCTTTGTGGTTTTGCCAACTTCGCCAGTATCGGTATCCAGATTGGTGGTATTGGTGGTATTGCGCCCGAACGAAGATCTGATCTGGCTAAACTGGGCTTGAGTGCAATGTTCGGGGGAATGCTGGTGACCTGCTGTACTGCGACAATTGCTGGAGTTTTTTTCGTAGTAAAATAGAATTCTCACCAGGCTGGGAAATGTCCTGACTCTGTTTTGAAAACAGAGGACTGTTTAGTGCAAAGCAATCAGAGGGAATTAGGGCGCATAAGTTTTTCAAGTGAGAGGAGCACAGGGGACATTCGCTACCATCAGCTTCTAAAGTAAAAGGAGAACCGGGGTGTTTTGTTAAGCAAGTCAACTTTTTGAGTGCGGTGCACTCCGGGAATTTCCGTCAGCATCAACTTTTCAGTTAAACGAACTTCGAGAAAAGTCAGCCAACAGAAGGTTTCCCTGTCTGGATTCATTTGAAACTTTGATGATCAGAGGAGTAAGTCCTGTTGATGCAAAGGGCTTTTCTGTCTGCATCAAAAGGCTTTTCCTTCTGCTGATCTGAAGTTGAGGATGCTTACAGTAGCGCAGCGACCCCGGGAAGCTCTTTTCCCTCCAGAAACTCGAGAGAGGCTCCACCACCTGTAGAAATGTGGCTCATGGAATCCTGGTATCCCATTTGATTGACTGCTGCAACACTGTCTCCACCACCAACGATGGTTTGGGTATCAAGTTTTGCCAATGCGACACAAATACTCTTGGTTCCGTGGGCAAAATCCTCGATCTCAAAAATCCCCATGGGTCCGTTCCACAAGACTGTAGCGGCATCCTTAAGGACTTCGCTGTAGGCAGCCTCCGTTGCAGGTCCGATGTCTACTCCCATTTGACCATCGGGGATAGATTGACAGGAGACCACTTCACTACCGGCGCCAGCTTCAATCTTGCTGGTCACTCGAACGTCCGAAGGGAGCAATAGTTTGTCTGAATACTCTTCCAGGATGGCTTTAGCCTCTTCAACAAAATCCTCTTCACAAAGAGAGTTTCCTATTCCCAAGCCTTGAGCTTTGTAGAAGGTAAAGACCATTCCACCACCAAGCAGAACTTTGTCGCTGGCCTTCAAAAGGCTCTTCAAAACAGAGAGCTTGGTTGAAACCTTGCTACCTCCCAGAATTGTAATCAGAGGGCGCTTGGGACTTGTAAAGATACTTCCCAGATAATCAATCTCCTTTTGCAGAAGAAAGCCGGGAGCGCTGGGAAGATGTTTGGTAATTCCATGGGTGCTTGCGTGGGCTCGGTGAGCCGTCCCAAAGGCGTCATTAATATAAAAGTCCGCCAGACTCGCCAATTGGGCTGAGAAGTCAGGATCATTTTTCTCTTCTTCCTTGTGGAATCGAAGGTTCTCAAGAAGAATCACGCATTTTTCTCCCTGATGCTCTTTGACCATCTTAGTGGCAGCTTCTCCTACACAGTCGCTGCAAAAATAAACTGGCGCACTAATGAGTTCCTTGAGTCGATTGGCTACGGGCTCCATTGAGAACTCGGCCTTAGCCTCTCCTTTAGGTCTACCAAGATGAGAGGACAACACGACTGTACAATTACGATCCAGAAGATGCTCTACCGTAGCCAGACTCGCCTGGATTCTGGTTTCATCAGTGATAACACCCTCTTTTACGGGGACATTCAAATCCGCTCTGACAAAAACGGTTTTGGAATCCAGAGCTAATGATTCAATACTATTCTTTGCTTTCATAAACCTCTCTCTGATCGTAAAGAGACATTGTAATGAGGGAGGGTCCTGACTTCAACGAAAATCCATCGATTGACAAGACCGGTATAGCCGTTAGAATAGCTTGCCCTTGAAAAGCACAGGATTTCCCATGTTTATAAACAGAACTCTGGGATTCGTGCTGTATCGCAGGAGAAATCATGAGTGAGAAAAAAGACGGATTGTCCCCATTAGCCTATGAAGTACTGGACGGCAATGAGTATCCACCCTATGTAAGTTCCAGTGAGAATATTGCTGAATTTACTTTGAAGTCCATTGTTATAGGTGCCTTGATCGGTGCCGTTTTCGGCGCTGCCAATGCTTATCTTGGCTTGCAGGTTGGATTAACGGTATCAGCTTCTATTCCAGCTGCTGTAATGGCTGTAGCAATCTTTAAGATTCTTGGTAAGGGGACCATTCTTGAAACCAATATGGTTCAGACCATTGGTTCAGCAGGGGAGTCACTTGCGGCAGGTGTCATCTTTACTATTCCTGCTTTCTTCTTGTGGGAAATGAGTCCCGGTCAAGCCGAGATTGTCCTCATTTCTATTTTGGGGGGAATGCTTGGAGTGGTTTTCATGATTCCTTTGCGAAGGTTTTTGATCGTTCGGGAGCATGGAAAGTTGCCCTATCCAGAAGGAACAGCCTGTGCTGAAGTTCTTGTCGCCGGGCAAGGGGAGGCATCCAAGGCGAAGATGCTCTTTGCCGGAATGGGTCTAGGAGGACTTTATCAATTCTTGATGAACAAGGAAGCTTTCGCTCTTTGGACTAAAGAACCCGAGTTTCACATGGAGTCAATTTTTCCCAAGTTCAAGGGTGGGCTCCTTGCCGCTGAGATTACTCCAGAGTTACTGGGTGTTGGTTACATTATTGGGCCACGAATTAGTGCCATCATGCTGGCCGGGGGTCTTCTTGGCTGGTTCGTTATGATTCCACTCATTACCATGTTTGGTGCGCATATCGGTACTGCGGTCTATCCGGAAACTGCTACCGCTCTGAATCAAATGGGGCCTTGGGCAATCTGGTCGAAATACGTTCGCTACATTGGTGCTGGTGGGGTTGCTTTTGCAGGTATTTTCAGTTTGATCAAAGCTTTGCCGGTGATTGTGGAGTCTTTTAGTGAGGGTATAAAGGGCCTCGGAGGTCAAAAAGAAGAAGTTCAGAGAACGCAGCAAGATCTGCCGTTTACCGTAATTATTGGTGGCTCCCTGATTCTCTCTGTAGCAATTGCAGTCTATCTGGAGTCGACGATTTTTCAGAATGCCCTCCTGACTGGCTTGGCAGCTGCTGTGATGATTGTAGTTTTTTCCTTCTTCTTTGTGACAGTCAGTAGTCGAATTGTTGGTCTACTTGGCTCCAGTTCCAATCCAGTTTCCGGAATGACCATTGCGACACTTATCCTGACTTGCCTTGTGTTTATTCTCTTTGGGCTTCAGGATATGCCCAATGTAAAAGTGGCTGTTTTGACTGTCGGTGCCTTTGTTTGTATCGCTGCAGCTATTGCCGGTGATTCTTCACAAGACTTGAAGACAGGTTTTTTGGTAGGAGCGACACCACGTTACCAGCAAATGGGTGAATTCATTGGTGTGATTGCTTCAGGTTTGACTATGGGATGGGTTATGTACCTGTTGAAGGATCAGATTGCCTCTGGTGCTTTGCCTGCACCACAGGCGAATCTGATGAAACTTGTGGTCGATGGAGTGATGGGAGACAGTCTTCCCTGGACATTAGTCATTTCGGGAGTTTTTGTAGCCATGCTGGTGGAACTTCTCGGTGTTAACTCTCTGGCTTTCGCTGTTGGTTTGTATCTACCGATGAGTCTTTCTGTTCCAATCATGATTGGTGGAACTATTCGATGGTGGATCGATCGCAAAAAGGGCGATGGAGTTGAAGAGAGACGTGAAGCCGGAGTTTTGTACTGTTCCGGGATGATTGCCGGTGCAGCTCTCATTGGATTGTTAATGGCAGCTATGATTGGTCCACGAGACAACACCGCCTTCGTGGGATCATTGGCACAGTTTGTGAAGCAACCTGGTGTCGTATTGCATGCAGATAGTCCGGGAAAATTTATTCTCGACGGCAAAGTAGTTTTCGGAAAGATTCCTCAAAATTTTTCAGATTTTGAAGATGGGCAGACGAAGGAATACTTGCTTAAGTTTGAGTCTCCAAAGGGAACGCATGAGCTGAAGATTGTTCAGACAAAATGGTCCAAGCAGTATGTTTATGCTAATGAAGAGGGTATGAAAGCGAAATCAAATCATCGCAACAGTCTCAGTTACGCTGTACTGGCTTTTGGTTTCCTTGCTCTCAGTTTGCTTTGGGTGGTCACTAAAAAGCCATAATTTTGATGAAACCCTGGATTTATATTCAGTGAAGGGAGTTTTCGTGTGGATTCTCTTTTCACTGAGTGGATTCCTGAACTGTACTCCAACTGCGTAATTCCTTGGTCAGCAGACCACTGAGTGGAGGGGTTGCAGTTAAACTGAATACTGATGGGGTTGGGCGCATAGAGCTTAACTGGACTGAATGCAGGAGCTTCACCTGGACGGAGTACGTGAATTAATCTGGACTGCATTGAAGGGCTTCATCTGGACTAAAGACTAAGCATTACTGTGATTGGGTGTGTAGAGTTTTACAGGAGGGAACGCTGCAACTTCCTTTGGAAGAATTACACGACGCAAACGGGGCTGATCTTAGGGGTTTCTCTTGGGCTAAATTCTGCACACCTTCGAGGCTAAGTGCTTAGATTATAGTACGATTGTGCACGTTGGTATGCCTTGTCGGGTGATTTCCTGAGCTCCGATGGGTGAGGGTTCTACTAGAAGCTTGTACCGAAGTAGCGACTAACTAAGTCCTGGCTGGCGCGAACAGCGTGCCAGATTTTGCCCAATCGCTTTTCCTCGATAAAGTGGTTGGCTTCATCCAGGTTTTTGAAGATGCAAAAAGGGCGTGCGAGATTTCCGTAGTAGAGACTTTCGCAATCTTTCATTACCAACACATACATGTCATGACCTTCGTTACACATCCGAAATTTTAACCAATGTACCAAACAAGTAAATTTCTTCCATACTAATTATGGATTCAGTTGAAAAAAACGTCAACCCTATATCCATACATTTTGAATTATCGATATTTCCAGTTGGTAAGATAATATAAAAAGAGTTCAAATCATATCAAAAATGTATGACTTGCGGGCGGAATTAGTCACTATGATTGAAAAAAATGGATTCGAATTTCGCATCTGTAATGACAAGCAGACAAAAATTCACTACAATCGCGCTTCCCTGATTCAGGCAAGGAGTCATTGTGCAAGAATTTATCAAAAAAATATTGAATCGAGCGGTTCACAGAGCCACCGAATTGGGCTCGGATTACGCTGACGCCCGTTTCACAACCTTGAGATCCCAGGCGATTTCCGTGAAGAACGGAGCCGTGCTCGGGGTGGATGATCATCTCGACTACGGGGTGGGAATTCGAGTTTTGTACAAGGGCTCCTGGGGCTTTGCAAGCAATCCCGATGTTGATGATGAGTCTCGCATGGAGAAGGCTGTACAAAGAGCTTATGATCTGGCAGTGGCTGCATCAAAGGTAAGTCCTCAAGGGGTGGAACTTGTTGATAAACCCGTAGTTCAAGACCATTGGGAAAGTGATTTTAATGAAGATCCTTTTGAAGTGGATTTGGAAGAAAAACTGGAAGTCCTGACGAAGTCTTGTGAGGCTATGCAAAAGGTGGATGGAGTCGCAATCACCAGAGGTAGCATGGACTTTTTCAAGGAAGAGCGCTACTTCGTGGATTCAGAAGGCTCTGATATTTACCAAAAGGTTCTGCAGTCAGGAGCAGGAATTAGTTGTATGTCATTACTGGGTGGAGAAGTTCACTCTCGTTCTTACCCAAGTTCCTTCCGTGGTGATCACAACATGGGTGGATATGAAGTCATCCGGGAAATGGATTTGCTGTCCAGGGCCCCGGGATTGGCCAAAGAAGTGGTTCAGCTGCACAATGCTTTGGTCTGTCCACAGGAGAAAATGGATTTGATCATTGGTAAGTCGCAGCTTGTACTTCAGGTTCATGAAAGTTGTGGACATGCTGTTGAACTAGATCGTGTTTTGGGATATGAGGCAAACTTTGCCGGTACCAGTTTTCTCACAGTCGATAAGTGGAAGAACTTCACCTATGGATCAGAGAAGGTCAATTTATATCAGGATGGAACAACACCTGAGGCCATTGGCTCGGCAAAATACGATGATGAAGGGGTCCCCACTTGCCGCACAGATCTTGTGAAGGATGGTCAGTTTGTGGGATACCTCAAATCACGTGATGTGGCGAAATACGAAAACGGAAAGAGTAACGGTGCCGCTCGTGCTCAGGGCTGGAAACATATCCCTATTGTCAGAATGACCAATATTCACCTTGCCCCTGGTCAGGAAAGCCTTGATGAATTGATCAGTTCAACCAAGCGAGGAATTTTCATGTGTGATAATTCTTCCTGGTCCATTGATGACAAGCGCTGGAATTTCCAGTTCGGGACCGAGGTTGGTTGGCTTATCGAAAATGGAAAGCTTACCCAAATGGTCAAAAAACCCACTTACACAGGAATCACTCCCGAATTTTGGGCGAACTGTGAGGGTGTTGCCGGTAAGGATGAATGGAAGGTTTGGGGAACTCCAAACTGCGGCAAGGGGCAGCCAATGCAGGTTATGCGGGTAGGACACGGTGTTTCCTATGCAAAGTTCAAGGAAGTACAGGTAGGAGTGGGATCATGATCAGTGTAGACAATACAAAAAAACTCTTTCAGGACGCTTTGTCTCTGACGCCCAATGAAAGTCAGGTCATCCTGACCGGTGGCAAGAAACAACTGGCGAGATTGGGTAATAACAAAGTCCATCAGAACATGTTGGAAAAAGAATACACGGTGAAGGTGCAGGTGGCAGACGGGAAGCGTGTTGGTAACGCGAGTTGCAATCGTTTTGGCGGGGAAGAATTGAAGCTTACTGTTGAGCAGGCTCAAAAGGTTGCCAGTCATCAAAAGGAAGATCCCGACTGGCCAGGATTTTTCGGAAGTACAGACTCAATCGTAGATGAAGATTTCTATTGTCAAGACACCATGGAGTCTTGTTTTGAAGCCAAGATAGAAGAACTTGAAAAAGTGTTTGTGGATTGTCAAAAGCGAGACGTAGAGGCTGCCGGAGCATTCAGTCATGGAGATGATGTTACCGCTCTGGGGAACAGTCACGGCTTGTTTCACTATCACACCTGTACAGATGCCAGTTTTACTTTTTCGATCATGACGCCCTCAGGCGGTACAGGTTGGTCCGAGTTTCACTCTCATAAACTCGCTGATATTGATGTCCCAAGACTCTATGAGATTGCCCTTGAAAAGGCTTTGGCCAGTGAAAAACCAACAACTGTTGATTCCGGTGAATACACCGTGATTCTTGAACCACCTGCTGTTTCGAGCTTGATGTGGTTTCTTGGCTACCTTGGATTTGGAGGAATGGCTTATCGAGAGGGTCGCTCCTTCTTCTCTGAAAAGATCGGTGAGAAGCTGCTGGGTGAGAACATTACCATTCAGGATAACTCCAGAGATGCACAGTCTTTTGGCTGTCCTTTCGATTTGGAAGGCACAAAAAGACAGGCTGTTCAATTGATCGAAAAAGGGGTCTTTCAAGGTCCTGTTCTTGATGTTGTCAATGCCAGAAAACTTGAAAATCAGGAGTCGACCGGGCATGCGCTACCTTATCCAAGCACTGTTGGTCCACTCCCTCTAAACCTTTCCATAGCGTCTGGTGATTCCAGCCTTGAAGAGATGATCAAAACCACTAAGAAGGGGATTTTGGTCACCCGCTTTTTTTACGACAATGTAATTGATCCAGGAAAGCTCACTTTGACGGGCATGACCAGAGATGGAACCTTCCTTATTGAGGATGGAAAGATCAGTCGGGGCTTGAAGAATATGCGCTACAATGAAGCGATCCCAAGAATCCTGAATCATGTGGTTTCCTTGAGTCAGGAAAACTGGTCTCTTCGTGGTTTTGGTCGCATGAGTATGCCGGCAATGAAAGTGGAAGGCTTTCGATTTACCGGGGCCAGTCTCTAGGGCTTATTTGGTTTTTGCTCTCTTCTCAATCTCGCGGTAAGCCTTGTGGGTCCAGGTAGTGGGCCAAAGTCCTCCCTTTTTGACTTCTTCACCCAATACCAGACTGGCGAAATTGGGCTGCCTGAGAATTGAAAATCGTAGATCTTGCGCGATCTTGTCTCGAACAATTGGTAGCCTGGCAAAGCGAAGCCAGGCGGCAAAGTCTTCTCTGGCTTTGAACAATTCGAGCATCTGCTCTACATCAATAGAGTAACTTTGCCTCCAGTAAATCTGTGGGCTGTTGTCAGGACTCCTTTGATCTCCCTTCAAGCCTCCCTTGAGATGCTTGTTTGGGCAAGTCTTTGCCGGGATTAGAGTGGGGATAAGGCTGGAAGAGCCGCTGTGCACACTCCATTTTTGCTCACTTTCCCGGATGAGTACCAAAGTATTCCAGCAAAATGGACTGGATGGTACGGGGTCGGTAGCGATCTCCATTGTTCCCGCAGTGAAGTGCTGCCTCACCTGCAGTTTGTTCCAGTAGGAACACAAGGCGAAAATAAACAGGATGGTCATCCAGCCAAACAAATTTCTAAGTGCAAGAAGCCGCGGATCCGTTGAATATCCAAGAACCGGAATCAAGGCAAGAACCAAGAAGCCTACGGGGTGATAGAAACCAACAAAATACAGAGCAAAAGGGAGGGATAAGCAAAAACCCAGGAGAAGAAAACGTAGTTTGGATTGGCTAAGCCTCGAGTAGAGCAGAACAGCTCCAAGACACCAGAGGGTGGGTTCAAGAATAAAGAGGGAATCGCCGTAAATCCATCCGTTATACCAGGGCCAAAAGGGATGCACTCCGTAGATATTGAAGGAGTCGAGGAAGATGTGTACCAGAGATCCTGTGGCTAATGAGAAAAATAGCAATGGTGCGCACTTTCTGTTTCTCATGATTAGTATCAGCAAAGCAGTGGCGAGGATAGCGAGTAAGGGTGCCGCAAGCACTGTGTGAGTAATCCCGCGATGATGAAGAAGGTAGTTTAGTGGCTGTGGTGGTAACCAACTGAAAAGCAGATCACTGTCAGGAAGATTATTGGCAAGGATGCATGTCAAACTGAGCCAACCGGGACTGAGACTGATTTCCTTCCTTCGATGCAAATAGTATTGCAAAGTCAGTTCCGCTTGCAAAAGCCCCGCAAAACTGTGGGTGAAGTTGTCCAAGTATTTTCCTAGCGCTGTTCCAGCAGTTCGGGATCTGGTTGTAAATCGAGAGGGTCCAGTCGGTTGTACTCTTCATAGAACTCATCGATGTCTTTCTGTAGTTCGTAGAAGTTGTTTGTAAACTCGATAGGGGCCTGGCGAAATCGCTGAGCGACCAGTGTGGCTTCGAGAATTTCGAGTTGTGACTGGAAATCTTCCATCTTGAATATCAGGCTGGTCAGCAGATTGCGGATTCGATCATGCAGGTTGATCTGCTTATCCATCAGCTTTAGATTTCTTTCCAGTTGTTGAGCCAGTCTTTCGTCATCAACAGTTTCCAGCTTTTTCTCTACACCCTGGCGCTTTCGAAGCAAACGCTCCTGCATACCTGGTACAAGGCTCTGATTGAGAGTGTAGATATGACTTTCCATCTTGGGTAAGCGGTGTTCCACGAACCCATTAATTTCATCGAGAATGGAATCAAAGAGGTCTTGCTCCTCCTCAGGCATTCTCTCTATTTTCTCAGTGATTCTGTGTTGGAGCTTTTCGATCGACTTGGTCAACGGTAGGGAGAAGTTTTCTCTTTCTTCACTTTTTGCGAGCAGATTATTTGAAAGAATCAGTGCGACTCCTGCATAGGCCAGTGTGATCAGGCAGCTGAAGAAAGTAGGGAAGGCAATAAAGAGGCCGAATAAAATGGCGAAGGGGACGAACAAGGTTCGAAGAAGAAGACGCACCATTTTGTCTGGAGATTTGAGCTGCTTTCTTCGAAGATAGGGGGTTAAGTCCTGGTCCGTATAGAACCTCAAGGCTTCCTCAATATCTGCATGGGCAATTTCGGAATGGTCCCTGGCAATGAGCTCCTTTCCCTGGTGCGAGGAATACTGTGGACTGGACTGGCTTCTACCTGGGGAAACTCGCGAGAGAACTTCATAGGAGATCTGTGTGTCTCCCAGGGTGAGAACCTCCTGCTCATCCCACAAGAAAGGTTCTTTAACCTTTTCACCATCTACATATGTCCCGAATTTTGATCCACGATCTCTGACTAGCAAATTGCCTTGATGAATCTCCAGCTCAAGGTGATGACGGGAAATCTTTTGGTCGCGAATGCTGAGGTCATTGTCCTCTACTCTGCCGATGCGAGCCACCTGACCTTCTTCGATGTGGAGCTCCTTCTGAAAGGTTCTCCGCAGTCCCTGTATTTGGATTGAAAGCTTCATTGCCATGATTGATCTATTCTAACTCATCACCAGTCTGTAAGTGCAAAATGCTCAAACTTTGACGGTACCCAAAATTCGACCTATTATAAGTTTAAACCAAAAAGCGGTGGCTTCCCATGTTTGCAATCGAACTTTTTCATGATTGGATGCTTATGGATGATTATTTTTGGAAATAAGTCTGAAACTCACGAAAAACCTGATGAGGAAGGATTCCCGTCATGCAGCTGTGATGGGAGCAGGTTCTTTTTCGGCAGGGGTAGCAGGGCAGTGGATTGGAGAGTCCCGGATAAGGTTCCCAATACGGTTTGGTTTCTACAGGAAGTGCGCTTCCCCCAAAAATGCCGACCGACGGAATCTTGAAGGCCGAGCCAAGGTGAAGAGCGAGAGAATCGCCAGAAATGAGAAAGGAAGCATTTTTTACAAGCAAAGCCAGTTCTCTGAGGGAAGTTTTGTTGACAGCACTTGCACAGGTACCCGGTGGCAGGGACTTGAGGATTTCAAGTTCAGTATCCTCGTCCATTTTTCCTGCACCGGTCATTAGAATGTGAGCTTTTGGATAGGCTTCCCGAATCATTAGAATCAGTTTCGCGAAATATTGTGCCGGCCAGCGCTTGGTAGCCTTGGAAGCCCCCAGATTCAGGAGTATGGGTCTTTTCACCCGGAAGCGATGTAGAAGTGTTCTTACAGAGCTCAATTCGTGGTCTTCAAAGTAAAACTGAAAAGGGTCATCCATAGGCTGAATCTGGCCACCAAGAAAACGGACAACCTGCTGATACAAATCGATGCAGTGCATTGTTTGTTTGGGTATTGCAGACATGTAGGAATCCAGAAAGATCTGGTTTCCTTCTCTTGTGTTTTGAGGGTGAAATCCTATGACTTGTTTTGCTCCTGAAAATTTGGCCAGAAAGCCTGACTTGAAAAGTCCCTGCAAATCAATAGCAAGATCAAAATTCTGAGACTTGAGTTGTTTTCGAATCTTGAGCATTCTCCACATGGCTCTTGCGGGGTTCACACTCTTGAGCTCTTCTTTGGGGAATTCGATTAAATTGATGGTTTTGTCATAATCAAGGATTGGTCTGGACTTTTGCTCCAGAAGCCAGGAAATTTCCAGATTTGGAAAGTTTGCTTGAAGTTGTCGAACAGTAGGGAGAGTCTGGACTACATCTCCAATCGCTCCCAGGCGCAAAATGAGTATTCTTTGCAGTTTTTTACCGTCGATCATTCGAACCTCTTTGACCTCTTTCTACCCTTGGCTCTCGCATCCTCTTCACTCAGGAAGTAGACTCTGTTTTCCGGTTTGATTCTTAAGCCGGCCTTCGAAGTGCTGCGGTAGTATACCTTGCCGGACTTGCTCCCTACAAAAGGTTGAATTTGTCGAACAGTCTGAGGCTCCATTTTTACACTTCGGGTGACTTTACCCAGTTCTACCTGATGGCTTTTCAAAAGTCTTGCACTGACTTCCTGGCTTGACTCTTTCCAGAGTTCTTCAAAACGGCTGCTAATCCGGGAAAAGTCTGGATTTTTTTGATCGAGTAGCAGGGCTGGAAAATTGTTTTTTTTCGAGAAAAGGCTTTCCTGATTGCCACCGTAATGGGCATGGGTTCCATCGAGCAAGATAATTTGATGGGGAATCAGGGAAGATTCTTCAAGAATCCGCAGGTCAGAAACGCTTTGCCTGAGCTTGCCGATAAGGTTTTGAGGGTGATTTAGATAGGTACTGTCCAAAAGAGCACGAATGGGGACTCCATTCTCCTTGAGCGATTTGAGATCTTTGCACAATTGAACAGAGAATATCCCGGGAAGTGCGAGGTCGACAAAAATTCTGGCATCTGAAATACTCTTGGCATGCGATGCTGATGTGATGAATAGCAATAAGAGGAAGCGAATCATAAATTTTCGATTCTACAGCATCAGTTCCGATGGGGGAAGGTGGTCGTAATATGAGCTTTGTGGAAGAAGTTAAAGAGTTGATCAAGGAAGCAGCAGGGAACTTCAATCCTGTTCTTAAGTGCATCACTTCTCAAAACCTTGAAGTTGTTAAGGGTTTATCCAACGACGATTTTGTATTTCTCAAACGAGTCCTGGAGAAACTGCAAAACAAAAAGGTGGATGCTCAACTGTTAAAAAACGCAGTCTATAAACTTGAGCTGGCAGAAAAACAGTCCGGAAAGAAAAAACTTCGCATCGAAGACAGTTTCGCACGGGAAGAAGACTTCCAGTCAATTTTGAAGAGGGCTAAAGAAGAGAACGCTCAGGTCGTGCATTTGAAGGCAGGGGAAAAACCTTATTTCCGGGTGGCGAACGTACTGAAAGAGTTGAGTGGGGAAATTGAGCTTAGCTCAGAGGATTTGTTTGCAAGAATGGGCTCTACATTTCCAACAGAGCAGGTCAGTCTGTTTATGTCCGAAGGTACAGCAAGCTTTTCACTGAGCCTTCCCGGAATCTCAAGATTCAAGGTCAGTTGTGCCATGGAGTCAGGACAGCCCTCGCTCTCTTTTAAACAGATTCCACTGGAGATACCCACACCGGATGCAGTGCAGATTGAAAACTCGGTTCAGCACTTCTTTGACGAAAACAAAAAGGGGTTGGCTTTGATCTGTGGGGGTGCTCGCAGTGGAAAATCAACCACATGTGCAGCACTGCTTCAAAGGGTGAATGAACAACATTCCCGACGTATCTTGACCATAGAAGATCCCATCGAATTTCTTTTTCAGGATCTACATTCCTCAGTCACTCAAAGGGAGATGGGTTCGGACATTTTGTCCAGGGAGCAAGCCTACCGTTATGCCTTGAGTGACGGTGCTGATATTCTTTTTATCAGTGAGATCAAGGATCTTGAAGACCTTGATTTTGTTCTACGGGCCTGTGAGAGCGACCACCTGGTCCTGTCCACTGTAGGAGCGAATACTTGTAGGGAAGCCCTTTTGAAGATTGCCGAGATGCTACCGAAGGATGTTCGTCATGTGTATCTGGATCGATTGTCCAGAGCCCTTGGTTTGATGCAGGCACAAACTCTTGCAACTACGGCAACGGGTTCCGAGATTGCTGTTACTGAAGTCCTGTTTGTAGAGCCCTCGGTCAAGACCATGATTCGAGAGAATAATTTGATGACAGTCCAAAACTATCTTGATCAATTGCAAGGCGGAGATTCGGTGAGTTTTCATAGACGCTTCAAGGACTATTTGGATAAAGGAATGCTCGATATGAATGAGCAGGAGCAGATTCCCGACAGTGAGAGTTTTTTGAAGAGATTTGGTGGAGTTTAGGAAAGAGGAGAGTTGAGCATGCAGAGTTTACAAGAACTGGTCTCCAATACGAGGGAGCATAAAGGTCAATGGCTTCATGTGGTCTCCGGTACTGTTCCTGTTTGCAAAAGCGGGAGCAAGATCCACCGTCTCGGAGAACTTCGTTTGATGTCCGCCCAGGTCTATCAGATTGTGGACAGCTTTATCAATCAGGGTCAGAAAAAGAAGATTCTGCAGGGGGAGGAAGTAGTCACTACTGTAAATGTTGCGGAGAATTTCCAAATGAGGATTCATATCTATCGACAAAGGGGAACTCTTGCATTCAGTGGGAAGTTGATTCCATCCAAGTTTGCGACTCTAATGGATCTGAATTTTCCGGAGAAACTTCAAAGAAGTTTTCTCAAGGCCAATCGTGGTTTGATCCTTATTGCGGGCAGCCGGGACAGTGGTCGGACCCGCACATTGAAGGCATTGCTGGATGCCTATGCCAAGCAGTCGAGCGTCCACATTGTTTCCCTTGAGGATTCTATAGAAGGGAGTTTTCCCAGATATGAAAACTCTTTAATCAGTCGAAGGATTTATGGTTTCGATGTAAAGGACTTCGAGTCTCTTGAAGAGTCCCTGATCAAGGGTGATCTCAATGTTTTGAGTGTTGGTGAGATTAACAATATGGACCGCTTGCGTCTGGCATTGAATCTCTCTTCACGGGGGATATTGGTCATTGGGACCATTTTGGGAGTAGATGTTGAGGGAGTCTTGATGAACCTTTTGAATTGTTTCGGTGGAGGATTGCAATTTCGCATGTCCGTTGCTGAAGTTCTCAAGGGAGTTTATCATCGCAGAACAATCCAGAATCTCGCCGGAGAGCGCTATGAAATTGATGAGAGTTTTGTAAACTATTCTCCAACCCGCAAACACATTCGGGAGAATCACATCCAGAGTGTCGTTAGTTTTATGAAGACTGGAGGACGCTCGGATTGCTGGGATTATGCCCGCAGTTATCAGAGCCTGGTTGATAATGGTGGCCTGACGGTGGATGAGGTACCCCAGAAATACCGCTAGAAGGGTGTTGCTTGAGAAAGGTTTAAAAATCAAACAGTCGATTTAATCGATGAATTTCCACTCTACGTAGCCGGAGTAGAGCATACTTCGTTTAGCTGAGATGCCCAGCTTTTGCCAGACCCATGGTGTCAGGTCGATGCCAGCAGGATTCATGACGACTCTACCGTCCCACCTCTTTTTCTTATAGCGATGGTAATCTACTGCTCGTGGTACCGAGTTTGTTTCCCAGTAGGGATCATCCAAAAACCAAGGGCCCAAATCGCGAAGATAGACTTTCACCCATCGTGTCTTCTTGCCATCTTTGAGCGTTCTTCTCACTGCAATGGTACGTCCAACAGCGCTGGGGTGTGGTAAGGCACCTGTGACGATTCCCCACTTTACCTTGGAGCCATCCTTGAAGACATTGGATTCACCCTTGTTGCCAGGCTTTCCAAAACTGGTACCGTAGACCCGAAAAACACCGCGGCCCAGATAAGCGCTTTTGCTCTGGGAGACTTCTTTGGTTGAGACAGC